>Ga0073904_10000228_pt1 | contig 38630 bp, 29 predicted proteins | sample KloWWTrecipitate_FD_66668 | JGI IMG/M metagenome (GOLD analysis project Ga0073904, IMG submission 66668) | Active sludge microbial communities from Klosterneuburg, Austria, studying microevolution and ecology of nitrifiers - Klosterneuburg... | ecosystem: Engineered > WWTP > Aerobic digester >... | reverse complement strand
TCAGGCGGCGGCTTCGGTCGGGCGGTCTTCGACGATGCGGCCGTCCTGGATCTGCACGATGCGCCGGGTGCGCCGGGCGAGGGCGTTGTCGTGGGTGATCAGCACAAGGGTGTGGCCCTTGGCGGCGAGGTCTTCGAACAGCGACATGATGTCCTTGCCGGACGAGGAGTCGAGGTTTCCGGTCGGCTCGTCGGCGAGCACCAGGGCCGGCTCGCAGGCCAGGGCGCGGGCGATGGCGACGCGCTGCATCTGGCCGCCCGAGAGCTCGGTCGGCCGATGGTGCATGCGGTCGGCGAGGCCTACCTGCTCGAAGAGGAGCTCGACGCGCGCCTTCCGGTCGCGAGCCCCCGTGCCGTGGAAGAGCAGCGGCAGCTCGACGTTCTCGTAGGCGGTGATCTGCGGCAGCAGGTTGAAGCTCTGGAAGACGAAGCCGACCTTGCGGTTGCGGATGTCGGCGAGCTCGTCGACATCGAGGTCGGCGACCTCCTCGCCATCGAGGCGGTAGGAGCCGGCGCTCGGCACATCGAGGCAGCCGACGATGTTCAGCAGCGTCGACTTGCCCGAGCCCGACGGGCCGACGATGGCGACGAACTCGCCCGGCTCGACCTTGAGGTCGATCCCCTTCAACGCCTCCACCTTGACCGCGCCGGTGTCGTAGACCTTGCGCAGATCGCGCATCTCGATGATCGCAGGAATGGTCTCCACGGCCGTGATCTTCTTACTATTGCGTCCGACGAACAAGTTCATGAGCCGTTACCTCACTCGTAGCGCAGTGCGGCCGCGGGCTGAATGGTGACCGCGCGGCGGGAGGGAAAGAACCCGGCGAGAAAGCCGATGATGCCGAGCAGGGAGACCGTCGTGAAGGCGACCGCGAGCGAGAAGGTCGGGGCGCCCAGGAACTCGAGCGCGTCGCTGTTCGCCTTCGACTGGACGAACGCGAGCAGTTGGACGAGCCCGACCCCGACCGAAATGCCGATCACCCCGCCCATCGCGGTCAGCGACAGCGACTCGACGACCAGGGGTCCGATGACGTAGGACCGCCGCGCCCCGAGCGCCATCTGGACGCCGATCTCCTTCGTGCGGTGCTTGACCACGGCGTACATGATGTTGGCGACGCCGATGCCGCCGATGAGCAGCGTCAGCGCGCCGATGATGCCGAGGAAGATCTCGATGCCGATGCCGATGTTGGCGGTGATCTTCTGCGACTCGACGGTGTCCCACATCGAGAGCGCGCGCTCGTCCGTCGGGTCGAAGCGGTACTTCGCCCCAAGCACCTCGTAGAGCCGCTTCTTCACGGCTTCGTTGATTTCGGGGCTCGTCGCCCTCACCACCAGGTCGGAGACGTAGCGCCGCCCGAAGATCGCGCGGAAGGTCGAAAGGGGGACGACGGCGTTGTTGGCATCCGGACCGCCGTAGGTGCCCATCTGGATCTTCTTCTGCATCACGCCGACGACGGTGAACGGCACCTGGTTGATGAAGATGGTCTCGCCGATCGCCTCCTTGTCGGCGAACAGCTCGTCTTTCAGATCGTTGCCGAGGAACACCACCCGGCGCTTGAGCTCCTCGTCGCGGTCGTTGAGGAAGCGTCCGCCGGCTTGAGGAATCTGGTTGCGCAACTCGCCGTAGGCCGGTTCCACTCCGACCACCGGCTTGGTCAGCGTCGTACGGCCGTAGGTCACCGTATTGCCCCATCGCCGCATTTCGGCGGAGGTGAGCGCGAGCTCGGGGATGTTGGCTTCGAGGAGCTCGGCGTCCTCCGGGAGAAAGCGCAGGTTCCTCCCCTGCGGGAAGCCAGCGAAGGCCTTGGAAGTCGCGCCCGGCCAGATGACGATGATGCCCTCGCCGAGGCCGCGGCTGCCCTTCGTCAGGTTGCGCTTGAGCCCCTCGCCGAACGACAGCAGGAGGACGATCGACAAGGTCCCCCAGGCGATCGCCGCGACGGTCATCACCATCCGCTTGCGATTGATTCCAGCGGTGCGCCGGAAGAGCTTGAGGATCAGCGGCAGGTTCCACATGGTCACATCCTCAGCGCTTCGACTGGCCTGAGGTTGGCGGCGGTGCGGGCCGGGAAGTAGCCCGCCAGAAGGCCGATGGCTCCCAGGATGGCGGTGGTGATGGCGGCCACCTGAAACGAGATCCGCGGCGTGCCGATGAACTCCTCGAAACCGAGGCTCGGAAATACCGCGCAGACGCTCCACGAGATGACGAAGCCGCTGATTCCGCCGACGAGGGTGATCAGCAGCGTCTCGAAGAGGAACTGCCCGACGACGTAGCGCCGCTTCGCGCCAAGGGCCATCTTGATGCCGATCTCCTTGGTGCGCTCCTCGACGACGACGTTCATGATGTTGCTGACGCCGATACCTCCCACGACCAGCGTAAGCGCGCCGACGATCCCCAGGAAGCCGCGGAAGGCGAGGAAGAAGGTGTCGAGGAACTTCGTCCCTTCCGTCGTGTCCCACATCTGGATCGCCTCTTCATCGCTCGGATCGAAGCGATACTTGTTCGCGGCGGTCGCGATCACCGCCTTCTTGACGCTCTCGATCTTCTGCACGTCTTGGGCCTGGAAAATGAGGTTCTCGATGTACTTCGCGCCGTAGATCGCGCGGAAGGTGGTCGAGGGGATCATCGCCTTGTCCTTGTCGCGGCCGCTGTAGGAGGAATCCTGCTCCTTCTTTACCATCACGCCGACGACCGTGAACGGCGCGCCGTCGAGCCGCACCTGCTCGCCGACAGGGTCGACGCCGGCGCCGAACAGGTCGATGGCGAGCTGGTCGCCGATGAAGACCACCCGGCGACGCTCGTCGAGATCGAGCTGATTCAGGAAGCGTCCGCCCTCCTGGGGGTTCATCGAGCGCATGGCGCCGAACTCGACGTTCGAGCCCGAGACGTCGACCGACAGCGCCTTCTTGCCGTAGGTGATCCGCGCGCCGTCCTGGGAGTACTCCTCGCTGATGCTGCGGATCCCCTCGACCTCGTTGCGCAGCAGCACCACGTCCTCGTCGGTGAGCTGGATCCTCCGGCCGCGGGGCAAGCCCTGCCAGGGCTTGCTGGTGCGCGAGGGCCAGGCGATGACGATGGCGTCGCCCAGGCCCTTCTGTGCGACCAGCACCTGGCGGTGCAGCCCTTCGCCGAAAGCCAGCATCAGCGTCACCGCAGCCGTACCCCAGACGAGGCCGAAGACGGTCAGGAAGAGCCGCAGCTTCTGCGCCCGAACGTCGCGCAGGAACTGCCGAAGGTAGTTGCGCAGGTACATCGGGTCACTCGACTTCCTTGGCCGGCCGCTGGATGACCTTGTCGCCTTCAACGAGGCCGGCGACGACCTCGAGGTTGAGACCGTCGGACAGTCCCACCTGGATCTCCTTCTTCACCGGCTCGTCCTCGGGTTTGGCGCCGGGAATCTCCACCGTCGCCTTGTCCTTCTCCATCGTCACCAGCCGTTCGGGCACCAGCAGCACGCCCTGCTTCTCCTGGATGATGACGTCGGCGTTGGCCGAGTAGCCGGCGCGCAGAGTGACCGTGGACTTGGTCGTGTCGATCTCGGCCTCGACGTCGAAGATCGTCGCGCCTTCCTTTTCGCGCGCTTTCGGCGCGATACGGGTGAGCTTCGCCGGCACCGAGCTCCCGGGCAGCGCACCGATCTGGATGCGGACCTCCATGCCCTCGTGGAGCTTGCCGACATCGATCTCGTCGACGGTCCCCTTGAACTCGAGCGTCTTCATGTCGGCGAGCGTCATCAGGACCGTGCCTTCCTGAAAGGAGGTCAGCGGCACGACCGGATCGCCGGGATTGACCTTGCGCTCGAGCACCGTGCCGGCAGCCGAGGCGCGGATGACCGAGTCCACGCCGTTTACCTTGCGCACGATCCGCCCCTCCTTGAGGAGGGCGAGCTTGTCTTTTTCCTGTTCGAGGGTGATCCTCGCCTGCTCGAAGTCTTTCTGACGCGCGTCGAAGGCGTCGCGCGCCAGGATGCCGCCGCTCCATAGCGACTTGGTGCGCTCGAGGTCCTGTTGGGCGCGGTCGTAGGAAACCTGCGAGAGCTGCACCCGGCGCTCGGCGTCGGCGAGCTCGAGAGGCGTCGGATCTGGGCTGACCGAGAACAGCGGCTGGCCGATCTCGACCCGATCCCCCACCTCGACGAAACACTCGTCGATGATGCCCGAGATCTGCGACTTCACCTGGATCTCCTGATCGGGCACGACCTGGCCGACCGCGAGCGCCTTGTCGATGATGGCACCGCGCGCGATCTCGACCGTCTTGATCCCCTCTTGCTTGGCGGAAGCGTTGCGGCTGTAGAGAAAGAGCCCGACCGCCGCGACTCCCACCGCCAGCGATCCGACTACGATTTTCATCGGCTTGCCCATGGTCATCTCCTCGTAAGATCTGCCTGTTGCTCACTACGCCCCCCGGGAACGGAGGTTTCATGTCCCGTCTGCACGTGGCGCTCGTCGCGCCGGAGATTCACTGGAACACCGGCAACGCCGGCCGCACCTGCCTCGCCGCCGGCGCCGACCTCCATCTCGTCGAGCCCCTCGGTTTCTCGCTCGCCGAGCGCGAGGTCCGGCGTGCCGGCCTCGACTACTGGCAGCGCGTCGCCGTGCGGCGCTGGCACGACTGGGCCGCCTTCGAGAACGCCCTGCCGGAGCTCGGCGAACCTTTCTTCTTCTCGGCCGATGCGAACCTCGACTATTGGGACGTCGAATACCCCTCGCCGGTTACATTGGTCTTCGGCGGCGAGAGCCGCGGTCTGCCCGAAGAGCTTCGAGAGCGCTATCGGGACCGTCTGGTCCGGATGCCGATGCTCGATCGCGAAGTGCGCTCGCTCAATCTCTCGACGACCGTGGGAATCGCTCTCTACGAGGTGTTGCGGCAGTGGCGGGGGCGCGGCCTCGCGCCCCCGGACCAGGACTGAGGCTTCAGCCCTGGAGGCGCTTGGCGAGGTCGTCGACGCGCGAGTTCTTCGGGTCGATCTGCTGCGCCTTTCGCAGGTGCTTCTGGGCTTCGCGCGTCTTGCCGGCGGCGAGCGCCCAATGGCCGAGGGCAGCCTCGCTCTCGGCCAACGTCGGATCGAGGCGAGCGGCGCGACGATAGAAGCGGCCGGCCTCTTCGAGGCGGCCCAGCCGCAGCGACAGATCACCGAGAGCCAGATAGCTGAACGGGTTGCGGTTCCCCGAGCGGTCGACGAGCGCCAGCAACTCTTCGGCCTCCTGTTCCCGTCCGACCAAGCGCAGGAGGGCCGAGAGATTCTGGTACGCCGTGACGGTCGAGGGATCGACTTCGAGCGCCTTGCGGTAGGCCGTCTCCGCAGCCGTGAGGTCGCCGGCGCGGCGCTCTGCGACGCCCAGGTTGATCCACGCCTCCGCCAGCTCCGGATCGAGCTGCACCGCCATACGCAGCAGAGCGAGACCGGCGTCGGTATTGCCGTCGCGCAGCTCTTCGGCGCCACGGTTGGAGTAGTAGAGCGCGACCGCCGTCAGATCGGAGATCTCCTCGACCCAGCGGTAGGCACGGACCGGACGCTTGGCGAAGTCGAGAATCCGGCGCCGGTCAGGCGTGCCGAAAGCCGCCGTGATGTGCGCCGAAGCGACGATCAGGTCGCCTTCGCGCTCGAAGCTCTGGAGATCGGAGACACGCAGCAGGTAGGCCGGCAGATCGAGCTCCCGCGCCAGGGCGACGAAGAGCTGCGAGAAACCGAGGCAGTTCGCGGTGCCCGAGTCGAACACTTCGCGCGCCGTACCGGTGTGCCCGGCGAGATACTTGAGTGGCGCCTGGGAGCGGTTGAGCAGGGACTGCAGCAACCAGTTGAGCTGGGTCTCCGCCCGCGTCGCCGTCGGAACCTCTTTCGCCAGCCACTGGCGCATCTCGTCGTTGGCGGCGAACGGGATGACCACCTTGGCGGGATCGACGCCCTGGTCCCGGATCGCCTCCTGCAACTCGTTCTGCATCCGAGCGCCAAGGCGCTGGGTCGAGCAGCCTGCGGCGCTCAGTGCGGCGAGGGCCAGCAACGCCAGGCGCAGGCCGGCCCGTCTCAAGCGCCCCTCCGCCGCAAGCGCGTCAGGCACGCCTTCGCCGGCGCCTCGCCGAACGCTGTCGCCAGCCCGAGGTAACCACAGCCGAACAGCACGAAGACGAGCGCGGCCCGAATCGTCGGGTGCGCTCCCCCGCCCGCGGTCGCCTTCGCCGCCAGCGCCGCCGGCAGGGACGCGGCAAGGCCATAGAGTGTGAAGCGCAGGAAAGCGCGCGACGGCCAGACCAGACTGGGCATATGGCGGCGCGCGGCGCGCCGCAGGGCGCCGAGCTCGAACCAGGCGGCCAGGGTCGCCGCGAGACCGAGACCGACGGCACCGAGGCGCAAAACGCTTCCCGGAGCCTCGAGCGCCGCGAGGTCGCCGAGACGCAGGCGGTCGAGCCAAAACATGGCCGGCAGACCGATCAGAAGGCTCGTCGCGACTCTCAGAACGGCGATCCTGGCCGGTGTTCGGGTGTCACCGCGAGCGTAGAAGCCCGCCTGCAGGACGCGCGACGAAGTCGAAGCCGGCAGCCCCACCGCGTAGGCGGCGAGAACGAGATAGACGAGACGGCTCTCCGCGACACCGAAGCCCTTTCCAAACAGTTGGAAAATTCCCTCCACCAATGGAAGACCCAGCAAAAGATACGCCAGAAAGCTCGGAAGGTTCAAAAAGGCGGCGGTCTCGAGGGCATGGGCCGTGCCGGCGGCAAGCTCGGCCTCGGAGCCGGCTCCTCCACTGCGCGCCAGGCGCGGCAGTGCCGCAGCCGCGACCGACATTCCGAACAGGCTCACCGGCAGCAGGTAGAGAGTCTGGGCGTAGAACAGCGCGGCAACCGCGCCCGCAGCCAGAAGCGAGGCGAGGAGCTGGTCGAGATAAGAGGACAGCTGAACGACACCGCGTCCGGCGAGCGTCGGTCCGAAGGCGGCGAGCACCTCCCGCACCGGCTTGGACGACAGATCGAACGCCAGCCGGAATCCGGCCAGATCGCGGCGCAATCCAGGAAGTTGAACCAGGAACTGCAGGACGCCACCGATCAGGGCGCCGATACAGGCCGCTTCGAGCATGCGGTCGGCGATCGCCAGACCGTCCGGTGATCCGACCGGATGCGCACCTGCGCCGGCCCGATAGGTCGTCCAGGCGACGGCGCCGACGATCGCCGCATTCCAGAACACCGGCGAGAAGTACGACAGGAAGAACTTGCCGTGGCTGTTGCGCACTCCCAGCGCCCAGGCCGAGAGCACCAGCGTCGCCGACATCGGGAAAATCCAGCGCACCGCCGCCACGGCCAGCTCGTAACGATCGACGCTGGCCTGTCCCAGGGCGATGAGCTCCTGATCGCGCAGGAAGCCGGCTGCCAGCAGGCCGACGATCGGGCGGGCGAAGAGTACTCCGAGCGCCGCCGCTCCCCCTGCGACGGCAACGAGGAGCGAGAAGGCTGCCCCGGCGAGCCGGCCCGCCTCTTCCTTCTTGCCGGCGGCGAGCAGCCGCGAGTAGACCGGGATGAAGGCGGCCGAGAGCGTCTGCTCGCCGAGGAGGTTCTGTAGCAGGTTGGGCAGGCGGAGCGCCGCCGAGAAGACGTCGGCATGCGGACCGACGCCGAAGAAGGCGCCGAGCGCGCTCGTCCTGAGCAGTCCGGCCAGGCGGCTGCAGAAGATCCCGGCGGCGACGGAGAGCGCTCCGCCCGGCCTCCGTTCCGCTGCGCGCGGCGTCAAGCGTTCCCCGGACGACTTCAGGAGCCGGCGGGATTCTTCGTCAGCCAGGCGGAGGCCAGGGGGCGCACGATCGCCGCCTCCGGATCGAGGCCGGAGGAGCTCGCGAGGGCCTTGGTAAACCAGAGCCGGGCATTTTCGCGCTGCTTGTCCCGGGCGTAGGAGTCGGCAATCAGAAACTGGATGTAGGCGCGATCGGTCTCCGACTGCAGAAGCCATTCGATCGCCTCGGAATAGCGCTTGTCCTGGTAGCGCAGGTAACCCATGAGATACGGGTAGATCCACTTGTAATGCTCGGCGTTGGCGGGATCGGAGTCCATCACGATCTTGGCTTCGTCGGCGAGCGCCTGTGCCTTGCGGACCTCGCGCCGCAGCGCCGCCACCCGCGCCGCGCCATGCAGCTGTCGGACTTGCCAGATCGGGCGCTCTTCGGTCTTCATCGTCGAACCCTGCACGATCGCCCAGCCGCGGTCGTACCATTCGAGCGCCGGACCGCTGCTGCCGGTCTCGAGCAGCACCCGCCCGGCGGCATTGCAGGCCGCCGCCGCCATATCCGGGCGGCCCAGGTTCTGCCACATCGCGACCGCCTGCTCCGCGCGATCGAGCCCTTGCGGGAGCTGGCGAAGGTAGGTCTGGGCATAGACGAAGGACATCAGGGCACGGTAGCGCTCGACGCCGGCCGGCGCGGCGTCCGCCGCCTTCGTCAGGTCGGCGAAGGCGCCCTCCTCGTCGCCCAGGTAGAGGCGCGCCGCGGCGCGGCCGAGCAGCGCCGCGCCCGGCCGACCCTGGTCGTCGACGGCGTGGTTGTAGGCATTGTAGGCGGCAGTGAAGTCTCCGGCGGCACGCTTGAGCTCACCGACCGAGAGCAACGCCGCGGTGTAGGCCGGGTCGAGCGCGATCGCCGCGTTGTAGGCCGCAAGTGCGCCGGCGTTGTCCTCCTGGGCCCGCAGCGCGTCGCCGAGGAGCTTCTGCAGGCGCTTGTCGGATCCCTTGACGGCCACCGCTTCGCGCAGCTTGACGACCGCTTCCTTGGACTTCTCCTGATCGAGAAGCGCGACACCGGCGGCCGCCGGACGCAGCCAGTGCCCCTCGGGGGCGAGCGCCGCGGCGCGCGCCAGGTCGGTCGCCCGGGCCTCCGCCCGCTCGGCGAGAGCGAGCTCGAACAGCCCCTCGGCGACAGCGGTCGCGAGCGCGGGCCGCGCCGCGTCGAGATCCCCGCGGTCGAGTGCGGCGCGTGCCAGGGCGAGCGCGTTCACCGCGCCCTGGGGCTCCGCTGCTGCCGCGATCCCCGGCACGACGAGGCTTCCGGCCAGAGTCATCGCACCTGTCCACCGCCACAGTGATCGCGTTGATCGCGTTGATCGCATCATGGAATTCTCCTTGGGAAGTAGACCGTCCGTCAGACCTTCATTCCGCCCCGACATCCGCTTCGCTTGCTGGCGCCCGCGCCATCTGCTCCCGCGCCGCACGCTGCACGGCGAGCAACATGCCGGAGAGACCCAGCGATTTGCCCATCGAGAGCTCGCGTCCGAAGAGCTGCTCCACGACCTCCACCGGCACTGCCGCCACCGCCGCGGGCGCGACACCCGAGAGCGTGCGAGCCAGGATTGCCGCCAGCGCCTTGGCCGAAATGCCCTGCGGGTTCTCGACCGCGAAGTAGAAGTCCAGGCTGCCGTCCACCCTCGGCTGGGTGAAGACATAGACCTGCGATTCGCAAGCCGGCACCTTGTTGGCTTCGGGGAACGGTCTCGTCGCGAGGCGGGCTGGAACCTCGCGATAGCCCTCGGCCAACGCGATAAGGGCTTCGATCCGGCCGCTGCGGTCGAGACCCGAGAGCATCTCGACCAGTTCGTCGAGCTCCGGGATCTCAGCGCGCGGCGCCCCCGCTTCAGGCGACAACAGCTCAGCGCTCAATCGGCGCGCCCACCAGATTGCCCCATTCCGTCCAGCTGCCGTCGTAGTTGCGCACGTCGGGGTGCCCGAGCAGGTAGGTGAGGACGAACCAGGTGTGGCTGCTGCGTTCGCCGATCCGGCAATAGGCGACGATAGCCTCCTGCCGCGGCAGGCGCTGCTCCTCGAAGTAGATCTGCGCGAGCTCGGCGGCGCTCCTGAACTCGCCGGTCTCGGCGACGATGGCGCGCGCCCAAGGCACGCTCCGGGCGCCGGGAATGTGGCCGCCGCGCAGCGCGCCTTCGTTCGGATAAGCCGCCATGTGCAGGCGCTCGCCGGAGTACTCCTCGGGACTGCGGACGTCGACTAGCGGCCGGCCGGCGGCAACGTGCGCCAGCACCTGATCGCGGAAGGCGCGGATGCGCGAATCGTCGCGTTCGCGCGCGACGTAGGCCGACGCCGGCCAGAACGGCGTCTCGCGCGACAGCGCCCTCCCCTCCTGCGCCCACTTCACGCTGCCGCCGTCCATCACCCGCGCCTGGGTGTGGCCGAAGAGCTGGAAGATCCAAAAGGCGTAGCAGGCCCACCAGTTGTTCTTGTCGCCGTAGAAAACGACCGTCGTGTCGTTGCCGATGCCGTGACGGCGCAGGAGCTTCTCGAAGCCGGCGCGGTCGAGGTAGTCGCGCCGCAGGACATCGTTCAGGTCGCGCGCCCAGTCGATCTCGACCGCACCCGGAAGGTGGCCGGACGGATAGACCAGCGGATCCTCGTTCGATTCGACGATCCGCACTCCAGGGTCGTTCTGGTGTTCGGCCACCCAGTCCGTCGAGACGAGGACTTCCGGGTGGGCGTAGCCGCGCGCTGCCAGGTCGGTCATGGGTACCTTTCTCGTGTGCGCGAAGTATAGACCCACGCCCCACGACTGCAGCTCTTCAGCCGATAGACTCTCCTTCCCGTGCCCGTCCCGCAGATCGACCCGCCGGCACCCCCTGACCCGGGACGCCGACCCCGCCTCTACGTCGTCGCGCTCTCTCACCTCGACACCCAGTGGCGCTGGACGGTGCGCGAGACGGCGGCCTCGTTCCTGCCCCGCACGGTGCGCGAGAACGAGGACCGCTTCCGCCGCTTCCCGCACTACCGGCTGAACTTCGAAGGCGCCTACCGCTATCGGCTGCTCGCCGAGTGCCACCCGGACCTCTTCGCCCGCGTGCGCGAGCGGGCGGCCGAAGGGCGGTGGTTCCCGTCCGGAGCGGCATGGGAAGCGTTCGACACCAACCTGCCGGCAGCGGAATCGATCGTTCGCCAGCTGCTCTACGGCACGCGCTACTTCGAAGGCGCCGTCGGACGGGCCGGCCGCGACATCTTCCTGCCCGATTGTTTCGGCTTCTCCCAGGCCCTGCCGACGCTCGCCGTGCACTGCGGCATCCTCGGCTTCGCCACCCAGAAGCTGCGCCGCGGCAGCGAGATGCGCTCGGCGTTCGGGGTGCCGTTCCCCTTCGGGCTCTGGGTCGGACCGGACGGCTCGACGCTTCCGGCAGTGCTCGATCCGGGAGAGTACGGCGCCCAGGCCACGACCGACCTCGGTTTCGATCCGGACTGGATCGGGCGCTTCGCGGAGCTCGCCGTCGCCGGCCGGCCCGCCTCTCTGATGACTTTCCAGGGCCTCGGCGACAAGGGCGGGGCGATCCCTGCGGCGACGATCGAGTGGCTCGAACGGGCGCGCGCCGGCGACGGGCCGATCGCAGTTCATCTCGCCGACTCGGAGCAGATCTTCCGCGAGCTCGATCCCGGCGAGCGCGCCTGCCTGCCGGTCCACGATGGCGAGCTGCTGCTGCGGTTGCACGCCACCGGCTGCTACAGCTCGCGCGCCGAGCTCAAGCGCCGGCACCGACAGGCCGAGCAGCTCGCCCATGCCGCCGAGCGCGCGGCGACGATCGCCCATACCCTGGGTGTCCGCCCGGCCGATCGCGCACGGCTGCGCGAGGCCTGGCTGCGGATCCTCGCCCACGAAATGCACGACGACTTGACCGGCACCAGTCTCGTCGAGGCCTACCGCTACTCCGCCAACGACCTCGCGCTCTCCTGCAACGAGCTCCGGCAGGAGCTCGAAGAGGCGGTGGGCGCCGTCGCCGCGACGCTCGACCTCGCGACCTCGCCGGAGGTTGCCCGCCGGCCGCTGGTCGTCTTCAACGCCCTGGGCTGGGAGCGTACCGACCTGGTGGAAGTCGCGCTCCCCCTTCCGCCAGCCGACGCGGAGAAGCTGGCCGTCTACGACTGCGAAGGGCGAGAGCTCCCCTCGCAGTGGCATCGCGAGGGCGACTTCTGGCGCGGCTGTTTCGTCAGCCCCCTCCCTTCACTGAGCTTTTCGCGCTTCGACCTGCGACCAGCCGGAGGATCCGCCGCGGTCGCGGTCGAGGAGCTCGCCGCCGGCGAGACGTTCCTCGAGAACGCACGCCTGCGACTGGAGATCGACGCCAATGGCGATATCGCGCGGATCTTCGACAAGCTTGCGGCGCGCGAGCTTCTCGCCGCGCCGGTGGGCCTCGAGATCCTCGACAACTTCTCCGACCGCTTTCCGTCCTGGGAGATCCGCTGGGAGGACACTTCCCGGCCGGCCCGCACACGCGTCGCCGGACCGGTGCGCACGGTGGCCGTCGAGCGCGGCGCGGCGCGCGTCGCGCTCATCCTCGAGCGCACCGCCGAGGGCTCGCGCTTCCGCCAGACGATCTCCCTCGCCGCCGGCGAGGCGGGCGACCATGTCGTCATCGATACCGCGATCGAATGGCGCACGGACGGCGCGCTGCTGAAGATGCGCTTCCCGCTCTCGGCTCCGGCAGAGCGGGCGCTCTTCGACCAGGGAGTCGGCGTCGCCCGCCGTCCGGTGGCGACCGCCGGCCTCTACGAGGTCCCGGCGCACCGCTGGGCCGCTCTGCGCGAAGGGCCCGATGCCAAGGGCGCCGGCGCCGCCATCGCCAACGACTGCAAGTACGGCTGGGACCATCCGAGCGCCGACACCCTGCGGCTGACCCTCCTGCACACCCCGCGCATCGGACGGCGCTTCCGCTACCAGGCCAGGCAGGACTTCGGGCACCATGAAGTCCGCGTGGCGATTGCGCCGATCGGCGCCGGCGACTCGCTCGCCGGCACAGTGCGATTCGCAGAACGCCTCACCCAGCCGCCGCTTCCGTTCTGGCCGACGGTGTCGGCGGCGACGGCCAAGCCCCTCGCCAAGCCCAGGAGCCTCTCTTTTCTCGCCCTCGACCAGGACGAGGTCGCCGTTCAGGCGTTGAAGCTCGCCGAGGAGGGCGACGAAGTGATCTTGCGCCTGCGCGAGATCACGGGCGAGCCCCAGAAGGTCGACATTCACACCCACTTGCCGATCGCGAACCTGCGCTTCGTCGACGGCTGCGAGCGGCCGCTCGAATCCGCAGCGCTGCCGATGGATCCGGCGCGAAAAGCTTCGGTAAAGGGAAACTGCAGGTCGATGCCCCCGCTGGTCGGCTTCGGCCTCGCCGCGGTCGCCCTGGAGCTCGATTCTCCTTTACCGGTCCTTTCGCCCCAGCCTCCGAGAACGCTGGACCTCGCCCTGCCCTGGAACTGCACGGCTGTCACCTCGCCGGGCGAGCGAGCGCGCGATGGCGGACTCGATGGCCGCGGCCACGCCATCCCCCGCCAGCTGTTGCCGCTGACTCTGCGCCGCGCAGGCGTGGAGCTCGACCTGACGCACGCACAACGAGCCGGCTCGCCTTCGGCGCTGCACTGTGCCGGCCAGCGCCTGGCGATTCCGGCCGGGTTCCGCCGGTTGGTGCTCCTTGCCGCGAGCTTTCCCGACGCGGCTGCGGTCGAGCTCCTCGTCGATGGCGTGGCCGCTGCGCGGCGGGTCGCCGGCGGTTTCGCGCCGCTCGGGCGCGTCGACGAGCTCGAGCGCGGTTTTTTCGGCCGGCCGACCGGCGGCGTGGTGAGCGGATTCCTGCGCTCCGAGCCGCTGGCGCTGGCGGTGCCCCATCGCCACGATCGCCGCGGCGCGATCGATCCCTGCGCACCTGTTCTCTTTTTTACCGTCGAGCTCGCCGTCTCCCAGCAGGGCTCGGAGCTCGTCCTGCCGCGGTCCGGGCGCCTGCTCGTCCTCGCGGCGACGCTTTCCGACGCTCCATCAGCGGCGGCGAGGAGCGACGGCGTCCGGGCGGAATGATGGAGCTGCTCTGGGTCGTCTGTGTTCTCTTCGTCGTGGTCGGCTTCGCCGGCGCCGTCCTGCCGGCGATTCCCGGGCCGCCGCTGGTCTTCCTCGGGCTGGTCGCCGGCGCCGCCGCGGACGACTTCACGCGCGTCGGCTGGGGCACTCTGACGGTGCTCTTCGTGCTCACCGGCCTCACCTTCGTGATCGACTTCGCCGCCACTGCGCTCGGCGCGCAACGCGCCGGCGCGAGCCGGTGGGCGATCGGCGGCGCGGTGGTCGGCTCGCTCGTCGGGCTCGCCTTCGGGCTCCCCGGACTCCTTCTCGGCCCGTTTTTCGGCGCGATCGCCGGTGAGTGGTTCGCGCGCCGCGACCTGCTTCAGGCAGGGAAGGTGGGCTTCGCGACCTGGCTCGGAATGTTGCTGGCAGCGGTGGCGAAGCTCGCCATCCTGCTGCTCATGCTGGGGGTCTTCGGCCTCGCCTGGTGGCTCTGAGCCGGACCGCCGCTCACGCCGCTCAGAAGAAGAGGCCCGAGCTGTCGAGAACTTCGACCACTTCGAGCTCCTGAATCCGCCACTCCCCTTCGTCCTCCCGCCAGGCGACCCGCAGCCTCAGGCGCTCGCGGCCGGGGCCGCCAGGGCGAAGGCCGACGGCTTCGACGACGGCGGTCATGTCGGCGGTGGCGTTCGGCCGCAGGGCGAGCTCGACATCCGAGTCCGAGACCGCGATGGTCTCGGCGCTTCCGCGATAGCGATCGACGACACCCATGAGCTGCTGACGGTCTGCGATGGTGCCTTCGTAGGGCTGCGCCAGGATGACGAAGCCGTCGGCGAAGAGATCCGAGACGGCGCGCGCATGCCCGAGACGGTCGAGAGCCCCCTCTGGGCCCGACTTCTCGATCGCTCCCTGCAGCACCTCGAAACGCGCCAGGATGCGGCGGCGATCGCTCCCCCACCACAGGGCGATCGCCACCCCAGCCGCGACCAGCGCAGCCAGCAGAAGGAGCCGGACGAGGCCGGGCCTCACTTCAGATCCTCTCCGGCTCCTGTTCAGACCAGCTTGGCGTTGAGCACGATCTCGATGTTGGCCGAGAGCGCTTTGGAGATGATGCAGTTCGCCTTCGCGCCCTCGGCCTGCTGGGCGAAGGTCGCGGCGTCGATTCCCGGCACCTCGGCCTCGCAGTCGAGCTCGATGCGGGTGATGGCGAGCCCGGCATCGTTCTTGAGCATCTGCACGCGAGCTTCGCTCGCCACCCGCTTGGGCGCGAAGCCGGCGCGGCCGAGCCCGGCGGCGAGCGCCATCGAGAAGCAGCCGGCATGCGCCGCGCCCAGGAGCTCCTCGGGATTGGTTCCCGTCCCCTCTTCGAAACGCGACGAGAAGGAGTAGCGCCCCTCGAACGCTCCGCTGCCCAACTTGATCGAGCCGTTTCCGTCCTGCAGTCCGCCGTTCCAGACGGCGTTCGCCTTGCGAATGGCCATGGTCGTCCCTTTCCTCAGAAGCCGACGCGAACGGTCGCGCCGAAGGTGATGGTGTCGCTGTCGTAGTTGTCGAGATCTTCCCAGTTCAGGAAGCGGTAGTCGGCGTTGATGTCGAGGTGGAGCTTGGGCAGGAGCAGGAAGTCGACTCCCGCCTTGGCGATGTAGAACGGGTCGGACCAGCTGCCGTGCGCGAAGTCCGAGTAGGTGACGCCGACGCCCAGTCCGCCGTAGATGCCGCGTCCGGCGAGCACATAGACCTGCGGCGACACCGCCCAGTCGAGCGAGCCCTGGAAGCCCTTGTCGAAATACTCCGCCGCCGCCTCGAAACGAATGAATCCGGCGAGATACTGATAGGAGACCACTTCGGAGAAACCATCGTCCTGGACGTCGAAGTCCGGAAACTCGTCGTCGAAGCTGTTGAGGCTCTGCCAATAGTGCAGCCCGCCGCCGATGCGGTGCTCGCCCGCAGCCGCGGGTGCGGCCACCCCGGCGACGAGAAGGGCCAGCAGGCAGGTCCAGCGCTTCATTCTGGTCATCGGTCTTCGGTCCTTTCCCTTGCGTTCTCTCCGCGCCGCGAGACCCGCCCGCGATCCGGAGAGACTACCAACAAGCGCGCCCGAAGGTCGTGGACCCGCTCTGCCGGGCGGCCTGGACGCTCAACCGACGGCATCGCGGCCGGCGTAGCGCCGCCGCAGCCGCAGCAGCCCGCCGTCGCGGGTACGGTCGAAGGCGGCAAAGGCGGCGAAATAGGGGCTCGTCCCCGCCGGCTCGTCGTTGATCCTCTCGACATCGATCCCGCGCTCGGCATCGACGGCGCGGGTCAAGGCCGTGCGCAGAGGCTCCAACAACTCCGCCAACCCCGGCTCGTCGGGCGGCAGCGCGAAGCCGATCTCGCGCCCACCGCGCGCGAAGACGGCGCAAAGCCGGCTGCCGCGATAGACCAGGCGCGTCGACGCCACCCGCCGCAGGAGCGCCCGCGGGAAATTCCCCTCGAGCCCCGGGAGATCAACACCGCAAGGCGAGGCCGGATCGAGTGCCGAGCACCACCAGACCGCCGCTCGGGGCAGCTCGTCGCGCAATCGGCGCAGCGCCCCGGGCAGTGCGAACTGCAGGCCCGGGACCCCTTCGAAGAAGCGCCCGGCGACGATCTCGCCGGCGAGCTCGAGGCCGCGCAGCGAGCGCGCCACGCCGCTCCAGGCGAGCGCCGGCTGCTCCGCCGCCAGCAACTCGCGGAAGAGCACACCGTAGCGATCGAGCAGCAGACGCGCGCGCTCGCGACTGCGCTCCTCTTCGGCGATCGGATCTGCCGGCTCTGCCATGCCGGCGGAGAGCGCGCGCCAGCGCCCGGCGAGCGCGGCGCCCCCTTGCCAGCGCCGAAACAGGCCGCGTCGCCCGGAGCGCCCGCCGCCCGCCGCCGGCGGCGCCACGGCCGCTTGCTCGGCGCGGAAGCCGCTGCGGATCGCCTGGCGCAGCACTCGCAGCGACGAACAGGTGGTCTCGCCCCGCCAGGCGAGCTGCCACAGCGCGCGATTCGCCTCGCCGACCGCGAGACCGGTGCCGTCGGCGATCTCGCCCGCTTCGAGGCCGCGGGCCTCCCGGCGCAACAGGTCGCGCACGGCGAGCACCTCCTGACCGAGCCCATCGCCGCCCGCTCCGTCGGCCTCGCCACCGTCGCCGCCGGAGCTCGCCGGCGAAAGGAAAAGGTCGAGGTCGGGGCGGAAGGCGAAAGCGATGCGCTCGCGCCCGGTGCCGAACCAGACCAGGTCGCTATCTTCGAAGAGCGCGTCCAGCCAGGCCGGGAAATAGGGTTCGAGGCGCGCCGGCAGAAGATCGCTCTCCCACAGGGCAGCAGGCGCCGCAAAGCCGAACAGACGCTCGAGCGCCCCCTGCAGCCCTTCGCTGCCCGCCCCACCGGAGCTGCGCTCCGTAAGTCCCTGCCAGGACGCCAGGAAAAGCGGCAGATCGGCGAGCGGCAGGGGCTCGAACGCCGGCCGGGCGGCGGCCCGCCGCCAGCGCAGGAGCGTCTCGACGACGCCGACCGTCGCAAGCTGCTGCGAGCCCGGCGCCGGAGGATCCTCGAGCAGCCCGCCGACGATGGCACGCTCGGCGGCGATCAGCGGCGCGATCGCAGCTTCGAGCTCGCCGCGCGACAGCCCCCAGTGCCGCGCTACCTCCTCGAGGGCCAGCGGGGGCTCGAAACGCAGCCACTCTTCGAGCAGCACGGCGAGGCGGTCGCCGCCTTCGAGCCGCTGGGCGAGCCGGGGCAGATTCTCACGCGCCACGATCGCTTCGCTCGGCGCCTCGGGCAGGGCGAGCGTCGCGAGCTTGCCGGCGGCTCGAAGCTCGTCGAGCATCGCGGCCGTCGCCCCCGGACGATCCCGCTCGATCGCCGCCAGCAACTCCTGCCATTCGCCTGCCGGCAAGAGCAGCCGCTCCTTCACCCATTCGAGGAGCTCGCCGGCGCTCTGCGGCGCGTAGCCCGGCAGGAGGCGCTGCAGCTTGCGGCGCAGCTCCTCGGCGAGTGCCGAGGGAATCCGCGGGCGCTCGCCGCCGAGCGCGACCTCGCGCAGCAGGTCGCCGCGCAACGCCGTGCCACGGCGCGCTCCGGGCACATCGTCCTCGTACATGAGCTCGTTGGTGCGCCGCCAGACCAGCCCGGCGGCGAGCGGCGACGGGCGGTCGCTGCGGACACTGCGGAGCTCGATCTCGCCGCGCTCGATCTCTTCGAGCCGCCGCCGCAGGCTCTCGAGGTCGAACTCGTCGTGCAGCGAGCTCCGCCAAGTCTCGAGGGTCAGCGGAAAATCGTCGAAGCGCGCCACGGCTTCGAGCAGCTTCTTGGCGTTCTCGCGCGAGACCCAGAGCGGCGTCCGCCGGCGCGGGCCGGCGCGCGGCAGGAGGAGGGCCCGCTGGGCGTTCTGGCGGAACTGGGCGCCGAAGAAACCGGACGACTCGAGGCGCGCTCGCAGCAGCAGCTCGAGCCGCGCCGGCGTGACGCGCGCCAGCAGCGCGCGCGCATCGGCCCCCGCCGGCAGTACCAGCAACACGGCATCGTCATCGGCGAGGGTTTCGATCGCGCCGCCCTCCGCTTCCTCCCAGGCCGCCGCGAGTGCGAGCGCCAGCGGCCGGTTGAGCGTCCCGCCCCAGAAGGTGTAGAGAATCACCTGCCGCCGGCCGTCCGCCGTCGCCCCCGTCGTCCCTCCGGGCCGCTCGACGGTCTCCTCGAAGACCAGGCGGTGGCGGTGCGGCAGCAGGTCGCCCAGCGCCGCTCGCGCCTCGCGCAGGAGGCGGGTGAGCTCGCCTGCGGCCGCCGCGTCGAGGGCGTACTCCTCTGCCAGGGCGGTGGAGAAATCCGCCAGCTCGAGCTCGCGATCGGCGCGCTCGAGGAGGCGGCCGATCCGCTCCGAGAAGACGGCGCCGCGGTCGCGCGCGTCCGCTCGCCAGAATGGGGCCAGCATCGCCCCGCCGCGCGCCGGCGCAACGAAGACCTCGTTCGAGGTGATGCGGTGAATGCGCCAGGACTGCGTCCCGAGCACGAAGGTGTCGCCCAGGGACCGCTCCCAGACGAACTCCTCGTCGAGCTCGCCGAGGCGCGCGTTCGACTCCTCGATCCTCAACTGGAAGTAGCCGCGGTCGGGAATCGTCCCGCCCGACTGAGCGACCAGGCGGGCCGAGCCCGGACGCGCGGCGATCGTGCCGTCGAGGCGATCGAAGGCGATCCGCGGCCTGAGCTCGGCGATGCGGGCCTCGGCGTAGCGCCCGGCGAGCATCTCGACGACGAGGTCGAACTGGCGACGGGGTAGCTCATGGTAGGGCGCGCTGGCGCGCAGCACGGCGTAGAGGTCGTCGGCGCGCCAGCGTTCGTGCGCCACCATGGCGACGATCCACTGCGCCAGCAGGTCGAGCGGCGCACGCACCGGCTGGATCGGTTCGATCTCTCCGTCGAGCACGGCGCGCGCGGCGACCGCGCACTCGAGGAAGTCGCGCGCGTGGGTCGGATACAACCGTGCCCGGCTGACTTCGCCGACCCCGTGCCCGGCGCGACCTACCCGCTGCGCAGCCGATGCCAGCGAGCGCGGCGCCTGCACCAGCAACACCTGATCGAGCGCGCCGATGTCGATTCCCAGCTCGAGCGAGCTGGTGGCCACCAGAGCCGGCAGGTCCCCGGCCTTCAGGCGCTGCTCGATGGCTCCGCGCAGCTCCCGCGACAGGGAGCCGTGATGCGACCAGGCGATCTCGCGCGGCCCGCCGTCGTTCACCAGACGAGTGAGCTTCTCCGACAAACGGCGGCTGTTGGTGAAGACCAGGGTCGAGCGCGCCTCGCCGATGCGCTGCCGCAGGTCGGCGGCGAGCGCCGTCCACAGCGTGTCGCCGGAACGCTCCTCGGCGGGCAAAGCGGCCACAGTCGGCGGGAAACGCACCTGGAGGTCGTAGCGCTTCGGATGCCGCGACTCGACCAGGGTGACCGGGCGGCGGCGGTAGAGCGGCTCGTCGCCGGCGCCGCGCTCCAAGCGGTAACCGCCGACCCATTCGGCGATGCGCTCGAGCGGTCGCACCGTCGCCGAAAGCGAGATGCGTTGAAACTCCCCCGCGAAGAGCACCAGGCGGTCGACGGCGGTGATCAGATGTGTGCCGCGCTTGGTCGCCGCGACGGCATGGATCTCGTCGAGAATGACCGTCCGCAGGCCGGCAAAAAGCGCCGGACCGCCCTTCGAATGGACCAGGAGGTTGAGGCTCTCCGGCGTCGTGATGAGGATCTCCGGCCGTTGGCGCACGATCCTCTGGCGCTCGGCGGCAGGGGTGTCACCGCTGCGCGTCGCTACGCGGATGCGCGGCAGTTCGCTCCCCGCAGCGGCGAAGGCGGCGGCGATCCCCGCCAACGGCTCCGCCAGGTTGCGCTCGATATCGGCGTTCAGGGCCTTCAGCGGAGAGACATAGAGGACGCGCGTCGTCCCCTCCTCCCAGGCGCCGGTCGCGAGCTGCTGCAAGGCCCACAGGAAGGCGGTCAGCGTCTTGCCGCTGCCCGTCGGCGCCGTGAGGAGGACGTGCCGGCCGCCGGCGATCGGTCCCCAAGCGAGCCGCTGCACCTCGGTAGGAGCTCCGAAACGGCCCGCGAACCACTCGCGGATCCTGGGATCGAAGCGCTCGAGGCTCATGGCGGGAGCTTAGCCGACCGATCGGGCAGGCACGAGTTCGCCGCGCCGGGCTAAAATGTCGCCCTCGACCTCCCCTGGAAGGAATCCGCCATGACGACGCTGCACGGAAAGACCCTCCTCATCACCGGCGCCTCGCGCGGCATCGGCCTCGCCATCGGCCTGCGCGCCGCCCGCGACGGCGCCAATGTGGCGATTCTCGCCAAGACCACCGAGCCGCATCCGAAGCTGCCCGGGACGATCCACAGCGCCGCGGAAGAGATCGAAGCCGCCGGCGGGAAAGCCCTGCCCATCGCCTGCGACATCCGCGAAGAGGCGCAGGTCCAGGCCGCCGTCGAAGCCGTGCGCGCGCGTTTCGGCGGCATCGACATCCTGGTCAACAACGCCTCGGCGATCAGCCTGACGCCCACCCTCGACACGCCGATGAAGCGCTTCGACCTGATGTTCTCGGTCAACGTCCGCGGCACCTTTCTGTGCTCGCAGGCGTGCCTGCCGGACCTCAAGAAGGCGAAGAACCCGCACATTCTCAATCTCTCGCCGCCGCTCAACATGGACAAGAAGTGGTTCGCCGGCCATGTCGCTTACACCATGGCCAAGTACGGCATGAGCATGTGTGTCCTCGGCATGGCCGAGGAGTTGAAAGGCGACGGTGTGGCGGTCAATGCCCTCTGGCCGCGCACCGCCATCGACACCGCGGCGCTCGCCATGCTCGGCGGCTTCGTGTCGGCGGCCAACAGCCGCAAGCCCGAGATCCTCGCCGACGCCGCTCACTGGATCCTGACCCAGCCGGCGCGCGAATGCAGCGGCAACTTCTTCATCGACGACGAAGTGCTCACCCAGGCCGGGGTCACCGATCTCGACCGCTACGCCGTCGAGCCCGGGCAGCCGCTGATCGCGGACTTCTTCCTGTGAAGGTCCTCTCGGCCTGCCCACTCGACTGCCCCGACGCCTGCAGCCTCGACGTCACGGTCGAAGGCGGCCGGGTCACCAAGATCGACGGCGCGCGCGACCGCAATCCGATCACCGAAGGGTACATCTGCGCCAAGGTGCGCAAGTTCCCGGAGCAGGTCTACGGCAAGGAGCGCATCCTCGAGCCGATGCAGCGCGTGGGCGAGAAGGGCGAGGGAGTTTTCGAACCGCTCTCGTGGCAGCAGGCACTGTCGCTCGCCGCGAAGCGCCTGGTCGAGACCCGTGACCATTTCGGCGGCGAGGCGATCCTGCCGTTCAGCTACGGCGGCTCGAACGGCTACCTGTCGCAGGACACGACCGACGCACTGCTCTTTCGCCGGCTCGGCGCCTCCCGCCTGGCGCGCACCGTCTGCGCGGCAGCCACGGGCAAGGCGGCGATGGGTCTTTACGGCAAGATGGAAGGGGTCGCCATCAACGACTACCCCGCCGCGCGTCTCATCGTGGTCTGGGGCTGCAACCCGTCGGTGTCGGGCATTCATCTAGTGCCGCCTATCCAGGCGGCCTGTGACGCCGGCGCCAAGCTGGTCGTCGTCGATCCGCGTGCCACGCCGATCGCCAAGCAGGCACACCTGCACCTTCCGATCCGGCCGGGAACCGACCTGGTCGTCGCTTTGGCGATGATCCGCGAGCTCTTCGCCAGCGGCCGCGCCGACCGCAGTTTTCTCGACCGGCACGCGACGCGCGCCGATGAGCTCGAGCGCCGCGCGGCGCCGTGGACGCTGGCGCGCGCGGCCGCGGTGGCCGACGTGCCGCAGGCCGACCTCGAGCGCTTCTTCGAGCTCTACGCCGCGACCTCGCCGGCGGTGATCCGTTGCGGCTGGGGCCTCGAGCGCAACCGCAACGGCGGCTCGGCCGTCGCCGCCGTGCTTGCCCTCCCCGCCGTCGCCGGCAAGTTCGGCGTCCGCGGCGGCGGTTACACGCTCTCCAACTCCGCCGCCTGGAAGATGAACGCAGAGGCGATTTCCGGGCCCGAGGCGCCGACGCGCACGATCAACATGAACCGTCTCGGCGAAGCCCTGACGACGACCAGCGCGCGACCGGTCCACCTGCTGTTCGTCTACAACTCGAACGCGTTGATGACCACTCCGAACCAGGCGCTGGTGCGCCGGGGACTCGAACGCGAGGACCTGTTCACCATCGTCTTCGACCAGGTGCTCACCGACACTGCACGCTATGCCGATCTGGTGCTGCCGGCGACGACCTTTCTCGAACACCGGGAGCTCGCGCGAGGCTACGGCTCGTTCATCCTGCAGGAGATCTCGCCGGTGATCGCGCCGGTCGGCGAAGCGCGTTCGAACTACGTGGTCTTCGCCGACCTCGCCCTGCGCACCGGTGTCGCGTCGGCGGAGGAGATTCCCTCCGAACAAGATGCCATCGCGTTGATTCTCGATTCGAGTGGCCGCGGGCTCGATCTGCGCGATCAGCTGTCGAAGCAGGGCTACGCTCGTCCCGCCGCCGGCGATCATCCGGTGCAGTTCGTCGATGTGTTTCCGAAGACGGACGACCGCAAGGTGCATCTGGTGCCGGTCCAGCTCGACGCCGAGTCGCACGAAGGCCTCTACACCTATCAGGAGGATCCGGGCGGTCCCGCGACGCCGCTCGCGCTGCTCTCTCCGGCGACCAACCGCACCATCAGCTCGACCCTCGGGCAGTTGCGCAAGGGGCCGGTGGCGCTCGAGATGCACCCCGCCGACGCCTCCGCCCGCGGCCTTCTCGACGGCCAGCGGGTGCGCGTGGCGAACGGTCTTGGTGAGGTCCTCTGTCGCCTGCATCTGTCGCACGACCAGCGCCCGGGAGTCGTGGAGTTGCCGAAGGGGCTCTGGTCCCACAACACCGACAACGGCGCTACCGCCTGCGCCCTGGCGCCCGACAGCTTCACTGACCTAGGTCAGGGCGCCTGCTTCAACGACGCCCGGGTCGAGGTCACGCCCGCCTGAAGGGACTCAGCGTTTGTTGTAGGTCGAGTAGCCGGCGACGACGGCCCGGCGCTGGTCCGCGGCGGTGCTCTCGAAAGCGACCAGCAGCGTCGTGCGATTGCCTTCCACCCGCAGCACCGGCTCGTTCGGAAAGCGACAGTCGCCCGCCGGGCAGTTCCGCCCCGGCAGACAGTCCGCGGCGACCGCGGCGCTCTGCGCTTCGTAGCGGAAGCCAGTGAAGCGCGCCCCGGCCGGCAGCTCGACGGCGATGATGCGGCATCCCAGGCCCGCTCCGGCGAGCTCCGCTGAAAGCCGAGCGACGGCCGACAATTCGACCGTCTTCAGCTTCGCCTGCAGGTCGGCCGGACAGCCGGCGGAGGCGGCCCCGGCGATCGCCACCTCTCCCCACGCCGCGCTTTCGCCCGGCGGGCACTCGACGCACAAACGCGCGCGCGCCGGGGCGGCCTCAGGCTGTAAGCCGGCAGGAGCTGGCGTCGCCGCCACCGGCGCAGGGGCCACGATGGGCGGCGCCGGGGTCGCGGTCGGAGGCGCTGCGACTGGCGGAACAGGCTTCGCCGCAGGCACCGTCGGAGCCGGCGCCGGGGGTGGCGTCGGAGCCGGTATGGGTGCCGCTACTGGAGCCTGAGAAGGAGCCGGCGTCGGAGCCGGTATGGGCGCCGGTACTGGAGCCTGAGAAGGAGCCGGCATCGGAGCCGGAATCGCGAGCGGCGCAGGAGTCGGCGCAGGAGTCGCTGGGACCGGAGCTTTCACCTGCGGAGGAGCCGGCGCAGGCGCAGCAGCGACCGGAGCCGGAGCCACGGCCTTCACTGGAGCTTCTACTGTTGCTGCAGGGGGCGCCGGCGCCGGCGCGGGAGCCGGCGAAGGAACCGGCGGCACCACCTTTACCGGAGCTTGTTCTTCTGCTCGAGCTGCAGCAGTCTCTACCGCTGGTGCAGGCGCAGGTACAGCTGCCACTGGCGATGCCGACGCTGCCGGCGCCGCAGCCCCGCCGCGGCCGCGAGAGAACTTCACCTTCATCGTCGAAGTGGCGCCAGGTGCCATCAGGTGCGAGGCCGACAGCGTAGCGGCTTTGCCGTCGGCGGAAATCGACAGCTCGGCGCGGTAGCTCATGTGACCGGCGTGGCGAATCTCCGCACTCCAGCGGCCGGCTGCGAGTCCGCCAATGTTCGCCTTGCCGGCAGCATCGGTCAGCACTGACGGGAGGCTGCCGCCGCCGTCGGGAGAGAGATAGACAAGGAGGACTTCGGCGCCCGTGAGGTTCTTGCCTTTGGCGTCTTCCACTTGCACTTCGATCGCCGCGGGGCCGCGCCAATCCTGGGCGCCGGCCGCAGCCGGCAACACGAGAGCCGCCAACAGAAGGGCTGTCTTGCGCATGACTCGATCCTACCCCAGGCCCATTCCCGTGGGTCGGTTTAGAGCCGGCCGGTGGGCGTGACCTTCACCGGCGTAGCCTCCCCGACACCGGCCGGAGGGGTGAAATCCTCGCCCGGGTTGATGAATCGGTCGGACTCGAGCCGGTATTGCCTATCGTGCAGCTGCTTGTAGCGTCCGTCCTGGGCGATGAGCTCGCGATGGGTGCCGTGCTCGACCACTTCGCCCTCCTCGATGACCAGAATCTGATCGGCGCTGCGGATCGTCGACAGGCGATGGGCGATGACGAAAGTCGTCCGGCCGGCGCGCAGCGTCGCCAGGCCGTCCTGGATCATCGCTTCGCTCTCGCTGTCGAGGCTGGAGGTCGCCTCGTCGAGGATCAGGATCGTCGGATTGGCGAGCACCGCGCGGGCAATCGCCACCCGCTGCCGCTGGCCACCCGAGAGTTTTACGCCGCGCTCGCCGACGATCGTCTCGTAGCCGTTGTCGAATCCGGCGACGAACTCGTCGCAATGCGCCACCTTGGCTGCAGCGAGGATCTCTTCGCGCGTCGCGTAGGGACGCGAGTAGGCGATGTTCTCGGCAATCGAGCCGTCGAACAGGAAGTTGTCCTGAAAGACCGCGCCCAAGTGCCCGCGATAGTCGCGCAGGCGCAGGTTGGCGAGGTCCTCGCCGTCGACCCGGATCCGGCCGCGCGTCGGGCGGTGGAAGGCCATTACCAGTCCGATGAGCGTGCTCTTGCCCGAGCCCGAGGAGCCGACGAGCGCCGTCGTCGATCCCGCGGCCGCGCGGAAGGAGACCCCGCGCAGCACCGGAGTGTCGGCCTGATACTCGAACCAGACGTCCTCGAACTCGATCTCGCCGGAAAGCTTCTCCACCGGCTTGCGCGCGGCATCCTCGTCGTCCTCGGTGGTCTTGCCGAAGATCTCGCGGATGCGATCGAGGCCGGCGAAAGCCTCGGACAGCTGGGTGCCGATCGCCGCGATCTCGGCCACCGGCGCGACCAGCAGGCCGGAGAAGAAGATGTACATGATGAAGTCGCCCAGCGTCATGGAGCCGGCGAGAATCGACCGCCCCCCGACGACCATCATGATCACGCCGACGACGCCGAGGAGCGCGGTCGAAGCGCTGGTGACCCCGGCGATGCCACTCATCGTGCTGCGAACGTTGCCGAAGAGCTTGTCGATGCCGCCGCCGAAGACCTCTTCCTCGAATTTCTCCGCCGTGTAGGCCTTCACCACCCGCACGCCGCCGAGCGACTCCGCCAGCCGGCCGGTGATCTCGGCCTGGATCTTGTTGCGCTCGCGGAAGATCGGGCGCAGCCGGCGAAAGGCGTAGGCGAGCATGCCGGCGAAGAGCACGAGCACGACCAGGATCGCGGTCGTCAGACGCCAGTTGAGCCAGAACAGGACTCCCAGCGCGAGGCTCGCGGTGACCAGCCCGCCGACCAGTTGCACCAGGCCGGTGCCGACGAGATTGCGGATCCCCTCGGCGTCCGTCATGACGCGCGAGATCAGCTCGCCGCTCTTGGTGCCGTCGAAGTAGCTGGTCGGAAGCCTGAGGACATGCGAGTGCAACCGCTTGCGCATCTCGGCGATCTGCTTCTGGGCGGCGATTCCCAGGAGGTTGGCGAGTCCCCAACCGGTCGCCGCCTGCACCAGCGTCGCCGCGCCGGCGGCGAGCGCCAGCGGCAGCAGCAGTCCGCGGTCGCCCTTGCCGAGCACGTCGTCGATCAGGAACTTCGACGACGCCGGCAGAACGAGGCCGGCGAGCCGCCCGATCAGCATAAGGAGCAACGCCCAGCCGAGCCGCCGGCGCTGCGCCCAGACCAGCGTCTTCGCCTCGCGCCAGACCGACTCGAGCTTCAGTTTGGGCTTCTTCGTCTCCGGCGACTTCTCACTCATGAGCCCTCGATAGCGCGCAGAATCTGCGCGCCGGTCACGATCGACAGGACGATCGACACCGCCGTCAGAACCAGGCAGACGAGTGCCCAGACCATGTGGATCGTGCGTTCCTGCTTCAACGGATTGAGCGCCGTCGCCGCCCCATAACCACCGAGAAAACCGCCGGCGTGCGCCCAGTTGTCCACCCCGGGCATGATGACTCCGAAGAGGAACATCACCACTGCCCAGGTCCAGACCTGCTGGTGCATCGCGCGTTGCCCGGTGCGCCGGCCGTAGCAGACCAGCGCGCCCAACAGGCCGAAGATCGATGCCGAAGCACCCACCGTGAAGGGGGCGTGCGAGGAGAGGATCGGGATCGCCGGCAGGAAGGCGCTGGCCGTGGAGCTCAATCCGAAACCGACGATCGAGGCCGCCGTCCAGACGAGGATCATCCGGCCGGCGCCGTAGAGCTCGGCGACCGGGCCGGCGAGCTGCCGCACCCACATCATGTTGAACACGATGTGCAGCAGCCCGCCGTGGAGCCAGGATGCACTGAGGAGCGTCCAAACGTGCCCGAGTCCGTAGACCGGCAAGGCGCCGCTCGCGCCGAGCAGGAAGAGCGCCCGGGTATCCGGCGCGAAGAGCTGCATGATCCCCTTGGGCTGCAGCGCCCCCGGCGACATGAGCACACTCACCACATAGAGGATCGAACAGCCGCCGATCAGCAGCTGCACGAAGCCGAGGTCGGCGCCGAGTCGGCGCAGGAGGGGCGCGAACCCCCACAACGAGGGGTTACGCGCCCCGCAGTGAAAGCAGCGCTCGTCCTTGACGCCGACCAGTCGTCCGCAGGAGGCGCAGACGACCGAGCCGCTGGTCTGCCGTGCGAAGAGGCTCAGGGCCGGCGACTCAGGGCTTCTCGTTGTAGGCCACGAGAGCCTGGGTTTCGCCGTCCTGGGCCGCAGCGGTGATCGACAGCTGGCGCTTGCCCGAATCGATCGTCGCACTGAGCGTCCCGCTCGGAGCGCCGTTGAACGACAGGCTCGCCTTCTGCACCTCGAAGCCGGCCTCCTTGAGCTTCGATTCGAAGAATGCCGTGACGACGTCGGGCGCGTCGGCGGTGCGCAGGGTGAACGTGCCGGACTTCTCTCCCTTGGCCTCGATATTCGCCAGGCCTTCGGTGCGCGCGCCGGGATAGGCCGGGATCCACTCCGGCGTCTTGCCGCCGCCGGCCCCGAAAACCGCCGTGCCCTGGTCGGTCACGACCTTCATCTGGCCGCCGTTCTCGCCCGTGGCGTCGATGTCGATCGTGGATTTCTCGCCGTCCGTGGTGACCGAGAACTTGCCGGCCTTGATGTCCTCGAGGTCGAAGATTACTTCCTTGCCGGTCTTCCTCTCGCGCACCGTGATCGTTCCGGCCGCCGGATCGGAGGAGATCACTTCGACCTCCGGGTTCAGGCGCAGCGCCATCGCAGCCGCCTTCACAGCAGCGGCATCGGGATTGGATTCCATCTCCTTGGCGAAGTCGGCGAGGCCGCCGATGGTCTTCTTGGCGAAGTACCCGCCGACGACGACGCAACTGCCGACCAGGAGAAACAGCAGGACTCCGCAACCGAGGAGCACCTTGACGACGGTGGACATGCCCTTCTTCGGGGCCACTTCAGGAGTGAGAGGCTGGTTCATGGTGACGGCTCCTAGGTTTGCGATTCGTGGCGAAAAATCAGATTAACACGCGCGGTCAGCCGCGCACGTCGTCGCCGAGCTCGTTGCGGTCGTCGGCGCGCCGGGCGAGGCCGTGGGAGGTCAGCAACTCACCCGCCCGGCGCACTGCCTGCAGGAGTCCGGCACCGGGGCCGGCGGAACGCACGGTCGTCGCGGTTTCCTTCGCCAGATCTTCCCAGGTCCCGGCGGGCACGACAGCGTGGATCCCTTCGTCGGCGATGACGACCACCCGGTGCTCGAACGCCGCGACGGCGATCAGGATGCCGGTGCGGTCGCGGGTGGCGAAGACAGAGTGGGCGAGAAAAGCCTCGCGCGCCCGCTGCGCGAGCCTCCTCTCGAGGAGTGCCGGGCCGCAGAGCCAGCGTCGCCAGGGGGCGAGGAAGCGGGCCGAGAGTCCGCCGGCGAGCAGGCCGCAGGCGACCCAGAGCAGCATCCAGGCCGGTCGGGCGATCCACAGCGGCCGGAAATGGTCGAGCACCGCGGCGCAGGTCGCCGTGGCGAAACTGGCGAGCGCAGCGCCTTTCCAGTAGGCGACCTGATACTCGTCGGCGCTCGCCAGAGCCAGCGCCACGATTTCGCCACCGGTCCGCTGCTCGGCCTCTGCGACGGCGCTGCGGATGGCGGCGGCTTCGGCGGCGGAAACGCCGGGCGGCAGAGCGGGCGGGTCGGCGGGTTTCGGAGAGCTCACAGGCAAATCATTCTACCGCGCCCGCCGCGGTCTCGTTGACATCAATCGGCGCAGATCCCTAGACTTGTGCGCCCACGTCCGTGGCCCCCACCATGCGCCTTCGCCTTCTCCCCGCTTCGCTTCTCGCCCTTGGTGTCGGCCTTTTCGCCGCGGCCGGGGCTGCTGGGCAGGAGCTGCGCTTCCTGGCGTTCGGCGACAGCATCACCGAAGGCTACGGCGACACCTCCAATCCGGGCGGGGGCTATCCCCCCCGGCTGCAGCGCTGGCTGCGGCAGCAGGGCTACGACGCCATCGTCGAGAACCACGGCGTGGGCGGCGAGACAACCTCGTCCGGCCTGTCGCGGATCGACTCCGTGCTCGCCGAAGGTGGGGACTTCCTGCTCCTCATGGAAGGGACCAACGACATCTCGCAGCGCGTCGGCATCGAATCGATCCGCTTCAACCTCGACGAGATGGCCAGCCGGGCGGAGGCGCTCGGTATGGTCGCGGTCCACGCCTCGGTGATCCCCAGGGTTCCGACCGCTCCGGCCGACGCCAGCAACTCCGCGACCTCCGCGCTGGCGCTGGCCATCCGGACCATGGGCGAGGAGCTGCATCGTGCAGTCGCCGACCAGTTCACCCTGTTCGAAGGCCTGCCCGACCTGTTCGAGAACTACTACTACTACGATCCGGAAGTCATCGACATCGTCGGACACCCGAACACGGACGGCTACATCGAAATCGGAGGCCTGTTCCTCGAGACCCTCCTCCCGCTGCTCGACACCCCGGCGATCGCCATCGTTCCGCCGCCGAACCCGTTGACCGCCGGCGCCCTGTCCGCCTTCGGCATCGAAGGCAACGCGGTCGATCAGTTCGTGCACATCGAGTGGGATTTCGGCGACGGCGGATATGCGACGACGCCTCCCCCGGCCGACTTCAGTACCTTCTACATGTACCTTCACGCTGGCACCTACACCGTTTCGGTGCGAGGGATCACTGCGGGCGGCGCGGTCTCCGAAGACTCCGTCGTGGTCGTCGTCGCCGGCACCGAGCCGGCATGGCAAACAAGTTCGTCATTGATTCCGGTGGTCGCCGAGTCGGCTGATGGCCTTCTCGTTTCCGACCTCCTGCTCGGCAACTCCGGCACCGATTTCGGAGTGATCGAGGTGTCTTTCCTCCCAGAGGTGGCCTATGACGCGCCTCCTCCGGTCAGGCGCTTCGTGCTGACACCGCAGACGACAATCCGTCTCGACGAGGTCCTCGCCACCATCTTCGGCATCGGCGCCGGCAGAGGAGCGCTGCGAATCGAGAGCTACACCCTGCCCGGAACCTCCTCGACGGCGCTCTCGGCGAGCGCGGTGGTGCGGGCCGCGAGCGACCCGAACGGCAGCCAAGGCGCCGCGGTCAGCGCCGTCCCGGCTGCTGCCTGGACGAGCTCCGGCAAGCAGATTCTCGACGTACCCTTCGGAGCGACGACAGCCGCCACGCTCGTCGTGGCGAATCTCGATGGCGTCGCCGGCACAGTGAGCTTCGACCTCGTCGACGCGACCGGCGGCTACATCGGTTCCGGCGTCCTCGAGCTCGCAGGCGACACGGCTCGCCTGCGGCCGCTCGCCGACCTCTTCCGCAATCTCGCGCAGCGGCCCTCGCCCTTCAAGGCGACGTTCGCACCAGCCGCGATCCGTTTCTCCGCTGCCGCGCTGGTCGTCGGCCCGGCGAGCAGTCGGGTCCGCGTATCGACCGCCACTCCGCTGCCCTGAAACGCCGCCACGCAGCGTATTTCCTCCGCTGATCCGGCGAAAGGAAGATGCTAAAGTTTCGCCGGCGATTCGGCCGGCGGATGCTCCCAAAGAGCGAAGGAGAAGGGGATTTGACCACTCTGAATCATCGCAAGTGGACGATCGAGGACTCGCTCGACCTCTATAACATCCGGCAATGGGGAAACGGCTACTTCTCCGCCAACGAGAAGGGCAACCTCGTCGTCCAGCCCGGGGGACCCGGCACCTCGTCAGTCGACATGAAGGACCTCGTGGACGAGGTCCGCCAGCGCGGCATCGGCGCGCCGATGCTCATCCGCTTCTCCCAGATCCTCAAGGCGCGGGTCGTCGAGCTCAACGAGGCCTTTCTGCGCGCCATCTCCGAGTACGGCTATCAGGGCACCTACCGCGGTGTCTTTCCGATCAAGGTCAACCAGGAGAAATATGTCGTCGAGCGCCTGATCGAGGCCGGCCGGCCCTATCACTTCGGGCTCGAAGCGGGCTCGAAGCCCGAGTTGCTGGCGGTTCTCGGCATGCTCGAGGACGAGGAAGCTCTGGTCGTCTGCAACGGCTACAAGGACGAGGAGTACATCGAGACCGCTCTCCTGGGCTCGAAGCTCGGCCGCCACGTCGTCCTGGTGGTCGAGAAGTTCTCCGAGCTGCAGCTCATCGCCGCGGTGGCGAAACGCACCGGCGTCCGCCCGGCCATCGGCGTCCGCGCCCGGCTGTCGGCCAAGGGCTCGGGCCATTGGGAGGCCTCAGCGGGCGACCGCTCGAAGTTCGGTCTCGGGGCGCGCGGCCTGTTTCAGGCGATGAAGTTCCTGCGCGAGCACGACCTGCTCGACTGCCTGGAGCTCCTCCACTTCCACCTCGGCAGCCAGATTTCCTCGATCCGCAACGTGAAGGAGGCGCTGCGCGAGGCCGGCAGGACCTACGTCGAGCTCTACAAGCTCGGTGCGCCGCTGCGCTACCTGGATGTCGGCGGCGGTCTCGGCATCGACTACGACGGCTCGCAGACCAACTTCACCTCGTCGATGAACTACACCCTGCAGGAGTATGCCAACGACATCGTCTTCGGCACGATGGAGTTGTGCGACGCCGACAACGTGCCGCACCCGACGCTGGTGTCGGAATCGGGGCGGGCCCTGGTCGCGCATCACGCGGCGCTCATCGTCGATGTCCTCGGCGTCGGCGAGTTCACCGTCGGGCAGCTCCCCGAAGTGTTGCCGGAGGGCACGCCGGCGCCGGTGCGCTACCTCCTCGACACCTATCGCGAGGTGTCGCGCAAGAACTTCCTCGAGGCCTATCACGACGCCGCCGGCTACCGCGACGAGGTGCTGAGCCTGTTCAACCTCAATCACGTGACGCTGTCGCAGCGGGTGCTCGCCGAGGACATCTTCTGGGCCCTGGCGATCAAGATCCTGCGCATGGTCCGCGAGCTCCCCGAAGTTCCGGAGGAGCTCGCCGGGCTCGAGCGCGCACTCGCCGACACCTATTTCTGCAACTTCTCCATCTTTCAATCGCTCCCCGACTCGTGGGCGATCGACCAACTCTTTCCGGTGGTGCCGATCCACCGCTTGAACGAGGAGCCCGTGCGGCGCGGCGTCCTCGCCGACATCACCTGCGACTCCGACGGCAAGATCGATCACTTCATCGACCGCCGCGACGTCAAAGACGTCCTGGAGCTGCACGAAGTGGGCAGCGACGTGTATCTCCTCGGCGTCTTCCTGGTCGGCGCCTACCAGGAGATTCTCGGCGATCTGCACAATCTGTTCGGCGACACCAACACGCTGCACGTCTCGCTCGGCGAGGAGGGCGGCTACCACATCGACCATGTGCTCGCCGGCGACACCGTAGCGGACGTCCTCAAGTACGTGAGCTACGACCGCGACGACCTGGTCGCGAACGTCCGTCGTTTCTCCGAGATCGCGTTGCGCGCCAAGCGCATCACCCTCGAAGAGTCGCGCAATCTCCTGCGCGTGTACGAGCAGGGGCTCTCCGGCTACACCTACCTCGAGCACGAGTGAGTAGAGGCCGACCGGCCGCGACCGCCGCGCGCCCGGCGCGCGCTGCCGGCCTGCTCCTGCATCCGTCCAGCCTACCGGGCCGGTTCGCCATCGGCGACCTCGGCCCGGCGGCGCACGCCATGCTCGACTGGATGGTCGGCGCCGGTTTCACCGTCTGGCAGATTCTGCCGATGGGCCCCACCGGCATGGGCGATTCGCCCTACAACGCGCTCTCGGCCTTCGCCGGCAATCCGCTGCTCGTCTCGCCGGAGGCCCTGGTCGCCGACGGCCTGCTGCCGGCGGAAGCGCTTGCCGCCTGGGAAGTCCCCGAGAGCGCCAGCGTCGACTATGCGGCCGCGGCGGCCTGCAAGGAGAGTCTCCTCCGGCAGGCCTTCCTGCGCTTCGAGTCGGGTGAGTTCCCGGAGCTCGCGATCGCGCTTCAGCGTTTCGCCAGCGCGGAGCGCCGCACGGCCTGGCTCGACGACTGGGCGCTCTACGCCACCCTGAAGCGCGAGCACGACGGGGCCTCCTGGATCGACTGGGAGCCTGACCTGCGGCAGCGCGAGCCGCAGGCGATCGCCCGGCGCTCCGCTGCGCTCGCCGGTGAGCTGCGCTTCGCGGTCTTCTGCCAGTTCCTCTTCTTCCGCCAGTGGGCTGCGGTGCGCAGCGCCGCCGAGAGCCGCGGAATCCGCATTCTCGGCGATGTGCCAATCTACGTCGCCCCCGACAGCGCCGACACCTGGTCGAACCGCCGTCTCTTCGATCTCGATCCCGACGGCCGGCTGCGCGCGGTCGCCGGTGTGCCGCCCGACTACTTCAGCGCCGACGGCCAGCGCTGGGGAAACCCGCTCTATCGCTGGGATCTCCTGCGCGAGGAGGGCTATCGCTGGTGGATCGCCCGGCTGCGCGCGCAGCTCGAGATCGCCGACCTCGTACGGCTCGATCACTTCCGCGGCTTCGTCGCCTACTGGCGGATACCGCAACGCGATCGAACGGCACGGCGCGGCCGCTGGGTGAAGGGCCCGGGCGAACCGTTCTTTCGCGCGCTCTGCGCAGGCCTGGGCAGCCTGCCCCTGCTCGCCGAGGACCTGGGTGAGATCGACTCGCGGGTCCGCGATCTGCGGCGGAAGCTCGATCTTCCCGGCATGCGCGTGCTGCAGTTCGGCTTCGGTTCGGACGACAGCGACCACAGCCCGCACCGCCACGAGCCGCGCTCGGCGGTCTACACCGGAACGCACGACAACGACACGACGCGCGGCTGGTTCGCTCAGGCGGGCGAAGAGGAGCGTCGGCGCGTGCTCACCTACCTCGGAGGTCCGCCCGAGGGAATTCCGGAGGCGATGATCCGCGCTGCCTATGGCTCCGTCGCCGAGCTTGCGATCCTGCCGCTGCAGGACGTTCTCGGCCTGGGCAGCGAAGCGCGCATGAACACCCCCGGACGAAGCTCGGGCAACTGGTGCTGGCGCGTCCGCAACTCGGACGTCGCCGACGACCTCCCGGGACGCATGCGCGAGCTCGCCGCGGCCACCGCCCGCCTGCCTCCTCCGCTGCGGCAGGGCCGGTAACGGCCGCGCCGCACAGCGTAGAATCGGCCTCGTGCCTTCGCCGCCGCTCGCGCCGCACCTGCCGACGATCGATCCGCCTTCAGGCGATCGCTTCGGCCGTCCGCTGGGCGACCTGCGGATCTCGGTCACCGATCGCTGCAATTTCCGCTGCGCCTATTGCATGCCGCGCGCGGTCTATGGCCCGGATCATCCCTTTCTCGCCCGCGCCGAGCTGCTGACCTTCGAAGAGATCGAACGTCTGGCTCGGATCTTCGTCGGGCTCGGCGTGCGCAAGCTCCGCCTCACCGGCGGTGAGCCGCTCCTGCGACGCGACCTCGCGACCCTCATCCGGCGACTCGCGCCACTGGGGGCGCCGATCGCTCTCACCACCAACGGGTCGCTGCTGCGCCTGCAGGCAGAGGCGCTGCGCGCCGCTGGCCTCACGCGACTCACGGTGAGCCTCGACACTCTCGACCCGGAGGTCTTCCGGCGCATGAACGACGCCGACTTCGAACCCGAGGATGTCCTCGCCGGCATCGCGGCGGCGCAGACCGCCGGCTTCGAATCGCTCAAGATCAACGCCGTCGTGCGACGCGGCGTCAACGAAACGGGAATCCCGGATCTGGTGCGCAGGTTCCGAGGCACCGGTCACGTCCTGCGCTTCATCGAGTACATGGATGTCGGCGAGTCGAACGGCTGGCGGCTCGCGGACGTGGTGCCGGCGGCGGAGATCCTCGAGCGGATCGCGGCCGCCGCCACCGACACCACGCTCGAACCGATCGCTGCCGCGAGCCGCGGCGAAGTCGCCAGGCGCTACCGCTACCGCGATGGTTCGGGCGAGGTCGGGATCATCTCCTCCGTGACGCAGCCGTTCTGCGGCGACTGTGTGCGCGCCCGTCTCTCCGCCGACGGCAGGATCTTCACCTGTCTGTTCGCCGCCGACGGCAGCGACATCAAGACGCCCCTGCGCGGCGGCGCGACCGACGCCGAGCTCGCCGGCTTCGTCGCAGCGATCTGGCGACAGCGCGGCGACCGCTACTCCGAGCTGCGCTCGCGCGCGACGGCGAGCCTGCCGCGGCGTGTCGAGATGTCCTACATCGGAGGCTGAGCGCGGCGGTGCGGCGGGAGCGACAGCAACCAGGCCTACTTGAACAGAGCGTCGAACGCGGCGCGCGGATCCTTCGCCGCCGGTGCCGGCTTTTCGGCGGCGAACTCCTGCCGCTCGCGGGGCTCGAAGAGAGCGCATTCGTTCGCCTTCGACTTCTTCATGATCAGTGCCACCTGCGGCTGGCGGCACTGCGCGGGCGCACCGGGGTCGAAGTGGGAGCAGTTGGTGCAGGTGTGCAGGTCGGCGCCGCAGGCCGTGCACCGCGACGCGAGTCCCGCCGCCGCGCCGATGCTCTGCAGCTCGCCGCAGCTCGCGCAGCGGAAGGCGCTGGCGGTCGGCGCGCCGAGACCGCGGCCGCGCGGCGCATCACGCGGATCCCGCGGCCCGTTGCCAGCCCGCGGCGCTCCGGCGGGACGATCGCCCTGCTGCCGGGAGGAGTCGCGGGGCGATGATCCTGAGTCCTGGTATCCGCTCTGCTTGTACTTGCGGTCACTCATGACGGCAGTATATCGACTGCCCGGTCGCGCCCGACTCGGCTTCGCCCTGGCGCTGCTGCTCGCTGGCGGCTGCCGGCGCGACGTCGACCCAGGCATCGGGGCCGGCGGACCGCGCCTCCAGCCGGGGCGTTTCGAGCTCGCCGCTTTTCTGGCCAGCGCTCCCACCGCCGTCGATTCGCCGACCGCCGTCGGCCTGCTCGCGAAACGGGGCATCCATTGGACAGCCAATCCGGCGCCTCCGCCCGCCCGTTTTCCGGTCGCTGTTCCGCCCGGCTTCCGCATCGCCGCCGCGTCGGCGGACGGCGACCGGGTGGCGTTCGTGCGCGAGATCGACCCGGACTCGACGGAGGTCCTGCTGCACGTACGCTCGCGGCTCGACACGCGCCTGCTCCTGCCGATCGATCGCGACGCCCGCTTCCTGCCGCAGCGCTTCTCCGCCGACGGCAGCCGCCTCTGGCTGTTCACCGACGAAGGCGACGACACGCTGCAGCTCGAGCTCCTCGATCCCGATACCGGGCGCCGCGAACGCCGCGCCCGCCCAGGCTGCGACGCATTGCGACTCGACGCCAGCCCGGACGGCACCGTCTACGCCATGCAATGGAGCTGCGCTGGCGCTGTCGAGGCCGCCCTTTTCGAGGCTGCGAGTGGCGTCGAGCTCGGGCCGCTGCCGCTGCCGCTGGACACGCGCCTCGCGCGCGCGCTGCCCGCCGGAGGCACCGGCGGCGCGCTTTACGAAGTGGCGAGCGCCCATCTTCCGCGCGACCTGATCTACTCCGACCGGCTCGACCCGGACTCCGAGGCGCGTCCGCTCTCCTTTGGTCTCGCGCCGACCATCACCGCCGCCGATCTGGTCGAGCCCTCGCGGCTGGACCTGCGCAGCGCAGCCGGCACGCCGCTGCCGGCCGAGCTCTGGTGGCCGGGCCGACCGACCCTTCCTCCGCCGGGTCTCGTCTGGCTCGAGAGCGACCAGCGGCCGCCAAACTGGCTCGAGTTCGAGCCCTTTCTGCAGTTCCTCGCCAACCGCGGAGTTGCCGTCCTGCGGCTGCGCCTGCGTGGCTCCGATGGCTTCGGCCTGCGCTTCCGCCACGCCGCCGACGGACGCCTGGTCGACGCCGGCCTCGAAGATCTCGACACGGCGCGCGCCGAGCTCGTCCGTCGTGGAGCGGATCCTGCACGCATCGCGCTGGTCGGCGAAGGGCCGTGGAGCGGCGCCCTCGCGGCCGTCGCGCTGGTCGAGCGCAACGGCCGTTTTGCCGCGGCCGCCGACTTCGGCGGCGCCGCCGATCCGCTGCTCGCGCTCGATGTCCTGCCGGAGCTCGACGAGCCGGCCAGATCCTGGTGGATCGCTCGACTCGGCGACCCGGCTTCGGAGGGGGCGCGCCGCCAACGGGCGCGGATGCTCCTGCCGACGCCACTGCCGGCGCGGCAGCTATGGATCGCAGCGCTCCCGGACGACAGCAACTCGGCGAGGGAGACCTTCGCCGCGCTCTGGGAGTTCCTCGCTGCAGGCCTCGCCACGCCGCTCTGATCGCCGGCCCGGCGTGTTACGATTTCCTCCTCGCTCATGGAGACTCTGGACAAGTACCAAGTCCTTGAAAAGATAGGTGTTGGCGGCTTCGGAGTCGTCTACAAGGCCTATGACCCTTTCATCAAGCGGGCGGTCGCCATCAAGACGTGCACCTCGGAAGATGCCGAGATGCGCGAGCGCTTCATGCGCGAGGCCGAGATCGCCGGCAACCTCCACCACCGCAACATCGTCACGGTCTACGATTTCGGATTCAAGGACGGCGTCCCCTACCTCGTCCAGGAGTATCTCTCCGGTGAAGACCTCGACCGGAAGATCAAACGCCGCGAGTTCCTGAGCCTGCCGGAGAAGCTCCTCTACCTCGTGCAGATCGTGCGGGGGCTGCAGTATGCGCACTCGCGCGGCGTCGTGCATCGCGACATCAAGCCGGCGAACATCCGCATCCTGGAAGACGACACGGCGAAGATCATGGATTTCGGTATCGCCAAGCTCGCCCACCACGACCAGGTCCTGACCCAGGTCGGAATCACTCTGGGAACGGCGGCCTACCTCGCGCCGGAGCAGATCCGCGGCGGAGCCTTCGACGCGCGCACCGACCTGTTCTCCTTCGGCATCCTGGCTTTCGAGCTCTTCGCGCTCGAGCGCCCCTTCCAGGGAGCCGAGATCTCCGCCGTGTTCTACAAGATCCTCAACGAGCCCGCGCCGTCCCTGCGCGACAAGGCGCGCGACTGCCCGCCGGAGCTCGAGCGCATCGTCGCGCGCTGTCTCGAGAAGGAGCCGGAGCGGCGCTACCCCGGCTGCTCGGAGCTGCTGGCGGACATCGAGAGCCTGGCGCACAGTCGTCCGCGTGAGACCGGAAGCGAGCTCGTCACCGCCCCGTTCAGCAACCGGACGATTGCCGCGGAGCGCGGAGCTCCGCTGCCGACGACGGCTCCCTCGCCCGCCGGAGGCACTGCCCCTGCTGCGCCGGCAACGCCTTCGCCGCGGCCCCTGAGTCTTGGCGAGATCGTGCTCGATGCCCGCGCTGCGCCGCCGACTCTGCTTGCCGAGGGGCCCGCCACGGTGGCGTTCGAACGTCGTCCGCGCGCCGGCAAGTGGATCGCAGGGGCGGTGGCTGCTCTCGTTCTGGCCGCTGCCGCCGGCTGGGGCGGCTGGCGCTATTGGGAAGAGTCCCGGCCGATGGCCGCCGCGCTTCCGGCGCCGGCCGCGCTGCCATCCGAGGCGGCGAAGCCGCCGGT
>Ga0073904_10000226_pt1 | contig 38779 bp, 32 predicted proteins | sample KloWWTrecipitate_FD_66668 | JGI IMG/M metagenome (GOLD analysis project Ga0073904, IMG submission 66668) | Active sludge microbial communities from Klosterneuburg, Austria, studying microevolution and ecology of nitrifiers - Klosterneuburg... | ecosystem: Engineered > WWTP > Aerobic digester >... | reverse complement strand
TTGTAGGCGGTCTCCAGTCCATATCCATCCATAATGGATAGATTGCTGGTCTGACAGTAGATACCAGTGATGGTGTGAATGAAGTTAAACCGGAATTAGCAGCAAAACCAACCATTCCGTTAGTTGCTACAAAGAATGAATCATAAGAAACTCCACCCATTCTGATTTTTTTACCATTAAGTGCATTTCCTATTCTCCAGTATCCGTCATCTAAAGTACCTGTTAAAGGAGCAGAGGATACATTCACTCTGTTAACTGCAATACTTGTACTTCCTGTAGTATCTTTCCAGCAGAAAGTAGGCATTGATGGTGCACTGGTTGCATAGCTGTTTGCAAAGGAAATTCCATTCTGTGTTCCATAATTTGGATCGACAGCATTAAATGAATTTTTAAGAGTGTCGTTAGCTCTGTTTACATCTGACCCAAGACTGCAATAAACTGTGTTGTTGTATGTACCGGCAGTCGGATTAAATGTACTGTCAAATGTTACAGTAACTGAAGCACCTACACCTAATGAAGCAATAACTTTGTTACTTGTGTAATTAACCGGACCTGTAATTTTGAATGTTACAGGTATGTTTGTCTGTGCTGCAGATCCAACATTCGAATAAGTTGCTTTTGGTGCAATTGTTGGTGTTGGTAATGTTACCGATAATGGTGCATTAATTGAAGTTGTAGCAATGTCATTTGCAGAACCTGTCCCTACAGATACTAGATCAAGTGAGAATGAAGCACCGTCATTGAAATTATCTGCTACTACTTCTCTGAATGCTATATAAACATTCTGACCAGCAAATGCACTTAATGGGAATGAATAATTAATCCATCCGGTATCAATTGTTGTTGCAACTGCAAAGTTTTTTCTGAATATTAAATTTGTAAAATTAGGAATAGTATTACCAGTAGTTGAAAGAAGAACTTCAATACTGTCTCTGAATGTATTTGGCCAGTATCTTAATGAAAATTTCAACACATCAGTTGACAAGACACCTGTCAGTTGAGGAGTAATAAGCCACTGATCATTACTGACTGCACCTCCTGTAGTCCATGTACAAAAAGCAACAGCTGATCCACCGCCAACCGGGGTAGTAATATCTCCGCCGTTCCAACCCGGGATAGGAGTAGTTCCGGCTGTCTGTCTGTTCCAGCCCGGACCAGCGTCAGGATTTAATTTTGTCCAGCCGGTCGGAGGGAAAGTTGCTCCTTCGAAAGACTCTGATAATGAAGCCTGAGAGTAATTCGGGTTACCGTCATTTGAGTACTGTGGTGTTTCCACAAAAGGATTTCTTTTTCTGTAATCTTGATCCTTTGTAACCGGGGTCAGATCATTTTGACTGGTTGTAATAACTTTAGAATTTCTCTGAGCAGGTTTTTCATCATTAATATTACTTAATGTAAAACCTACTAATAAAGAAGTTACTAAAAAAGCAAAAACAACCAAGAATGAAAAATTTTTTTTCATTTCATTTCCTTTCTTTTGGTTTAATTTTTTAATTGGTTTTTGGAACTGTTAAAATAAGTATTTTTGTTGTATTATTCAATTTTTTTTTCAATAAAAAATATATAAATGCGAATCCCCCTTTAGACTGTTAAATCAAAGGGGGATTTTCTCTTTGTTAAAATAATTTTTTAGAAGTTTTTACTCCACTGTAACACTTTTTGCGAGATTCCTCGGCTGATCTACATTACAACCTCTTGCTGTTGCAATATAATATGATAAAAACTGAAGTGGAATACTGTTTAAAATAGGTGAAAAGATCGGCAGAGTCTTTGGTACTCTCATTATATAATCAGAATAAAGATTTATCTCTTCATCATTTTGTGTAGCTATAGTAAGGATCTTTCCTTTTCTGGCTTTGATCTCTTCTATATTTGAAACTATTTTGTCATAGGTTTTATCCTTTGGAGCAATAAAAACCACCGGCATATTTTCATCTATCAGTGCTATCGGACCGTGTTTCATCTCTGCTGCCGGATAACCTTCAGCATGAATGTAAGAAATTTCTTTCAGCTTCAATGCACCTTCAAGAGCAACAGGGAAATTCAATCCCCTTCCGAGATATAAGAAATTTTTTGAATCTTTAAATTCTTCGGCTATAAATTTAAAATCATTTTTCTTTTCTATGATCTCATTTATTTTACCGGGTAATAATTTCAACTCATCTGCTATATCTTTTTTATCCTTTTGTGAAATGGTTCCTTTAGCTTCTCCTATCATTAATGTTATTAGGATTAGAGACATAAGCTGACATGTAAAAGCTTTTGTAGATGCAACTCCGATTTCAGGTCCGGCGTGAATGTAAGTTCCTGCATCAACTGCTCTGGCGATTGAACTTCCGACAGCATTTACAATTCCTACCGTTGTAGCTCCAAGTCTTTTGGCTTCTTTTAAAGCTGCCATTGTATCAGCGGTTTCACCACTCTGACTTATAAATATTACTACATCGTCATCATAAATGATTGGATTTCTGTATCTGAACTCTGAAGCATATTCTACTTCAGTAGGTATTCTGCAATATTCTTCTAACAGATATTCCCCTACCAAGCCCGCATGCCATGCAGTTCCGCAAGCCGTAATGATGATCCTTTTTGCATTAATTAGTTTATCCCTTACACTGTCAAGACCGCCTATTTTTACTTCACCTGTTTCAAAGTTGATTCTTCCTCTGTATGTGTTTTGAATTGCATCCGGCTGTTCACAAATTTCCTTTAGCATAAAATGTTCATATCCTCCTTTTTCAATTTCTTCCAGATCATAATCAATCCTCTGTATCTCCCTGAATATTTCTTCATCTTTTGTAGTCTTGATCTTAAAACTGTCTTTTTTCAATACTGCCATTTCTCCGTCTTCCAGATATATCACATTTTTTGTAAGATTTATTATTGCTGCTGCATCAGATGAAACAATGATCTCATCCTTACCTAGTCCAAACATCAGCGGACTTCCGTTTCTAGCAATAATTATTTTATCCGGTTCGGATTTATTTAAAATGGCTATTCCGTAAGCGCCTTCTACTTCATTAAGAGAAATTCTTACAGCTTTCTCAAAATCATTAAATATTTTGAAGTGATATTGAATCAGGCTTGCAAGTACTTCAGTATCTGTATCAGAAGTGAAAGTGAAATTTTCCTTCTCTAATTTTTTCTTTAATGTTTTGTAATTCTCGATAATTCCATTATGGACTATTGCAATATTACCTGTCATGTCCATTTGCGGATGAGCGTTTATGTCATTTGGTTCACCGTGAGTCGCCCATCTTGTGTGTCCAATACCTGTCTTGCCTGCTAAGATATCTTTATCGAACTGTGATTCAAGCTCTTTTACTTTGCCCTTTTTTTTATATGATAAAATATTACCATGCTCGTTTAAGATTGCAACACCTGCAGAATCATATCCGCGGTATTCAAGTCTTTTTAGTCCGTCTATTATAAATTCCAGACATTCCCTGTTTCCAATATAACCTACTATTCCGCACATTTTTTTACTCCTTAAGTTAAGTTAGTTAAATAAGTAATATTAAGGTTGTATAAGCTTAGTTAATTTATTAAATAAATTTATAAATATATTTTTTATTGCAAGTGCCGAAAAAGGGAGTCGAACCCTTACGAGATTTGAGCCTCGCTGGATTTTGAGTCCAGTGCGTCTACCAGTTCCGCCATTTCGGCAAATAGATCTTCTCACTAAAATTTAACGGGTAGAAATTAAGTATCATAAAAAGTTTATTCAACATATTAATTTCTCTGAAATTTAACAGTAAAAAATTTCTCAATAAAAAATTTCAATAAAAATACTTAAATCTTTTTTATCAAAAGACAAAAAAATCATCACAATTATCTTTAATATTTGAATCTATTTAATTAATTTGAGTGCTTGAATTACAAAACATATATCTCTTAATGCTGAGACCTTTAATATTTGGTTTAATCTTTTTCGGGTCGATCGGTTTTTTTATTTACTCAATCAGTAAATATCTTTCTTATATAAAAATGGGAAAGCCGGATTACAGATTCGGCGATATTCCAAAAAGGATCAGCAATACTATTAAAATAGCATTCCTTCAGACTAAACTTTTAAGAAGCAAGCTCGCCGGTATTCTGCATTTATGTATTTACTGGGGTTTTGTAGTTCTTTTATTAGTTGTCGTTGAATCCATTATAGAAGGTTTCTTCCCTGAATTTTCATTTTCATTCCTCGGACCATTTTATAATGTCATTACTTTCCTTCAGGATTTCTTTGGAGCACTCGTTCTTGTAACTGTAATTTTTTCTCTCATCAGAAGATATATTGGTACGCCAAAAAGACTTCAGGTCGAAAGAGCTGCAAAACTGGATGCTACTTTTATTCTTGTAATGATCGCAATTGTAATGATCACAATGTTTGGTATGAGCGTGGAAAGAATTTTACTCGGTGCATCTGAAGGTTACAGACCGGTGTCAGCTTTCATCGCAGGGTTTTTCACAACCGGTTCAGAACCAGCATATGAATTTTTCTTCTGGGCGCATATAATTGTTGTTCTGGGATTTTTAAATTATCTGCCTTACTCAAAACATTTTCATGTACTCTCTTCAGTTCCAAATACTTTCTTTTCAAATTATGAAATACCTTATCAGGGCATAGTATTAAAGCCGATAAATTTTGAAGATGAATCCATTGTTCAATATGGCGCAAAAGATGTAGAAGACCTGACATGGAAAAATTTACTCGACGGATACACATGTACTGAATGCGGAAGATGTACATCGGTCTGTCCGGCAAACATTACAGGAAAACTTCTTGATCCAAAACTCATTATTACAAAGATCAGAAAACGTACATCTGAAAAAGGACCTGCAGTTATTGGTAAAAAGGAAGAGGATCCCGCATTAAATAAAAATCTTGTACATGATTATATTTCATCTGAAGAGCTTTGGGCTTGCACTACATGCATGGCCTGCGTTCAGGAATGTCCGGTGATGATAGACCATGTCACACCTATTGTTGATATGAGAAGAGATCTTGTAATGATGGAATCAGACTTCCCTGCCGAGATGAATACTGTTTTCAGAAATCTTGAGAATAATGAATCTCCGTGGGCATTTGGTGCTGAGCAGAGAAATGACTGGATAGATGATCTTAGTGATGAGCTTGCAAAAGAAGGGAAAGAAAATCATTTAAAAAAATTATCAAATATCGGAAGTGCTGACGAACTTGATGTAGTCTTTTGGTCAGGATGCGCAGGTGCTTTTGATAAAAGATACAGAAACGTTACCAAATCATTTGCACAGCTTTTAAATAAAGCAGGTGTAAAATATGGTGTGCTTGGAAGTGAAGAAAAATGTACAGGTGATCCTGCAAGAAGACTTGGCAATGAATTTCTTGCACAATCTTTTATTCAGCAGAATGCAGAGACTCTTAAGAAATTCAATGTAAAAAAAGTAGTTACAGCCTGTCCTCATTGTATGCATACTTTAAAAAATGAATACGGACAATTCGGTGTAGATCTTGAGGTGACACATCACACAGAATTTATTGACGACCTTGTGAAAGAGAAAAAATTAATTCCTGTAAAGGAAAATAATGAAACAGTTACATATCATGATTCCTGTTACCTTGGCAGATATAATAATATATATGAACAGCCGCGTGAATCTATAAAAAGCATTCCGGGAATTAATATAGTAGAGATGGCAAGATCTAAGGATAAAGGATTCTGCTGTGGAGCAGGTGGCGGAAGGATGTTCCTTGAAGAGACTGAAGGTAAAAGAGTAAATATAGAAAGAACTGAAGAAGCTCTTGAAACCGGTGCGAAAACTATTGTATCAGCCTGTCCGTTTTGCATGACTATGTTAACAGACGGTGTAAAGGAAAAGGAAAAGAGTGAAGAAGTAAAAATAAAAGACGTTGCAGAGTTGGTACTTGAAAGCCTTGAATAAAAATAATTTTTCAAATAAAACAAAATTAATAATTAAATATATAATAAGGAGAAATAATTAATGTCATATCTATTTACTTCTGAATCAGTTTCAGAAGGACATCCGGATAAAGTAGCAGATCAGATTTCAGATGCGTTGATCGATAATTTTCTAGCGTTTGATCCAAATGCAAAAGTTGCATGTGAGACTTTGGTAACAACAGGTCAGGTAGTTTTAGCCGGTGAAGTAAACTCAAAGATCTATCTTGACGTGCAAAGCATTGCAAGAGGAGTAATTGAAAAGATCGGTTATACAAAAAGCGAATATAAATTTGATGCAGAATCCTGCGGTGTTTTTTCAGGTATTCACGAACAATCAAAAGATATTAATCAGGGAGTTGTAAGGAGCAAGAAAGAAGATCAGGGAGCAGGTGATCAGGGAATGATGTTTGGCTATGCAACTAACGAAACCCAAAATTATATGCCTCTGCCTTTGGATCTTTCACATATATTACTTTATGAACTAGCTGAGATCAGAAGAGAAAATAAAGTAATGAAATATCTCAGACCTGATTCTAAATCGCAGGTTACGATTGAATATGATGACAACAATAAACCAAAGAGCATTAAGACAATTGTTGTATCTACTCAGCATGACGAGTTTAGCAGTGAAAAAGCAATGAGAAGTAAAATAGAAGCTGATGTAAAGAACATTCTGATTCCGAGAGTAAAATCAAAGTATAAGAATTATGGTCAGCTTTTAAATGGTAACATTCAATATCATGTAAACCCGACCGGAAATTTTGTTATTGGCGGACCACACGGAGATACCGGACTTACAGGTCGGAAGATCATAGTTGATACTTACGGCGGAAAAGGTGCACACGGAGGAGGAGCATTCTCAGGAAAAGATCCTTCCAAAGTGGACAGGTCAGCTGCTTATGCTACCAGACACATTGCAAAAAATTTAGTAGCTGCAGGTGTTTGTGATGAAGTTCTTGTTCAGGTGTCTTATGCAATCGGTGTTGCAAAACCAATGAATATCTTTGTTAATACTTATGGTACCGGCAAGATCAATAAAAAAGACAGTGAGATTTCTGATGTAGTGGAAAAATTATTTGACATGAGACCATATTTTATTGAGCAAAGACTTAAACTAAGAAATCCGATTTACAGTGAAACAGCAGCTTACGGACATATGGGAAGAAAGAATGAAGTTGTAACCAAGACATTCAAGACACCTGACGGTAAAGATAAAACTGTAAAGGTCGAATTGTTTACATGGGAAAAACTTGATTACGTTGGCAAAATTAAAAAAGCTTTTGGTATTAAGTAATCTGTATTTTTTTTGTTTTAAAATATTAACAGTTTAAATTTTGATATATTGAATAATGAATAATTTTATACACGGTTTTTTTTATCCGTTTAAATGTATAAACTTATTTTTCAAATATCCCAAGTTAATTTTATATTCTATTGTTCCGATGGTGATCAATCTGATCATCTACGGAACAATTTTTTTTTATACCTACAACTGGCTCATCGGCAGCTCTTCGGAAGTTCTGAATGACAATGTACCTGAAAATTTTCTAGTATTAATATTCGGTTATTTCCTTAAAATATTCTCGTTCTTTTTAGTTCTACTCATATGCTATTTTACTTTTGTAATATTCGGCGGACTTGTCTCAGCCCCATTTAATGAAAGGATGTCAAAGCTTATTGAGGAAAATGAATTTGGAATACATCTGGAAAGCGGTCTTTCTTTTTCATCAGAAACTTATTTCAGTATTAAAGAAGAATTAAAAAAGATATTATTTTATTTACTTTTCATAGTTCCGCTTTTTTTAATAAACTTTATACCAATGATCGGAAATACAATTTCTTTTGTATTCGGAACTCTATTCTCATTTTTTTACAATGCGCTTGATTACATGGACTATCCTATGACAAGAAAGCTGACTGGATTCAGAAAAAAACTTGGCATTATTTTATCTCAAAGAAAATCATCTATGGGGTTTGGAGCAATGGCATTCATACTTACTTTCATTCCTGTGATAAATGTTCTTATCAATCCCCTTCTGGTAGTTTCAGGTACTTCACTTTTTTATAAAAATAAATATAACATTTCAGATCAATGATAATTATATCAGCACATGCCGATACAAATTACAAAAGAGTAAGTTTAATAATTGACGGTGAAGATTACGTTGGTTTCCTTGATAATTATGTGGGAGTTTATACTGCAATGAAAGCTTTTTTTAGTGGGCAGATAAATTTCGATTATGTCAGATTGGAGCTTACTCCTGATGAAGAAATTGATATGAGAGGCGCACGTGAAGTTGCGAAGGAAGTCAGTAAAGAGGATCTCGTTATTGTAATTGATGTAACCGGTACTCCGACTGATAAAGATTTTGTCATCGAGAAATGTGCATCAGAAAAAGTGAGGTCATTTTTAAATGATGCACTTTCAGGATTTAGTTATGATATTTACAAAGATTGCCCTGACCCTGTAGCTAATATGGATGAGACTGATGTATACAGACATAAAACTGAGCACTGTTTTTTTCTCGGACTTCCCTGCAGCGGAGGTGATTACAATTTTACTGAGACACGATGTCCGGTCAGATCTGTAGATGAAGCTGCGAGAGCTGTGATAGAGATCTGCAGAAATTTTAAAAAATTCTGATCTGCTTTTTAAATTCCAAAAAATACTCATTAAATAATTTTATCTGACTAATAAAACTATTGCCATTTAACTATACTTGTTAAAATTTTTTAAAAAATGTCTGACCCGGAAATAAATTTAGAAGTTGCTAAAAGTCTTGGATTATTAGAAGATGAATACGAAAGGATCTTAAAGATCCTTGGACGTATTCCTTCATACACAGAACTTGGTATTTTTTCAGTAATGTGGAGCGAGCACTGCTCTTACAAAAATTCCATTCTTGAAATTAAAAAACTTCCACGCAGCGGTAAAAGGCTTCTAGTAAGTGCAGGTGATGAGAATGCAGGTTTAGTTGATATTGGTGACGGACTTGCTGTAGCTTTTAAAATTGAATCACATAATCATCCTTCTGCAGTCGAGCCGTATCAGGGGGCAGCTACAGGAGTCGGCGGAATTCTCCGTGATATTTTCACAATGGGAGCAAGACCAGTCGCAGCTTTAAATTCACTGAGATTTGGAAAAATTGATTTTGGAAATAATTCTAATAATTCTAACAATTCTTCAGATGAACAGAGGAAAAGGAATAAATTCCTTTTTAAAAATGTAGTAAAAGGTATTGGAGATTATGGCAACTGTTTCGGCGTACCTACTATCAGCGGTGAAGTATATTTTGAAGACTGCTATAATGACAACCCACTTGTAAATGCAATGGCAGTAGGAATTGTGAAACATGACGGTACTGCAACTGCTGAAGCAGGCGGCATAGGAAATCCGGTTTTTATAGTAGGATCATCTACTGGAAAAGACGGCATTCACGGAGCGACTTTTGCATCTGAAGAAATTTCAGAAGACTCTGAATCCAAAAGACCAAATGTACAGGTCGGCGATCCGTTCACTGAAAAACTTTTACTGGAAGCTACTTTGGAATTAATAAAAAGCGGTGCTGTCGTAGGCATTCAGGATATGGGTGCTGCAGGAATTACCTGTTCGACAAGTGAGATGAGTGCTAAAGGGAAATGCGGAATGGAAATTAATCTTGACCTTGTACCTCTCAGAGATAATGACATGTCTTCTTATGAAATAATGCTTTCCGAATCTCAGGAAAGAATGCTTGTCGTCATTGAAAAAGGTAAGGAAAAAATTGCTGAAGATATTTTTAATAAATGGGATCTGAATTGTGTTGAGATTGGCAATGTAATAAAAGAAGACAGAATAAAAATTTATTACAAAGGTAAACTTGAAGCAGATGTACCGGCATTTGAATTAGTTCTGGGCGGCGGAGCTCCTGTGAATGTAAGAGAGATCAGCTTTCCAAAATATATTGAGGAGAAAAGAAAATTCGATCCGGCAAGTATTAATGAACCTACCGATTTGAATCAAATAGTTTTGAAGCTTTTGTCTTCGCCAAATATCACAAATAAAAACTGGGTGTATGAGCAATATGATACTCAGGTCAGAACAAATACAGTCGTTCTACCGGGCAGTGATGCTTCGGTGATTAGAATTAAAGAAACCGAAAAGGCTCTTTCCGTCAAAGTCGATTGCAACGGTCGGTATGTATATCTGAATCCTTTTAAAGGAGGAATGATAGCTGTCTGTGAAAGCGCGAGGAATGTTGTCTGCACTGGTGCAAAACCAATTGCAATTACTAACTGTCTGAATTTTGGAAATCCATATAATCCTGAAGTTTATTATCAATTCTCTGAAGCTCTGAAAGGAATCGGTGATGCCTGTAAAATACTTGACACGCCTGTAACAGGCGGCAATGTAAGCTTTTATAATCAGTCAAAAGATCATGCCGTCTACCCTACTCCGGTGATTGGAATGCTTGGCCTGATAGAAAATAAAAATAATATTATGACAAGTCATTTTAAAAATGAAGGTGATATTGTTATATTGATAAGCGGAATTGATCTGAATATTATAAATGAAAAAAGTATAGGCAGCAGTGAATATTTCAGGCTTTTAAAAAATGAACCTGAAGGTGATGCACCGGATATTAATCCAGTGGTAGAGAAAGAAGTTCAGGAAATAATACTTAAACTTATTGAATCTAGTTATATTAAATCTGCTCACGATATTTCTGACGGTGGACTTGCAATTGCTCTTGCAGAATGTTGTATAATGGATAGAAATAATTCTATAGGATGTGAAATTATTTACAATTATACTTTAAGAAAAGATTTCGAATTATTTTCTGAATTCCAAAGCACTTTCATCGTTTCAGCAGATGCGGTTAATTTTGAAAAAATTTCAGAAATGGCTTTGCAGAAAAATCTTAAAGCAGAAAAGATTGGTATTGTATCGGGTAAGAATTTAAAGATCAACAATGACATAGATTTACATTTGGAAGAGTTAAATGAGTCATATTTTAATTCTCTCAATACTCTTATGAAAGAATGATATTATTTATTTTGAAAGTATAAATTGATTTTAAAGAATTGAAAATAAAATTTTAAAACTGATATTCATTTGTTAAAAAAATCAAAAAAATTTAATAAGAAAAAAAAAATATTAGTATTTCTGATATTAATATTAATGTCTGCAAATTCTGAAAAAGTATTCTCACAGTTCATTTCATACCCTGATAAAATGAGTTCAGATCTATCTGCATCAGAATTTTCATTATCAAAAAAGAGATCAGTTTTAAATGACCCAACCGATCATTTTTTGTTTTCACAATATAAATCCTCTTTATCAGACAGGAATGAAAGTTCAGCATCTACTTTACCAATTGCTATAGGTGTAGCATCATTCTTATATTTATTCAATCCGATACTTTTACTTGAGAATGACAAAATTGGCGGAGGGATTACGAAAGAGGTTTCTCTTGGATTTGGAAAATTTGGACAGCATCGGTTTTCAACGGAATATTCATATATTTTCAGACAAGACTTAAGCAGTAATTTACGTTTTGCATATAAGTATGACATACTTTTAAAAAGCGGATTAAAACCTTCAAATTTTTTACAGGGAACTACTGTGCTCTCTATAGGTGGAGGTTATTTTACAAACTTTACAAATCATGGTTATTTCCCTGAATTATCATATGGATATTCTATAAGAAATGATAAACTATTATTTTTTCCGAGTTTAAAGATAAGATATACATATGTTGTAAATGGTGCAGATATTGTTGATTTTTCATTCGGTCTGGTGATTGGAATTGCAAATCCATTTATTGATCTTAACATTCGCGCAAATGATAGTAAATAGAACTTTTACGGGGTTACAGATTTTAATGCAAATAAATAATTTATTTTAAATGGCTGAAGTTACATCTGATAAATCAAAACCTTTATTCAATATAAAACTACCGGATTCGGCTCAGGAAACATTTTTCAAAATTACAAGTCTGGTATTTTTTGCATTCAGAAATATTAAAGAAATTTTTATGCCTCCGTATGAATTTTCGGAGACCTTAAAACAATGTTATCAGATCGGATATAAATCCTTATCACTTATTGCAATCACAGGATTCATCATAGGTCTGACATTGACAATGCAATCTATACCTACTCTGCAAAAATTCGGAGCTTCATCACTTGTACCGTCTATGGTAGCACTTGCAGTTATATTAGAGATAGGTCCTGTAATTACAGCTTTGATATTTGCAGGTAAAATAGGTTCAGGAATTGGTGCTGAGCTTGGCTCAATGAAAGTAACTGAGCAGATCGATGCTATGGAAGTATCCGGCTGCAATCCTTTTAAATATTTAGTAGTCACAAGAGTTACAGCAGCTACTTTAATGCTTCCGATACTAGTAATACTTGCTGACATGATAGCATTAATAGGCGGTTTCGTTGCATTCAGTATTTCGGAGAATTCTTCTATGAAAGCATTTTTAATATCCGCTATGTCAAACTTAAGTCTGCAGGATATAATATTATCCATTCTAAAAACTTTTTTTTTCGGATTTAGTATCGGTGTGGTCGGATGCTATGAAGGGTATAATGCTGACAGAGGAACTGAAAGTGTCGGAGTGGCAGCAAATACTGCAGTTGTGATTTCATCTTTACTTGTGATTTTAATAGACATGTTGATGGTACAAATTACATCAATAATATTTTAAAAATAAATAATGCAAATTTTCATCAAATCAATTTCAAATTTAGTCAGATAAAAGATTTATGTCAGAAGATCCAAAAACAAATACCAATGAAATAGTTTTAGAGATTACAGATCTAAAAAAATCCTTTGGGGATAATACTGTTCTAAAAGACATAAACATTGAAATTAAGAAGGGTGAATCAGTTGTAATGCTGGGTAAGTCAGGAACAGGAAAGTCAGTTATACTTCAATGTATAATTGGATTATTACCTCCGACAAAAGGTACAATAAAAGTATTCGATACAGATTTTTTGAAACTTCCTGAAGTTGAAAAAAACAGCATAAGAAGAAAAATTGGTTTTCTGTTTCAAAGCGGAGCATTGTATGACTCCATGACAGTCAGGCAAAATCTGGAATTTCCGATAATCAGACAACCTGATTACAAAAAAGAAGATCTTTCAGAAAAAATAACTGAAATATTAGAAAGTGTAAGTCTTTCTGAAGCTATTGATAAAATGCCGTCTGAGCTGTCTGGAGGAATGAAAAAAAGAATCGGACTTGCGAGGACGCTGATGCTGGATCCTGAAATTATTTTGTATGATGAACCTACGACCGGTCTTGATCCTGTTACTTCAAACGAGATTAGTCATTTGATACTTGACATGCAAAAAAAATTAAATGTGACATCACTAATAGTAACTCATGATATGGCATGTGCAAAATTGGTAGCGGACCGAATTATTGTATTAAAGGACGGTACTATTGCTGCCGAGGGAAGCTTTGATGAACTTGCAAAATCTGATGATGAATTTGTAAGAGGGTTTTTTGAATTTGAATGATTTTAAAATTTTTTAAATAATAATCAGGTTTGTTCTTTTTTTAAATTTTGTATTATTCTATTTTATTTTTAGATAAAAAATTTTAAGGCAATTTATATTATAATAATTATTAAAAATATTTTAATTTTTAAATATGGGTATTAACAAATCGAAATATATTAAGCTTGGGATATTCATTATTACAGGACTTTTTCTGTTTGTATTTGCACTGTTTTATATAGGAAGCAAAGAAAATTTATTCACAAATACTTTTAATGTGTATTCAGTATTTTCAAATGTCAGTGGTCTGACACAGGGAAATTCTGTGCAGTATGCCGGAATAAATGTAGGAACTGTAGAGTCTATTGAAATACTTTCAGTGGATCAGGTACGCGTGAATATGAACCTAGTAAGCGATGTGCAGAAGTTTATAAAAAAGGATTCTAAAGCAACCATAAGCTCAGACGGACTCGTCGGAAGTAAAATAGTTTCGATAACTCCGGGAAAATTCGAGTCAGTGATGGTCGAAAACGGTGATTCAATACATTCTGTCAATCCGGTATCCATGGGTGACATCATTAATAATCTCAATGAATCTTCAAAAGAGGCGGAAGTAATTGCCAAAGAATTAACTGAGATAATGTCAAAAATAAATAACGGAGAGGGTACACTAGGAAAACTGGTTAATAACTCAAGTATGTATGACAATCTTGATTCCTTACTGAATAGTTTTGCGGGCTCTACAGCACAAATAAATAATATCCTGACTCAGACTTCAAATACAATTGACATGGTAGCCGGTGATATTCAGGAAATGCAGGGAAGTGTTAAATTAATTGTAACCAATATCGGTGATATTACTTCAAAGATAAATTCAAGTCAGAGTCTTGTAGGAACACTTCTTACAGATACTGTATTTGCAAATAATATAAAAGGAGTAGTGAAAAATGCAAATTTCACAACTCAAAATCTTGAAATGGGATCATTCAGTTTTTACCAGAATATGGAAGCTTTGAAACATAATTTTCTATTCAAAGGATATTTTGAAGATCTGGGATATTGGGATCAGTCAAAGGAGGAAAAGGATTATATTTCAAGAGAAGAACGTATACTCAACAAAGAACAAGAGCTTAATATAAAGGAATTGCAGCTCAGGGAATTTCAGGAAAAACTGGATTCATTAAAAAATAATCTTCAGATAAAAATTGATACTTCAAAAACAGGTGAATCGAAATAATTAATTATATTATAAAATAACTTTTAATGATTTTTTGATTTTCCTATATTGCATGATTAAATTTAAAAATAAAAATCTTTTAAGGAGATATAAGAAATGACAAACGCTGAAATAGAAGCAAAAGTAGTAAGTGCAGTAGTAGATAAACTTGGTGTAGAAGAATCCAAAGTAACTACGGATGCATCTTTTATAAATGATCTTGGTGCAGATTCATTAGACACAGTTGAGCTTGTAATGAAATTTGAAGAAGAGTTTGATATTAAGATTCCAGATGAAGATGCTGAGAAAATTCAAAAAGTAGGTGATGCAGTAAGCTATATCACAGAAAAAATATCAGCTAACTAAATAAGGTCACGTTATTTTTTATTAAGTAAAATTCATGAAGAGAAGAGTTGTCGTAACAGGTATTGGTGTAGTCAGTCCGGTAGGATTAAATATCAATGACTTTTGGAGTAGCCTTATTGCTGGCAAAAGTGGTGTTGATAATATCACTTATTTTGATGCAACTGATTTTGATACAAAATTTGCTGCTGAGTTAAAAGGATTTGATCCGTTAAATTATATGGATAGAAAACTTTCACAGCGTGTAGATCCTTTCACTCAATATGCATTAGTTGCATCCGAAGAAGCTATTGTAGACTCAGGTCTGAATTTAGAAAAAATTGATTCTGACCGGGCAGGTGTTGTGTATGGATCTGGGATCGGCGGAATGTGGACTTACCATAATCAACAGACAAATCTTTATAAACGGGACGGTAATCCTGACAGGATCAGTCCATTCTTTATTCCAATGCTTATTGCAGATATTGCAGCAGGAAGAATTTCAATGAAGTACGGATTCAAAGGACCAAACTATGCAACAATATCAGCATGTACAACTTCAGCTCATTCTATAGCTGATTCCGTAATGCTTATTGAAAGAGGTGACGCAGATATTATGATAACCGGCGGATCAGAAGCTGTAATTTGTCCAATGGGAGTCGGCGGTTTTAATTCAATGAAAGCACTTTCAACAAGAAATGACGCACCTCAAAAAGCTTCCAGACCATTTGAAAAAAACAGGGACGGATTTGTAATGGGAGAAGGCGGAGCTACGTTAATATTAGAAGAACTGGAACATGCTAAATCCAGAGGAGCAAATATTTATGCAGAGATCACAGGATTCGGATTAACAGCAGATGCTTTTCATATAACAGAACCTGCTCCTGAAGGTGAAGGAGTCGGAAGAGCTATTTCAATTGCAATAAAAAATTCAAATCTGACAATCAATGATATTGATGTCATAAATGCACATGGTACTTCTACATATTATAATGATAAAAATGAATCCATGGCTATCAGGAATGTTTTTAAAGAAAAAGCTGATCAGATTCCTGTCCATTCTATTAAATCAATGATTGGTCATTTACTCGGAGCTGCCGGTGCTATAGAAGCTATCTCTTCGATTTTAACAATTCGTGACGGGATCATTCCGCCAATTATAAACTACGAAGAAAAAGATCCTGAATGTGATCTTAACTACGTGGTCAATACTGCAATGAAAAAAGATGTGAAAACCGTGTTATCCGAAAATTCAGGATTCGGTGGGCACAACACTGCAATATTATTTAAGAAATACGAAGAATAATCCTTATTTGCAATTTCAATAATTTATGTTTAATCTTTTAAAGAACCGGTTAAGAAAATTAACACCCTTTTTCGAAACTCGAAAAGAGAAAAAGAATTTATCTAAAAAATTAACTGACTTTATTGATTTTGATGAACTTCAGAATAATATCCATTATAAGATCATTGATGAAAACTATTTTGTAAATGCTCTTACTCACCGTTCATTTCTGACAGTAAGATCTGATCTGTCACAAGTGGGAATAATTTCAAATGAACGATTAGAATTTCTTGGAGATGCAGTATTAGATCTCGTAGTTGCAGAATATTTATACAAAAATTTTCCATTAAATGAAGAAGGTGATCTTACTAAATTCAGATCAATACTTGTAAATAAAAAATTTCTTGCTGAAAGAGCAAAACATTTAAAACTTCAGGATTTTCTTTTAGCATCATACACTGCAAAAAAATCTATTGATGAAGGTTATGATGCTATTCTTGCTGATACATATGAAGCTCTTATTGGTGCGGTATTCATGGATTCAGGATATGAAAATGCCAAAGAATTTTTGAATGAGGAAATTTTTATTAAACTAGATATAAAATGGCTCAATCAATTTGATGAAAATCATAAAAGTAAATTTCTTGAATATGTACAGGCACATACTGATTTTATTCCTGAATATTCTATTATAAAAGAAGAAGGACCTGAGCACAATAAATTATTTACTGTTGAAGTCTTTGTAAACAAGCGTAGTCTTGGGATCGGAAAAGGGAAATCTAAAAAGCAGGCGGAACAGGCTTCTGCAAAAAACGCATTAAATAATCTTGAAGTGTTGGAAAAAATGGGATTAACGAAAAAAAAATCTTAGCGAAAAATATTTGATACGGTATTGATTTTGAGAGTCTCTAACAATATATTTGCATAGTTCATAATAAAAAAAATAAATTCACTGTATAGATTAGTTTGGTATTAATTTTATAAGTTTCTTACTAAAACTCTATGCATTTTATTTTAAAAAACCATTTTATAAAGAAAGGTATTCATCTTTACGAAATGGTTTTTCTATTTAAAAAAAGAAATTTTTAAGAATGTTTTTTGTTAACGCACAAGCAATTAATAAAAAATAAAAAAATATGACCTCCAATTCTGTATCGAGAACCTGTAATATTTTATTTTCATTTGCAGTATTTTGTTTTTCTGTTTTATTCACGGAATTCACGTACTCCCAAAGAACTGAAATTGCTGCAACTGATAAAACTACTGAGACCTCCGGATCTGAAATCGAATCAGACGAAGAAATTATTGATTACAGAATTTTAAACTCAAACGAATCTTTCATCGAGTTAGAATTTATACCCGTTTATAAAAATGAAATTGAATTTGAAAATTCGGTAAGTTCATTAGATTCGAAAGGAAGTCCCGATATAAAATACAGAGCATTCCCTTTATTCTTTCCTGCAGCAGGAAATAATATAAGAGTCGAAATAATTGATGCATCTTCTTCAGAAGAAATTAACAGCGATATAAAACCAGTTCCGAATTATATTTACAATCCTAAGAGCAAAGAATATGTACCGGTATATGATAAGGACAAAAAAGTTTATGAACAAAATTCTTTCTATCCAAGCAATCCGGTTAGCGCAGAAAATTCAGGATCGATAAGAAACAAATATTTTGGTTATCTAAAAATTTATCCTATCCAGTATAATCCTGTTACAAATAATATAAAAAAGTTTTCCTCAGTTCGCGTCAGAGTTTCTTATAATGGAAGTCCTGAATACATGAATAAATCTTTAAGCACAGAAGAGATTCAATTTATGCAAGGTTTAGCTGTCAATTCAGATGTTGCTATAAACTGGACAACAAAGGAATTCAATGCAATGAGAGACCAGCCGGTTATTAACAGTGTACTTGCTTCCGGTGATTTTTACAGAATGGAAGTAAGAGAATCCGGAATATATAAACTTGATAAAAATTATCTGCAAAACGCCGGTATAAATCTGGATAATGTAGATCCAAGGACAATCAAAATTTATGGATCCGGCGGAGGAGATCTTCCTTTTAATAATGCTGATACTGTACCATATGATCTGCTTGAAAATAGAATATTAGTTACTGGTGAAAATGACGGTCAATTCAATGACAATGATTATGTAGTTTTTTATGGTCGCAACCCAAATGAATGGAAGTTTGATTCATTTTATAAATCTTTTTTTCATAAATTAAATAAATTTTCAAAAGTAAATTATTACTGGATTACATTTGGCGGAGCTCAGGGTCAAAGAATGGAAACCGTGAACTCAGTTAATAATCAGGGAATTACTCCCCTTCCCTATTTTCAGGATAAAATTTTTGAAGAGACGGAGGTCAACAACCTCGGTTCAACCGGTTATTTATGGATAAGTCAGAGAATTGGAATAAATGAAAGCTTTTCATTTAACAAAGAGCTTAAAGGTTATGTTGCAGGATCAAATGTAAACTTGAGATTCAGATTTGGAAATGGTTCTTCTTTAATTAATTCTTATTGGAGACTTGAAGATTTAAATTCCAGCTATATTACTACTCAGCAAGTTAACCCCATAGCCGGTTATTCACGTATTAATTTATCTTATATTAGTAATAACATATTAGGAATAAATTACCCGCTAAGTCCAGGCAAGACGGGTATTAATTTCAGAGCGTCACTGAGATCACAGGATGGTAATTCTCAAAATATTGCCGGATATTATGATTATTTAGAAGTACTTTATAAGAGAAGTTTTACTGCTGATAACAACTCTCTGAGATTCAATTCTCCTGATACAAGTGGTATAATGGAATATCAGATTTCCGGATATTCTGATCCGGATAATGTAAAGATCTTTGATGTTACAAATATTACTTCACCATTAATAATTAACCCCATTTCATTTAACGGCGGGACATTAAAATTTCAGGATAATATAAATTTAGGCAAGCCAAAAGAATATTATGCATTAAATCCAAATAATTATAAGACACCTCTTTCTGTTTCAGCCAGAGTTCCAAATCAGAATATTAAAGGCGAATTTGCAGACGGCGCGGCTTTTATAATCATTAGCCCTAAGGAATTCATGGCTGCAGCAAACCGGCTTAAAGACAAGAGGCAGCAGCAAGGCAGCAATTATCTTAAAACAATTGTAGTGGATATTGACCAGATATATAATGAATTTTCAAACGGCATGATGGATCCGGTTGCAATGCGTAATTTTGTGAAATTTGCATATAGTAACTGGCAGGAAAGACCGGTATATATATTATTTTTAGGTGATGGCAGTTATGACTATAAAAATAATTATAATCTTTATAATGGGAATTTAAAAAACTGGATACCTCCAATTGAAAAAAATTCTCAGTATTCTGACGATGTAGAAAGTTTTTGCAGTGATGATTACATATTAGAGATCACAGAAAATAATAATGAACCATCCAGCACTAATATAGTAGATTTTGCGTCCGGTAGAATTAATGCAAATACTTTACTTGAAGCGAATAATTATATAGACAAAATATTTGATTATGAAAATCCTGCAAACTTTGATAAGTGGAGAAATGAAGCAATGTATGTGGCAGATGATGGATGGACAACTGAAAATACTCAAGGTCAGGAAGGCAGTCTTCATACCAGTCAATGTGAAGATGTAGCAGAAAACAATTCTCCCAAAAATTTAATAAAAGACAAAGTATATATTGTAAGTTATCCAACTGAAATTACTCCTCAGGGCAGAAGAAAACCCGGCGCAAATGTTGATATTATAAAATACTGGAATAATGGTAAACTTATAATAAATTACACCGGTCACGGAAGTGTTGACCTATGGGCACATGAAAGAATTTTTGAAAGACAGATCTCAATTCCTCAGCTTACAAACGCGAAAAAACTTCCATTTATTACAATTGCTTCCTGTGATCTTGCTCGATGGGATGACCCTTTTATACTAAGTGCTGCAGAACAATTAGTACTCATCAAAGACAAAGGATCTATCGGAATTTCTGCTGCAGTGAGACCTGTTTATGCAAGTTCAAATGCAATTTTCAATAATGCTTTATATAGAAATTTATTTGCACCAGATTCATTAAATTTAAGACTACGTTTAGGCAAGGCAATGTTTAATGTAAAGCAACAATATTATGCTGATAATGATCTGAAGTTTGCTCTGTTAGCAGATCCGACTTTAAGACTTGGCGTTCCACAGCACCGCACTAAAATTGACAGTATAAACAGTACACCATCTACTGAAAAATTCCAGATGAAAGCTCTTCAAAAAGTAAAAGTTTATGGTTCAGTAATTAAACCCGATTCAACTTTCTGGTCAGATTACAATGGAGTACTCGATATGGATGTACTTGATGTAGATAAAAATATCAGAATACTGGACTTTCAGAGTTACTTTAATTTTAAACTTCAGGGAGGAAAGATATTCTCTGGTAAAGTAAATATTGTGAATGGAAATTGGGTAATGGAGTATGTAGTACCAAAAGATATTTCATATAATCCGGGTAATGGAAAGATAATTTCATATTTTAAAAACAGTAATTCTGATGGTATAGGATTTTTTAATAATTTCATAATTGATGGACAGGATCCAAATGCCCCTGTTGATACTACTGGACCTCAGGTTAATATTTTTTTAGACAGCAGAAATTTCAGAACCGGAGATCTTGTAAATCAGAATCCAAAACTCATTATAGATTTTTTTGATGAAAATGGAATAAACCTAACCGGAACGATTGGACATAAATTAGAAGCAGTATTGAATGATGATGAGAATAATAAAATTGATCTCACTCAATATTATATCAGTTCATCAGGTTATCAAAACGGTTCTGTGAATTACGACTTTTCAGATCTTGCAGAAGGGAAATATAAACTTGAAGTAAATGCATGGGATACATACAATAATCTGAAGTCTGAATATATTGAATTTAATGTTGCAGCAAATGGAGAACTTGCACTTCAGAATGTTTATAATTATCCGAACCCGATGACAGATATCACAAACTTTATGTTTCAGCATAACTCAGAAAGTCCGGTAACAGCTCAGATCAGAATATATACAGTAAGTGGCAGATTAATAAAAGAATTGAATAAAAGCAATATTACTGATAAATTTGTGTCCATTGAATGGGACGGAAAAGATTCTGACGGCGATAACATTGCCAACGGTACTTACCTTTACAAAATTTTAATACAATCAAATGATGGAACACTTTCAAAAAATTCCATCGGAAAAATTGCAATGCTTAAATAATCATATGGAGGTTAAAAACTTAATGTTAATGACATTAAAAAAATTATGCATTTTATTAGCGATATTTGGAATTATTGCTTTTGACAGTGCAGATGTAAAAGCTCAAAACTCTGTTTCGACAGGTGTACCGTTTTTACTTATCGGACCTAATTCCAGATTTGGTGGAATGGGTGAAACAGGAACAGCAATTGCAGACGATGCAACAGCAATGCACTGGAATCCGTCTGGTCTTGCGTTTCAAAATGAAGGGTCTGAAATAAACTTTACTCACTCACCTTGGCTCGCAGGCTTAAATATTGGTGATTTGTTTTATGATTATATTGCCGGAAGAACATATATCAAAAGCATAAACGGAACTGTGGGAGCAAGTTTGACTTATCTGAATATCGGTGAAGTTATTGTTACTGACGAATTTGGAAATGCTCAGCCTGACAGAAACTACAAGGCTTATGAAATGGCACTGGCACTATCTTATGCTACAATGCTGGGTAAATCATGGGGCGGTGGAATCGCCGGACGTTTTATTTACAGTAGATTATCTCCGAATGATGTAACTGTAGGAAATGAACAAGGTACAGGAACTGGAATATCTGCAGCTCTAGATCTTTCTGCATTATGGAGACCTGTCAGCGGTGCAAGTTTTCTGAAAAATAAATTTTCTACAGGAATGGCTCTTTCTAATTTTGGTCCTGCAATTTCATACGTTGACCAGGATCAGGCTGATCCACTTCCTACACTTTTCAGATTTGGATTTGCTTACGAAGTAGTAAAAACTGAATTTAATACTCTAACTCTTACTGCTGATTTTTCAAAATTAATGGTTAACAGAGAATTAGCAGTTGTAGATGATTCAGGTGTAGTATTGGTTCCCGGATCTGTTGACCCGGTATATCAGGCTATATTTACATCCTGGAAAGGTGGTGTATCAGGAATTGCTAAGTCTTTTCAGTCATCTATTGGAGCGGAATTCTGGTACGGAAGTCCAAGACTTATTGCACTAAGAGCTGGTTACTTTTATGAAGATCCTTCTTACGGTAACAGAAATTTCTTTACATTAGGTGCAGGTATAAGATATAGTATGTATGGATTTGATTTCAGTTATCTAAGTACAATTGAAGAAAATCATCCTCTGGAAAATACACTCCGGTTTGGATTACAGGTCAAGTTCTAAATTTAAATCTTTTTAAAAAAATATAACCATAGTTCATAGCAAGAGCTATGGTTATTATTATAATTTAATAAATGTTTCGAAAAATAATTTTTGTTTTCTCTGCCCTTATTATTCTGACAACATCTGAAATCTTTTCTCAGAATAAACCTGAACTAAAACTATCTCATCCTTTAAAGTTTGGAGCTCAAAATAAATATTCATCACAGCCAAAGGAATATATTCAGGGTGCTGACTCATTTAAAATAGTTGCTATTCTTGTTCAGTTTCAGGAAGACTCTGATCCGAAAAGTTCAGGAAACGGATTGTTTGATCTATCAAATAAATATCTGAATCCGTCTACAGGAAAAGATACTGTTATAGATTCACCGCCATATGACAGTGCCTATTTTGCTGATCATTTATTATTCATAAAAAACTATTTCTCAAAATCTTCAAAGGGTAAAGTAAATATCAGTTACGATCTTTATGGAACTGTATTTAATCTGCCTCAGCAAATGCAGGCATATTCACCTCAGAGAAATGAAAATAATTCTAAACTTGGAACTCTATTTCAGAATTCATGGCAGCTAGCAGACGCAGTTATAGATTTTTCGTCTTATGACACTGCAAATACTGCATTTGTAATTTTTCACGCAGGAGTTGGAAGGGATGTAGATCTTATTTCTATATTTGGATTTGATCCGACACCATACGATATACCCTCAGTTTTTTTGGGATTAAAAAATCTGCAGGAATTTTATGGAAGTAATTATGAAGGATATCAAACTAGTGAGGGAATTTACATTCGAAATTCTCTAATAATTCCATCAACTGAACTTCGAGAGCTTTCTTTATCTACAGGTGATTTTCTAATAGAACTTGGAATGAATGGAATTTTCACAGCAAATTTTGGAAGTTATCTCGGATTACCTGATCTGTTTAATACAGCAACTGGAAATACAGCGATCGGTAGATTTGGGCTTATGGACGGTCAGTCCCTTTTCAGCTATAATGGTATTTTTCCACCTGAGCCATCTGCCTGGGAAAAGATTCATCTTGGCTGGGTAGAACCAGTAACAATTAATTCCGGATCAAAAAATATTCAGATTCCTACCAGCTCAAAAGATATACAAAGAGATTCTACAATTTATAAAGTTCTGATCAGTTCTAAAGAATATTTTCTAATCGAAAACCGAAACAGAGATCCTGAAAATGACGGTCAGACCATATACTCACGAAACAGAACATTCAATGATGTTGATACTTACACTCAAGACATTGAAAACGGATTTTACTATTCAGGCGGTTATTCAAGTCTATATCTTTTAAATGGAAATGTAACTGACGTTCAAACCTTTGACTGGAGTCTTCCCGGATTGATTAACAGTACTAATGATTATAAAGGCGGGATTATTATCTGGCATATTGATGAAAATATTATAGATGCAAAAATTTCTACCAACTCTATCAATAATGATCCACTAAGAAGAGGAGTGGATGTAGAAGAAGCTAAAGGAGCGCAGGAGATCGGTGTTACATTTTCGACACCTTTCGGAAATGTAACCGGAGATGGAACAGCTGTGGATTACTGGTATAATGGTTATCACGGAGTTCCTTCAACAATTTATAAAAATGAATTTACCCCAACTTCTACTCCTAATTCTCTAAGCTATTCTCTTTCAAATAACAATATATTCATTACTAATTTTGGACTGATAGATACACTCATGAGTTTAAATGTTTCTATAGGATCTTCACAGTTAAGTGCATTGAATCAGTTTCCAAAATTTGTAGGGATCGATTCAAGTATTAGTTCCAATGCTATTGCGTTTGATCTTATAGGCGATAATAGTGAAGAGATATTTGTCAATTCAAGTGGAAAAATATTTGGATTCTCAAGTGACGGTAACGGTCTGAACGGTAACGGATTACTTTTCAACGACTTTGGAAAATATACTCCGGCTTTCATTGAAACAGGCAGCGCTAAGTATATTGTAGGTCTCAAAAATGATGGAATTGGATTCCTGGATAATACTTACAATCTTACACAGGTTAATTTTCCTTTAGGTGCTGTTCCATCTGCAGCTCCACTTATTAATGACAATAATAATTTTTCATACGTTGGATTTAATACAGGTGCAGTAAGAAGATATAATTTGGATCTTTCAAATGTTCTAACTGATTCTATTCAGGGAAATATTCAACAGTTTTCAAAACTACGGACAGATACTTTTGCAGTTATAAATAAAAATTATAGATATTTAGCTTCAGGAAATCTGTTGAGTGAAACTTCAACGGATATCCTTACAATAAATTTCAATAATGAGTTTTTCATAAATGGCAATAAGCTAAATTTAAATTACAACATTTTAAACGTAGCAAACTCCCCTACCCTTGCTGACATTAATTCAGACGGACTTCAGGAAATAATCTTTAATGCTGACGGGTTTGTTTATGCCATTAATTCAAAAGGAGTTTTACTGGAAAATTTCCCGGTTAACTTTAATAAAATTATTACATCCGGAATTTCAGTTGCAGATGTGAATGATGATAATATATTCGATCTATTATTTGTTTCAGATAATGGAGATCTCTATGCTTATGGAACTGATGGAAATATTGTCAGCGGTTACCCGGTATTAGTTGGTCCTAAGACCGTATCAACTCCTGCAATTGCAAATTTCAATGACACACTGGGAATTATAGTTTTATGCGGTGACGGATATGTTTATGGATTTAAAACGAATACTCTCTATTTAGCAAATAATATTCTCTGGAAAAATTATCTCAGCAGCAGTTCTCTTTCAAATAATAATTACGTATCAGATAATTCAGGAACTGCAACTTATTCAGATAAACTTCCTTCTTCACAGGTTTATAACTGGCCAAATCCTGTTTATGAAAATTCAACTTTTATCAGATATTTTATTAATGGAATTTCAAGCGGTGTAAAAGTAAAAATACTCGATCTTTCCGGAGAGCTTATAACAGAATTGCCTGCAACTTCCTATTCAAATGCAGATAATGAAATCAAATGGGACGTATCAGGCGTACAGAGCGGAATTTATTATGGAATAGTAGAAGCACAGATCGATGGCAGTACTGAAACACAGGTTATTAAAATAGCTGTTGTAAAGTAATAATTTTAAATTTTAATTTTAATGTATGGTGATTATCTTCAATTAAGATAATCACCTTTTTTATTTTGAATCCCGAAATCATTTTTTCTTTAATTACCGGCGTTTACTTTTTACTGCATTTGTATCTTTTATCAGGATTGAAAAGAACTATGAAGTTAAATCCTGAAAATGAAAATAGAGATAAATCTTTAACAGTTATAGTAGCCGGCAGAAATGAAAGTAATAATATTACTGATTGTATAAATTCTTTAAAACAGTCAGAAGTATTAAATAATCAGGTAGAATTTATTTTAGTAAATGATAATTCAACTGATGATACTTTTGAACTTATGCAGAAAGCTGCAGATAATGCACAGGGATTTATAGTAATGAATTCTAAACCATCCTTATCTTCAAACTTAAAAGGAAAAGCTAATGCTATAGATAATGCTATAAATATCTGCAATGGTGAGATTATTGTCTCCACCGATGCTGACTGCATTGTACCAAAACAATGGATCAATAGAACTGCCAAATATTATAATAAAGATACAGGAATGGTATGTGGATTTACTTTCGTGGATCACAATAATTCTTTATTTAATTTAATGCAGTGTATAGACTGGTTTTACCTGCTTACACTTGCATCATCTAGCTGTGGATTAAAAAAAATAATGAGCTGTATTGGAAATAATATTTCATTTTCTAAAGAAGCTTATGAACATGTAGGTGGTTATAACTCTATTAAATTTTCAGTGACTGAAGATCTTGCTTTGATGAGAAAGATAAATGCTGCAGGTATTTTTGATATTAATTTTCCTCTCGATATAAATTGTCTTGTAAAAACAAAACCATGTATAAGTATAAAGGAATTAATTAGTCAGAAAAGGAGATGGCTCAAAGGTGGGGTAGGAATAAATCTGCTTGGATACATAACGGGTTTAAGTCTTTACTCTGTAAATATACTATTGTTATTTGGACTCTTCTTTATTGAACTTCCTCTTTATCTGTTACTGATAGCAGTTAAAATATTTTCCGAATTAATTTTACTCAGAAATACTTTCAGAATATTTAATGTAAAATACTTGTACAAATACTATCCCCTGTTTACTATTTACTTTGCAGTATACGGACTCTTGCTTCCAATTACATTTATATTTAAAAGCGGTATAAAATGGAAAGAAAGAAAATTCTAAAATTTTACTACAGGAATGTGAATTCTCATTAAGAAAGAAATATTTGAAAATTTTTCTGCATAAGTATATCTGCCGCCCAAATCAAATACATAAATTGTAAATCCAAGTCCAGCCGTCCAGATGAGCAAATTTTCATCTCCCGGAAGTTCCTCAAGCTGTGCTATATTGGATGTAATAGTCCTTACTACTTTCGAATATTTTACTTCGACAGACAAGATCAATGATGTGAAGTTAGATTTGATATATTTATTAAGAAGGAGATCGACACTACCTCCGATATTATTCATGTCAGTTTCAAAACTTGTCAATGAGTTTGTAGTTGTAAATTCAGGATTACCTGGGATAGATTGATTTTCATAAATAAATCCGAATATCAGAGGATATAGCTTGCTGTATGCAAGTTCAACTTTAACTCCCCACAAAAAACCTGTATTAGACTGATCTCCAAAAAGACCTGTCGGTATTGCATATCCAATATATGGAGCAAGAAAAATTCCACCTGAATTTACTTTTTTAACACTATTTTTTCCGGAAATTATTTTTGAAGAATCATCTTTATTTAATTTGTTTTTTCCATCCTTGAGGAAGTTATAATTCTTAAAATAATCTTTTGATAAAACATTCTGTGAATATGTTACATCAGATAAATTTATCATTAAAAACAATAACATTAAAACTGAGAAGATCTTATTTTTCAAAAAAAGATTTTATTAATTAGTTAATTTTATTTTTATCAGTTTTTACTTCATTTACAACATAGCTATTCATAAGGTCAAGCATTGAGATAACACTGTTAAGATTTATTGACTCTTTTTTAAAAGCAACTTTGACAGTTTCCATTCCGAGTAATGTATAAAATGGTATTAGTGATGGAAGTTCTTTATATATAGAATTTAAATGATTGGAAATTGTCTCAATATCATTTCTTTCAAATGGACCTGTTAGTGAATTTACCAGTCCGTTTTCAGAGATATTTTCAATAGTGTTTTTTACTATTGGTTTAAAGATCTCAAAAGAAATACTTTTGTCAATTCCGATAGATCCAAGTAATTCCGCTGAAATATTCATCAGTGTTACTAAGAAATTTGAAGACACTACGCAAGCTGAATGATAAAGAAATTTTTTATCAGCAGGAATTTCAAGTATATTTGATTCAAGTTCTTTTGCAATAACTTTAAATAACTCCACGCAATCTTTGTCTCCTTCAATTCCAAAATAAATTTCAGAAAGCAGATGTTTATTCTCCGTACTGACAGAATCAAATGTCTGGATAGGATGCATTGAACCGGTAAAACTTTCTCTAAAATTTTCATTTAAAAAAAGAGCAGATGATTCTGACCCTGATGTATGAATAAAATATTTACCGGATATATCAGCACCTGAATCAGAAATTTCTTTTAATACATTTTTTATAAATCTGTCCTGTACGCAGATAAAAATTATATCAGAAGATTCAATGAAATTTTTATCAACTGATTCTGAAGAGACCAATGGAATTAATTTTTTAGATACTCTTTCCAGATTATCCGGATTTCTGTCTGTTAAAAAATTTACATGGTACCCGATAGCACTTAATTCAAACGCAAATGCAGATCCAACCTTTCCTGCACCTATAATGTAAATTCTTTTATTCATTAAATTTTTTTTCTAGTAAAATTGTAACAGGTCCGAGATTTGTCAAAGAGATATTCATCTTTGCTGCGAAGACACCGCTCTTAATTTTTTCGGAACTGTATAAATTAGCTAATTCAGATTTAGTTTTCTCATATAAAATTTCTGCAATTTCTGGAGACTCTGCTGATGTAAAACTCGGTCGGTTTCCACTCTTCTTTGTCTCAGCGCAAAGTGTGAATTGTGATATCAGCATTATCTCACCGTTTATATCTTTTATATTTAAATTCATCTTATCATTTTCATCAGCAAAAATTCTTATCTCTGTTAATTTTCTCGCAATATACTTTAATTCATTTTCAGTATCACCTTTACTGATCCCAAGTAATACCAGTAAACCCGGCCCTATACTACTATGAACTTTACCTTCTATTTTTACTTCAGCATTAGATACTCTTTGAATCACAGCAATCATTTTTCGGCTTTTAATATTCTGAAAATATCGCTGTAATCTTTATAAAATTTATATTTCATTATCTCATACTTTCTTAATAAAACCTCAAGACTTTCCCTTTGTCTGTATCCGATTTCACAAAACAATTTACCTGAAAATTCTAAGTCACTAAATATTTCAAATATCTTACTATAAAAATTTAATCCGTTTTTATCATCAGTCAAAGCAGTCTTAGGTTCATAATTTCTGATCTCGTCCGGGAGTTTTTCCCATTCAGCTATAGAAATATATGGCGGGTTTGAGATTATGTAATCATAATTCTTTTTTAATCTGGGAATATCAAATACATCTCTACAATAAAGAGTAATTTCTTTTCCGCTTATTCCGTTTAATTCCAAATTCTTTTTGGCAATAATAAGTGCTTTTTCAGATTTATCAATAGAAAATATTTCATAAGAAATATTTTGCTCACCTAATTTTTTCCCTAAAGCAATAGCTATACATCCTGACCCTGTTCCAATTTCAAAAATGCTTACTGATTTTTTTCCACTTGCGGAAATGTCTTCCAAAACTCTTTCGACAAGTAATTCAGTTTCCTGTCTGGGTATCAATACATTTCTGTCAAGACTTATATCATAACCAAAAAAATTCGTCCTGCCCAGAATATACTGGAGCGGTTCATTACTGATCCTCCTCGAAATTAATTTTCTAAACTCATTTTCCTCAGATGGTTTTACCGGCTTTTCATAATTAACATAAAGATCAAGTCTTTTACTGTTCATGACATAACAAAGAAGTAATTCAGCATTTAACCTGGCATCAATTATATTATTTTCATCAAGATCCGATACAGCTTTTTTTAGTATATCAAGAACGGTTATAAATTGATTTTTATCCGTAGTATTATTTTCGGTCATTTAAAGAACTCAATAAATTTTTGTCTTCATATACTATCCTGCCGCTCAAAATTGTTCTGATTACTTTTGTATTTAAAAGTTCTTTACTGTCAGAATTGAAAATATCTTTTGAGATCACGATCATATCTGCAAATTTTCCTTTCTCTATAGTTCCTTTAATATTTTCTTCAAATGCAGCATAGGCTGGCCAAACTGTGTATGATTTTACAGCTTCAAGTAAACTTATTTTTTGGTCAGTATTATTTCCCTGTATCTTTAATGTGTCAGTTCTTTGTCTTGTAGTAAGATAATATAACTGAACAAACGGATTTATCTGGTGCATTGGAAAATCAGATGCCGATACAAGCATACCTGATGATTTTAATAGTGAATTCCAAAGTCCAATCTTCTTAAGTGTCTCTGCATTTATTAACTCTTCGGTGATCTGTAGATCTGTAATGGTAACATCAGGTCTGACTGAAGGAATTACTTTTAATTCACCAAATCTGGATATATCTTTTGCATCTAACACTTCACAAAATTCAAGAACAGTCCTTGAGTCTGTCAGATTTTTTTCTTTTGAAACACTTTCAATAATATTTAATGAACTGTTTACAGCTTTATCACCAACTGCTTTTATAGAAAACTGAAATTTTTTATCTGCAGCTTTATTAAAAATATTTTTGATCTCATCGTCCGTCAGATACGGAAGACTTTTTTTAGGTTCATTTTTATAATCTTCAAACAAAACCGCTTTTTGATTTATCAATAGCCCGTCATAATCGACTGTAATAGCTCTTACTGTTAAATGATCTTTATAACCGACTTCAATACCTTTATTCAAATAAAGATCGACTAATGATGTTTCTTCTCCAGATAAAACTGCATATACTCTCAAAGGAAATCTATTACCGTCGATCAGCTCCTTGATTATTTCTATTCCTTCCTGCCCTATACTTCTGTCATGTACTTCCGTAATTCCATACTTTAAAATTTCCTGTACACCTGTCTCGACCCGCTTTATCATTTCACTTTTAAGCAGACCCGGCATATTGTCTTTTACAATATTAATTGCATCATTAAAAAGAAGACCCGTAAGTTCTCCATTATCATCAGTAAATATTTCACCATTTCCTGGAGCTTTTGTATCCTTTGTGATAGTCAATACTCTCATCGCTCTGCTGTTTAAAAGTGCAGTGGAAAAAGTACCATTTACAATAAACACATTAAAATTTGGAGCAATCTGATCCAGAAAAGTTTTATCAAATTTTGCATAATCCTCGTCAGTAAATACTGATTCATTATATCCATATCCGCCAATCCATTCTCCTTCAGATGCAATTTTGGTTCGTTCAATGATTAACTGTTTTATCTCATCAAGGCTCTTTGCATATGAGAGATTTATATAATTCAGATTCTTTGAAAACTCAATGATTGAACCCTCCGAATCGGTAAAACCTGGAAGTACAGTTGCACCTTTCAGATCAATAGTTTCTTCAGCTTTATATTTATCAGTCAGCTCTTCTGTAGTCCCTGTTTCCATTATCTTGCCTTCTTTAATGGCAACAGCTTCCACTACTTTATTATCGTTGTTCATTGTATAGATCTTTCCGTTAATATACATTACATCCGGCTTTTCAGAACATCCGCTAAATATCAGCATTGCCGTAAAGATAAGTAAGATTGAAAAGCGATTTATTAATTTTTTCATTTATATAGTTGGTTTTGAATTCAGTAAAACTAACTAAATCAATCAAATAATTAAATACATTACATAACCTCTTTAAAGTAAAGATATTTAACATTGGTATTGCTTAATATAATCTATATACATATTTTTACGCAAATAATTAAATTTTATGAAAAAGAATTTTGCAATGAAAAAGCTTTATTATTCTATCAGTGAAGTAAGTAGAATAATAGAACTTGAGCAATACGTTCTGAGATACTGGGAAACAGAATTTGAATTGCTCAGACCGGCTAAAAATCTTGCCGGAAACAGAGTCTATACAAACAAAGATATCAAACTGATTCTGAACATTAAGAAATTGCTTCGGGAAGAAAAATACACAATCGAAGGTGCAAAACAACATTTAAAAAATTTTTATCAGAAAGAAGAACAGGAAAATACAAGACCGGTTTCACATACACGTGAAAGTAATTCCGTGAGGAATGGAAGCGAAATGAGCTTGTTTGAGCCCTCAACTTCTGAACCTGAAGAAACCGAAAACATAACTAAAAATCCTAACCTCAAAGATGATCTTATACAGTTAAGATCTTTCTTAACTAATCTCTTAAAAGATATATCCTAACCGCTTTAAAGATAAAGTGCTTATATTCCCAGTAAGCACTTTATTTTTAAAGTGCAGAGTCCTTTAATTCCATTTCACTAAAATTTAAGTTCCGCTCAATTCAATGAATTTATTAATTGCAAAAAAAGATGCTGTAAAAATAATTCTTAATAATCAGTTATTAATAAATTCTGATCTGAATGGATCGAAAGATTCAATTCTAAAAATCATTTCACAGCTTGGTTATATTCAGATAGATACAATATCCGTTACTGAAAGATCTGTAAATCATATAATATGGTCAAGAGCCGGAAAATTTGAAAGGAGTTATATTAATGAACTATTTCTGGAGGGTAAAATATTTGAATACTGGAGTCATGCTGCGGCTATACTTCCCATGACTGATTACAGATATTCCATGATTTTTAAAAATTATTATATTGAGAGATATGAGTCATTTAAAAAAAGTAATAATCGTTTACTGAAATTAGTAAAAGACAGGATAAAATCAGAAGGTCCTCTGATGTCAAGAGATTTTGAAGATAAAAGAACTGGAACTTCAGGTTGGTGGAACAGAAAACCTGCGAAAGAAGCTCTTGAATTCTTATTCTTTTCAGGAGAACTGATGGTTAAAAAACGCACTGGTTTTCAAAAAGTCTATGATCTTACTGAAAGAGTTTTACCTTCAGGCATTGATGATTCAATTCCAACAAAAGAAGAATATCATAAGCATTTAATTTTATCTTCAATCAAAGCAAATGGAATAATTTCCGGAAAAGAAATAGCTTACCTGAAAAGGAATGACAAGAAAGTATTTTCTGAAGTAATAAATGAATTGATAGAAGATAAACAGGTCTGTGAAATCACAATCAATGGAGTAAATGACATTAACTATTTTACTAAACCTGAATTACTGGAACTGAAAATTTCCGACAGGTCAGGATTAAAAATACTATCTCCATTTGATAATCTCATCATTCAAAGAGAAAGAATTAAACAAATTTTTAAATTTGATTTTCTGCTTGAATGTTATTTGCCTCAATCTAAGCGGAAATATGGTTACTTCTCGATGCCTGTACTTTATAACAATGAGTTTTTAGGAAGGATTGATATGAAATCTGACAGAAAAATTAAGACTCTAAAAGTTAATAAATTTTATCCGGAGAATGAAACAAAACTCAGCAACACTCAAATGAAAAAATTAAATTCTCTTTTACAAGAGTATGCAGAATTTACCGGTTGTGAAAAAGTTGAATGGATTTAAAATTCATTGGAATTATTATCTGAAAGATTAATCCGGAATATATATATATTTTATAATTATTTTTATTTATTCAAATTTTCAAACAAGCTTTTTAAAACCGGATCATGGTCTTCCTGAAATATTTCAAAATTTACTTTATGCTTTATGAAATTTTTAATATTGCTTTTTTCAATAGTTTCAGAAAATGTAACATAACAATCTAATGAATCAATAGCCTTTTGAATATCAGAATCCTCAGTCTCTATCACACAATCAATTTCACTTTCTGTTGAAAAACTAAGTTTAAAAAATTCTGAAACTTCCGAATCCTCTTTTGTCACTGTAATAAACGCTAATCTTTTGAGGAACTTTTGTTCAGTTCTTAACCGGCAAAAAACTGATTTTATTACTCCATGCATTACAAGATGATCCTGAAATCCGCTGATTCCGTGGACAGGATATGAAACGATAACATCAGGTTTGATTTTCATAATCTCATCTTCAACTACTTTTTCAATATCTTCCGGATTCATTTCTTTCATTCCGCTGTCAGGCAGATCCAGAACAGTCATACCGGTTAGTCCTAAGACTTTCTCAACATTTTTCATTTCATTGAATCGCACTTCACCCATTTCCTCAACGGAATAATTATATTTGAACCTCTGTTTCGTAGCACCACCTTTGGTAAGTGTGAGAAGATAGACTTCATGTCCTTCTCTTAATTGTTTTGACATAGCATGAGCAACTCCGAAAGATTCGTCATCAGGATGCGGAAATACATATAATATTTTCATAATAATTTTTAATTAATTTTTGTTTGTAAAATTCAAAATCCAGCTTTCAAAAGCTTTCATATATTTATCTAAATGTTCTAAAGTAGTTTCATCTTTTATTAAAAGATTTTCATCAAATATAGTGCTGCTTTTTCTGATCTGAATAGCAGGTCTGTTCATACATATCATATTAACGGATACTGCAATGTGTCTGAAATGAGCCTGCGCTCCGGCAGTTCCTGAAAGTCCGCCTGAAGCTCCCATAATTGCACAGGGTTTTTCAAATAAAGGTGATACCTTTCTGGAAGCCCAGTCAATTGCATTCTTTATTACACCAGTAACAGAAGCGTTATATTCAGGCAAAACAAATAACAATGCATCAGATTCATCGATTGCAGATTTAAATTTTTCTACTTCGTCCGGAATTCCATTCTTTTCAAGATCATGATTATAAAACGGAATTTTACTTATGTCATAAATTCTAATGTCCATAAATTCTTTTGACAGCTCTTTAGCATTTTTCAAAAGAGCTGTATTAAAAGAATTTTCCCTTAAGCTACCTGATATTCCAATTACTTTTAATTTATTCAATTTTTTATATCATGATAATTATTTTGACTACATAACATTAATTCATTGGAACTTCAATAAATAATACCTTACTGTTTTCTTTAAAATTAATCTCAAATGAATCTGTGTCTTCTATCCCTACTGCATCTCTTTTGTTTAATATTTCTCCGTCAATTTCAACTTTACCCTCAATTACAAAAAAATAAACACCATTACCTTCAGACTTAACTTCATATTTTAAAGTTACATCTTTATCAGTATCGGAAAGTGAGAAAAATGCATTCTGATTGATCCAAAGAATACCATCATTTTTTTCAGGTGACACGACTGTGTGTATCTTATTTTTTCTTTCAGAAGGATCAAATACTTTCTGATCATATCTTGGCTCAATATTTTTTACTTTTGGGAAAACCCATATCTGAAGTAAATTCACTTCCTCAGTGTTGGAATTATTAAACTCCGAATGAGTCAATCCGCTGCCTGCAGACATAATTTGAATTTCATTTTGCCTTATTACTTCTTTATTTCCTGTGCTGTCTTCATGAGCGAGTTCTCCTTTCAAAGGAATGGTTACGATCTCCATGTTATCATGTGGATGTTTACCAAAACCCATTTTAGGTTGAACTATATCATCATTCAGAACTCTTAGTGTTCCGAAACGTATTTTCTCCGGATCATAATAGTTTGCAAAACTAAAAGAATGTTTTGCCTTAAGCCAGCCATGATCAGCACTTCCTCTGTCTTCAGATTTGAATATTCTTTTTTTCATTTTTATAATGTAGTTATGTTAAATTTAATTTGAAAATTATCACTTATTAATTTATCCCCCAGGTTTTCAAAAAATTTCCCTGATCTGTACTGTATATCCCATAATGTTCTGTCAATTTCAAAATCAGCAGTCGCTGTCACTATACCATCAGATATTTTGATTACCGCAGGAAATGTAATTTCTTTACTTATCCCTTTGATACTAAGGTCTCCTGTGACATTATACTTATCACCACTGACTTTACTTACTGATGTAATATTAAATTTACCTTTAGGGTGCTTATCTGATGCAAAAAAATCTTCTGACTTTAAATGATTCGTTAGTTTTGTATTTGACTCAGCATCTTCTATATCGAGTACTTTTATCGTAGTAAAATCAATTTCAAAACTTCCCCCTGTAACTTCATTCTCATCAACAAATATTTCGCCATTAGTAATATCAACAGTACCGTTGTGCTCACCTGTAACTTTTTTCCCTACCCACTCTACATTACTCTTTGCTGCAGAAATTTCCTTCTTTTCTCCTTCATTTGTAACAGTCGGTTTGTTTTTCAGATTTGCTGAATTTTCATTTTTCTCAGAATTCTTTTTTGTCATATCTGTTTCTTTTGAATCTGAACATCCTGCTGCAACAAATACTGCTATTAACATCAGGATTACACTTAATGATTTTAATTTTTTCATTTTTTATTTTTTATTTTTTATTTTTTATTTTACTAACCTCTCAGCTTATCTAAAAGATCGTTTAAAATTTTTACTTCTTGTAAACTTAAATGGATAAAACTTTTTTCATTATTATTTATTTCACTGTCTAGTTTTTTCAATAGTTCTAATCCTTTTTCACTGATCATTACATCTGCACATCTTTTGTCTTCAAAGTTTATTTTTCTTACTACCAGTTTTTTATCCTCCAGCTTGTCAATAATTCTTGATGCATTTGACATCTTGTCAAGCATCCTGTCTATTATCATATTTACAGTAGATGGATTCGGATGCTGACCTCTGAGAATCCTCAATACATTATACTGCTGTATAGTAAGGTTCTTAACTTTTAGTAACTCATTTGTTTTGAAGTTCATTTTGTTTCCGGTATAAACAAGATTAATTATCAGCTTTGTATACTCAGAGTTAAACTTCTTCTGTTTTATTTCATCTTCTATTTTCATTCATACAAATATATGTATATACATATATTATGTCAATACTAAATTATATGTACATACATAGATTATCTTCTGTTTAAATTTTCTTTCAGAATGATTATCTTTGTTATAAATTTTTTTTAACTAAAGTAATTTTTATATGAATGAATTTAATTTCAGTGAATTAAATTGGCTGATTGGGCAATGGGAAGGAATACAGGGTAATGGTATATATCATGAGGAATGGACTGAGCCGGATAAAGATAAATTGACAGGTAAAGCATATTTTATTAGCAAAGGTGAAATCTCAAATCCGGAAAAGCTTACAATAATATCTCGGGAAGACGGCATTTTTTATATAGCTGATGTCAGTCATAATACTGCTCCGGTAGAATTTAAATTAATAGACATTTCTGAAAATGTTTTAGTCTTTTGTAATCCTTTGCATGATTTTCCTCAAAAGATCACTTATATTAAAAAAGGTGAAAATGATTTAACCGCTATTATTGAAGCTGAAAAAAATGGTAAGGAAAAAAAGATTGAATTTCAGCTGAAAAAAATTCAATAGAATTTATTATCGATATTTCTAAGGAAGTCAGTATTTAAAAAATCAGCGTTTTAGTTTTGGATCAAAAGCATCTCTCAATCCGTCTCCCAAAAGGTTTACAGCAAAAACTGTAAGCATAATGGCAATCGAAGGAAATACTGCGAGACCCCAGTTTGTACCGACCACTATATATTTGTAACCGTCGAATATCATTTGTCCCCAGCTTGCTGTAGGTGGCTGAACCCCGAGTCCGAGGAAGCTCAGACTTGCTTCGAAAATTATAGCTGATGCCAGACCGACCGTACCTGTTACAATTACTGGTCCCATGCAGTTTGGAAGTATATGTCTGGTTATTACTCTTACGGAATTAAATCCAATAGCTTTTGTCGCTTCCACAAATTCTGTCTCTCTTAGTGAAAAAAACTGACCTCTCACTATCCTTGCAATATCAACCCAACCTGTAAGACCAATGGCAATGAATGCCTGCCAGAGTCCCTTTCCAAGAACAACTGACAACGCTATGATCAGAAGAATAGCCGGAAATGCAAATATCACATTTACAAGCCACATGACTGCAACATCGACTTTCCCTCTGTAAAAGCCTGCAATAGCTCCGAGTATCAGTCCAAGAAAAATGGCTATACTTTCCGAAACGAGACCAACTGTAAGACTTACCCTGCTTCCATAGATCAATCTGCTTAAAACATCCCTGCCAAATCTGTCAGTCCCAAGATAATAAGTTAATGTCTTTGTCCATCCCTCACTTGTTTCCTCAATATCATCCTTATTAACAGTGACTTCATTATCTATAAAATCCATATATACAATCTCGCTTCCTGATTCTCTTATAATTCTTTTTACAGGAATATAAGAAGCTTCATCGGAATCTGTATCTGCATCTTTTTTTACAAAGACTGTTCCTTTAAAATTAATTTCTTTTGCTGAATATTCCAGTATTTGCATATTGGGATTAAATGGTGCAATGAGCGGTGCAGTAAGTGCAATAAAAATAAGAATGCAAAGAGTAACAAGACCTGTCATTGCAAGTTTGTTTCTCTTAAGCCTTTTCCAGGAGTAATGCCAAAGCGATTTGCTTTGCTCCTCCTGCAAGATACTATCTGCTACTACTGCTGTTTCTACTTCCATTTTTTATTAATAATTATAAAGTATAAAATATGAAATAAGAGAAATTTTTATCATGATAATTTTACTTTTGGATCAAGCAAAGCATAAACTATATCAACAAAGAAATTAATCACTACAAACACAATTGCACTGAATAATACCGTTCCCTGTATCATTGGAAAATCAAGTTTAAATATTGCATCTATTGCTAGAAGTCCGATTCCCGGCCAGTTAAAAATATATTCAATAAAGAATACACCGCCCAGCGTTGCAGCAAGTGATGCACTGATCGTTGTTACAACAGGATTTAATGCATTTCTTAAAGTATGCTTAAATATCACTTTACTACGGCTG
>Ga0073904_10000225_pt1 | contig 38794 bp, 34 predicted proteins | sample KloWWTrecipitate_FD_66668 | JGI IMG/M metagenome (GOLD analysis project Ga0073904, IMG submission 66668) | Active sludge microbial communities from Klosterneuburg, Austria, studying microevolution and ecology of nitrifiers - Klosterneuburg... | ecosystem: Engineered > WWTP > Aerobic digester >... | reverse complement strand
CGCCAGGACCCTGCGCTGACGGTGCAGTTCCAACTGGACACCGGCGAGAAGATTCTTGCCTGGACCACCACGCCGTGGACCCTGCCCAGCAACCTCGCGCTGGCAGTCGGCCCCGACATCGACTACGCGGTGATGGAGGAAGTCGTCGACGGTGTCGCGCAGCGCTACATCCTCGCCGAGTCGCGGCTCGGGTCGTACGAGAAGGAACTGGCTGCAGCCACGCAGGTCGGGTTGCTGAAAGGTGCCGACCTGGTCGGTCGTCGCTACACGCCCCTTTTCGACTTCTTCGCCGACACGCCCAACGCGTTCCACGTGCTGGCGGCAGATTTCGTCAGTACCGAAGACGGAACGGGTGTGGTTCACCTGGCGCCCGGCTTCGGTGAGGACGACCAGAACGTCTGCAACGCCGTGGGCATCCCCACGATCTGCCCGATGGACGAGCACGGTCGCTACACCGCGGAGGTCGCGCCGTGGGCTCACGTCCACGTCTTCGACGCCAACCCGCTGGTGGTGAAGGAGCTCAAGAGCAGGGGAGTGGTGGTCCGTCACGACAGCTACCAGCACAGCTACCCGCACTGCTGGCGCTGCGCGGAGCCGCTGGTGTACCGCGCCATCAGTTCCTGGTTCGTGCAGGTCACCGCCTTTCGGGATCGTATGGTCGAGCTCAACCAGCAGATCCGTTGGGTGCCCGAACACATCAAGGAGGGCAGCTTCGGCAAGTGGCTGGCCAACGCGCGCGACTGGAGCATCAGCCGGAACCGCTTCTGGGGTTCGCCGATCCCGGTGTGGCGCAGCGACAACCCCGAGTACCCGCGCATCGACGTCTACGGCAGCATCGAGCAGCTCCAGGCCGACTTCGGCGTCGAGGTGACTGATCTCCATCGGCCGTACGTCGACGATCTGGTGCGCCCCAACCCGGACGATCCCACAGGTGCCTCGATGATGCGTCGAGTGCCCGAGGTACTCGACTGCTGGTTCGAGAGCGGCAGCATGCCCTTCGCTCAGGTCCACTATCCGTTCGAGAACGCCGAGTGGTTCGAGAGCCACTACCCGGGTGACTTCATCGTCGAGTACATCGGCCAGACGCGCGGCTGGTTCTACACGTTGCACGTGCTGGCCACTGCGCTGTTCGATCGGCCCAGCTTCAACACCTGCGTCAGCCATGGCATCGTCCTGGGCGACGACGGCCAGAAGATGTCGAAGAGTCTGCAGAACTACCCGGACCCGATGATGGTCTTCGACAGCTATGGCAGCGACGCAATGCGCTGGTATCTGCTCGGCTCGCCCATCTTGCGCGGCACGGATCTCGTCGTCACCGAGGACGGCATCCGCGACACCGTGCGCCAGGTCATCTTGCCGATCTGGAACAGCTGGTACTTCCTGTCGCTGTACGCAAATGCTGCCGGCACCCAGGGCACGTTCCGTACGGACAGCACCGACGTGCTCGATCGCTACATCCTGGCCAAGACGCACGACCTGCTGGCCACGCTGACCGCGACCCTCGACGAGTACGACCTGTTCGCCGCCTGCGGTGCGGTGCGCAGCTTCCTCGACGCGCTCACCAACTGGTACGTGCGCCGCAGCCGAGATCGCTTCTGGGCGGGCGACCAGGACGCCATCGACACGTTGCACACTGTGCTGGCGCTGCTGTGCCGGGCACTGGCGCCCCTGCTGCCGCTCACTACCGAAGCCGTCTACAAGGCGCTGACCGGTGAGCGCAGCGTGCACCTCACCGACTGGCCGGATGCTGCGTTGGTGCCCGCCGACGGCGAACTCGTGGAGTCGATGGATCTGGTGCGCGATGTCTGCAGCAGCACGCTGCGCCTGCGTAAGGCCCACCAGCGTCGTGTCCGCCAGCCGCTGGCGACACTGCGCGTTGCCGTCGCCGGAGCGCAACGCTTGGAGCCATTCAGCGAACTGATCGCCGATGAGGTCAACGTGAAGTCGGTGGAGTTCACCGACGATGTCGCGTCGGTCGCCAGCTTCGATCTGCAGGTCGTCCCGGCGGCGCTGGGCCCGCGCCTGGGCAGCCAGGTGCAGCAGGTCATCAAAGCCGTCAAGACCGGCGATTGGCAGCGCACGGATGCTGGCGTGGTTGCGGGCGGTGTTGCCCTACTGGATGGTGAGTACGCGCTGAGGATGGTGGTGCAGGGCGACGGTGCAAGCACACCGCTGTCCAACGGGTCTGGTGTGGTCGTACTGGACACTGCTCTGACGCCCGAGCTCGAGGCCGAGGGAGTCACCCGCGACCTAGTTCGCCTCGTGCAGCAGGCCCGCCGCACCGCCGGACTACAGGTCAGTGACCGGATCGTGCTGACACTGGGTGTGCCGACAGCGCTGCGCGGCCAGGTGGAATCATTCCAACACCTGCTCACCGACGCCACCTTGGCGACATCGCTCGTGTGGGCTGACGGCGACCCGAACGCTGACCTCGATGGTGAGCAGATTCACATCAACGTGGCAGTAGCGCTCTAGATCGGCCCTGAAATGGCTGCTGACCGATAGTATCCCGGCCTGACGACCCGGACCACGGAGGTTCAACGCCATGGCGACTGCCAAGAAGGCACCCGCGAAGAAGGCACCCGCCACTGCAAAGGCGCCCGTGAAGAAGGCTGCTGCCCCGGCGAAGAAGGCCGCACCTGCTCCTGCGAAGAAGGCTCCTCCCGCGAAGAGGGCCGCACCGGCTCCCGCGAAGAAGGCCGCACCGGCTCCCGCGAAGAAGGCCGCCCCCGCGAAGAAGGCCGCGCCTGCTCCGGTCAAGAAGGCTGCGCCCACCCCAGTGGCGAAGAAGGCTGCTCCGCCAAAGGCTGCTGCACCGGCGAAGGCAGCGCCCGCGAAGGTCGCGCCGACGACCGCGAAGCGTCCGCCGAAGCCTCCGGAGAAGAAGGTTGCATCGGGCGCTTTCGAGAAGGCTGCCATTCGCGGTGAGACGAAGGAAGGCATCAAGTACACGAAGGACTTCGATGCCAAGTTCCTCACCGCACAGCGTGCGCTGCTGTTGGAGGAGAAGGCGTCGCTCATCGGCCAGGCCGTTCGTCTCGAAGACGAAGCGCTCGCGCTGATCACCGAGCAGGAAATGGGCGACGTGCAGTTCGACGACGAGGGCGGCGAAGGCGACACGATGGTGGTGGAACGTGAGCGCGACCTGGCGCTCAGCGCCCAAGCTCGCCAGACGGTTGCCGACATCGAGGCGGCGCTAGGGCGTCTCATCGAAGGCACCTACGGCTATTCCATCGAGTCCGGCCGCCCCATTTCGCGTGAGCGTTTGGAAGCTATTCCGTGGGCCACCGTGCTGGTGGAGGAGAAGGTCGGCGGGATCGGTCGTCGATGACCGACGACGTCCAGCCGAGACATCGGCTGCGGCTCACGATGGCGATTGCGCTGGTTGTGATCGCCATCGACCAACTGACGAAACACTGGGCCGTCAACGCGCTCACGAACGAGCCGCCGCAGCACGTCATCTGGACGCTGCAATGGAACCTCACGTTCAACAGCGGCATGGCGTTCTCGAAGGGCCAAGGAATCGGTCCGATCATCGGGCTCGTCGCGGTGGTCGTGGTCGTGGTCGTTCTGGTGGGTATTCGGAAGAACTCCAACCCGATGGTGGCCGTCGCTGCCGCCTTCGTCGTGGGCGGTGCGTTGGGCAACCTGGTCGATCGTCTGTTCCGAGGTGATGGTTGGTTGCACGGCTCGGTGGTGGACTTCATCGACTTCCAATGGTTTCCAATTTTCAACGTGGCCGACATGGCAGTGAATGTCGGTGGCGTGATGTTCGTGCTCTGGTCGCTGTTCAGCACACAGGAGGTAGTGGCGTGATCGAAGAAGAGATTCCAGCAGCGCTCGGCGGCGAGCGACTCGACCGAATCGTCTCGCTGATGACGGACTGCAGCCGTAGCGACGCGGCGGTCCTGGTGAGCGCCGGCGGTGCGTTCATCGACGACGAGGTGCACCTCATTGGCAAGATCCGCGTTCGCGAGGGTCAGATCGTCCGCGTCGACCCGGCATTCCTGCCAGTCACCGAACCGCCTGCGGCCGACCCGACCGTCGAGTTCACCGTGGTGTATTCCGACGATCATCTGATCATCATCGACAAGCCCGCCGGGCTGGTCGTGCACCCCGGTGCCGGCAACGCCGACGGAACCCTGGTCAATGGTCTGCTTGCCCGCTTTCCCGAGATTGCGGACGTCGGCGAGACACACCGACCCGGCATCGTGCACCGCCTGGACGTGGGGACCTCGGGCCTGTTGGCCGTGGCACGCACGCAGCGTGCGTACCACGCGCTCGTCGACGCACTCGCCACTCGCAATGTCGGACGCGTCTACCGGGCGTTGGTGTGGGGCCACCTCGCGAACCCGGTCGGCGTCGTCGACGCGCCCATCGGGCGCGACCATCGCGATGCGATGCGGATGGCGGTGGTCGTCGATGGCAAGCCTGCTCGCACTCGCTACCGCGTGCTGCAGGAATATCGTCGGCCGACTGAAGCCTCAGCGCTGGAGTGTCGACTCGAGACCGGTCGGACGCACCAGATTCGGGTACACCTCGCGGCCGTTGGCCACCCGGTGGTTGGCGACGGGACGTACGGCGGCATTCGCTCGGGCATCATGCCGGCGCGCCCATTCCTGCATGCTGCGGCGCTCGAACTGTTGCACCCGGTGACGGGTGAGGCCCTGACGTTCAGCTCAGCGCTACCCGCCGACCTGGCTGATGTGGAAGCGGCTCTCGGTACGTAGCGCCGGTGCTGCGACACCTGGTGGTTACGAGAGGGGCACGAAGCCGGCGTCGACGAGGGCGTCGGGCCACTGTGCGGTGCCACGGGCCGCGTCGGCCACCGACTGCAGGGTGAACCCGTCGAGAATCACGCGCATGTGCTCGCCGGCGGTCTTCCAGATGGCCAGCAACACGCACTGACCCTCGTGGGTGCAGGCGCCGTCCTGGTGGGGTTCGCCGAAGTCGCCGAGGCTTATCGGCCCGTCGACCGCGCTGAGAATCTCGCTGATGCGGATCTCCGCCGGTGGGCGAGCCAGCACGTAACCGCCACCCACTCCGCGCTTGGAGCGGACCAACCCGGCGCCTTTCAGCGCCAGCAGGATCTGCTCCAGATAGGGCTGCGGAATTGCGGTCCGCTCGGCAATGTCGCGTACCGACGTTGGGCCTGGGACACTGCCGTCGAGCGTCTCGTGGAGCGCCAGGGACAGCAACGCCCGACACGCATAGTCACCCTTGCTCGAAACACGCACGTGCCCATCGTAGGGCGTGTGTCGACGCTTGCGGTAACCGCCTGAATGGCGCTGGTGGGGTGGAAGGTGATGGACTGGCAACCGCGTGCTTCCTCTGCCCACCCTCCCTCGCTACTCCGCCGACAACGTTCGCGGCATCGTGCCGGCGCTCTTGGCGCCGCGAGGGGTGCGGCCGGCGGAGTGGATGCCCGCTGCGGTGGCTGGAGCGAAACAGGTCGTGCTGCTGGTGCTCGACGGTTTGGGGTGGGAGCAATTGCAGGCGCGCCGTGCGCTCGCACCGAATCTCGCAGCAATGGCCGGTGGCGCGATCACGACGGTCGCCCCGTCCACCACATCGACCGCGCTGACGTCCATCACCACCGGCCTCACCCCGGGTGAGCACGGCATCGTCGGGTATCGCATGGAGATGGCCGGTGAGGTTCTCAACGTGTTGCGCTGGTCCACCGGCCACGGCGACTCGCGCCGACAGATCGACCCCACCACCACCCAGCCCTTCTCCCCGTTCATGGGTGACAGGGTTACGGTGGTCAGCAAGGCCGAGCTCGAACGCTCGGCCTTCACGGAAGCTCACTTGCGAGGCGCCGAACAAGCAGGATGGCGATCACCGTCCAGTATCGCGGTGGTCGTCGGCAACCTCCTGCGCCGCGGCGACCGCATGGTGTACGCCTACTACGACGGCATCGACAAGATCGCCCACGAGCGCGGCTTTGGCCCGTTCTACGACGCCGAACTGCAACTCGCCGACGCGGTGGTGGGCGCGGTGCACGCTGCGTTACCACCTGGCGCTGTGCTGCTGGTCACTGCCGACCACGGCCAGGTCGAGGTCGGGGATCGCCTCGTCACGCCGCACGCCGATGTCATGCGGCTGTGTCGTCATCAAAGCGGAGAAGGGCGTTTTCGATGGTTGCACGCCCGCCCCGGGGGGCAGGCGGACCTGTTGGCAGCAGCCACAGAGCATCACGGAAAAGATGCCTGGGTGCATGCCCGCGACGAGATCATCGGTGCCGGATGGTTCGGGCCGACGGTCAGCCCACCGATCGCCGCGCGCTACGGCGACGTGGCGTTGGTGCCGCACGAACCGATCAGCTTCCACGACCCCCTGGATTCCGGGCCCTATCCTTTGGTCTGCCGGCACGGTTCGCTGACATCCGCCGAGATGCTGGTGCCGCTGCTCGCGGCCGCCGCAGACAGCTAATAGTCGCTACAGATGGAGTCATCATGACCGACGAGATCCCGCACACACCCGGCGCTCCGGTGCTCACCGAGTCGGCACCCGCCGAGCCCGAGCCGACAGAGACCGTTACCGAGCCGGCGAAGGTCATGCGCATCGGCTCGATGGTGAAGCAGTTGCTCGAGGAAGCGCGCACCAGCCCGCTCGACGAGGCGAGCCGCGAACGAATGGCGGAGATCTACGAACGATCGATCGTGGAGTTGGCCGAGGCGCTCTCGCCGGACCTGCAACAAGAGCTCCACATGCTGGCGCTGCCGTTCAAGGACGGGGTGGTTCCGTCCGAGGGTGAGTTGCGAGTTGCAAAGGCGCAGCTCGTGGGCTGGCTGGAGGGACTGTTCCATGGAATCCAGTTCAGCCTGCTCGCGCAGCAGAACGTGGCCCGTCAACAGCTGGAGCAGATGCGTCAACTACCGCCCAGTGGGCCCGGCGGTGGGCAGCCGGTGGAAACCACCGAACGCCCGGGCACCTATCTGTGAACTGACCTGGCCACGGTTTTGAAGATGGCCAAACGCGGCTAAGGTCGTGCGAATCACAGGCGTGTAATCTGCCCTGTCCAGTTCTTGCACCGGTTCCTAGTTCTACAGCTCGAGGAGGTCTGCGCCCGTGGGCGACTCGTTCACCCACCTGCACGTCCACACCGAGTTCTCGATGTTGGACGGCGCAGCTCGCCTCGATGAATTGGTCGCGAAAGCTGTCGAAGATGGCCAGCCGGCGCTGGGCATCACCGATCACGGCAACATGTACGGGGTGCTCGACTTCTACAAGGAGTGCCGCAAGCAGGGTGTCAAGCCGATCATCGGTACCGAGGCGTACATGGCGTACGACTCGCGCCACGAGCGCCCGGCGCGCCGAGGGCGCGTCGACGACTCCGGTGGCGATACCGAGGGCGGCAAGAAGCTCTATTACCACCTGACGCTGCTGGCCGAGACCGACCAGGGCTACCGCAACCTCATCCAGCTGGCCAGCCTGGCCTTCCTCGAGGGCTACTACTACAAGCCGCGGATGGACTGGGAGCTGCTGGAGAAGTATTCCGACGGGCTCATCGCCACCACCGGCTGCCTGGGCGGCCACGTGCTGCAGGCGCTGCTGCACGGCGACCAGAAGCTGGCGATGCAGCACGCCGGTCGCCTGCAGGAGATCTTCGGCAAGGACAACCTGTTCGTCGAGCTGCAGGACCACGGATTGCAGGCGCAGCGCGACACCAACCCGCAGCTCATCGAGATTGCGCGCAAGATCGGTGCGCCGCTCATCGCCACCAACGATTCGCACTACGTGCACCGAGAGGACCACGAATCGCATGGGGCGCTGTTGTGCGTGCAGACGGGTGCCCTGCTCAGCGATCCGAAGCGGTTCAAGTTCGAGGGCACCGAGCACTACCTGAAGAACGCCAACGAGATGCGCCACTTGTTCCGCGACTTCCCCGAGGCGTGCGACAACACGCTGTGGATTGCGGAGCGCGCCGATGTCACCATCGAGTTCGGCAAGCCGCTGCTCCCGAACTTCCCGTTGCCGGAGGGTTTCGACGACGACGCCGGCTACCTCGACCATCTGACGTGGGAGGGCGCCAAGCAACGGTGGGGCGAGGTGCTGCCGAACAGTGTCGTCGAGCGTGTCGCGTACGAACTACAGGTCATCAAGAACATGGGGTTCGCCTCGTACTTCCTCATCGTCTGGGATCTCATCAAGTACGCCAAGGATTCGGGCATCAGGGTTGGGCCGGGTCGTGGTTCGGCCGCCGGTTGTGCCGTTGCGTACAGCCTTCGCATCACCGATCTCGACCCCATCAAGTACGACCTGCTGTTCGAGCGCTTCCTCAATCCGAGCCGCATCTCCATGCCCGACATCGACATGGACTTCGACTCGCGCTATCGCGATGAAATGATCCGCTACGCGGCCGAGAAGTACGGCCGCAATCACGTCGCGCAGATCATCACCTTCGCCTCGATCAAGGCTCGCAACGCGGTACGCGACGCGGCGCGTGTGTTGGGCTACCCGTATGGCATGGGTGACAAGGTCGCCAAGCTGATGCCACCGCTGGTGATGGGCCGCGACACGCCGCTGAAGTACTGCTTCGAAGAGAACCCGAAGTACAACGACGGGTTCAAGGCGGCCGCCGAACTGCGCGCCACGGTCGAGGCCGACCCGGACGTCAAGCGCGTCGTCGACGTGGCCAAGGGCCTGGAGGGCCTCAAGCGCAGCGACGGCATCCACGCGGCGGCGGTGGTGATCACCAAAGACCCGCTCACGGAGTACCTGCCGGTGCAGCGCAAGCCGGTCGCCGGAGGCGATCCCAAAGACGCCCCCATCGTGACCCAGTTCGAAATGCACGGTGTCGAGGAACTCGGTCTGCTGAAGATGGACTTCCTCGGCCTGCGCAACCTCGACGTCATCTCCGACACCATGGCGATGGTTCGCGCCACGAAGGACCCCGAGTTCGACATCGACACGGTGCACCTCGACGACCAAGCCGTCTTCGGTCTGATGGCGCGTGGCGACACGATGGGCGTCTTCCAGCTCGAGTCGCCGCCGATGCGGGCGCTGCTGCGGTCGCTGGCGCCCACCTCGTTCGAAGATGTCTCTGCTGTGCTCGCGCTCTATCGGCCGGGCCCGATGAGCGTCAACATGCACTACGACTATGCCGATCGCAAGAACAACCGGCAGCCGGTCGAGTACTTCCACCCCGATGCCGAGGAAGTGCTGGGCGACACGTACGGCCTGATGATCTATCAGGAGAGCGTGATGCGCGTCGCTCAGAAATTTGCCGGTTACACGCTGGCCGAAGCAGACAGCCTGCGCAAGGCGATGGGCAAGAAGAGTCGCGAAGTCATGGCGAAGGAGCGCAGCAGCTTCGAAGACGGTTGCGTGCGGATGAACTACACCCGCGAGATGGGCGAGAAACTGTTCGACGTCATCGCCAAGTTCGCCGACTACGCGTTCAACAAGAGCCACACTTTCGGGTACGGGCTGGTCACGTATCAAACAGCGTTCCTGAAGGCGCACTACCCGGTCGAGTACATGGCGTGCCTACTCACCAGTGTGAAGAGCAACCTCGACAAAGCCGCCGTCTACCTCAGCGACGCGCGAGCCACGGGGGTCAAGGTGCTCACCCCGGACATCAACCGCTCCATCACCGACTTCGCAGCACTCATGCCCAACGAGGTGCCGGTCGATGTGGTGCTCCCGGCCGGAAGCCCGGGGGCCATCACCTTTGGACTGTCGGCAATCCGTAACGTCGGGGAAGGCCTGGTCGAATTGCTGCTACGAGAGCGCGACGAGCACGGTCCCTACGACTCGTTCCACGAGTATGCCGAACGGGTGCCCGAGGCCGTGCTCAACAAGCGCACGGTGGAGTCGCTGATCAAGGCTGGCGCCTTCGACTCGTTGGGTCACCCGCGCAAAGGGCTGCTGATGGTCTTCGAGCAGATCATCGATAGCACCGTCGTGCGCCGTCGCGAGCGCGATCAGGGTGTGATGAGCCTGTTCGGCGATGTCGGCGACGATTCGCCAGGCGGTGGCTTCAACGAGCGAGTCCACATCCCGACGCTCGAGTTCGACAAGGGTGATCGCCTCAAGTTCGAGAAGGAGATGCTCGGGCTGTACATCAGCGATCATCCGCTGTTGGGAGTCGAGGCAGCGTTGCGCCGAAAGGTCGACTGCAGCGTGGCAGAGGCTGCCGAGAAGGATGATGGAGCGATGATCACCCTCGGCGGGGTCATCACCAATCTGTCGCGCAAGTTCACCAAGAAGGGCGACCAGATGGCCGTCTTCATCCTGGAAGATCTCGATGCGGCGATCGAAGTCACCGTCTTTCCGCGGGTGCTCACCGAGCAGAGCCACAAGCTGATCGACGATGCAATCGTCACCGTCAAGGGTCGAATCGATCGCCGTGACGAGACCCGCATCGGGTTCATGGCGCAAGACGTCCAGATTCTCGAGGGCCTCGACACCGGCAGTGCTGCGCCGTTGCGGCTCAGGGTGCCGGCGACGTCGTTGACCGAGCTCAAGATCCACCAGATCCGCAAGATCCTGCGCGAACACCCCGGCGATTCACCGGTGTATCTCCACATTGGTCAGGGAAAGGTGCTGCGGCTCGCCGACGATTTCTGTGTCGATCTGGACCGAGTGGTGGGTGAGTTGCGCATGGCGCTGGGTCACGATGCTGTCGTTTTGTAGCCTGAAGTGAGCCTCCCGGGCAGGAATTTGCCCGACTTGGTGGCAGAATAGAGAACTCAGGTCACGCCTCGGTGTGGGGTACGAGTTCGACAGGAGCTTTCAGGCAATGCCAATCCAGGTGGTCACCAGGGATGCTGCAGCACTGAACGACGCCGACCTCGACGAAATGGCGTCGATGGGCGGGGCGTTCGATATCGGCATCCTCTCCAAGGCGAAAGAAGACTGGGTGCTCAGCACCGTGGCGCGCGTCGACGAGAAGCTGCACGGCTTTGCGTTTGCCACGCTCGAACGTATTGGCGGCACGCCGTGTGTGCTGGTCGGTCTGCTCAGTGTGAAGCGTTCCTCCCGGCGCGACCAGGTACTGAAGGGTGTCATGCACGAGGCATTCCACCGAGCCCTGATGGCGTTCCCCGACGAAGATGTGGTGGTCGGCTCCCGCTTCGCCCTGCCCGACGGTCTCGAGGCGTTCAAGCAGGTCGACGAGTTGATTCCCCGCCCCGGTCACCGTGCCGTGGGTGAAGAGCGAGCCTGGGGTCGACGACTGGCCAAGCGTTTCGGCGTGGACGGCCAGTACGACGAGCAGACGTTCGTGGCGAAGTCCAACGCCCACGGCTTCCTCGACCATCAGTCGCTGAAGGCAGACCGCATCAAACCCGAACTGTCGGCGTTGTTCGCAACCGTCTCGGCAAAAACCAGCGGCTCGCTGGTGGTGCACGGCTGGATCATGGCCGAAGACCTCGTCAAGCTCGGCGCACACTGAGCCCTGGCAGGTTCTGCCGCAGTGACTGAACCATCCGCCGAATCGCAACGGCCACAGGGTTCCCCGCTCGACGACGTCATTCGTCGTCGACGAATGACCCGCAGCTTTGACGCCACGCCGCTCGACCTTGCACAGGTGGACGAGCTGGTCGACCTTGCTCGTCGAGCGCCGTCGGCCGGCTACAGCCAGGGGGTCCACTTCCTCGTGTTGTCCGGTGATGCGGCAGCATCGTTCTGGGCGATCACCGGCAGCGACAACTGGTTCGACGACCAGACACGCGCCGCGCCCGTGTTGGTGCTGCCACTCGCCGACCCGGTGGCGTACACCTCACGGTATTCAGAGGGTGACAAGTCAGGGCATGGCCTGGAGCAGGAATCCAACTGGGAGGTGCCCTTCTGGCTCACCGACGCGGCAATGGCCACACAGAACCTCTTGTTGCTCGCTGAGGACCGAGGGCTCGGAGCGCTCTACTTCGGCATCTTTCGCAATGCGCGAGTACTGCTCGACGAATTGGGCGTACCACCTCATGTGCTGCAGGTGGGAGCCGTTGCACTTGGGCGTCGCGCAGCCGACGACCGGCCGTCAGGCTCAGCGCGCTCTCGGCCGCGGCGAGCGGTTGTCGACGTCATCCATCATCAACGCTGGTGAGACCGGCCCGCTCCGGTTCGGTGCGGCAACGCCCTGCTCGCTAGGTTGGGATCCAGCAACGACGCACACTGGAGATGTTCGCAATGGCCAACCAGATCCCTCTTGTCGACTACCTCGTGCTTGGCGATACGCCGCATCTGACGGCCAACGAATGCGCTGGCTGCGGCGCCCGCTTCTTCGACCGTCGCAACGCGTGCGCCAGCTGTAGCGGCACCGAGTTCAACACCGTCGCGATCGACACGAGCGGTGAGGTCAAGGCGTTCACCATCGTGACATTTGCGGCGCCGGGCGTGCCCGTGCCGTTCGTGTCGGCAATCGTCGACTGCGGAGGCACCAGTGTCCGCGGCAACGTGATCGACGTCGAAGCGTCCCCCGAGCACGTCTCGCTGGGCATGAAGGTGGCCCTCGCCACGTACACCATCGGCACCGACGACAACGGCACCGAAGCCATCGGTTTCGGCTTCACGCCGGCCAACTGACTGATTTTCACAAAGGACTGAAAGGCATCACCATGAGCGACGACATCTGGATTCTCGGCATTCACATGACCAAGTTCGGGAAGTACCCGGACCGTGACATCGTCGACCTTGCGTCGCAGGCAGCGCTTGCTGCGCTTGCCGACGGCGGCGTGACCATGAAGGACATGGGCGTTCTCGCGGCCGGCTGCCTGATGGCATCGAATGCCGGCATCGGCCAGCAGCTGCAGAAGCAGATCGGCCAGACCGGCATTCCCGTGTACAACGTCGCCAACGCCTGTGCCACGGGTGCCACCGCACTGCGCACCGCGATCATGGCTGTCAAGTCCGGCGAGGTCGACATGGGCTTGGCCGTCGGTGTCGAGAAGCTGGCAGGCGCCGGCCTGTTGGGTGCGGGTGGCCGCCCCAAGAGCGACAAGAACGAGTGGAGCCCGTCGGGTCGCTTTGGCGCCGTCACCAGCACCGACGGGCGCGTCGGCACCGACAGCATGCCCGGCGTGTTCGCGCAGGTGGGTATGGAGTACGGTCACAAGTACGGCGGTACCAGCTTCGAACTGTTTGCCAAGATCAGCGAGAAGAACCATGCGCACAGCACGCTCAATCCGCTGGCTGCCTACACCAAGCGGATGACGCTCGACGAGATCATGAACGACATCATGATCGCCTATCCCAACACTCGCCCGATGTGCAGCGCCAACTGTGATGGCGCAGCGGCGGCCGTGGTGGTCAGTGGTGCCAAGCTGCGCACGATGTCGTTGGAGCAACAGCGTCGGGCCATCAAGGTCTCGGCCTCGGTGCTGACCAGCGACCCGTACGAGGAGGGTTGCCAGGTACTGCCCAACGTCAACACCCTCACTCGCAACGCAGCCAAGATCGCCTACGAGCAGGCAGGCATTGGGCCGTCAGATCTCGACCTGGTCGAGCTGCACGACTGCTTCGCCACCGCCGAACTGGTGCACTACGACAACCTGATGCTGTGTGAAGAGGGCGGCGCCGCCGACTTCTTCAACTCGGGCGCCACCTGGCGCGACGGCAGCATGCCGGTCAACGTATCGGGCGGCCTGGAATCCAAGGGGCATCCGATCGCAGCCACCGGTATCGCCAACATCTGGGAGGTCTGCCACCACCTGCGCGGTGAGGCGGGCGACCGTCAGATCCAGGGGGCAAAGGTCGGCCTCGCCCACGTCATCGGGCTTGGCTCGGCCTGCGGTATCCACATCTTGGAGAGCTCCGGGCTGTAACACCCGAAGCTCTCGCCGAGACGGTGGGAGGACGCGCTGCGCCGAGTCCGACCACGGTGGTCATCGCAAGGGCGAGGGAGACAATGCGCCTGAAGGTAGGGGATGGCCCGACACGGCGGCTCCGTGGGAGTGGCCCGGGTTTGTTCGAAGTGTCGCAGATGTCAGAGCAGCTGCGCAGCAAGGTCTGTCACTTTTTCGACCGGGAGTTGGCACACGTGATTGCGGCACACGAACGCAAAACCTGCGGGCCGGTCCTGCCAGAGCGGGCCCTCGAAGGGATCGCCCCACGCGATCACCGCGTCGGGCAGCCAGTGGCGGCGAACCTCTGCCACCAGGTCGGGGCGAGCACCGGTGATGACGATCTCGGTGGTACCCGCGTGGCGGGTCGCGATGGCCGTGAGCGCCTGCGAGAACGCCGAAGGACTTTGGGGGATGGCCCTCGCGAGCAGCCGAATGATCTGGTCGGCATGGTTGGTGTAGCGAGTCTCGCCGGTGAGCGCACCGAGCCGGGCGAGCGCCACGGCTGCCGTCGAGTTGGCCGACGGCGTCGCGTTGTCGAGCAGTTCTTTCTGACGTGCGACCAGCTGCTCTCCGTCATCGGGTGTGGTGAACAGACCGCCGCGATCGACGTCCCAGAAGTGGTCCAGCAGCACGTCGACGACTTCACGGGCGCTGTCGATCCAGCGGGCCTGACCGCTGAGCTCGGCGAGCCGCGTGAAGCCATCGATGAGTGTTGCGTGATCGGCGGCGAGAGCTGCGTGACGGGCCTGCGGTGCGCCGTCGGCGTGCCACGAGCGGTGCCAGCGCCCACTGTCGCGACGCAACTCGCGGAGCAGGAACTCACCGTTGGCGAGTGCCGCAGCGACCCAATCCTCACGATCGAAGGCGGCCGCCGCTTCGCACAGCGCGGCCAACATCAGACCGTTCCACTCCGTCAGAACCTTGTCGTCGAGCCCCGGACGTCGTCGCAGTTCGCGGGCAGCGAAGAGGCGTTGACGCGCACTCTCGATGTGAGCCGGACGCTCCAGGTCACCACGATGATGCATGCGGCTCGGAATGGTGCGACCCTCGAAGTTCCCGTCATCGCTGAACTCGTACCACTCGAGCGTGGCGTCGGCGTCGGGGCCCAGGACGGCGCGCACCTCATCGATCGTCCAGGTATGGAACAGCCCCTCGTGGCCATGTCCCTGGGCATCAGGGGAGTCCGCGTCCTCGGCGGAGTAGAAGCCGCCACTCGGGTGATGCAGATCGCGCAGCACGTACCCGACCGTCTCCTCGACCACTTGGCGATACCGGGGTTCACCGGTGAGGAGCGCGGCGTGTGTGAATACTCGAACCATCAGGGCCTGGTCGTAGAGCATCTTCTCGAAGTGCGGCACCAGCCACTTGGCGTCCACCGAGTAGCGGGCAAATCCGCCGCCGATATGGTCGTAGATCCCGCCGCTGGCCATTGCATCCAGTGAGGTGGTCAGTATGTCCATCCGCTGGGCATCTGGAGTGGTCGTCAGCGACCGGGCGATCAGGTCGAGGCTCATGGTGGAGGGAAACTTCGGCGCTGTTCCGAAGCCGCCCCACTCAGCGTCGAACTGGGCAGCGAGTTGCGCAAGGCCTGACTCGACGATCTCGGGTCCGGGATAGTCGGCAACCGGTTGCACCCTGGTGGATCGTTCGAGCGCCTCACCCAGCGCTTTGATGTTCTGTCGCAAGTCGTCGGGCCGAGTGCGCCACACGTCGTCGACGGCTGCCGTCAGTTGTAGGAACGCCGCCTTGGGGAAGTAGGTGCCGCCATAGAACGGCTCGCCGTCGCCGTTCATGAAGACGGTCATCGGCCAGCCACCGCGGCCGGTCATTGCCTGCACCGCGTCCATGTACACGGCATCGACGTCGGGGCGCTCCTCGCGGTCGACCTTGACGTTGACGAACAGGCGGTTCATCTGCTCAGCGACTTCGGCGTCTTCGAAGCACTCATGCGCCATGACGTGGCACCAGTGGCAGGCCGAGTAGCCGACGCTCAGCAGGATGGGAACGTTGCGCTCCTTCGCCGCGGCGAACGCCTCGGGACCCCATGCATACCAATCCACAGGATTGTCGCGGTGCTGGCGCAGGTATGGGGAGGTTTCCTGTGCAAGCCGATTTGTCATGACCTCACGGTACCGCTGGGTCTGATGACAGTGCCCTTGCTGCGCCGGTCACGCACCCACGGCGTGGTAGCCGCCATCGACGTGGACGACCTCGCCGGTGGTGGACGGGAACCAGTCGCTGAGTAGCACCACGCAGGCCTTGGCGACTGCCGAGGAGTCGGTGACGTCCCAGCCCAGCGGGGCACGATCGTCCCAGACATCTTCGAACTTCTTGAAGCCAGGAATGCTCTTGGCGGCCATGGTCTTCACCGGGCCGGCAGCAACCAGGTTGCTCCGTATGCCGCGCGGGCCCAGCTCGCGTGCCAGGTAGCGGCTGACGCTCTCGAGCGCCGATTTGGCAACACCCATCCAGTTGTAGGCCGGCCACGCAACGGTGTTGTCGAAGTCGAGCCCGACGAATGCGCCGCCGGACGTCATCAGCGGCACGAATGACTCTGCAAGCGCTTTGAGCGAGTAGGCGCTGACGTGCAACGCGACAGCGACATCGGCCCACTGCGGTGCCAGAAAGTCTTCACCGAGGCAGGCCTCCGGCGCGAAGCCGATGCTGTGCAGAACGCCGTCCACCCGACCCCACTTCTCCGCCAGCGCCTCGCGCACCGACACGAGATGCTCCGGGTTCGTGACATCCAACTCGAAGACGTCGACGGGCTCGGGCAGTTTGCGTCCGGTGCGTTGGGTCAGGCTGAGCGCGCGGCCTGCACCGGTGAGCACGATGTTCGCGCCCTCTTGCTGTGCGAGCAACGCCACGCCGTACGCCAGTGAGGCGTCGGTGAGGACGCCGGTGATCACGATGTTCTTACCGGTGAGGAGACCCATGTCGGCGACTGTAACCGCGAGCGGCCGGTGTGGAAGGCTGACCGGATGCGTATTGGCATTCTTGGAGGTACCGGCCCCGCCGGCAGCGCGCTCGCTGCACGGCTTGCGTCGGTTGGTTACGACGCCGTCATCGGCTCGCGTTCGAAGTATCGGGCAATGGAAGCTCGTGACAGCCAGGTCGAGAAGTGGCCAGATCTGGCCCCGCGGCTCTCGTACGGCGACAACGCCGCTGCGGCTGCGTGCGACCTGGTCGTCATTGCCACTCCGTGGGACTCGGCAGCCACGACCGCTCACGAGAACGAAGCGCTCCTGAATGGCAAGATTCTGATCAGTATGGCCAACGCGCTCGTGCGTGTCGGCCACGAGTTCCAGCCGCTGGTGCCGCCCCGTGGCAGCGTGGCCGCTCACGTGCAGGCCGCCATGCCGCACAGTCGCGTCGTCGCTGCGTTCCATCACCTGCCTGCCACCGAACTGGGTCACATCGGAGAGCCCATCGATTCCGACGTGCTGATCTGTGGTGACGATGCCGATGCAGTCCAGGTCGTCAGCGAGATCGTGGGCAAGATCCCCGGTTGTCGGCCGCTCGACGCCGGCGAGTTGTCCAATGCCATGGCCATCGAGGCATTCACCGCAGTGTTGCTGCAGCTCAACGTGAGATACAAAACGCGGGTGGCCCCCAAGTTGACCGGCATCAAGAGCGATCCGCGAGCCGACAAGGCCGCCAAGATCGCCGCTGCTGCAGCGAAGGCGACCGAGGGCGACACTCAGGCAGTATCGTCGCCCACGTGACGATGCGTTTATACGACACCGCCCGCCAGTCGGTGGTGCCTTTCGAACCCGGCGAACAGGTGTTGATGTACACCTGCGGGATCACCCCCTACGACGCCACTCATCTGGGGCATGCGGCCACGTTCATCAACTACGACGTGCTGCAGCGCCGACTGATCGACATGGGCCACACCGTCAAGTGTGTGCGCAATGTCACCGACGTCGACGATCCGCTGTTCGCCAAGGCTCGTGAGCTCGGTGTCCACTACCTCGACCTGGCCGCCGGCGAGGAAGCCCGCTTCGAGCGCGACATGGCAGCCCTCAACGCGCTGCCGGTAGCGAGCACTCCACGAGCCTCCAGTGCCATCCCCGATATTCGCGGGTTCATCGGCATGGTGCTCGACCGTGGCTTTGCCTACGAGGCGGGTGGCAGCGTCTACTTCGATGTCTCCAAGTTCCCATCGTTCGGTTCGGTCAGCCATTACTCCGAAGAGCAGATGTTGGACTACGCCCGCGAGCGTGGCGGCAACGTCGGCGATCCGCACAAGCGCAACCCGCTCGACTTCGTGTTGTGGCATCCGTCGTTGCCCGACGAGCCCAGCTGGGACACGATGTGGGGGCCTGGGCGGCCCGGTTGGCACATCGAGTGCAGTGCGCTCGCGCTGCGCGAGCTGGGCACCACCATCGACCTGCACGGTGGCGGCAGCGATCTCATCTTCCCGCACCACGAATGCGAGCGGGCGCAGAGCGAGGCCGCTACCGGCGAGCAGTTCGTGAAGCACTGGATGCACGTCGCGATGGTGTTCATGGACGGCCACAAGATGTCCAAGAGCCTTGGCAACCTGGTGTTCGTCGACCAGCTGCGCACCGAGTGGGACCCACGTGCGATTCGCCTGGCGATCATCGAGCACCACTATCGCCGCGAGTGGGAGTGGGACGACACACTGATGCCTCGCAACGCTCAGCGAGTGCAGGCATGGGCTGCTACCAGCGGCGAAAGCGGTGTGGTCGAGGAGGTCCGCGCCGCCCTCGACGACGACCTCGATACCCCTTCAGCCCTGGCCGCGATCGACGCTGCGGCCGCTGCGGGGTTGGGCGTTCACGACGCGGCTGCACTCCTGGGCGTACTGCTCTAGCCAGCCGTGGCGACTATGCTCCGCGTCATGACGTCGGAGCGCTGCACCGCATGAGTGCTCAAGGAGCAGGAAAATTGCAGGCTCGGTTCCGGCGCGTCGTTCGTCCGGTTGCCAAGCAGCTGTGGCGATTTCACCTCGAGGGCTTCGATCGGCTGCCCGCCGATGGCCCCGCCATCTTGTGTCCGAACCACATCAGTTTCCTCGACTCTGCGTTCTTGATGTTGCACGTCCCGCGCAACATCAGTTTTGTGGGCAAGGCCGAGTACATGGATTCGTGGAAGACCAAGTTCATCTTTCCGGCGATGGGCATGATCCCGATCGATCGTGGGGGTGGCGACAAGAGCCAGGCCGCGCTCGATACCGCCGAGCGAGTGTTGCGCCGGGGCGAGTTCTTCGGCATTTTCCCCGAGGGCACACGTAGCCGTGATGGCTACCTCTACAAGGGTCGCACCGGGGCAGCCCGGTTGGCGCTGAAGGTCGGTTGTCCGATCTTCCCGGTAGGGGTCATCGGTACCCGCGAGATCCAGCCGCCCGACGCGAAGATGCCCAAGGTCCGTATGGACTGCACCATCAAGGTCGGTCGTCCGATCAATGCTGCCCGGTACGCCAACCGGGGCGATGACCACATGGTGCTGCGGCAGATCACCGACGAGTTGATGTACGAGATCCGCGAGCTCACCGGCCAGGAGTACCGCAATGTGTACGCCGGCAAGACCGCTGAGACCGAGCCGACGGTTGCCGCCAAGGTGGCTACCGTCAGCGACGGCGATGCCAGCCGCGTCTCGGTCGGTGCCCTCAGCGTCGGCGACTGACGCCACGCCGTCGTGGCGCAGCTCGACGAGGGTTGCGGGAAATGCTCGGGGCCGGGTTGGTGCTCGCCCGTAGACTGAGCACCTATGGCTGAGATCACGATTTCACTTCCGGATGGTTCGCAACGCTCCCTGCTCGCAGGTGCGACCGCGACCACCCTGGCGGAGTCGATCGGTTCCCGGCTGGCCAAGGCTGCCGTTGCTGCCGTCGTCAACGGTGAGGAGTGGGATCTGGGTCGCCAACTACCGCCCGACGCGACGGTTGCCATCATCACCGCCGACACGGAAGAGGGCCGGCACGTGCTGCGACACAGCACGGCCCACGTGCTGGCGCAAGCCGTGACACAGCTCTTTCCGGGTGCCAAGTACTCCATCGGCCCGGCCATCAACGATGGCTTCTACTACGACTTCGAACTGCCCGATGGCCGCACCTTCAACGAGGCCGATCTGGTGTCCATCGACGCGCGCATGCGCGAGATCATGAAGGCCAATCAGCCCTTCGTGCGCGACGAGCTCGCTGCCGCTGACGCTCTGAAGGTGTTCGCCGATCAGCCGTACAAGTGCGAGATCATCGAACGCGTCAGCAGCGGTTCCGCCGACAATGATGATGCCGGCGAGATCGGCGGCGGTGAGACCATCAGCGTGTATCGCAACACGCCCGACTTCGTCGACCTGTGCCGTGGGCCGCACGTGCCGGGTACCGCCAAGCTGGGGCACTTCAAGCTGATGAAGGTCGCCGGTGCATACTGGCGCGGCAACGAGAAGGGCCCGATGCTGCAGCGCATCTACGGCACGGCGTGGGAATCCAAGACAGCGTTGGAAGAGCACCTGCATCGCCTCGAGGAGGCCGAGAAGCGCGACCATCGCAAACTTGCCACTGAACTCGACCTGCTCAGCTTCCCGCAGGAACTCGGTGGCGGGCTGGCCGTGTGGCACCCGAAGGGGGCCATCGTACGCAAGCTGATGGAGGACTACAGCCGCGAGCGCCACACCAACGGCGGCTACCAGTTCGTCTTCACGCCTCACCTGGCAAACGCCAACCTCTTCGAGACGTCAGGTCACCTCGGCTGGTACAAGGACGGCATGTACCCGCCGATGGAGATGGACAACGGCACGTACTACATGAAGCCGATGAACTGCCCGATGCATTGCCTCATCTTCCGCAGTCGCCAGCGCAGCTACCGCGAGCTGCCGCTGCGTCTTTTCGAGCTGGGCACCGTCTATCGCTACGAGCGGGCGGGCACGTTGCACGGCCTGATGCGCATTCGCGGCTTCACACAGGACGACAGCCACATCTTCTGTATGCCCGAGCAGGCAGCCGACGAGATCAAGTCACTGCTCGACTTCGTCATCAGCGTGCTGAAGGCATTCGGGTTCACCGAGTTCACCGCCAACCTCAGTACGAAAGACCCGCTGAAGTACGCCGGCGAGGACGACGCGTGGGACCACGCCACCGATGCGCTGCGCGCCGCCCTCGACGATTACGGCCTGGAGTACAAGATCAAGGAGGGCGACGCTGCCTTCTACGGTCCCAAGATCGACATCGACGTCAAGGACGCGATCGGCCGCACCTGGCAGTTGTCGACCATTCAGTACGACTTCAACCTGCCCGAGCGCTTCGAGCTGGAGTACGTGGGTGCCGACAGCGCCCGCCACCGCCCCATCATGTTGCACCGCGCGCTGTTCGGGTCCGTCGAGCGCTTCTTCGGTGTACTCGTCGAGCACTACGCAGGAGCGTTCCCCACCTGGATGGCTCCGGTCCAGGCGCGGGTGCTACCCGTTGCTGCGGCCCATCAGGGGTATGCCGATCTCGTCGTCGAGCGTCTGCAGCGCGAGGGCTTCCGTGTGGAGGCCACCGATGCGAGCGACCAACTGGGCAAGCGCATTCGCACGGCCAAGATGGACAAGCTGCCGTACGTGCTGGTCGTGGGCGACGACGACGTTGCCAACAACTCGCTGGGCGTCAACCCGCGCGGCGGCGAGGTCGAACGCGATGTCGGCCTCGACGAGTTCGTCGCCCGCCTGCACGCAGAGATCTCCACCCAACTCGCCAACGTCTAGCCATTCCAGCCCCCACCCGTTTTACGTAAAGGCTGTCGGACTGTGAGCTGGGGCTGTGAGACCGGATTGTTGACACAAACCGGAATCGTCAGGTGATGCCGCGTAGGAGATGACGCTGCAGTTCGGCTGGGTCGGCGGGGACGCTGTGCGTGTGGAACCAGGTGCAGATGTTCTCGCAGTCGCGTCGCAGGAACTCGAAACCCTGCGGGTTGCCGACGATGTCGACGGCCTGGGGAACGTCGATCAGCACCAGGCGTCCGTGGTGCACCAGGATGTTGTACGCCGACAGGTCACCGTGGGCGTAGCCGGCTTCGGTCAATTTGGTGAGCGCATCGCGGAGCTGACCGAACAGGTCGTCGCCCTCCTCGTAGGTCGGGCGTAGCTGCGCGAGGCGCGGCGCAGCGATGCCGTTGCCGCAGCCATCGTCGTCGCCGATGAACTCCATGATCAACTCGGTTCCCGTGAGTTGCACGGGGTAGGGGACAGCGGCTCCGACGGACCAGAGCTTGCTGAGCACGGCGAACTCAGCAGCGGCCCACTGGCCGGCGATCAGGTCGCGACCGAACTCGGTGCGCGTGGCCATTGCCCGGTTCTCTCGGCTACGGCGCACCCGGCGACCCTCGAGGTACCCGGCGTCGCGATGGAACATGCGGTGCTGTGCGCTGCGGTACTGCTTGAGTGCCATCAGCGATGCAGCGCCATCGTGCTCGCGGCGCAGCAACGAGACGTCGGCCTCCTTGCCGGTCTTCATCACTCCGAGGTCGGTGTCGATGGCGTTGGGAGAGGTGATCACCCACGACGGCAGGGGTGAAGGCCCGTGCATGGCATCTGGATACGTGCTCCAGCGCGGCTCGAGGTCGGTGTCGAGCTCGACGGCAGGGGTAGGTCGGACGGGGGGGAACTCGGTGAAATCGTCGTCGTCGAATCGACGGCGGGAACGCGTTGCCACTGGAGGGCTCCTTGCGGGGTTCGGTGCGGAAAGTTCTGGCACCGAGCCGGCCGGTATGGCCTGTGAGGACTCTGGGTGCCTAGTGGAGAACGGGGGCGCGGAACTGGGAGGGGACGGTTCTCATGTCACTACCTCCCTTTCGTCTCGCGCCGGCGGCGTTTCCGACCGAACAACTGCAGCGTACCGTGCGCATTGGGGAGGCGCCAGCTATTTTCTAGGTGTGACTCGACTCGATCGCATCTGGAACGGCTGGCGTTCGCAGTACGTCAACGCCGCAGGCGCCCGCGAGGTCGGCGCCACGGGCAGCGTCTTCACCCAGATCCTCGCGTCCGGTCTCGACGACGAGACCACGCACATCGTGCACCGAGGCGCGCTCACCTTCGCGATCCTCAACGCCTTTCCGTACACGTCCGGGCATCTGATGGTGTTGCCCTATCGAGAGGTCGCGACGCTGGAGGAACTCACCGTCGAGGAGGTCGGCGAACTGTGGCCGACCGTCACCGACGCGGTGAGGGCGGTGAAGGCCGCGTACAGCCCGGGTGGGGTGAACGTGGGCATCAACATGGGCAGCGCGGCGGGTGGCAGCATCAGCGAGCACCTGCACGTGCATGTGGTGCCTCGCTGGAGCGGTGACGGCAACTTCATGACCGCAATCGCCGAGACGCGCACGTTGCCCGAGCCGCTGTCGTTCTCGGCCGGCAAGCTGCGAGCGGGGTGGCCGTCGTGACCCTTGAAGTTCGTGACCTGCAACCTGGCGACGATGTGGCCGCAGCCGGGGCCATCGTGCAGGGGGCGTACTTCCGGCTGGCGGGCTACCCGCGCGACGACGAGTACGACGTGCGCCTCGGTGATGTTGCCAGTCGAGCCCAGGACTCGCGCGTGATCGTTGCCGTCGACGGCGGACAGCTTGTGGGCTGTCTCACCTACCTGCCCGACATGAGCGGACCGCATGGTGAGTTCGACGACGATGACGCTGCCAGCTTCCGCTACTTCGGTGTCCATCCATCCGCGCAGGGCAGCGGCGTTGGCGCAGCAATGGTGCAGTGGTGCATCGACGCTGCTCGTGCCGACGGGCGCCTGCGAATCCGCATCCACACGCTGGAGACGATGCCTGGCGCGCAGCGGCTGTACGAGCGAATGGGTTTCGTGCGCGATTCGGACAATGACGAGGACTGGGACGGCATCAAAGGCCTGGCCTTCGTGTATCACCTGGATGTCAATCGGTAGTTGCCAGACGTCCCGGTTGCCGGTCTCGCGCGCGTGCTCTCGGTGCACTGACGTGTGAGACTGCCACGATGCGCGCAGTTGTACTCCACACACACGGTGGGACCGAAGTGCTCACCATCGAGAACGTAGCTGACCCTGTTCCGGGGCCCGACGAGGTATTGGTGGCGATTGCTGCCACCGCGCTGAACCGTGCCGATCTCCTACAGCGCATGGGCATGTACCCAGACCCGCGTCGACTGCAGCCCGAGATACCCGGCCTCGAGTTCGCCGGCACGGTGATCGGCAGGGGGGCACGGGCAGCGATGTGGCAGGTTGGCGATCAGGTGATGGGCATCGAGGCCGGTGGCGCGTACGCAGAGAAGATCTGTACCCACGAGCGCCAACTGCTGGCGGTGCCCACATCACTGTCGCTACCGGAGGCGGCTGCCATTCCCGAGGTGTTCCTGACGGCATGGGACGCGCTGGTGGTGCAGGGTGGGCTGACGAGCGGGCGCTGGGCGCTGGTGCACGCAGGGGCGTCGGGTGTGGGCTCAGCATCCATCCAGATCGCGAAGGCCATCGGCGCACGAATCGCAGTCACATGCTCGGCGGGCAAGGCCGCACTGTGTCGCTCGCTCGGCGCAGACCTGGTGCTCGATCGCTCACCGAACGACTGGTTGGCGCAGGCGACAGCGGCAGTGCCCGGTGGTTTCGACACCATCCTCGACGTCGTTGGTGGCGAGGAGATCGACCGCAACCTGCAGGCAGTCGCTCAGCGGGGCACGATCGTGCAGGTGGGACTGATGGGCGGTGGCAGCGTGCAGGTCAATGTCGGGCTCCTGATGGGCAAACGCGCCCACTGGATCGGCACTACCCTGCGAGCTCGGCCGATCGAGGAGAAGGTAGCCGTGACCCGCCGGTTCGCTGCCGAGATGCTGCCACTGTTCGATGATGGGGTGCTGCGCCCGGTGATCGACTGTCAGTTCGCATTCGAGGAGATTGCGAAGGCACACGATCTGATGGCCACCAACGCCAATGCCGGCAAGATCGTGATCACGATCGGTTGAGCGCGGCTACTCGACGGTGACTCGGATGGTGTGGTAGCCGGTTGCGCCATCGGGAGCGACGTATGTTTCCTCCTCGGTCTGCGTTTCACCGGTCATGTCGGTGGCCCGCACGCGCACCGTGTACTTTCCAGGTGTCGGCTCCCACTCCAGCAACCACTGCCGCCAGGTGTCGATACTGACGTCGGCGGCCAGCGTGGCCACCTGCCACGGGCCGTCATCCACCTGGACTTCCACCTTCGAGATGCCCCGGTGCTGTGCCCACGCCACCCCCGCAATGGCCTGCTTGCCAGCTGATACGTTGCGGTTACGTGGCACGTCGATTCGTGATTGCGTCTTCACCGGGCCACGCGCTGCCCAGCCACGTGGGACCCAGTAGCCCTCGTCGTCCCACGAGGTGAGCTTGATCTCGGCCAACCACTTGGTGGCGCTCACGTAGCCGTAAAGGCCGGGCACGACGAGCCGGGCCGGATAGCCGTGTTCCAGTGGCAGTGCCTCACCGTTCATCCCGATGGCGACCATCGCGTCGCGACCGTCGAAGGCGATCTCCACCGGGAAGCCGCAGGTCCAGCCGTCGAGGCTGGTGCTGTACACCTGCTCGGCACCGGCTTGGACACCCGCCTTGTCCAGCAGATCGCGCAGCATCACTCCACGAAAGACGGCATTGCCGATCAGGTCGCCGCCGACCTCGTTCGACACGCAACAGAGCGTGACCGTACGTTCCACCTGTGGAAGCGCGAGCAGGTCGGCGTAGGTGAACTTCATCGGCGTATCGACCATCCCCTTGATCTCGAAACTCCAGCTGTCGATGTCGACGTTCGGGAACGAGAGGGCAGTGTCAATTCGGTAGAACTCGTCGTTGGGAGTGATGTACGGCGTCTCGTCGAACAGCTCGGCGTCGGGTGGAATGTCCTGCATCTCGGGGGTTGCCTGAGTGGCAGGAGCATCGCTAGCGGGAGCATCGCTAGCGGGAGCATCGATGGGAGGCAGTGGTGCCTGGATGCTCTCGCGGATCCGATTGACGCGTCGCTCCTCGACGCCCCGAGCAATTCCGCCGGCAACGACGGCGCCAGCGGCGGTGATACCGCCGGTCATCAAGAACCGGCGACGGTCCCAAACAGCAGACGTCTCGGGGGCGGCACCCTCCGCGATGCGCTGCTGGACAAGTCTGTAGAGGACGGCTGCCCCTGCAACTGCCCCGACGACACTGGGCACGGCGGCCCCAGCGCTCTCTCCGGGGCGACTCGCAGCAGCAACCGCGCCGACGACACCGAACACAGCAATGCCTGCAACACCCCACCAGATACGACGGGTTGCCAGTAGACCAACGCCGACAGCGGCGATGGCCAAAATGCTGATGATGCCGATACGCAGCGCCAACTTGTCATCGGTGCCGAACCACTCGATCGCCTGCTCCTTGAGCCATAGCGGGGCATGGTCGATCACTTCGCTGCCGACTGCATCGATCGGCGAGACGACCTGCGTGATGGCAGCGATGAGCATGCCGAGCGTTACGGCGAGCCCTCCGGCGACCAATCCGGCCATTGCCGCGAACTTGCGAGGGGTTGTGGTCATGCGTGCTCCTTGGGGGGAAACCAGAGATGTACGTCGCCGCCGGGGCCGTCGGCCAGCCAGACCCGCCCGCCGTGTTGTTGGACGAGGGCGCGGGTGATGGCCAGTCCGAGGCCGGCGTGGCCGCTGCGGGTGGCGCGCGCCGGGTCGGCGCGGGTGAAGGGATCGAAGGCGTGGGCGCGGAAATCGGCTGGAAAGCCGTCGCCCTCGTCGTCGACAACCACCGACACGCCGCGATCGGCGCCGCTGACAGTCACGGTGATCAGGCCATCGGCAGGGGAGTGGCGAATGGCGTTCTCGACCAAATTGCGCAGGGCGCGACTGACATCGAGCTGATTCGCCATGATGTTGGCAGACCCGTCGGCGTGCAACACCATTCGTACGCTGCGCCGATCTGCAACTGGGGTGAGTGCCTCGACGGCCTCGTGCGCGATCTCTGCGACCGACACGGTCTCGCGTTCGTGCGTGTGCTGGCCTGATTCGATGCGAGCGAACTCGACCAACTGCTCCAGGAGTGCTTCCACGTTGTCCAGTTCGTTGCCGACCACACCCAGGTATCGGTCTGGATCTGGGGCAACACCGTCCTGCAAGCTCTCGACCGCCGCTCGCATTGCTGCCAGCGGCGTGCGCAGGTCGTGACCGATGCTCGTGAACAGCATCTGCCGTGCCGCTGCCAGCCGCTCGCGTTCGGTGGCCGCCGCCTTCAACGAACCGACCAACGCGTCCACGGCGGCGGCGGCGCGGCCGACTTCGTCATTGCGGCGGATCTCGGTGCGCGCCGTGAAATCCCCGGACGCAACCTGCTCGGCAACGTCACCGAGGCGGGCGATGTCACGAGCGAGCGGCCTGGTGAGCTGCGTGCCGACCACGAGTGCAATTCCGCACGACAACACGAGCACCACCAGGAACAGGCGGTAGTCGTGGGGGGAGAGGAACATCGCGTTGGATGCAGCGGATGTGGTCACGGCGCCCAGCGCCAGCGAACACAGCGCGACCACCAATGCTGCTCCTGCCACGCTTGCTCGGGTGGCGACCCAGCGCCGCAACAGGGGGACCAGCGCTGCGGTCACGACGGCAGGCGCAGCAAGGATCACGAACAACTGCCAGCGGTCGTGGGCCGTCGCCGGGGCCAGGAGTATCTCCGCGAGCACGCCGGCGCCGGCCACGAGCGCTGCCAGCCACAGCACGAGACGCCAGTTCACGGCTCGAACCGGTAACCGACGCCCCAGACCGTGGTGATCCATCGTGCCTGGTCCGGGTTGGCCTCGATCTTGGTGCGCAGACGGCGGACGTGCACAGTGACCGTCGCGGGGTCTTGGAAATCGGGTGACGAATCCCACACGTGGTGGAGCAGTTGCGCGCGCGAGAAAACCTGGCGAGGAGCCTGCGCGAGGAAGGCAAGCAGGTCGAACTCCTTGGCGGTCAACGAGATCGCCTGCTCATCGAGCGTCACTTCTCGGGCCGGCATGTCAATGCGCAGCCCACCATCGAATTCGAGCACGGGTGATGCGAGAGGAATGGGTTGGGCACGGCGAAGCACGGTCCGAACACGGGCCACCAACTCGCGTGGCGAGAACGGTTTGGAGATGTAGTCGTCGGCACCGAGTTCCAGACCGAGCACTCGGTCCGCCTCCTCCACCCGGGCGGTGAGCAGGATCACCGGGACACGATCGCCGCTCGACGCGCGCAGGAAGTCGAGGCCCGAGGAACCCGGCAGCATGATGTCGAGCACGATGAGGTCAGGTTGGAACTCGGCGACCGCGTCGACGACCAGATCCCCGCGGTCCGTCTCGCGAACCTCATAGCCCGCACGGGTGAGGTAGTGCGCGATGACCTCTCGAACCGTGGGTTCGTCGTCGACGACGAGAATTCGCTGCGCAACCATCGCTGCACACCATACGGAGGAGTGCAACAGCGGGGAAGGACGGTGCCGCAGAGTTTCTCAGATGTTTCGCAGCGTGTGCCGGTGGTCAGCGGGCGGTGATCGGCACGTAGTCGCGGGTGCCTTCGCCGCTGTACCACTGGCGTGGGCGGCTGATCTTTTGGTCCTTGTCGCCCAGCAGTTCTTGCCAGTGGGCCAACCAGCCAACGGTGCGCGGGATGGCGAACAGCACGGTGAACATCGAGACGGGGAACCCGAGTGCCTGATAGATGAGGCCGGAGTAGAAGTCGACGTTGGGATACAGCTTGCGGTCGATGAAGTACGGGTCGCTGAGAGCGGCCTCTTCCAACTTCAGGGCAATATCGAGAAGCGGGTTCTTACCGGTGACCTCGAAGACGTCGTATGCCGTCTTCTTGATGATGGTGGCCCGCGGGTCGAAGTTCTTGTAGACGCGGTGGCCGAAGCCCATCAGGCGCGTGCCGTCACCGCTCTTCACCTCTTCGATGAAGGCCGGTACATTCTCGATGCTGCCGATCTCGGTGAGCATGCGCACGACGGCTTCATTGGCACCACCGTGCAGCGGGCCGTACAGCGCTGAAGCAGCGGCAGCTGCTGCCGAGTACGGGTCGACCTGGCTGGACCCGACGACACGCATGGCGGTGGTACTGCAGTTCTGCTCATGATCTGCATGGAGGATGAACAGCACGTCCATTGCCCGCTCGAGACGTGGGTCGATCTCGTAGCCACCGATGCGCCACATCATGTTGAGGAAGTTGCCCGGGAACGACAGGTCGTTGTCGGGGTAGACGAATGGCAGACCCACCGAGAAGCGATAGCACATGGCCGCCAGCGTCGGCATCTTCGCGATGAGCCGCAGAATCTGCTTGTCGCGAACACTCTTGTTGTGGATCTCTCGAGCGTCGTTGTAGAACGTGCCGAGCGCGCTCATGGCACTGACCATCATGCCCATCGGGTGTGCGTCGTAGTGGAAACCATCGACGAAGCGCTTGCGCATGTTCTCGTGGATGAACGTGTGGTGGATGACGTCGTTGTTCCATTTGGCGAGCTGTACAGCGTCGGGCAACTCGCCGTTGAGCAACAGGTACGCCACTTCCAGGTAGGTGCTCTTCTCGGCCAGTTGCTCGATGGGGTACCCGCGGTACCGCAGGATGCCGTTCTCGCCGTCGAGGTAGGTGATGGCGCTCTTGCAAGCGGCTGTCTGCATGTACGAAGGGTCGTAGATGAACAGCGACGGATCGAGCTCTCGAACCGCCGTCGCGGGAAATACTCCGCCCACGATGGGAACGGTGACGGTCTTTCCCGTGCGATCGTCGGTAATGGTGATGGTGTCGGGCATGTTGTTCCCCTCGGTGACACGGTGTGGTTGATGAGGGCTTTTGTCCCCCGAACGGTTGAGACTAGCGGCGCGGGGTCGATCGTGTCCCAACCGACCGCGACATCCGTTGCCAGATTGGCTAGAGCGGGGTGTTGTCGTGCGGACGCGAGTGCAGGCGCTCGCGCTTGTCGATCAGCATCAGTAGCGCTTCGCCGATGATCTGGCGAGTCTCGGCTGGGTCGATGACGGCGTCGACGTAACCACGCTCGGCAGCGATGTACGGATTCAGCAACCGTTGTGAATAGTCGGCCTCGAACGCCGCCCGCTCCTCGGGCGTTGCTCGTCGCTGGAGAATCGCGGCGGCCTGACCGGCACCCATCACGGCCAGCTCGGCCCATGGCCACGCAAGGCACAGGTCGTTGCCCATCTCCTTGCTGTCCATCACGATGTAGGCCCCGCCGTAGCTCTTCCGCAGAATGACACAGATGCGTGGCACGGTGGCGCGCCCGTATGCGAACACCAGTTGCGCGCCGTGGCGGATCATGCCGCGCCACTCGAGGTCCTTGCCGGGGTAGAAGCCGGGCGTATCGACCAGGGTGATGATGGGCAGGTTGAACGCGTCACAGGTGGCGACGAAACGCGCTGCCTTCTGCGAGGCCGGGATGTCGAGTGTGCCGGCCAGGGCCAGCGGCTGGTTGGCCACGACTCCCACGGGCATACCGCCGATGGTGGTGAGGGCCGTCACCACGTTTGCCGCCCACCGGGGTCGCAGCTCCAGCAGCTCGCCGTCGTCGGCGAGCGAGCGAATGACTGCCCGTACGTCGTAGCTGCCGGTGGAGGTCGCAGGAATCAGGGCGCCCGCTTCGGGCGTCTGGCGCGCGATCTCGTCGTCTGTGGGCCACAGCGGTGCTTCTTGGTCGTTGTGCTGGGGGAAGTACGCCAGCAACTGGCTGGCCATATCGATGGCTTGCTCGAGGTCAGTAGCGACCAGGGTGGCCGCACCGCTGTACCGGCTGTGGCTGGCCGCGCCGCCGAGCTCGTCATTGTCGATGACCACGCCAGTGAAGTCAGCCACCATGGTCGGTCCGCTGACGAATGCATAGGCCGCTTCGGTCAGCACCACGTGGTCGGCAATGCCCAACAGCAACGCGGGACCCGACACCGCCGGACCGTCGACGATGAGAATGGTGGGCACCACGCCCGAACAATTGGTGAGCGCGTGGGCAGCCCTACCCCAACCGTGGAGCGCGCCAAAACCCTCGACGATGTCTGCTCCGCTGGACCGCAGCACTCCCACCAGCGGTAGTCGCGAGGCGCCGGCGGTGAGGGCCGCATGTTCGAGCATCGATGACGCCTCGCTCGACAGTGCGCCCTTGCGGTCGGTGGCGTCGACCTCGACCCACACAACGCTGCGACCATCGAACTCGCGCACGTCAGCGCGAACGGAGCCTGGCACCTTGCTGCGCAGCGCGACACGAGACATGGCGAAGAGACTAGACGGGGCGACCCAGAGGAAAGGCGTCTGCGCCCACGTAGAGACCGGGCTGGGTCGCTCCCTGGCCGGCAATGACCTCACGAAGCGCGGCCTGCAGCGCCCGCGTGGGCGGGCCGGGAGTGGGTCGTCGGCGCTGGACCCAGCCAACCACGCGGCGGGGAAGCTCTGGAACGACGATGCGCTTGAAGTCACCCTTCAACCACCGCGGTACCGCAGTGGCGGGCACGATCGCGGCGCCGAAGCCTTCGAATGCCAGCGATGTCAGTAGGCGGACACCGTCGATCTCGACCTGCGCCTGCAACTCGACACCGACACCTGCGGCAGCACGGTCAATGGCGCGTCGCAGTGTGGTGCCCACCGGCGGCAGCATCAGCGGCTCGTTCGCCAGCTCGGCCAACGCCATCGTGCTGCGCTTGGCGAGGTGGTGACCGGTGTGTACCAGCAGCACGAGGTCTTCGGCGAACAGCGGCTCGACGGTGACTTCGGTTTCGTCGACGGGCAGGTGGACGATGATCGCGTCGAGTTGTTGGGCCAGCAGGCGCGGGAGCAGGTTGGTGGTGTTGCCCTCGTGCACGGTGACATGCACGCCGGGATGCTGCTGTGCTTGCTTCGTGAGGAGCTGTGGCAACAGCCAGCGAGCGGTGGTGCCGATGACCCCGAGGCGAGTGTCGCCGCGCACTTCGTCGCCACGGCTGGCCATCTCAGCCGCGATGTCATCCAGCTCGTGCATCACTCTGCGTGCCTTCTCCACCACTACGACACCTTCGTCGGTGAGCCCGCCCCGCTGGCGATCGACGAGTATCACGCCGAGCTCTCGCTCGAGGCGAGCGATGTGCCCGCTGACATTGGATTGCACGGTGTACAGCGCCCGGGCAGCGGCGGAGAACGTCCCATGATCAGCGATCGCGACCAGGGTGGTGAGCTGGCGGAGATCCATCGCTAAAAACGATACCGACTATCTGCCGAATATGCTTGAAAGATCACTCGTTCACGTGATAACTTTCACATGTTGTTCGAAACGTGTTGTCCCCCAACGACGCGCTCGACACGAACCCAACAATGTGGTTCCCCCAAATCACAGGGTTCAAAAAGGTTGAGAGGCCCCGCTTCCCCCAAGCGGGGCCTTTCCCGTTTTCGCCACGGGTGCGTTGCCGTACAGTGACGCCATGACCAACCCCGCCCCGGCCAACGGCGCTGCCTTCTTCGATCTCGACCGCACGCTGCTCGCCGGAGCATCAGGCGAGGTCTTTTCGCACGCCATGCGCGAGGCAGGGCTGCTCAGCCGCACCATCCCCGGCGAGAACATGCTGTTCAAGCTGTTCAACACCATCGGTGAGACGCTGCCGTCGATGGCATTGGCGCGCCAGGCCGTGACCTTCTCGAAGGGCCGCCAGCGTTCAGTTGTCCAGCAGGCTGCGACCAATGCGGCCACCGCGTTGGCAGAGCTGGTGCAGCCGCTCGCGGCACCGCTGTTCGCCGAGCACCGCGCCGCTGGTCGGCCGGTGGTGATGGCCACCACAAGCCCCTACGACCTGGTCAAGCCGCTGGCCGATCTCCTCGGCCTCGACGATGTCGTCGCCACCCGCTACGGCGTCAGCGCAGACGGCACCTATGACGGCACGCTCGATGGGCCGTTCGTGTGGAGCGCCGGGAAGTTGGCTGCGGTGCGCGATTGGGCAGTGGAACACGGCATCGACATGGCGGAGAGCTTCGCCTACAGCGACAGTGTGTACGACACCCCGCTGCTGGCAGCGGTTGGGCATCCGTTCGTCGTCAACCCGGACCCACGGATGAAGCTGATGGCTGCGGCTCGGCGCTGGCCCACCCTCGATCTTTCCGCTGCTGCGGACCTCGTGAACGACGTGACATCGATGGCCAAGATCCCCGTCGTCAACATGGAGATCCAGCGCCTCGCGCTCAGCTTCACCCATCCACTGTTCTTTCCCTACGCCAAGTTCCGTATCAGCGGCACGGAGAACATCCCGCTCGACGGGCCGGCCATCATCGTCGGCAACCATCGCAGCTACTTCGATGCCGCAGCGCTGGCCGTGACAATCGCCCGCACTGACCGCACGGTCCGCTTCTTGGGCAAGAAGGAAGTCTTCGACGCACCGGTCGTCGGCCAGATCGCGTCCGCCATGGGTGGCATCCGCGTCGATCGCGGTACGGGCAGCGACGGCCCGTTGGATGCCGCCGTCGAAGCGTTGGCCAACGGTGACCTGGTGGCGATGATGCCCCAGGGCACCATTCCGCGCGGGAAAGCGTTCTACGACCCACAGCTCAAGGGGCGTTGGGGTGCAGCCCGTTTGGCTGCCATGGCCAGAGTGCCGGTGATCCCGGTGGGCATGTGGGGTACGGAGAAAGTGTGGCCTCGGTCGGCGCGGGTGCCCAACGTGTTGAACCTGGTCAGCCCACCCACTGTCACCATCACCGTGGGCGGGCCCGTCAAGCTCGGCTACCGCAGCGCAGACGCCGACACGAAGAAGATCATGAAGGCGCTGATGGACCTGTTGCCGCCCGAGAGCCGCGTGCAGCGCGAGCCCACCGAGGAGGAGATCGCACTGGCGTTACCTGCCGGGTACAAGGGCGATCAGGGCAAGGAAACGCGTCGTCGGCCCGGCACCGACTGACTACGCCTTCTTCGGCGGCCGCGGCACGAACGGACTGGTGCGGGCGACGTACTCGACGTAGCCCTTGCGGCGCTTCACCAGCGACTTCTCGAGCAGCGTCACGCCACTGACCCGACGCAGCAGCGTGGTCATCACGACTGCGCCGATGAGACCCCAGCGGCCGACGGTGGTCTCGGCTGCAACCAGGGCGATACCCCACCACACGCACGCGTCGCCGAAGTAGTTGGGGTGGCGGGTGTAGCGCCAGAGGCCCTTGTCCATGACGACACCGGCGTTGGCCGGGTCTTTCTTGAACCGTGCCAGCTGCGCATCGCCAACTCCCTCGAAGAACAATCCGACCGCCCAGAGCGCCACGCCCACCCACGCGAGCACACCCAACTTCGGTGTCAGTTCGGTCTGACCCAGTTGCACCGGCAGTGACACCAGGAACATCAAGATGCCCTGTGTTGCAAAGACAGTGCCGAGCGAGATCAGTGGGAAGCGCGGACCCCAGTGCTTGCGCATGCGCACGTAGCGGTAGTCCTCGCCCTTGCCATGGTTGCGTATGAAGAGATAGGTGGCGAGGCGTAGTCCCCAGATGGTCGTCATCGCAACGAGCAGGTTCTGGCGTGCTGCCAGCCCGTCGACGCTCAGTCGCACGGCCCAGGCGACACAGACGAACCCGAAGCCCCACACGATGTCGACGATGGAGGCGTTCTTGACGATGAGACTGATGATCCAGGTGCAGATCATCAAGACGGCGATGGTGAGCGCTGCTGTGGTCAGAGCTGTGGTGGTTGCCGAGGCAATCATGATGTCCCTTCGGGGTGGAGCAGATCATGTACTGCTCGGTCGGACTGTAGCCACTGGTCGTCGAGCCAACGCGTGAACGACGCGCCGCCGGGTACGTCGGCGCGCGCAATTCGACGGGCATGGAACTGCACCGTCCGCGGCCGCCGAGCCAGGTGGCGCAGAATGCCACCGAACGTGTCGAGCCCATCGAAGCCGACGTGCCAGGCAACGATCACGTCCGCATCCGGGCGGCCGCCCAGCAGCGCTTGTGTACCGGCTGGTCGCGGAGGAAGTAGGTGCCGCATGCCGGCCAGACGGTCGGCGCGGGCCGGATCGCGTTCGCGGATCTTGTCCAATGCCCGCGCTCGCTTCGTGGGCGACGAGCGCGTTCCCTCGGGGAAGATGATGGCCACCTGGTCGTCAGTCAGCCCGGCCGCCAGGATCCGCAGCATGGAAAGCTCAGTGGCCGAGTCGGGTGCCTGACGGTCGAGGAAGTAGTTCGGGAGCCGATTGCCCACGATGTCGAGGCAGGGGTCGGCCAGCAGTTCCTTCTTGAGGACATAGCGCGGGTTCATGCGGGCCATGGAGGTGACCACCCAGGCGCTGAGCAAACTGTCGGCGAGACTGGCGTGGCGGCACAGCATGATGGCGGGGCCCGGCGAAAGACTGCTCGCATCCGCAGCCTCGACCCGGATGCCAGTGGTCATCTGCAGCGCGCCCATCAGGCGTGCTGCCCACCACCGTTGTAGGGCGAAATGCGCGCGCTGGTTGCGTCGCTGCCCGGTCAGCCACAGCAGGAGCGCCACTGTGACGCCGATGGTTTCGAGCCACGCCCAACACACCGCGAACGCGAGGAGTCGCACCGTGGGCAGACGCCAGCGAAGTCGGACACCGTCCGACAATGCGGCCAGGGGCAGCCAGAGCGGCAGCAGGATCACGAGCGCGACGGCACCGAGAAGCAACGCGGGGATGCTGACGGCTCGACGCTGCAGGGCACTCACAGGCGCGAACCATAGTGATCGCGTCGAAGTGATGCGTTGACCAGCCCGGTGGTGACGTTCACGATGTCATCAGTTCGGAGCATGCTCCCTCCTGGATGGGAAGCGGTGGCGAGGTTTCAGGCGTTGAACTCGGCGACCAGCGGTGCGTAGTGGTCGAGTGCGGCGAGCGCCGCCCCGCGGTCCAGTGGCGGCAGACCCAACGCGACGAACGAGGCGCCGATGTCGCGGAGGTGCGCAAGGTGTGCTGCCTCCGCCTTGGCGCCGAACACTCCGAGTTGCAGGGTGGATGGATCGCGACCTGCCGCGGTGGCCAGCTGCTGCAGCTCGACCCACTTGTCGTCCACGGCGAAGCGTCCTTCGATGGGCATCCAGGCATCGCCGTATTCGATGATGTGACGGAAGTGCAAGGGGGTGGGCGAGGCACCGATGATGATCGGAGGGTGCGGTTGTTGCACCGGCTTTGGCCAGCTCCAGCTCGTGTCGAAGTTGACGAACTCACCGTGGAACTCGGCCTCGTCCTTCGTCCACAGCTCCTTCATCGCCAGCACCTTTTCGCGAACCAGTCGACGGCGTGTCGAGGGGTCTACGCCGTGGTGCTCCATCTCCTCGTGGTTCCAGCCATAGCCGACACCGAACAGAACGCGACCATTCGAGATCATGTCGAGCGACGCAATCTCCTTGGCCAACCAGATGGGGTCGCGCTGGGCGACCAGCGTGATTCCTGTGCCGAGCTTGAGGGTCTCGGTGGCGCCGGCGATGGCAGCGAGTGCGATGAGCTGGTCGTGTGTGCGCCAGTACTCCTCGGGGAGTGGCGGGGCTGCTGCGTTACCACCCCACGGAGTGCGCCGACTCGTGGGAATGTGGGAGTGCTCCGGAAACCATAGTGCGTCGAATCCGCGGGCCTCTGCCTCGCGTCCGAGTTCGATTGGTTGGATGCCCTTGTCAGTGGGGAAGATGATCAGGCCGACGCGCATGGGCCGAGACTATCCGTCGTGGCCATAGCTGACGGCCGACAGCACGCTCCCGTCAGTCGTCGACGGCGCCATCGATGTTCTCGCGGATGATGTCCGCATGACCACAGTGTCGGGCGTACTCCTCGATCAGGTGGACCAGTATCCAGCGCAGGGAGCGGGGACCGAAGCGCGCCGGGTTGTCGGGTGGGCCGACGTCGACGGCAGTGACCTGATCAAGTGATTCGGCGGCTGCGACAACGGCGCGGGCCTTCGCGATCTGCGCATACATCGCTGCCACTGCGACGGCCAGTGTGTCGTCCGGGCCGTGATGCCAGTCGGCGTCAGGGTCGTCGTCGCTGGGCCACACCTCGGGCTCGTCGTTACCCGCGAAGGCTTGGCTGAACCACGACTGCTCGACACCCGCCATGTGGCGGATGAGGCCCAGCATGTCCATCTGGCTGACGCCCACCTGTTGGCGAGCCTGGATCTCGTCGAGACCATCGGCCTTGCGCAGCAGCACGGAGCGGAAGTAGTCGAGGAACTCGGTCAGGGTCGTGCGTTCGTCGGCCGTGACGGATGGGAGTGTGTGCAGTTCGGTCATTGCAGAGATTCTCCATCAAAACGATCGACGGTGGTGAACGAATTGACGGGCCGGCGGCGAAGTTTGGTGTTCTGGTGGGTCGGCGTGCCGAGGAAGATCGTGGCGACCAGTGCGTGATCGGCTGGCAGGCCCAGTGCGGGGCCGGCTGCTACCTCGTTGCGCGACAAGAAGGTGGTCATCACGCCGCCCAGTCCGTAGGCGCGGGCGGCGAGCAGGATGCTCCAGCAGAACGGGTAGATGCTCGCCCCGCCGACCACGGGCGGACGGTCGAGATTGCCGTCCATGATCGCAATGTCCTGCAGATTGGCGGCAATGGCCAGCACCACCGGCACCGACTGGATCTGGTCGAGGAGCGCGTTGGGTATCGCCACTGGGGGAGCATCCACCGATCGCCCGAATGCGAACGGGCGAAGGCCGACTGCATTCGCGCCGCAGTACTCCTCCCACACGGATCGCATCAGTACAGCCATCGTGTCGCGCAGCGATGGGTCCTTCACGACGGCAACGCGCCAGGGTTGCTTGTTGCCACCACTCGGCGCGAACCGCGCTGTGTCGAGAATGGTGGTGACTGTGTCGTCGCTCACCGGGTCGTTCGTGAAGCCGCGGACGGCACCGTTCGATCGCAAGGTCTCCAACAGATCCATCTTCGCACTGTATGACTACGGTCGGCGGGGTGACTGAGCAGCAGCGACAATTCATCCGGTACACCGCACACGGCAAAGTTGGTGTGATCACCATCGATCGCCCCGAGAAGCGCAACGCGATGACCTATGCGATGCTCGGTGAGTTCATCGCCACCGTCGCACGGGCAGACGCCGACCCGGCAACGGTGGTGTTGGTGATCACCGGCGTTCCAGGCGCGTTTTGCGCCGGCACCGACTTGGCCGACCTGGCGACGATCCCGGGTGAAACCCGCGGACTGCGGGGGTCGTCCGAGGAGCGGCACCTGTGGTGGCCGATAGCCCAGGCGCGCAAGCCGACGATCGGTGCGATCGATGGGCCAGCGGTTGGAATGGGCGCTGAGTTCAGTTCGCAGTGCGACCTACGCCTTGCAACCCCGAATGCTCGCTTCGCATGGAACTTCGTCCACCGCGGCCTGGTGCCTGACACCGGTGCGGGCACGTGGTTGCTGCCGCGCCTCGTCGGGGTACAGCAGGCGCTGCGGCTGCTGTACACCGGCATGATGATCGACGCCGATGAGGCGTTGCGGCTCGGGTACGTGCTCGAGGTCGTGCCCAGTGACGACCTTCTGACTCGGGCCGTGGAGTTGGGAAATGCCATCGCTGCCGGGTCGCCACACAGCCTCGGCCTGGTGAAGACACTGGTGCACGAAGGCCTCACTGCCCCGATCGACGACCACATGGCGCGGCACACCGCCGCGCTGGCCGCCTGTTTCAAGAGCGACGACCACCGTGAGGGCGTCGCATCGTTCCTCGAGCGTCGCCCAGCCAACTTCACCGGGCACTGACCGGACTCAGGCTTGGGCGTCGGCGACCTTCTTGCGGACGACGTTGAGGGCGCTGCCGGCCAAGAACCACTCGACCTGTTCGGGGCTGAACGTGTGGACGCCTTCGAAGTCGATGACGGTGCCGTTGGGCTTGACGATCTGGCAATGCACGTTGCGGCCGGGCACCGGTGGAAGGTCGAGCACGTTGATGCGGTCGTCTTCGCCAACCAGGTCGTAGGTTGCGGGATCGGCGAAGGTGAGCGGGATCATGCCCTGCTTCTTCAAGTTGGTCTCGTGGATGCGAGCAAAGCTGCGGGTGATGATGACGACACCGCCGCGGAAGCGTGGCTCCATGGCAGCGTGCTCACGTGACGATCCTTCGCCGTAGTT
>Ga0073904_10000218_pt1 | contig 39182 bp, 32 predicted proteins | sample KloWWTrecipitate_FD_66668 | JGI IMG/M metagenome (GOLD analysis project Ga0073904, IMG submission 66668) | Active sludge microbial communities from Klosterneuburg, Austria, studying microevolution and ecology of nitrifiers - Klosterneuburg... | ecosystem: Engineered > WWTP > Aerobic digester >... | reverse complement strand
GTATACTGCCATTGTTGATCTCGCGGGTTGTTATTCTTTTGTCAGAATTCGAGTTTACACAAAAACTCGACTCCCGCGAGGTCAACACTTCATAGCATCAGACATGCGATAGTGCGATTCGTGAAGTTGTGGTAGAGTGCTTGTCAAATGGCAAGGAGACCTAGGGTTGAGATCGAGGGCGGGCTTTATCATGTGATCGTGCGTGGTAACGACAAAGAAAAACAATCGGTATCGGGCCTGCTATTTTGTCGATTCTCATATGGCGTCTTTGACCGACTTTAAGTACATTGCACTTACGCTTTCGGCTGATGTTGCGAAATTGTTGTCTACCATACTGCCCCATCGTGAGAGCGAAGCTGATTGCCGTGTCGATGCAGTGATACGGTGCAGGATTTCGATACTAGGATCTTTCATTAAACTTCTCCGGACATTGACCTTCTGCCTCGATGCGATGAAGCGAAAGCTTGATGTCTTTTGGCCCGTTCGCCGTCCGTGGGGATTTATCAGATTCCCCTCCTTACCAAGGAGGGGTGGCAGTGGCCGTCTTTTGGCCGCTGACGGGGTGGTTCTCTCACGGTAATAAAGATTCACCGTGCACTAACCCTAGGCCACAAACTGCGCTGAATTCCCGTTCGACGCTTGAGAACCACTCCGTCATCCCGATAAAAAGCATCGGGATGCCACCTCTCCTTTGTAAGGAGAGGAGTTTTTCAGACCATAGTTGATCTTTCGTGACGGGCGTTGCATCTATGCGACGTTGCTGTATCGTTGCAATTTATGATATAATATAACCAATCAACAGATCTTTGAAAACTAAAGACTGATGCAACGCCCGTTCGGGCACCAGCACCAAGTGAGTGCTCGGGAGAAATGGCGAATAACGAATGTCGAATACGGAATAGCAACAGTCGCTGTTTCTGAACGAAAGAAAAACGGCAGGTTTAGCGGAAAGCAGCCGTGCCATTTTTGAAGCGGTGTTACTTGCACAACGTAAAAATGGCACGATTTGTGACTGCAAATGCTTTGGTAACAATCGGTTACAAGCGGACTGCGTGTGCAAAAATGGCACGATTTATGGCACGAATTTTGGCACGGTCTTGGACGAGGTCACGCGACTCGATAGTTAACGCAGCCTTAACTAGATCAGGCCTTTTTGAATTAGAAGCTCCGCATTCAAAACTGCTGAGCCCGCCGCTCCGCGGACCGTATTGTGGCTAAGGCTGACAAATCGGTAGTCGAAGATGTTGTCCGGAAATACACGGCCGACGGTGATGGTCATCCCGTTGCCATTGTCCCGGTCCAGTCTCGGTTGTGGGCGAGTCGGTTCGTCAGTGACGTCGATAAACCGCTTTGGCGACGAGTGTAGATCAAGCGATGGGAACGTTTTCATCGCGTCAACTACCTCCTCGAGCGTGGTCGTCTGCTTTAGGTTTACCCTGACTGAGGCAGTGTGGCCGTCGATAACGTGCACGCGAAAGCATTGGGCTGAAACGGTAAAATCGGCTTTTTGGATTCCGCTTTCGGTAAAGGTGCCCAAGATCTTCTGGGCCTCGATCTCCACCTTTGGCTCTTCGCCGGGAATGTGCGGAAAGACGTTGTCAGTAATATCCAGCGACGGCACGCCCGGATATCCGGCACCCGAGATCGCCTGCATCGTCGTCACAATGACCGATTCGACGCCGAATCGCCGATGCAGTGCCGCCAGCGGCGGAGCAAAGCTGACGACGGCACAATTTGGATTAGTGACGATGAATCCACTGGTGAAGCCCCGATTTTCGCGCTGTTTGGCGATCAGGCCGACGTGGTCCGCATTGATCTCCGCGATGAGCAGGGGCACGTCTTCGTCCATTCGATAGCTGGACGAATTGCTGATCACCGGATAGCCGGCACGGGCAAACGCAAGCTCAGTCTCACGGGCGACCGACGACGGCAAGCTTGAAAATACGATGTCGCAATCGAGCGGCGGTTCGATCGGAGTGACGACGATGTCGCGAACGTTAGCCGGCATCTTGCCCGGCAATTTCCAAGCGCACGCCTCGGAATAGATCTTGCCCGCCGAACGGTCAGACGCCGCCATCGCTGTAATTTCGAATTGTGGATGGTTTTCGAGCAGTTGGGCAAATCTTTGCCCAACCGTCCCGGTCGCACCCAATATTCCTACTCTGTACTTTCTGCTCATAAAAGGAATTGCCTGGTCGGCTCTTTCTCACAGTATCTGGTGGATAGCCGATAGTTGCGTTGAAATCTAAGCGTATAAGTCAAAACGCTTTCGAAAGTTAGCGGCTCTTCGAAAATTAGTTTCGGATGAGACTCCGGCTCCGGTGATACTTGCTCCGCCGCCCGAGACTATTGTGCAAAGGAATTGTCAGGTCGTGATCCCACCGGTCCCTTCGTTGCCACCGTCGGCGACGGCGATGCTGTCTTCGCAGGCGTTGGTACAGTCCCTAATGTCGGCAAAGGAGTCGGCGTCGGATCGATCTTGTTCCGGATCGTGCTGCAAAAAATCGCCGATGCAAATATTAATACGAAGGGAATCAATTTCATAACGATAAAGCCTCCTTAATTCGCCGAACGCCCTCGGCCATCTTGTCTTCGGTATTGCAGAACGAGATTCGCAAGAAACCTTTTGCTTCCTGGCCGAATGCGACCCCGGGAACCGTGACGACGCGATTCTGCAGACATTTTTCGGCAACCTCGACATCATCGCCGATCGAGCGTACATCGAGCATCGTATAGAACGCACCTTCGGGCGATGTGGCGTGCAGGCCCATTTCGGTCTTGAATAGATCGACGATGAAATCGCCGCGTTTTTTATAAACTTCGCGGGCGTGCTGCTTTGCCGCCTCAGCCTCAGGTGACCACGCGATCAACGAAGCTTTCTGCGTGATAGTCGAGGTGCAAACGGTAGTAAATCCGTGCAGAACCTGTATAGCATGGATAACCTCGGGATCGGCACAAGCGGCCCATCCGAGACGCCATCCGGTCATCGACAACGATTTGGATAAACCGCTGACAATAATGGTTTTATCGTAATATTCGGATGCCGAGTGCGGACGTTTGTCAAAGTAAAGGTCGCTGTATATCTCGTCGGAGATCAGCCATATTCCAGTACCGTCGAGAGCATTGGCAATGTCCCGAAGATTCTGCTCGGTCATTATCTTACCGGTCGGGTTTGATGGTGAAATGACAACTGCCGCCTTGGTTTTATCGGTGATCTGAGCTTTGAAATTCTCGATATCGAATGCAAAATCGTCATCCGCCGGCATTCGGTAATAGACCGGAACACCCTGAGCGATGCGTGTGCAGGCATCATACGCCGGAAAGCTCGGGTCGGGCAGCAGCACTTCGTCGCCCTCGTCGATCACGCACATAAATGCGTCGGTCATCGCCTCCTGCGAACCACAGGTCACGACGACGCCGGTCCGCGGGAGGTCAAGGTGTGGATATTGTTCGGCGATCTTGTCGCGAAGCTCCGGGATGCCCGGATGCGATGTGTAGCCATTCTGCTCGTCGCGGCTAATGCGGGCGGCTTCGTCACGCAAAAATTGCGGCGTCGGCAGATCCGGCTCCCCAAGGCCAAAATTTATAGAATTGGGCAAAGCCCGTTCGAAAAATTGGCGGATCAATGTCGGCTGAAGCCCCTGCATCCTCCGCGGTAACGCAAATGATTTCATTTCGTTTTGGTGACCCATTACTCGTCAGCTTTGACACCGATCTCCTCCAGATCATCGCGAATGTCGCCGACCTCGACATTAAATTCGCCTTCGGCCTGGGTGATCGGGTCGCCGGTGAGTACGCCGCCGATGGTCTCGATCTCGCCGATTATCTTCTGACCGAGCCCTGTGATGCTGTCTTTCAGACTAGGTTTATGTTCATTTTCGGTGGTCATAATTTATTCCTCTTTGTCTATCTTAGCCAATTTGACCGCGAATCAAAATTCCACCAGATGTCACTTGCCGACCGCAAAATCGATAAATCCATTATTAGGATTGGCCGACAGCAAACGGAGCGTCACCTTGTCACCCACATCGAGCCTCTGCTCGCCGCGGACAATACGTCCGTCAACCGGCGGCCGCAGTATTCTGGCATACACTCCGGCAGAGGTGTCGCCGGTAACGATGCCCTGGAATGTCTCGCCGACGTGTCTCTGCATAACGGTCGCAGCGACGATCTTTCTCATCTTTCGTTCGACCTTGCGCGAGGCTCGCTCCTGCAAGTTGGCTTGGGACGCGATCGCGTCGAGTTCTGCGGCCGTATAAGGCGATTCGGCATTACCGATCACCGCCTTGACGAGCCGCTGAACCACGATATCAGTGAATCGCCGATTAGGAGCCGTGGAGTGGGCGTAATCATTGACCGCCAGCCCGAAATGCCCGCCCGCATCCTCACCCTGGCGTTGGACTACATACTCGCCGCTACCGATCAGCTTGATGATCGAAAGCGAAAGATCAGGGAAATGCTCCCGATCGGCGGACCGGCGTTTATCCAGAAATACAGCAAGAGATCGCTGGTCCGGCTGTTCGGGCAGAGAGTCGCCGTACTCGGCCGCGATCCGGCGGATACCATCCCAACGCTCGGGCGTCCTTACAACACGCCTCAGCGACAAAGCTCCGTTATTTTCCAAAAACTCCGCCATCTCGACATTCGCGGCGACCATAAAATTCTCGATCAACTTGCGTGCCGCATTTGTTTCGACCGATCGGATGCCCTTGATCTGGCCGTCCTCAACGACGGCAGCGGACTCGATCGATTCAAAGTCCAGTGCACCTTTCGCCGATCGATATTTCTGCAAACGAATCGCCGCTTGCTGCTGCAATTCCAGTTGTTCCCTGAGTCCCTGTGTGCGAGCGACCTTTTCCGGCATTTCGCCTTGGCCGTCAAGCCACATCCCGACATCTTCGTAAGCAAGTTGCGCGTGATTATTTACCAAAGCGCGAAAAAACGTGCTTTGTGGAACATCGCCGTTTTCCTTTATGATCATTTCGGCGACGACGGCAAGCCGATCGACGCCCTCGTCAAGTGAGGTTAGATCAGTGGATAGCTCCTCGGGCAGCATCGGGAATATCTTGCTCTCGGTATAGACCGTCACGGTGTTTTGTCTGGCGTGATCGTCGATCGGCGAGCCTTTGGCGACCATCGCATCGACGTCTGCGATCCCAACAAGCACCCGAATATCACCATTATCAAGCCTTTCGGCCCACTCGATCTGATCAAGGTCACGAGATGTCGCATTATCGATCGACGACCAAAGCGTCGAACGCATATCCCGGATCATTGCACCCGCCGACGCGGCGGGTAGAGCACGGATCCCGTCAACCTGACTCCATACTTCCGGTGAAAACTCCGGCTCAAACCCGTTTTCGATCATCGCCTGATGCGCTTTTCCGGTTAACCAATCGTTCGAGCTATGATCGTTCATCATTTATTCCTTTATGCTTTTTGCGAGTTTGTGGGAAATTCCCTATCTCAGATAGTCTTCAAGTCTTGTAGAAGAATCCGTCTTTTCGTCGCGATATTTGACGATAATGGGGCAGTAGATAGAGAGTCCATTCTCGCTTCCAAAATCGTTTGTAACAGCGCGTGAACCCTGAACCACAACGGCACCGGCCGGGATCTCAAGCGATCCGCCATTCTCGGATTTTATTATCCGCTGATTTGGCAGGTCAAACACCGGCGTCGAACGTGTAAGTATGACGCCGCTAGCCAGCACGGCTCTTTCGCGAACAATAGTGCCTTCGTAAATGCCTGTATTGCCGCCGACGAGCACGTCGTCCTCAATAACAACCGGAGTCGCATTAACAGGCTCTAAAACCCCGCCAATTTGCGCAGCTGCGGACAAGTGAACACGCTTCCCGATCTGTGCACACGATCCAACCAAAGCGTGTGAATCGACCATAGTTCCCTCGTCCACATATGCACCGACATTAATATATGCCGGCGGCATAACGACGACCGACGGTGCTACATACGAACCGTCGCGTATCGCCGACCCGCCGATCACGATCCTCACACCGTCTTCTAACGTCATCGGCCGCAGCGGAAATGTGTCTTTGTCAAAAAATTGCAGTGTCTCGGTCGGTTTCGATATCTCGACCATCTTGCCCATCCGAAAACCGAGGAGAATTCCCTGCTTTACCCAAGAATTCGCCCGCCAAACGCCATCCTCGCCTTTTTCGGCCGAACGTATCTCGCCGCGACGGAGTGCGGTCTTGAAAGATTCGTATATCTCCCGGTCGTCGGCAGTAAATTCGCTCTTTGCAAAAAGCTTTTCAATTTCACTTTGTAAATTCACAAACAAATTCTCCGTTTCCTAAGCATCGTCGCGATTCCCGATGACCGCCCGTGCGATCAAACCGATCCCGCCCGCGAACAAAACCAACATAATTATTGTGTTAAAAAGACTTGTGGGTTGGAAATATATTTGCAGGTTCATCAAAACGCCTGATGCGATGACGATTATGCTTATCGCGATCAGGATCCAGCCGGTGATCGACTTGCCGTTAAAAAAGACAAACGCGATTCCGAAGATGAGCGGGACAAGCGACAAACCAAAACTGTTGTAACCGCGCCAATTCCAAAAGCCGCTCGTCACGATCACGCGGCTAATTAGCATATACCCGCCGGCGATCGTCATGATGAATCCGATCACGAACTCGATCAAGCCTCCAGAAGTTCCGCCCGGTTTTTTTAGATCGTCAAATTCCATAATAAATTGTCAATTGTGAGAGTTGTCCTGCGTCCAAGACTCGATCACCCAATCTAAAATTGACAATCATCTTTGCCTATCCCAATTTCAGATCTTTCAGAATCCCTTTCAGAAGCCCACGAGTCTCAGCAGTCACTCGAACCAACGGGAGTCTCAAATTCTCTTCGCACAAGCCCATCTCTTTCATCACGAACTTGCACGGAGCGGGCGACGATTCGATGAAGTTTGCTTCCATCAAAGGCAGTATTTTGTAGTTGATTTTTCGTGCGAAATGGAACGAGCCGTTCAGCGCGTGTTCGACCATTTTCGCAGTTTCTTTTGGGATTTCGTTGGCACAAACTGACACCAGGCCATCTGCACCAAGAGAAATAAGCGGTAAGGTTGACGCATCATCGCCCGAAAAAACTCTGAAATACTTAGGACGATTAGCGATTATTTCCATAACTTGAGAATAATTGCCCGACGCTTCTTTGGTCGCAACGATGTTGTTAAACGTGTTCGCCAATCGTAGCGTAGTGTCGGCCGAAATATTCGAAGCGGTCCGCGATGGTACGTTGTAGAGCATAATTGGAAAACCCATTACGCTCTTTGCGATCTCGGAATAGTGGGCGAATATGCCTTCCTGTGTCGGTTTGTTATAGTACGGAGCCACGATCAACGCGGCGTCGGCCCCTGCCTCACGGGCTTTGCGTGTAAAATCAATCGTCGCTGCGGTGCTATTGCTTCCCGTTCCGGCAACAACGTGAGCGTCGATCCGTTTTGCAACCTCGACCGTCATTTTGATGACGTGCAGACGTTCGTGCTCGTCCATCGTCACGCTCTCACCAGTCGTCCCGCACGGCACAAGTATCTTGACGCCGCCCTTCACCTGCCGCTCGACAAGTTTCCGGAAGCAATCGTCATCGATCGAGCCATCCTTATGGAAAGGCGTCACCAAGGCGGTCGCACACCCACTCATCCATTCGATCCTCATTGTCATAAACACAGATTAACACAGAAATGAAGGCGGAAACACGACCGGTAGGGAGTGTGTTTTCGACAAGGTTATCTATAGCGGCCCCGAACGCAGTTGCTACTGCTCTCTGTTCTGACAGATCTCATCTATAACTTCCGTAAACTCATAAAACCCTGTCTTTCCGATTATCCATTCGGCGGCGAGGATCGATCCGGCGGCGAAACCTTCGCGGGAGCGCGCAGTATGCTCTAGTAGAATTTGGTCGGCCACGCCGTCAAAGCCTACACGGTGCGTGCCCGGAATGTTGCCCGCTCTTGTTGCCGAGACGCTGAATTCATCTGTGATGTGTTCAGCAACAATATCTTTAAGTTTAAGGGCTGTTCCGCTCGGGCTATCTTTTTTGCGTGAGTGATGCTGTTCCTCGATAAATGCTTCGTATTCGGGAAACTTCGCGAACAACTTCGCCGCGTGTGCTACGACGCGGTAAAAAAGATTGATGCCGATCGAAAAATTAGCCCCGAAAACCATCGCTCCGTCTTTACTGTTGACTAATTGCTCGACCTCTTCGCGTTCAACATTCCAGCCCGTCGTACCCTCTACTAGCGGCACCTTCGCCAACAGACAAGCCTCGACATTTCGCCGCACCGCGTCCGCCGTCGTGAAATCGATCGCGGCATCGACGCCGCGAAGTTGATCCGCGAATTCAGCCGACGACGAGCGGGCATCAGAACTGTCGATGACAACGGCGATCTCGTGTCCTTTGACTTCGGCAAGATGGTGGATGATTTTCCCCATCGCCCCGTAACCGATAAGTGCAAGTTTCATAGCCTGATGATAGCGGAAAAATTCCTATTGTGAAATCTCTTCGGAACGGCTAGAATAAGAGTATTGACTCCTTGTTTCCTCCCCTCGTTTTGTCCACCCGTATTAATTCCTTCCTATGAAAAACCTAATCCTGATCGGAGCAATTTTAATTGGCGTTTTTTCCGCTAACTCGTTTGGTCAGTCGACATTGATAACTCGAAACTCTGTCTGGAAATATCTCGACAATGGTTCTAATCAGAGCACGCAATGGCAAAGCTCGAATTATAATGATTCAAATTGGGCGTCCGGGAATTCCGAACTCGGCTACGGTGATGGAGGAGAAACTACAACGGTCAGTTATGGCAGTGATGCCAACAACAAGTACATAACCACTTACTTTCGAAAGTCGTTTGTCGTCGCCGATCCGACATTATATTCAAGTTTATCATTAAGCTTAATTCGTGATGACGGAGTTGTTGTCTACTTAAATGGTTCGGAGATATACCGATCAAACATGCCCGCCGGCACGATCAACTACCAGACGTTGGCACCAGTCGCAATCGGCGGAGCGGATGAATCGACTTTTCTACAGTCGACTATTAGTCCGAATTTGCTTGTGACTGGAAACAACCAATTGGCGGTCGAGATTCACCAGTCAGCAATCACGAGCAGCGATATAAGTTTTGATCTCGAATTACTGGGTCAGAATACCGCACCGACCGCGGCGGTTACGCGCGGTCCGTACCTTCAAATGGGCAACGAAAGTTCAATGACCGTGCGATGGCGGACAGACGTCCCAACCAATAGTCAGTTGAGGTTTGGCACCTTGCAGGGAAGTCTAACCAGCACCGTTGATGACCAGACAGTAATAACCGATCATGAGATTCGGGTCTCAGGTCTTCAGGCCAAAACCAAGTATTATTATTCGATCGGCACTACCACGCAGGTAATGGCCGGAAATGACACAAACCATTTCTTTATCACTTCGCCGATCGCTCGTCCGAGCGACTTTTACCGTTTTTGGGTATTGGGCGATTCGGGTACTGCGACCGCCAGTGCCCGCGCGGTACGCGATGCGTATCTTTCTTTCAACGGCAGCACCTATACAAATCTGGTACTTATGCTTGGTGACAATGCCTATCAGTCTGGCACGGATGCAGAATATCAAGCTGCGGTTTTCGACATGTATCCGACCGTTCTTCGTCAAACACCGCTTTGGACGACGATCGGTAACCACGATACGGCACAGTCTTCAACGCCCCCGAGTAGCCTGCCGTATTTTCAGATGTTCACACTGCCCACGGGAACCGAGGGCGGCGGCGTTGCGTCCGGAACCGAGAAATATTACTCATTCAATTATGGAAATGTTCATTTTGTATGTCTCGATTCAATGACTTCAAACCGTTCTTCGACAAGTCCAATGTTGAATTGGCTCAGAGAGGATCTGGCCCAAAACTCGCGGCCATGGCTTGTGGCGTTTTGGCATCATCCACCTTATACAAAGGGCTCGCACAATTCTGACACCGAAGCCGAGCTGATCGAAATGAGGACGAATGTGCTTCCGATCTTGGAATTATGGGGCGTTGATCTTGTGATATCCGGACACAGTCATTCGTACGAACGTTCGTATTTTATCGACGGGCACTATGGCAATTCGACGACGTTTAACAATGCGATGAAAAAGATGCCCGGCGGCGGCCGCGAAAATATCGACGGTGCCTATCGAAAATCGTATTTGAGCCCGCACTTGGCCAATCAAGGCGCGGTGTACGCTGTCGCCGGCAGCTCAGGACAGATTTCGGGGGGTTCCCTAAACCATCCTGCGATGTTCATTTCACTCAACAACCTGGGATCAATGGTCATCGACGTGCAAAACGACCGAATGAATGCGAAATTTCTTCGTGAAAATGGAACTGTCGCCGATTATTTTTCGATTATTAAGGCTAACCCGACAGCGGCTTCGACCGCGATTCGCGGCACGGTAAGGTCGTCGAATGGATCCGAGATGGCAAATGTTCGATTAACCATTACTAGCCCATCTGGGGCGACACGGTCGGCGATATCGAGTTCATTTGGCACCTTTCAGTTTGATGCGGTAGCAATTGGCGAGACTTATGTTATCTCCGCAAACGCAAAAGGCTACACATTCGCGTCCCGGATCTTAACCGTCGATGACGAATTGGCCGATCTTGAGATCATCGCCGTTCCTCAGGTTGGATATCAACCCCCAACTTCACGTGATAGCAAAAGAAGTTTTATTAAGATGGTCAAAACTCACCCCGTCCAAAGCGGTCAATTATGAGACGTATGCTTAAATTCATTTTGTGCTCAGGCATGCTCATCATCGGATGCTCACTTGTCGCGACTGCTCACGATGGTATCCATGAACAAATCGTTTCCGTGACAAAGGCAATTCGAAAGGCACCAAACAATCCGGCACTTTACCTAAAACGGGCTGAGCTTTACCGCCTTCATAAAGAGTGGCAAAACTCTGCACGGGACTTTGGCAAGGCTCGATCGATCGACCCAAAACTGACGATTGTTGACCTCGGGCGCGGCAAGCTCTTGCTTGATTCAGGGCAGTTCGCAAAGGCGAAAGTTGCACTTGAAATTTTTCTCGCCAAGGAGCCGCGAAGTTTCGAGGGTAATCTGACACTTGCCCGAATCTACCGGCAGATGAAAGACATTAGCTCGTCTGCCGACTTTTTCTCGCGCGCGATCGGAATCTCACCGCAAGATTCCATCGAGATATATCTCGAGCGGTCCGATATCTTGGCGTCCGTGGGTAATTTCCATGGAGCCCTAAGTGGCTTGGACGAAGGAATAATTATACTGGGACCGATCTCGACGCTCGTGTCCGCGGCGATTGATCTAGAGATCAAACGCGGTAATTTTAATTACGCACTGCTTAGACTAGACAGCTTTTCGGCCGGTCTGCAAAACAAGGAATCTCATCTGCTACGACGAGCACAAATACAGTTAATGGCGGGAAGACGATGTGAGGCTCGCAAAAGCCTTCAGATGTCTCAAAGCCTGTTCGACGCACTTTCACCTTCTCGAAGGAACATACGGGCGATCAAAGAGCAGACCGCTCAGTTGAACCGATCTTTGGCAGCAATACCGGCAAACGTTTGCGATCTAAAACAGTAACCGGCAGTTGTAGATCAATCTCGTCCAAACGCCACCATTCGATATAAATGACGGGAAAATTGACTGCATCGGTTCAGAACAATTCCGATTAGAATTCCTGCCAATTTGTACCAGAACCGATCATATTGCCCGATTTGATGTGGGTTATTCGTGTTGATCGTGGCTAAGAGTTTTTTCACGAAGTTGACATAGAATTCAACAGCTTTTTCGAGATCTTCTCTACGCACAAATTCGTATTTCGTGTGAGCTACGAGGATCGATCCGGAGCCGAGAAGCAGAGGCTTGCCCCAGTTTAGCAAATGGGGAATGGCGGAGGTGAAACGCACGACCTTTTGGTTGAAGCCTTCGACCTCGAGCAATCGGACCGACTCCCTGAATGAAAGTATCTCGATCTCACCGCGGCCGCGTACGGCATTGCGAAGAGCTTCCTCGATCGGCTGCTTTTTTCGTGGTCAGGCGGATGACGAGGCCTGCTTCGCCGCACCGCGTCAGCCGTCGTGAAATCGATAGCAGCATCGGCGCCAAGTAGTTTTTCCGCCAATTCGGCCGCCGACGACCCGGCGTCCGAATTAACGATGACAACGGTGATCTCGTAGCCTTTTTCTTCGGCAAGATGGTGAATGAGTTTCCCCATCGCCTCGTAACCGATAAGAGCTAACTTTATACGTTTCTATAATTGAACAACATAGAGGCAGTTGCCGACCTTTCCTATATGTCGTTTTAACTCTTACTCAGCCGGCCAAATATTGTCCTTTGGGTTGTAGTCCAAGTAAATGCCGCCGTCGAGAGTGATACTTTTTATTGTTTTGCGGGAGGCGATCTTTACAGATGCTTCCTTAGAGTTGTGCTGCCAAAGTGCAGGCGTTTGGTGAATCGTTTCGGTTGTGCCGTCTTGGTACGTCACGACGACATCCACGGGTGCGGGGAATCCGCCTAGATTCTTGATCTTGATCGTCGAACGATTACCAGCCTTTTCGACTCCGACGACCGAATAATCGATATAGCCGTATGTAAAGAACCAAGCATTCCAAAACCAATTCAGATCTTTGCCGGTGGCCGTGTTAAAGCTGTTGTACATATCCCACGGTATTGGATGCTTACCGTGCCAATTGTCGATAAAAGAGTGCAGTCCCTTTCTAAATTCCACATCACCAAGCAGGTCTTTCAATGCAAGATACCCGAGTGCAGCACGGCCGTATTTATTCGACCCGTACCCGCTACCGGTTAAAACATTTTCAGGTGTCATAATCGGAATATCGGCGTCCGAATTAACATTGGCTATCCACCCGCGAACCCGAAAATTCTTAAAAGTCGGATCTGCCATCGGTTTACCGAAAGTAGCAACGTTGAAAAGATACTCAAACGCTGTCGTCCAACCTTCTTCCATAAATGCATAGCGACGCTCATTAATGCCCATATAGAACGGGAAATAACTATGCATTATTTCGTGAGCCGCAACGAACTCCTGCATTTCCGGCCGCCCCTGTGAGCTGTCATTCGCCATCATCGGATATTCCATATCGGCGAAACCGCGAAATATCGTCATTTTCGGATACGGATACGGAACTCCCGGCCATTGGTTAGATGAGAACTCAAGCGAAGACTTTATGTACTTCACCATATTTGCGAAATTCTTCGACGGCTCATCGTAGGCCGCCTGTGTACTTGAGCGTCGACCGGTCTTTTTGTCTACGACGAGGCTGCCAGCGTCCCAGATATAATGATCGGACAAACCGAAAGCGACATCCGAAACATTTTCCGCTTTCCACTTCCAGGTATTTGTCTCGTTCTGTGCCGTGACCTTGCCGGACTTCACCTCGTCCAGTGTCGCGATGTTTATCACGTCGTCACTGGTGAACGACTGTTTCAGACGTTCTGCTATATTCGGCTTCAAAACTTCGTCGGCATTCGTGAGATCACCTGTCGCCCAAACTATATAGTTTTTCGGCACTGAGACTTCAAGCGTGTAATCATCAAAATCACCAAAAAACTCGTGTCCCAACGTATGCGAGATATTGTCCCAGCCGTTGACATCATCGAGCACTGCAACGCGCGGATAAAAATAGGCGATATAAAACGACGTTGGATCAATAACACCTTCGCGTCCCGACTCCAAAACGAGTTCGTAATGCCACTTAAATGAGAGTTTCACCGAGGCACCCGGAGCAAGCGGCTCGTCTAGCCTGATCGAGTTGTACGTCATTCCCTTCTGCCTGATGAGCGGCGTCCAGGCTTTCACCTTGCCGTTCTCAGAGAATTCGTCGACCGACACGTCCGACGTCAATTGATTCGAGCTAACCGGACGCTCACGCATCGCTTCCGGCGTATGCACATTTAGTTCGAAACGCAACGTCAGCATCGGCAAAGCCTTTGCGCTGTTATTAGTGTATATAATGTCTTCGGAACCGCTAATCGTTCGGTTCGGCGGAGCGATATTCATTCGAATATTGTGAACAGATTTATTCTGGGAATACTTCGGTCCCGGCTTTCCATCCATACTCCGCGTCCCGTTCGCATAAGCGGCCTTAACATTCCGCGGCATAAACAAATTCTGCCCCAAAACGGGGACCGCAAACAAGATCACACACACTAAATAACTGATTTGCTTTTTCATATTTCTATTTTCTAACGTCGCTTTTCACTGATTATACGGCCTAGACAACTAAATTGATTCAACCGACTTAAAAATCGGCAACACGCAGGTGGTGCGTGGTTCCAACTTAGCCTAATAGTTTCAACACTAGGTTGTGATAGAGGACTGCAGCTTGTTCGAGATCTTCTTTACGCACAAATTCGTCTTTCGTGTGTGCTACGAGGATCGAGCCGGGCCCGAGCAGGAGCGGCTTGCCCCAGTTCGGCATATGCGGAATGTCGGTCGTGAAACGTACGACCTTTTGGTTGAAGCCTTCAACCTCGAGCATTCGGACAGGCTCACTAAATGAGAGTATCTCTATCTCCCCGCGGCCACGTACGACTTTGCGAAGAGCTTCCTCTATCGGCTGTTTTTTTGTGGTCAGGCGGATGGCAAGGCCTGCCTCGGCTCGCGGCGGAATGACGTTGAGGGCTATGCCGCCTTCGATCGTGCCAATATTTACCGTGGTCTCGCCAAAAAAATCATCGTTCGGGAAACGCGTGTCGCGAATGTCGTCGAGAATGTCGAGCAGTTTCTCGATCGCGGATTCGCCTTCTTCGGGATACGCAGAATGAGCGGCCTTTCCGGTCGTCGTAAGTTTGACACGAAATGTGCCCTTCGAACCGATGGCGAGGTCGTTGTCTGTCGGTTCGCCATTGATCATATACTCGCATTTGGCGGCGAGCGGATGCAGATTCGCCGCTTTCGCACCGGTCGATGCACGCTCTTCGTCAACGGTAAACAGCAGTCCGATGTCGTTTACGCCATCTTCTCTGAGTGACTCGGCAGCTTTGATCTGGGCCGCGATTATTCCCTTCGCGTCGCACGAACCGCGACCGTAGATCTTGTCCGCATCCTCCGTAGGCGGAATAAATGGTGGCACCGTGTCCATATGGGTCGAGAGCCAAACTCGCGGAGTATCGTTTAGGGTCGCGATAACATTGTTTTGATTCTCGGATACTTTTTGAAGCTCGACGGACCAGTCAAGCGATTCCAGATGGTCACGCAGATAAAAACCGATCGGTTCCTCTTCGCCCGAGACCGAGGGGATCGACATCAGACTTTTAGTAAGTGTAAAAAGGTCGGACATATTTATGCAAAATCAATTGGCAATTGGATCTAAAAGAACGATCTGTGGAGTTCCCGTATCACATCCGACGCAAGGCCTTCTTTCACGACAAATGTCAGATTTACGCTCGACGCCCCGTGTGAGATTAAAGCGACATTCACGTCCCGAATTGTCGAAAAAACGGACGATGCTAGGCCCGTCGAGGCCCTTAGGCCCTCGCCGACGACGCAGATCACGGCATAGCCGGAATCAACCTCAACGTCGCCAAGTCGCTTTAGTTCGGTAACGATCTTTTCCAGTTCGGCTGTATTATCGAGTGTAAGTGCCACTGAAACCTCGGAAGTCGAGATTACGTCGATAACCGTACGAAAGCGTTCGAATACCTGGAATAACGCGCTCATAAAACCATAACTGCCGAGCATTCTGGCCGACGTGATCCGCAGGATCGTGATGTTATTTTTATGTGCGATCGACTTGATCTTGTTCGGCACCTCAGCAGAATCCGCGAGCACCATTGTGCCGACCGCGTCGGGTTCGAAGGTATTACAGACGCGAATCGGAATGGCGTGGTCGACCGCGGGCTTGATGGTCTTTGGATGTAGGACTTTGGCTCCAAAATATGCAAGTTCGGCAGCCTCTTCATACGAAAGCACCGGAATGGTGCGAGCCTCGCCGCATATCCGCGGATCACACGTCATTACGCCGGTCACATCGGTCCAGATCTGCAGTTGGTCGGCCCGAAGTGCTGCCGCCGTCATAGCCGCCGAATAGTCGGATCCACCGCGCCCAAGTGTTGTAGTTTCGCCGCCCCGATTGGCGGCGATAAAGCCGCCCATTACGGGTACTTCGCCGTCGGCGATAATCGGCTCGAGTTCGAGTTTGACTAGCTTTTCGGTTTCATCCCATATCGGCTGTGCGGCACCATATTCATCATCAGTGACGATCATCCGCCGCGAATCGACCTGTCGTGCACGTATGCCTTTTGCCTTCAGAACCTCCGCAAGAAGTCGCGATGACAATTGTTCGCCGTACGATACGATCGCGTCCTTGAGTATTGACAGCGGCAGACTGCGGCGTGTGACGCGGATCAATAGGTCCGAAAGCTCACCTCGTGCCAAGTCCAATTCGCCGTTGAACGGGTTAGGCCGACCCGGCGGGATAAAATACCGCGAAACTTCGGCGTGGCGTTCGAAATGCGGTTCGAGCGAGAGAAATGCCTCGGCAAAATCACCTTTCTTGGCCAGCTCAAACGCCGCAAGCAAGGCGTCCGTCACCTTGGTCATCGCAGAGACCACCACGACCGGACGGATAGATATCTGCGTGGAAACGACGTGAAATACACGTTCGAACGCCGCTACGTCACCAACTGACGTGCCGCCGAACTTCAACACGGTTGGATGTAAAGCTACTCTCACAATTATTAAGTAAATTTAAGGTAAATCAGCCGCGTTAGCAAAACGATACAGAAATTTGGGGCCGCGGGCGAATTTCGAAAATATCCGGACGGACCACTTTCGCTAACTCCGGCGACAAGCAGTAGTGCAAATTCGGAATGATCGTCGAAAATGAACTTTTTCCGGTACGTTGACCGTTTGTATTAAAAAGCGGTTATCGATGCCTGCGTCAACCCAAGGCGCCCGATCGTCTGATATCCAAAAAGTTCAATATTCGGCGACAAATAGTCGTCCTTGACCGATTCTTCGCGGACGAGGTCGGTGCTCAAATATTTCTTGTTGTCGTCGCAGAAGACCGTTGCCACGACCGCATCAGCTCCCAATTTCTCCTGAGCGATCAATGCACCAAGAAAGTTCGCTCCAGACGATATTCCAACCGCCAACCCAAGCCGTGACGCTAATTTTTGTGCCATCAGGATCGAGTCACCGTCCGAAACACCGATCACCTCGTCCAAATGGTCAAGTTCGCATATTGCCGGTACAAATTCGTCCGATATACCCTGAATGCGATGACTACCGACCTTGTGGCCGGTCGACATCGTTGGTGATTCGAGCGGTTCAAGCGGAAACAGCTTTATATCTTTGTTCTTTTCACCAAAGAATTTGGCAACGCCCATTATCGTTCCACCCGTTCCGACACCCGCGACAAATGCGTCGGGTTCGAAGCCGACGTTTTGCAATTGTTCCCAGATTTCGGGGGCTGTTGTCAGATAGTGGGCCTCCGGGTTCGCGGAGTTCGAAAATTGATGCGGCAAGAAGACGCTTTTATGATCACGTTTGTACTTTTCACATAACTCGATCGACCCTAAAAAACCGCCTTCCTCGTGGCTCACAAGCGTTACCTCCGCCCCGTAACTCTTGATCAGCGAGATCCTCTCTTTGCTCATCCATTCAGGCATAAAAATATGAACAGGATTCCCGAATGCGTGGCCGATCGCTGCAAATGCGATCCCGGTATTTCCGCTCGTGGCCTCGACAATAGTGTCGCCCTCATTTATCTGGCCGTCTCGATAGGCGGTGCTGATGATATGCAACGCCATTCGATCCTTGATGCTGCCTGAAAGATTGAGGTGCTCTGCCTTAGCAAAGATGGTTCTACGTTTACCGAAGTAGTGAAAATGGACAGCAAGCAACGGCGTGTTGCCGATAAGATTTTCCACGTAGCTGGTGTTTACCGGCACCGCGGCAAAGTGATTTTGAAATTCGTCGAGCTTATTAATGTTCATAAGTCAGTTGCCCTTCCTAAGTATATGTTCAGAAATACAAGTATAAATCCTTACCACAGGACTTGCAGGATTAATGTGAGGCAAATCACAAAACGCTCGGTTCATCCGCATAACACTGCTCCACCATTGATATTGATAACCTCACCCGTAATATGCCGCGACCAGTCCGACGCGAGAAAGACGATCGATAAGGCAATATCGTCCGCGGTTGCGACCCGCTTAAGCGGAATGCCCTCGACGACGCTCTTTACGAATTCCGGATCGTCAAATACGCCGTCGTTCAAGCCGGTATCGACCCATCCGGGCGCGACCGCATTTACGCGAATGCTTGGCGCCAGTTCGTTTGAAAGCGCCTTTGTAAATGATATCTGTCCCCCTTTTGAAGCCGCGTAGTTTGAATAGCCCGCTTCACCGCGTTGTCCGGCGGTCGAAGATACGATAACGATCGAACCGCCTTGCAAATCGTCCACGTTCCCTTGAGATTGGCGTCGATCACGCGATCCCAAACGTCCTCGGTCATTGCTTCGACTGCGTCGCCTTCCCATATACCGGCGTTTGCAATTACGATGTCAACACCGCCAAATTCTCTCAACGCCGCCTCATTCAAACGCTCGGCATCGATTGGTTTCGAGACATCTGCTTGAAACGCGACCGCTTTTACACCGAAATTGCGGCATTCTCGTACGACGGCCAATGCCTCTGCCTCGTGTTGAAAGTAATTTACCACGACATTGGCTCCGGCCTCGGCCAATCTAATTGCGGTTGCGCGTCCGATCCCCCGTGACGCTCCGGTCACGATCGCCGTTTTGCCGATTAGAAGGCAAAACGGTAATTTTTGTTCAACGATTTCTTTATTCATAATGATCAATAGCTGGCGGCATACGAAGCCGCACTTTGTTCCTTGTTAATAATTTGCTCACGAACTTCTGACCTTCCAAGTACGGTGCGGAGCACGCGCGACATCTCCGCAACATCCGAAAGGAATGCGTCGTGACCGTCATCCGAATCGATCTCATAATAGCCGGCATTCACGCCGCATTTCGACAGTCGTCGGGCCAATTCGGAGACTTCTGACGCGGGGAATAGCCAATCGCTCGAAATGCCGACGAGAGCCACATTTGCTCGGATCCGCGAAATATCGTAATCCGATAGATCAAACAGATCCATTGCCTTGGTGATCAGGTCATAGCTCTCAATTTCGAAACGCTCCCGAAACCCTTTGCCGTGATGATCGAGGTAACCGCCAATATCGAATCGATCCTGTGTTCTGGAATGTGGGTCCTCCCCGTTACGGTTCGGATTACGGCCAAACCGTTGGGTGAATTGCCGAGACGATTTGTATGAAACTACCGCAATCTTTCGCGCAAGATCGATGTCATTTCGGCTTATTGCCTGGCGTTGAATGTGATTAAGTGCGAGCCCCATTGCCGAAAGCGGTGTGGCTGCAATTGAAACGATCTCATCCGTCATCTCCGGATACTCTGCGGCAAATTGTAAGGCCAGCATACCTCCCACACTGCCGCCGATCACGGCCCGAAACTTCCTGATCCCGAGATATTCGAAAAGCGTCGCATTTGCTCGGACGATGTCTCGGGTGGTAACGATCGGCAATTCACGATAACGTCGTTTCAGCGAACGGGCACTAGTCGTGCCGTAGCACGAACCAAGATAATTGACACAAATGAATGCGTACCGTCTAGTATCTAAGGCGCAGCCTTCACCTAAGATACCGTTCCACCACTCGCCGATCCGTGAACTTCCAGTTAGTGCGTGAAAGACGAGCACGGCGTTCGACTTATCCGCATTAAGCTGGCCGTATATCGAACAGCGGAGACGCAGTTCGGTCAGAACGTCGCCCGACCCAAGCTCAAATGGCTCATTAGAACAGAAATCTATTTCAAACATTACACCTCCTTTGCGGTCATCACGGAGATGCCCGGTTATGGGCACCTCCAAGCGGCCACATTAGTTCACGCCACCGCCGCGTTAATCGTTTCGGTCGAAAGGCTCAATGCCCGGTCAATGTCCGCGATGATATCGCGGATGTCTTCGATACCGACGGACAGCCGTATCAGATCGGGCGTAACACCGGTCGATGCCTGCTCTTCGGCCGTCAACTGCTGATGCGTTGTCGAGGCCGGATGGATCACCAGTGATTTGGCATCACCGATGTTCGCGACAAGTGAGAAAAGTTCGACGGAATTGATAAATCTCTTACCTGCCGCATATCCGCCCTTAACTCCAAACGTGACGATCGAACTGCCGCCATTCGCAAGGTACTTGTCGGCGAGTTCGCAATACGGGCTTGAAGCCAGTTTCGGATAGTTGACCCACTCTACCAACGGATGTTGCTCTAAATGACGTGCCAGCGTCAGTGCGTTTTCGCTATGGCGTTCGACACGCAAGGGCAAAGTTTCTGTTCCCTGGAGTAATTGCCACGAAGATAATGGCGATAAGGCCGCCCCCGTATCGCGAAGGCCCTGGACTCGAGCCTTTAAGATAAATGCAAGTGGACCGAATGCTTCGGTGTACGAAATGCCGTGATAGCTGGGATCCGGTTCGCTAAACTCCGGGAACCGCCCGCTTGCGGCCCAGTCGAAGTTGCCTGCATCGACGATCACACCGCCCATTGTGGTGCCGTGGCCGCCGATATATTTGGTCGCAGAATGGATAACGATATCAGCTCCCCATTTGATCGGATTGCAAAGTGCGGGTGATGGAACTGTATTATCTATGATCAGCGGTAAACCGTTGCGATGAGCGATCGCAGCGAGACGCTCAATATCGATCACATCGAGTTTTGGGTTCCCGACGCTTTCGGTATATATCGCCTTGGTGCGTTCGTTGATCGCGGCTTCGATGCCGTCATAGTCGGCACCGTCGACGAAGTGAAACTTGATACCTAGTCGCGGTAATGTGTGGTGAAAGAGGTTATAAGTGCCGCCGTAAAGCGATGTTGTCGAAACGATCTCGTCTCCCGCAGCGGCTAGTGTCAGGATCGCAAGAGTTTCCGCGGCCTGGCCGCTCGCCGTCGCCAATGCCGACGCACCGCCCTCGAGTGCTGCGATTCGCTTTTCAAATACGTCGGTCGTCGGGTTCATCAAACGTGTATAAATGTTGCCGAACTCCTTGAGAGCAAATAGCCGTGCCGCGTGGTCTGCATCGTTGAAGGCATACGATGTCGTTTGATATATCGGGACTGCTCGCGAGTTTGTCGCTGGATCGATCTCCTGTCCGCTGTGAAGTGCCAATGTGTTGAAACTATAATTTTTGTCAGTCATATTTTCTCCTGTTTTGTTTTGGCAACTTCAAGTCAAACGAAAAAAGCCCTCGTGCTAAATTGCACGAGAGCTCTCAAAAAGTTCTTCGTTTGTTCTACGGCAAATAATTAAATATCACCGTTAGTCTTTAGCAGTTTTTTACGTGGAGCAAGTTGCCTTAAATCGCCACGTTTCAGATTTTCAATTTGTCGGAAGGTTTCCCATCGACCTTCCAAACCTAAGACATTTGCTCTGAACTTGTCAACACAGCAACGCAGTTTAGAACACAATGTCACTAAAAGTGATCCCCACCATCGAAAATTAGCTTACTTGAATAAGGAAACTGATTGCTCGCAACTAACTGGCAACATTGCACTTACATGGCCGGCAATGTCACGCCCACTATCCGCAGAGCACCGCACCGCCATTAATATTCAAAATCTCGCCGGTTATATGCCGCGACCAGTCTGATAGCAGAAAACATATCGACAACGCGATATCGTCCGTCGTAGCGATGCGTTGCAGCGGGATCGACTTGATAACGCTACGCTTGTACTCTTCATCGTCGAACGCTGGTCTAACCATCGCCGTTTCGATCCAACCGGGGGCGACCGCGTTGACGCGGATCTTGGGGCAAAGCTCGCTTGCGAGTGCTTTGGTAAACGAAATTTGACCGCCTTTTGACGCCGCGTAATTAGAGTAATTCGCCTCGCCCCGCTGTCCGGCGGTCGACGAGACCATCACGATCGCGGCCGATTCGCACTTCTTCATCGCCGGAACGCACGCCTTGGTCATCGCCCAAGCCGATTTGAGGTTGGTGTTGATGACCTTGTTCCAAAGCTCCTCAGACATGTCTTCGATCGCCGCACCATCCCAGACACCGGCATTGCACACCAACAGATCGATCTGTCCGAACTTATCCATGGCCTGCTTGGCGATCTCCTGAGCTCCAACAAATTCGGACACGTCTGCGCACACCGCAATTGCCTCGACGCCCTTGCCGAGGCACAGATCGACCGTCTCCTGTGCCTCGCGGTGATTGCTGATGTAATTCACCACCACGTTCGCCCCGCCCTCCGCCAAACGCAATGCGGTCGCTCGCCCGACCCCGCGTGACGCACCCGTAACGATAGCCGTTTTGCCGGCGAAAAGATTGTTCGGAAGCTGGATAGCAACTGACTGATCACTCATCAAAAATATTTTGCCACGAATTACACGAATACCACGAATAACAATTTCTTTTAATTCGTGCGATTTGTGTAATTCGTGGCAAAATTCATTTGTGTTAATCTGTGGCTAATTTTCTTATGAATGACCAAAACCTCCTCGAAGATCAGCCCATTGCCTGGACGCCTACGCCGGATGTAATCGAACGCTCACGATTAACGCAGTTTATGCGGCAGGTCGGGGTCGCGACCTGGGAAGAGCTCTACGCGTATTCGATCAATGATGTCGAGCGATTTACCGAAGAAGTGTTGAAATTCCTCGATATCAAATTCGACCCGCCATACGAAAAACTGCTCGATACGACCGACGGCATTGAATTCCCAAAGTGGTTTACTTCACCGCAGAGACGCGGAGACGCGGAGTCAGAACCGGGAGCAATAGCGACTGAGTTCCTGTCCGGTGGCCTGAACATCACCGAAATGTGCCTCGACCGCTGGCAAACCGACGAGATGAAGGACCAGCCTGCGGTGATCTGGGAAGGAGAAGAGGGTGAAGTTGAAACGGTAAGTTACTCAGACTTACTAGGCAGATCAAAATCATACGCTCGGTTACTGCGAGCGAGCGGCATCCAGAAAGGAGATGCGGTCGTAATACATTTGCCCATGATGGTTGAAACCGTGATCGCTTTACTGGCGATCGGTCGGATCGGAGCCATTGCCGTTCCTGTTTTTTCCGGATACGGAATTTCGGCGATCGAATCTCGCGTGAACGCGGTAAAAGCAAAAGCACTATTTACCTGTGATGCATTTCCGCGACGTGGCAAGGAATTCAGGACCCTTGAAATTGCCCGACAAGTTGCCCTTGGGTGTCCGACCTTGGTCAAGACTTTTATTATTGCCCGATGGGAGTCCGAATTGGATCTGAATTGTAAAACTGAAGTATTTGTCGAATCGGATGAAGCCTTCGACTTAATTCAGGAAAATACAAATCTGGGGTTTGTAGAACCAACCTCCGCCGAAGACCCGCTCATTATCCTCTACACCTCCGGCACAACCGGCAAGCCAAAGGGCATTGCGCACACGCACGCTAGTTTTCCTATCAAGGCGGCGCAGGATATGGCGTTTGGGACGGATGTCGGCAAAGGCACGCGGATATCGTGGTACACGGACATCGGCTGGATGATGGGGCCTTGGCTGATCTACGGGGCGTTGATAAATGGTGCGACGATCTGCATCTACGACGGTGCTCCCGATTACCCGACGCCTGACCGAATGTGGGAATTTTGCGCCAAGCATAAGGTCGAGGTTTTAGGTATTTCGCCTACGCTAGTACGTTCGCTTGCGTCGCATGAAGGACGGAGTGAGGACGCTCCTGTCCTCATGAGGGCGAAGCCCGAAAAAAGTGAACGCAGAGGCTGGAGCCGACATGGCAAACTGCCGCACTTTGATGGCCAAGTCACGCAGTTCATTACATTCCGGCTTGCAGATTCCCTTCCGCAGTCTGTGCTGAATAGGCTGCGTCAACAGCTAGAACATGACAAACTCGATGACGATTCTGAAGAGCTTAGGCAACTCGTCGAGGATTATCTCGATAGCGGCGCGGGCGAATGTATTCTACGCGATACGAAGATCGCAGAAATAGTCCGCGAAACATTACTCTACGAACAAGGAAAGAGCTGCGACCTAAAGGCATGGATCATTATGCCCAATCATGTTCACCTGTTGCTTCGCCTTTATGAAGGAGACGATCTTGCAGGCCTTATGAAGGGGATCAAGGGAATTTCCGCGAGAAGAATCAACCAACTGCGAAATACCACCGGGCCGATCTGGCAAGCTGATTATTTTGACCGGTATATACGTGACGGCGAGCATTTCTCAAAAGCGTTTGCCTATATTGAGAACAACCCTGTGCTCGCAAAACTAAGCAAGACGGCTGAAGAATTCAGATTCGGCAGTGCATTCGAACGGATTGCAAGCGCTAATACCCAAATAAGTACTAAACACGAAGATGTCGCCGCAAGCGGCGATGAGGACAAGATTGTCCTCACTCCGTTCGAGCGCCACGATCTAAGCAGCCTCCGCATATTCGCCTCGACAGGCGAGCCTTGGAATCCGGCACCTTGGTGGTGGTTATTTGAAAAGGTCGGTGACAGCAAATTGCCGATCATAAATTACAGCGGCGGCACAGAGATCTCCGGCGGCATTTTGATGGGCAATCCTTTGCTACCGATAAAGCCGTGTTCGTTCCCGGCTCCGTGTCCGGGAATGGACGTAGATATTCTCGACGAAGACGGCAAACCTGTTGCCGCCGGACAAGTTGGCGAGCTTGTCATCAAACAGCCCTGGATCGGTATGGCACGCGGATTTTGGCAGGAAAAAGAGCGCTATCTCGACACCTATTGGCGGCGGTTCAAGGACATATGGGTTCATGGCGATTTTGCGATGCGAGATAAAGACGGCCACTGGTTCATCCTCGGTCGCTCAGATGACACGCTAAAAGTCGCCGGCAAACGCGTCGGCCCCGCCGAAGTCGAAAGCATACTCGTTTCGCATCCCTCGGTCATCGAAGCGGCGGTTATAGGCGTGCCCGACGACGACAAAGGCACCGCAATGGTCGCGTTCTGCGTGATCGGAGGGCAAACATCCCTGATTACCGGTGAAAATAATGACGACGAAAAGCAAGCAAGGATACTTGCCCTCCAATCCGAATTGAAAACCCTCGTTGTCCGCGATATGGGCAAACCGCTCGCCCCATCGAAAATTCACTTTGTATCGGCAATACCAAAAACCCGCAATGCGAAGGTAATGCGCCGGGTCATCCGCTCCGCCTACCTTGGCGAAGATGCGGGCGATCTCTCCGCCCTCGAGAATCCGGATTCGGTCGAAGATATCCGCCGGAAGAACGCGTGAAGTGCGTTCGATTTGATACAATTCAAGTAAATGGACGGCGAGAATGAAACCTTTAAGGTTCGACTTGGTTGCGATCCGGCATCTTGGTTCGCTTTGAAATGCCATTCGCTTTTCGAGGCGATCATCACCGAACTCCCAAACGCACTTGACCCCACTCAGTCTGACGGTATTCACGATATGCGTGTTGCGACTCGCCGACTACGGAGCTCACTTCGCGACACCGAGATGATTCTCGAAAGACACCCTTCGCGATCTGCTTCGAAAAACTTCAAGCAACTCGCTGAAATTCTTGGCTCGGTCCGCGACGAAGATGTAGCGATCGATGCTTTTGCTCGACTTTCGCGGGATTGCGAGTCCGTTAAGGTCGGTGAGAGAATCGTCCGATTCGTTGCCACCATCAAGAAAAGTCGCCTGTCCGCATTTGTCCGATTGCAAAAACAGCTCTCGGTCGACTTCCAGCAAGACCTTCGCCATCGATTCGAGGTGTCGCTGGCCGCCCTTTCCTCGAAAATCCATCTTTCAAAGTACTTGGACATCGATTCATTTAGAAGTGATATCACCGCATCGCTCTCTAGTGACCTTAAGCGTGTCGGCGCTCGCCTTTATGACCCGTTTGACCGTACGGGTCTACACAAGACTCGCATTGCGGTGAAGCGACTTCGATATTCGAATGAATTCTTCTCTGAATTTAGGAGTGCCGCCGCAAAGCCCATTTCGAAAGAACTTGCAAGATTACAGGGATCTCTTGGCGATACTCACGACCGGGACGTCTGGATCGAAGGCCTTTCTAAGCACACCGATTACACAAAAGTTAAATGTGATCCGGAATGGGTCGAAACGAAAATATGGCTGATCTCCGAGTTGATCAAAGAGCGGACAAAAAGCTATCGCGAGGCAATAACGCTATTAGCCGAATGGCAAACACGCGGATTTGCCGATGAGAACGGCAATCTGATAGATGAGGCAAAATGACCGGTAAGACTATCTACACAATCGGCCACGGTAGACACCCATTTGCTTATTTTCTTGAATTACTACAAAACTTTGAGATCGAGTTTGTCTGTGACGTCCGTACGTTTGCCCGCTCGCGTTGGCCGCAGTTCAACGGATTCGTACTCGCCGAATTGCTTAGCGACAATACTATCGGCTACGAACATCTGCCTGAGACCGGTGGAAAATTCAAACCTAACCCGGCCGATATGGAGTGGGGCGTGGGGCGAATAGTTGAGATCGCGTCAGAATTGAGAACCGTTTTAATGTGTTCGGAATCGAAACCGCTCACAGATCACCGAGTCCCTCGAGCTAATTGTCACCGGGTCGGAATGCTCGCTCCGATGCTGAGGGCAAAGGGCGTCGAGCGAGTTGTTCACATTTTGCCCAACGGCGAATCATTAGAATTTGCCGAGTCCGGAGTTCCCTCGATCTGGTAGGCCCTAGATCGCGGTATCCAACATTTCACGTTTAACCGATATTCACGGTATGCTCTACCAAACCTCCGTTCGATATCATCCTCTTCGAGCGGCCGAAAGATCAACTGCCACACGAGCGACCCAATCAACGCATAAAGAGCAACAAGAGGTGAGCCTAAGAAAAGTGCAACTGCCAATCCCTGACCTATTCCTGAAACCGCCATCGGATTACGAACAAACGCATAAGGGCCACGAATAACCAGATTTTTTGCGTGGTCAAGCGGCAACGGCGTACCTTTTCGGATCTTCGACATTACGATCGAGCCCCGGACGCCCGGCGAACTAATCGCAATGAACAGAACTGCGGCCAGAGGCTTTTGAAACGGAACTTGCAATCGCGTGATGCCGAATGAGCCCTCGACGATCGTTATCAGATACGGAAAAACGACAAGAATAGCCGACCAAATCACAACGATCTGAGTCATTGTTTTGACGAGGATCCAGTTAGTCGAAGCGTCGACTGCCTCACGAAACATCGTCCTTTTAAGTCACAACCCGACGGCAAATACCCCGCTCCAGATCATCGCCGGAAACATTATTGTCACTCCGAGCCAGCCGACATTGGTCATTAACTCAAACGCGAAGGCGTAAACTGTCGCATAACTAAACGCCCCTGTTACAAACCACGAGGCGATCCGCGAATATTCGTGGTCGCGAAAACATAGCCAACTTGCCACCAATGAACCAATTCCCATAAACGATAGGTCGGCGAGTCAAAACGCCATTAGTGAGGTTTCCGAAGACCGTTCTAGAGTGAAGTATTGCCGAGTCCACCGGACAAAATAAGGAGTCGCCCACCAAGCAATTACCGCTGATCCTTGGACGACAAAATAAATTGCGGCTGAATGTCGGACTTTCATAAATTAAACTGACAACACGCTCTACTTAACCTTTTTGATGACCTTTTCTTTCCGCTTTCCTTTTCGATCTCAGCGAGCTACGAATTCAGCAACTAAGTAAATCGGTCGCGGTTTGCGATGGTTATTATCAGCATCCGCCTGAACCGTTGACCAATCACCCCAATTCCTCCTCGTAAAATTTTCTTGCTATTGACATCCTTAGTGTGTACGCTTAGCCAGATTACTTTTTGCATTTTCAGGCAGTTACGTTGCCGAACACATACAAGTTGACGAGGTGGATCATGAGAAAACACTCGGTGCTGGTACTGTTGTTGATATTTGCATTGGCGTGCTGGCATACAGAGGCACAAGAGCTAAAAATAACGACCAACGCCGCCAATACTGTGTCGTCCAAGTCCCTTATTGACCTTCCCGGACTGACCGGCAATCCACTCGCGATCATTGTCGCGACGCCGATGGGCAACACCGAGATGCTCAATACCAACCCGATCGGCGCTTGGTATTACTCTGGAAAGTGGAATATTTTCAATTCCAATCATTCGGTGATGCCGCTGGGCGCTACCTACATGATCCGTTTTTATCTGCAGCCCGGACCCAATCAGTTCATGCACCGCGTCACGAAGGAAAATACCGGAGCGGAGGGTTCGTACATCGATAATCCAGCGCTAAATAATAATCCCGGAGCACAGGTCACGATACTTCAAAATTACGCTCCCGAGGTTAGATCGCCCTACAATTTGAACCGTTTCCCGTCGACCGTTTCGTACAGCACCGCCGCCTCAAGGTGGTACATCGCCAATGTCAGCGGCGATCCGCTAAGTCCGAATACGGTCTTTAACGTTGTAGTCGGTTCGGGCAGCGGAAACCCGTCAGCTCCGGTTCCTACTCCAGCACCGCCGGTTCCGATGGTGACACCGTCAACGCCAAACCCGACGCCCAGCGGAAACTCTACCGCTACTCCGCCACCGACACCGATCGGAGCCGCAACACCGAGATCTCCGGGCCCGGTTGTCCCGGCATCGACTCCGACTCCGGCGACAACGCCTGTTCCACTAAATGGCTTTGTGGATATGCACACGCATCCGATGAGTCATCTTGGCTTTGGAAAGCGCTTGCTTCACGGTGTACCCGATGGTTCGATGGGTGCGGACGGACGGCCGAACGGATCGATCATTCCCCGCGGAACACGAAACTGCAATCCAACCGACATCAGGGCAAGCAATATTTTTGACGCGCTCGGAAACTGCAGTTCAACCCACGGCGGATGGGGGCTAACGGATAATCCATGCGGCGATCACATTAGAGCTCTCGTTCTAAATCGGATGTTCGATAAAGATTTTAAGTTTCGGCTGCCAGGCAATCTTTTTGGCGGTGGTAATCTCATCGGCGATCACGAACATCAGGGAATGGAGAGTATTCCTGAGCAGCTTAGGTATTGGCCCAGCCAGACCTCCAAGATTCATCAGCAGATGTGGTGGGAGTGGATCAAGCGAGCCAAAGAGCAGGGAAACCTTCGCGTAATGATCGCCCTCACGGTCAACAGTGAGCTGCTCGCAAATATCCTGAATGGCGACGAGCCAAAAGACGACAAGGGGTCAGCGGATCTTCAGATCGACGAGATCAAATCATTTGTCGGGCGGCACAATGATTTTATGGAAGTCGCCTATTCGCCGGCAGACTTGCGACGTATTGTCGGCGCTGGCAAACTTGCCGTTATTCTCGGAATGGAAGTAGATAATATCGGCAATTTCAACAAGCCGGGGGCCGTAGTTACACAGGCCACCGTCAAGGCCGAGATCCAGCGCCTCCACACCAAAGGCATTCGATATGTGTTCCCGATACATCTCGTAAATAACAAATTTGGCGGCACTGCGGTTTACGAGGACCTTTTCAATTTTTCGAACAAATACTCGACCGGCAGCTTTTTCACCGTTAACGAATCGGATAAGGTCGGCTTCCGATTAGGCGAGATGTCAGATATCGGTGTCTTACTATCGACCAGTAGGGATCTGAGGCCGGTTCTCGATGGCCTTGCCGGCGTGCCTTACCCGCCGGCGTTTAACGCTGATCCGACTTCGCCTGATTTTTGCATGCATCCGCTAAATCCTTTTAGCGGCAGTCTCGGCTGCTTCAAGACCTTCAAGTTGCTGAAAGGCATCATTAATCCGCCATCGGAATATCAGATGTACTCAACCATTCCGAACGGTCATGTCAACGATGCCGGCCTTACCGGTCTCGGTAAATATGCCATCACCGAGATGATGAAGTTGGGCCTGCTCATCGATATCGATCATATGTCGGACAGGTCACAGGCGGACACGCTAGAGATCGCTGAGCGTCCGACCAACAAGTACCCTCTCAATATTGGACATAACGGAATTCGCAAACCGGGTGCGTCGGAACGGCATGCTTTAAGAGCGACAGTTGAGCGGATCGCCAAATTAGGTGGAGTTTTTGGCATCGGTACGGCAGATTCCGAAGAGCACCATTCGGATGCAAAATCTTTCATTACAAGCTTTAACGAGGTCTGGTCGGTCATGGGACACGATGGCGGCAGCCCGCGTGTTGCGATGGGCACCGATGTAAATGGAATGGAACGATTGCCGCGGGCGACGTCGGGGCTGTCGGCCAGCAGTTTCTATTCCGATCATTTCTTTGACGATATCCCTGACAATCAGGAAGAGAATTTTCAGCAGTGCCGCACGGGAACCAGGACCTGGGATTATACGCTTCTAGGGGTCGCTCACTACGGCCTCATTGCGGATTTTGTGAGGGACATTCGGAAACGAGACCTATTCGTCCAGCAGCACCTTATGGAGTCGGCCGAGTACTTTGCCCAAATGTGGGAAAAGGCTGATCTTCAAAAAACCAGCATCCAGTAGCAGAGTTTCTTATGTACATCTCAAAAATGACCGGTAAATATTCGTTTTTACTAACTTTGGCTTTCGTTTGTCTGGCGTCGGCTGCAGCATTTGGCCAAACGGAAAAGTTGGGCATTGTCCGCTATACGCCGCCGGCGGGAATGACTAAGACATTGAAGGAAAATGTCGTTGCCTTTAGCGAGTACAATGCGGCGACCAGTAAATACTGCATCATCACTATTTACGGAGGCACAGCCGGAACGGGCACAGCCTCCGGCGACTTTAAGCGTGAGTGGAATAATTTGGTCGTCAAACAAATGACCACGGAACTTGCTGATCCGAAGACGGACACATCAGCGGCGGATGGATGGACGGTTACCGCAGGCGGTTCGTCGGTCACATCCGAGGCAGGCACAGCACTTGCATTCTTGACGGTCATAAGCGGCACTGGCACGACGGTAAGCATCCTTGCTGTATTCAACGATCCGGCGTACGTCTCACGTGTTGATAGTTTTGTCAGCGGCATCGACCTCGATAAACCAGCGGCATCTGCGAATGTCACAGCACCAGCACCGCCCCAGATTCAAAATGGCAGATTAGTGGTGCCGCTACCAACGCGGCAACTAACAATTGCCGATTTTGCCGGTGAATGGGGCGAGGACGCTAGCCGGATCTCGACGACATATGTCGACCGCAGTTCAGGAGCCTACCGAGGAACAGATAATCTGTCGTTCAAGAGCAAAATGAAAATCACCGGGACAGGTGGATATGCGAATGATTTTTATGCCATCCGAAACGGCAAGATGGAAAAAGACTATACGACCGGGTCGATCCGCGTAAACGGACGGGTGTTGTCGATAGTGCAAAAAGGTACGGCAAAATACGTCATTCGAGGATGGCTGGAATTGCCCGATATGACCATAATGGTCGTTTGCGGTCCATGGTTTGATGAACAGGAAATACCCGAGAGTATCTTCACCAACCCCGACCAGGGGACCAACTTAAACAACACGTGGGTCCGAAAGAAATAATGAATGGGGCTTCGTTCGCCGCAACTCAAAGGGCTTGTGCTTTCGGAATTGCTTATAGACACGTGGTTCTGTTGTGAGCATCTACCGGAAAGCGGCCTGAAAAATAGTCCGGCTCCCGACGATATTTAATGGGGAATGAATAATACCACTGAGAGCACTGTAGTCCGTCCGACGGCGGGGATGTAGCCGGAATCGAAACCCTTGTCGCTCTACCAAATCCAATTTGCAAACTGCGACCGCGTCGAAATGCTCGCTCCGCGGCTGCGTCTCAAAGGCGTTGGGGGTACCGTACACATTTTGCCCAGTGGCGAAACTATCGAGTTCGACGAATCGCCGTTGCCATCGATATGGTACGAACCGCAATGAAGATTGAAAGTGTCAGTGAGCGAAATATCGAACGCATGTGCCGTGAACTAGCGGCGACTGATGAGCATCTGGAACGGGTCTATTCAACCTACGGCACGCCACCGATGTGGGATCGCTCACCGGAGTTTGCAACGCTATTACAGATTATTCTTGAACAGCAAGTTTCGCTGGCGTCCGCAAAGGCGTGTTTTGACAAACTCAACAAACTACTCGGAAATGTTACCCCCGAGTCTCTACTTACTCTTAATAATGCCGAACTGAAAGCCGTCGGATTCAGTCGTCAAAAGACAACATATGGACGACATTTGGCCCAAGCCGTTATCGATAACCAAATCGATCTTGACGGCCTGCAAAGCTTGTCCGACTCGGATGCAAAAGCCGAACTGACCAAGTTAAAAGGCGTCGGTGAGTGGACTTCGGACATTTACCTATTGATGGCGATGCTTCGACCGGACGTGATGCCACGCGGCGACATCGCTTTGCACGCGGCGTATCAAAAATTAACTGGCACCGAGAAACGGCCCGGTTCCGATGAATTTATCCAGATCGCCGAGAAATGGAGGCCGTATCGTTCGGTGGCTGCGAGGTTGCTATGGCATTTTTATTTGTCAGAAAGGCGGAAGCCCAAGCAGTAGTGAGGCCGTTTCTTACTTTTGTAGAAACGTTATGAACAGGCGAAGAACATACTCACAACCGGTCGTGTTTCCACCCACTTTCTGCTACTTTATTCGAGATGACCAAGATTCTAGACGTCGGCTGCGGGGCAAATAAAACTGACGGTGCTATTGGCCTAGATAATAACCCGCGGACGGCGGCGGATGTCATTCACGACCTGGGCGATATTCCATATCCTTTTCCCGATAACGAGTTCGACCTCGTCGTATCTAATCACGTCGTCGAACACGTGCCGGACGTAATGGCGTTTATTACTGAGCTTCACCGCATCACGCGGCCCGGTGGCCGTATCAAGTTGCTAACGCCACATTATACAAATCCTGACTGGGCAAATGATCCGACGCATCGCAACCATATTAACTCATTTACGTTCAATACTTTTCTGGTCGATCGCCAGGTCTTTGATTTCTACACGCAGGTGCAACTGACGCTCATCGACCGCCACACGTCGCTACTCGGACTTTGGAAGGCTCTCGGAATTGAGTTTCTAGTAAATACAGACCGACGACGCCCCGCACTTCGCTTTTTGCGCAAATTTTGGGAGCATTATTTGAGCAATGTCTGCCGCGGAAAAGAACTGCGTTTTGAGTTCGAGGTAATTAAAGACAACGCCGAGGCAAAGACCTTGAATGCACGGTCATAATAAAGGCAATTTGTTGCCGTGCTAGTTGATAGATCACTTTTTCCGGCAAACCTTATACGAACTTCCAAGCATCTGTTATCGTTAGTAGAGATGTGAATTTACACACTGAGGTATTGTCAATGAAAAGATCGACGTTTACATTTGCCGCGTTGGCGGTTTTGATAGCAGGAGTCGTTGGTTTCGGTTTGGTCGAGACGCCTTCGAGTTCGGCAAAGTCACGCCAGTCGACCGCTCTCGTCGGCCTTCTGCCGGCATCGGATGCGGTGATGGGTTTTGACTCGCGGCGCTTTTTTAATGAGGCGATGCCTCAGATCCTCTCGGCAAACAAACCGATGATCGCAAAGATCGCTAAACAACTCGATGAGATCAAGGACAAGGCCGGGATCGACCTTCGTAAATTTGATTCCGTTGCGGTCGGGATGACGATGACCAAGGTTAAGGATAACGAGTTCGATTTTGACCCTGTCGCGATCGCCCGCGGCGACGTCAATACCGGAGCATTACTCGCGATCGCCAAATTGGCGTCCAATGGCAAGTATCGCGAAGAAAAAGTCGGCGATCGAAGTATCTATATATTTACGGCCGATTCGGCAAAAGGCGCCGTCAAACAATCAACAGCAGCCGCTGGAACCGGCCTTGATGATATGATCGGCCGATCGCTCGACGGTTTTACAAAGGAAATGGCCGTGGCGGTGCTCGACAGCAATACGATCGCTATCGGGTCGCTCGCTCGAGTGCGTGCGACGCTCGAAGGCATAACGAAAGTTTCGCCTGAGGTGTCATCATTACTGCTCGGTAAGGAAAATTCGATAATGTCGTTTGCGATGGCGGCACCCGGCGGTATGGCTAAAATAATTCCGCTTGATAATGACGAACTCGGTGCCAACATTGACTCGATAAAGTTTGTCTCCGGTTCTATGGACGTAGTTCCTGCCGGAACTTCGCTGGCAGTGTCAGCCCAAACGGTAAAACCGGAACAGGCAAAATCACTTTCTGAAATGCTCGAAGGGCTTCAGATGCTTGGCAAGACATTTCTCGGCAGTTCAAAAAGGGCCGATCAAAAGGTGTATGCCCGAATGATCGAGTCAGCCAAGATCAAATACGCCGCAAACAGCGTTTCGCTCGATATATTGGTCGCACAGCCCGATATTGACGTGCTGGTGGCTTCTGTTAAATAGCGTCGGACAGGTCTCAAAATTATGGCCCCGTATCTCGACCAAGATACGGGGCCATTTCCTTTTCGATCGATCTCTACTTGCGGCGACGGAATGTCGTTTGCGGTCTGGTTCGGTCAAACTGTTCAAGGTCTCGATTAAATTTGCCGTCCTCGCCGAGTAATGGAAATAATTGCAGATCAGCCGAAAGATATGCGGCCCTGAGTTCAACGGGTCGCGGACCTGCCTTGATCACACGAACTGTGCCGCCCCTGACTTCTTCGATCCAAGCCGCAAACTCCTCTGCACGTCCGACCGTGGCTGACAATAGCAACATCCGGATCCGCTTTGGCGAAAGAATGATCGCCTCTTCCCAAACGTGTCCGCGCTCGGAGTCGGACAGGTAATGAGCCTCATCGAGTATTACAAGGTCGGCCTTAACGTCATCTCCATTTCGCAACGCGTCAAATAGCAGATTTCGGTAGATCTCCGTAGTGCCGACGATGAGCGGTGCCGACGAATTTTCTTTACGGTCACCGGTGAGAATACCGACATTTTCGGCACCGAATTCCTCGCTGAATTCGGCGTATTTTGAATTGGTGAGTGCCTTGAGAGGCGTCGTATACCAAGCTTGCTTTCCTGCCGCAAGCAGGCGGCGGATCTCTTCGCGGGCAATCCAAGTCTTACCACTGCCCGTCGGGGCCGTTACGAGCACATCCTCAGTCTCGATAGCAGCCAATGCCTCGAGCTGAAAGTCGTCGGGCTTAAATGGCTTTTCAGGCGGGACGCCGATCCCCGAGAGCAGTCGTTCGACGGATCGCAATTGCTGCGGCGTCTGGGGCTTTGGCGTGGAGCGTTCGGAACTTTCTCTTGCAAAAAAGCGTTTACCATTTCGTTCCTTATGGTGGCTGTCTTTCGACCGCCGAGAGCGGTTTTTGCCACCCGGACCGTTGTTTCGGGAACGTGTCATTACCGAAATGTTAGATGTTTGAAGTCGCATTGTCTAATCCTTCCATTTTCGGCGGCGATAATGGTAAAATCATAAGTTGGTTCGCAACGATTTATGCGAACAATGCGTCTAATTTCTCAGGTTATGCCTTTTCAGTGATATTTTCACCGGACGCAATATTTATATGTTTGAGCAGCAATTATTTGAGACCAACGAGACCGTGAAGCCTGTCGAGTCCGACGAGGCTGGACTCTTCGGTCATTATGAGATCAGATCGTGGGAGTTTTCGCCGCGGATCTACAAAATTCTCGGAGCTTCAGCACTCGTGAATGTTCTCGCATTGTTGGTTTTTGCCCAGACATCGCTTTTGACGATGAAAGGTTGCGATAGCCCGCTTGTAGGGAGCGTTTGTCAGGCACTCGATACGGTCTATGTCGGAGCGATGCTGTTCGGTACCGACCGCGAATACGTGGACGCCGCTTATGAGAAGACGGATCTTGCCGATGCTGATATCACTTTTATCGACGCGACCGGCGTTACTCCGCCGCTCTCATATCCTGAAGGTTATTTTCAGATCGCTAATCCGGTCCAATGGGAAATGATCCAGCAGTCACAGCAAAACGGTGCTTTACCTGATGGCATGCTCGCTCCGGGCATTCCGGCATATACGCCGCCGCCGCCGGTTTCATTTCCGACTCCACAGCGCGGCGGACTGTTAGCGACAACTCCCAAGCCGCCAAAGGCTCGTGCTGATGTGGTTGACGATGATGCTCTGCCGACCATTAATGACTCGACCGTTGGTGACGTCAAACCCGGGTTGAATAAAAAGCGTCCCGGCGGAAACAAGGTCAATGCTAATGTGCCGCAGACCAATCCCGACGGGTCGATCCCGGGCATTCCGGGAACGGGGCCAAAGAAAGATCCAACGGGCGACACTCAGGCCGGTACGACCAATCCAGACGGGACGCCGATTATCAACAAGCGTCCGTTTGTCGACTTGGCCAACAACGTCAATGACCTGCTCGACAAGAATCAGGTCAAGCTCGATTCGGCATTTATTGTTAATGCCAGCGGCAAACTGACCAAGGACAATAGACTTGATCCGAAATCATTTAGATATGTTCAGGCCGCCAGCAATGATGAAAAGATCCTCGAGGTGGTCAAGGAATCCATCGAGGCGATCAATGACAGCGGTTATCTGCAGTACTTGACGGGCCTCAGCGGAAAAGATTTTGGGCTGATGCTGCAGCAGGATGATGTCAACATTACCGGAATCGTCCAATCAGAGCTTGAAAGCGAAACAAGGGCTCGGTCGATCAAAAGCAGTCTCGATTTCGCGATCGGTATCGCGAAAAGTGCCAAGACCGGAGCCAATGCGGATCAGAACGACAAGGACGACTTGATTCTGCTCGAAGGCGCCAAGATCGAGGTGGACGGCAAGAAGGTTGTGATCCGATTTGTAATTCCTAAGCAGATCGCTCTGCCTATGATCCAGCGAAAACTTGCCGAACAAAAGGCGGCCCCGAAACAGCCCAACGGCAACGCCACACTTCGACCCGGAGATAATACGGCCAAAAATTAACCTTTGAATAAACCGAAGCCGCAAAATTCCATCCTCGTCCTCGCGACACTAGGCGTCTATCTTGGCCTAGTGCTCGTGGGCGCGACGCCGCAGGTGTTGGCACACGCGGCGATGACGCGGCAGTTCGACGTCAAGGATGAGATCGAATACAAAGACGATCTCGACACCAAACCTGACCCTTCGTCCGACGACCCAGACAGCGACATTGCGACCGAATCGAGCCGCAAAGTCACCGTATCGGTGCAGAGGTTTCTATCTCACTTTCAGTCGGTCAGCAGCGAAGCGGCCTTTCTAGAACCCCGGACTTCGGCTTTTGATTTCACCACGCTTCGTAAGGGTTTGATCCCCAATTATATATCCGGCGTCCTCAACCCGGATGTACCAGTGGATCAGTTTGTAACTATCACAAACCTTCCGCGTGCCGGCCTCGACGCTCCGCATATATCTGACGCAAAGTAGCGGCGAGCGGGCATTGCAATATTCCAAGTCCCCGCCATCTTCAATATTTTTTCCGTCAAGGGTTGCGTGCTCCGGCACCTTATTGCAATCTAAGGGATTGCAAATGTCCGGCAAACTTCAGTTTGCCGAGCAAATGCCCGATAAACGTCAGTTTATCGACGCGACCAACGGGATATCGACAAGTTTCGACAAACTAAAGTTTGTCGGACAATTAAGAGGAAATAATGGCAGTCAACAGTTTTGCAGATAAGTTAGTCAAGAAAATCTTCGGATCGAGCAGCGACATTTTTTTGAAAAATGTTAAGCCGGTCGTTACACAGATCCAGGATTGGGAAGCAAAGGTGGAAAAGCTTACGGACGAAGAGCTTCAGGCCCAGACACCTAAATTTAAGGAAATGATCGCCCGGGCTATCGAGGGCATCGAAGACAAAGAAGCACGGCGCAAGGCGGAACAGGAAGTCCTGAACCAGATCCTACCCGAGGCATTTGCAACCGTTCGCGAGGGATCACGCCGCGTCACCGGAATGCGGCACTTTGATGTACAGATGATCGGCGGTATCGCACTGCACCAGGGCCGCATCGCTGAGATGCGAACCGGTGAAGGTAAGACACTTGTTGCCACCCTTCCCAGCTATCTAAACGGCCTGACCGGACGCGGCGTTCACGTCGTGACGGTCAACGATTACCTCGCCTCACGCGATGCCGAGTGGATGGGCAAGATCCACACATTCCTCGGTCTCAAAGTCGGATGTATCCAAAATGATATGGACGATATCGAACGCAAGGAAGCCTACGCGTGCGATATCACCTACGGAACAAATAACGAATTCGGCTTTGATTATCTTCGCGATAATATGAAGTTTGACGTCGATTCGTTGGTTCAGCCCGACCACTATTTTGCGATCATCGACGAAGTCGATTCGATCCTGATCGATGAAGCCCGTACGCCGCTGATCATTTCCGGCGCGTCGGACGAGGCGACTGATAAGTATTTTACAGCCAATGAGATCATCCCGAAACTCGAACGCGGGCATAAGGACGAAGAGACCAAGGTCACAACGGGTGATTACCTTCTGGACGAAAAAAATCACTCGTCCGTCCTCACAGAGGCCGGTGTGCTAAAGGCCGAACGCCTGCTGGGCGTTTCGAATCTCTACGATCCCGGAAATATGGACCTGCTCCATTGCGTCGAGCAAGCTCTCAAGGCACATACGCTGTATAAAGCCGATCATCATTATGTGGTTCAAGAGGGCGAAGTGATAATCGTGGATGACTTTACAGGCCGCCTGATGCAGGGCCGGCGTTGGTCGGATGGCCTGCACCAGGCTGTCGAAGCCAAAGAGGGAGTCAAGATCGAGCGGGAAAACCAAACTCTGGCGACCATCACGCTACAGAACTATTTTCGTATGTACGAAAAGCTCGGCGGTATGACCGGAACGGCCGAGACGGAAGCGGAAGAATTCGGATCGGTTTACGGCCTCGACGTCGTGATGATCCCGACCAATCAACCGATGGTTCGTAAGGATACGCCCGACGTGATCTATCGCACGCTGTCCGAAAAATGGGATGCCGTCGTCGAGGAGATCAAGGACCTCCACGCCGAAGGACGTCCCGTCCTGGTCGGTACCGTTTCGGTCGAAAACTCTGAATTGGTGGCCGGAAAGCTGAAAGCCATCGGCGTGCCGCACAAAGTTTTGAACGCAAAATATCACGAGCAGGAAGCCGAGATCATCGCTCAAGCCGGACGCAAAGGGGCCGTGACGATTGCCACCAATATGGCGGGCCGCGGTACCGACATCCT
>Ga0073904_10000217_pt1 | contig 39224 bp, 30 predicted proteins | sample KloWWTrecipitate_FD_66668 | JGI IMG/M metagenome (GOLD analysis project Ga0073904, IMG submission 66668) | Active sludge microbial communities from Klosterneuburg, Austria, studying microevolution and ecology of nitrifiers - Klosterneuburg... | ecosystem: Engineered > WWTP > Aerobic digester >... | reverse complement strand
GGGCGGGCGTTGCCCAGGATCAGCGCCGCATGCCCGTGCAGGGCCTCGGCCAGGCGGGCCACCGCGTCCAGCGAGGCATCGTCCGCCCAGTGCAGGTCCTCCAGGGCCAACACCAGGCTCCGTTGCTCGGCCCAGGTCATCGCCAGGGCCGCCAGGGCCGCCAGGCCGCGCTCTGCCAGACCGCGCGGGTCATCGCCGCCCTCCGCCTGTTGGCCCGGGTACACCAGGCGGGCCAGGTCGCGGGCCGCGCGCTCCGGATCCAAGGTCGCCGAGGGGGCCAGGTCCGCCGCTGCCGCGCTCGTCAACACCGCCCCTGATCCCGGCGAGCCGTCCAGCCCGTAGCGCGCCTCCAGCAGACGGCGTACCAGAGCGTAGGGATCTCCCTCCTGCTCGGCCGTACGGGCATGGATGATCTGCGGCGCAGGGTCCTGCGCCGCCAAGGCCTCCAGGAAGCTGGCCGTCAGGCGGCTCTTGCCCACCCCCGCGTCGCCCGTCAGGGTGATCCAGCCCAGGGCGCAGGATTCCACCGCGTCCTCGAAGGCCTCCCTGAGGCGCGTCAACTCGCCGCCGCGGCCGACCAACGGCGTGGTGATGCCCGGCAGGCCGCGCACCGAGGTGCCCATGGCCGGCGGCGGGCCGGCCAGCAGGAAGGCTTCCACCGGCTCCGCCTTGCCTTTGAGGGCCAGAGGACCGAAGGGGCTCAACTCCATCGCCCCGCGGATCAGCCTTGCCGTCTCCGTGGAGATGACCACTTCACCGGGCGGCGCCGCCGACTGCAGGCGCGCCGCCGTGTTCGCCGCGTCGCCCATGGTGGTGTATTCGCTGAAGTGGTCGCTGCCCATCTGGCCCACCAGCACCAGGCCGCTGTTGATGCCCACCCGCACCGAGAGTTCCGGCCCCCCCTCGGTGGCCACCCGCGCCCCGTAGGCCTTGACCCCGTCACGGATGGCCAACGCGGCGCGCACCGCGCGCAGGGGATCGTCCTCATGGCTGACCGGGGCGCCGAAGAAGGCCAGGATTCCGTCGCCCATCAAGCGGGCGATGTAGCCACCGGCATCGCTCACCGCCTGGTTCATCACCGCGAAGGCCCCGTTGATGAGCTCCGCCAGGTCCTCCGGATCGATCTGCTCGCCCAGGGATGTGGAGCCCACGATGTCGGCGAAGAGGATGGTGACCAGACGCCGCTCGGAGGCCGGCAGGGCGGACGCTGCTGCCGCGGGCGGCATGGCGGGACCCAGGGCGGTAGCCGCCGCCGAGTCAACTTGAGGAAGCGTGGCCGGCGGCGGCGGATCCGGCGTGGGCGTGGACGGCGCGGCCGGCAGGTCTAACACGGCTAGCGGTGCGGGATCCGCCGCCGCCGGGGCCCCCGCGACCGGCGTCCCGCAGGAGGCGCAGAAGCGCCCGCCTGGCACCAGTCCCTGACCGCATTGCGTACAGAAGACCGGCATCGCGTTGCCGCAGCCCGCGCAGAAGCGGGCGCCGGATGGGTTCTGGAACTGGCAGCCGGGGCAGGTCATCGCTCACGCCGTTTCGCAGGCCCCGTCGCCGCTTCGTTCGCGGCGGGAGGGGCATCCCCGGTGGGCTTAGCCCTCGATCTTGCGGATGGCCTGCTCCGGGCTGACTTCGGCGTAGAGCACCTCCATGACGCCGGGCAGGTACTTGTCCATCATCAGCACGTTGGTATAGACCAGGGGCTTGGTCAGCAGCATCGTCAACTGGCTACCGCCGGCCAGATCGACAGAGGTCTTGTAGCGGATCTCCCCGTCGCTGTAGTCCATCTCGAAGTTGCCCATGACCATCCCGTAGTTGGCGCGCGTCAGATACTCGGCGATATCCTGGCGCTTGATCTCGGGCACCTTGATGGGCGCCACGGAGTAGAAGATGGCCTGCTCCGTGTTCTCGCCCATGCGCGATTGGGCGAAGCAGTTCCAGGTATGGCCACTGCGCCCTTGGAAGGAGAGCCTCAGGATGGGCTTCTGCTCGCTGCGGTCGAAACGCCAGTCGTCGTCGGTAAAGAAGTCGATGAAGGCCTGCAGGATGCGGTCGGTATCGAGATTGCCTTCCATCGCCGGGGACTCCTGAAAGGGCGGGGCGGGGTCATCGGCGCCGAGGGCCGGAATGCTGCCGATCCGACGGGCGCCGAGGTCCTGCATGTCGTTGCGCAGCGCCATCAGCCCCTCGCGCACCACGTCAAAGCGCGTATCGGGGTCGTCGTGCGCCCAACGCACCACCGTCCGCGTCTCGCCCGCCGCGTTGATCACCTGGAGACGCGTCGACGTCTCGTCCGGCACAGGGACGCGCCCGCTGACGGGAACCGCCAGCAAGTCCTGCTGCGCGGCCAGATCAAGAACAGCCAGCGCACGATCCACGCCCAGAGGCAACCAGAAATGCTGCTCGGCCAGGCTGACATCCACCATGGTGACGTAGGCGTTGCCGTCCCCGCGCACGGTGACCCGCAGGCCGCCCCACAGGCCGTTGACGTCATCCAGGATCAGTTGCGCCCCCTGCCAGCCAGCGGTATCGCCGAGGAAGGCCCGCGTCTGGTCGTCCATGATCTGGGTCGCCTCCTGATGCGAAGAGATGGCCTGAGCCACGATTGTAGCAGGATTCCGCCGGACGCAAGAGGGGCCGGGCGCCCCACTTGGGATGCGCGCCCGGCCCCTGCTTTGTAGACCTGATATGTCGGCGATCGCGAGATCTAGATGTCGCGGGCCGGGGGCCGCGGGCCGAAGGAACGCAGCTTGCGCCGGCGGGCCCGCCGTTCGGCCTTCTTCTTGGCCAGACGGCGTTCCTCACTGGGCGGGGTGAACCAGCGCTTGCGCCGGTAGGTGCTGAGGATGCGGCTCTTGGCCACGTCCTTGCGGAAGCGCTTGAGCAGACTCTCGAAGCCCTCCCCCTGTCGCAGATGGACGGTCATGTGATCACCTCCCTTCCCAGTGGATTTCGTGCGCCGCCGGTCTCTCAAGACTCTCGAGACCGTCATGACCACAACCCTTTTACGGCCGGTCATGTTGGGGCGACAACAAGCTGATTATAGGGCAGCCGCCTGCAGTGACAAATCCACCGTCGACTTTCATCGTGTCCGGTTTTTGAACAGCCCCAGGCGCGTGCTATCATCGCACGTCCGGCGGCCACCCCATCAGAACCCTTCCCTGAAGTCAATTCGAGGTCCACAGCCATGAGAGTCATCCTGACCCAGGACGTGCCCAAACTCGGCAACGTCGGCGACGTCTGCACCGTCAAGCCCGGCTTCGGCCGCAATTATCTGCTTCCGCAGGGGTTGGCGATGCTGGCCACCACCGGCGGCCTGCGCCAGGTAGGCGACTTGAAGCGCTCCGAGACGCGCCGGCAGGATCGCATCCGCGCGCAGATGATGAGCTTCGCTGACCGTATCGCGGCGCATCCGGTGGAATTCCGGGTCAAGGTTGGGCAGACCGGGCGCTTGTACGGCTCGGTGACCGCCTCGGACATCGCCGAAGCCCTGGAATCCAAGGTCGGCGAGGCCATCGATCGACGCAAGATCGTCATGGACGAGTCGCTGCGCACCCTGGGCGAGCACAAGGTGGCCATCCACCTGATGCAGGGCGTCAACGGCGCGATCACGGTCAACCTGGTGCCCGACGGCGAGTTGGTCGCAGATGCCCCCGTTGAGGAACCCGCCGCCGCCACGGCGGACGACGCTGCTGTCGGCGACGAAGACAGCGTCAGCGACGAACCCTCCGACGGGTGAGGCCACGGCCACCGGAATCAGGTGACGTGACCCCGACAGAAGGCGCCGCCGCCAGCGGCGCCGAGCAGGTGGTTCGGGTGCTGCTGCGGCAGGCCCGCTGCGCCGACTGCAATTGCAGCTACCGGTCCGAGAACGTCCATGTACTCCGCCAGCAGGACGACCGGATCTGGGATCTGGCCGTTGTCTGCCATCGGTGCTATACCATGAGTCTTGTCAGGGCTATCGTCCAAGGGCCAGCCTGGCAGCGGCGGTCTGATCGGTCGGCCTTGCCGGCCGTGGGTCCGCTGCATGAATTGGATCCGCTTGAGCGTGCGCATTTCCGCGCGCTGAGCCCGGTCAGCATGGACGACGTTCTTGACATCGCTGGCTTTCTGGCCGATTTCGACGGCGATTTTCAACGCTTGTTTCAAGGGCGCGGAGGCGATCCATGATGCCTGATGTCATCTGCTTCCGCAGCCCGAGCCGCCTCCTGGCGCTCGGGCTGCTTGCGTTTTGGGCCTCCGTCATGCGCGGCGCGGCCCCCGTTGCGGCGGCGCCGCGGGTCGACGTCACGGTGGAAGGAAGAGTCACCGACCTGACCAGCGGCCTGCCGCTGGCGGGCGCCACCGTCAGCGGATCCGGCCAGCGGGTGGAGTCCGATCTGGAGGGCCGCTTTGTGCTCGACCTGCCCCCGGGCCGCCACCGGCTTCGTGTCGATGCCATCGGCTACGGTTCGGCGACCGTGATCGACCAGAAGGTCGTTGCACCACGCCACGACGTGACGAACGACAAGATCCGGGTAGCATTGCCGCCCTTCGCGCCGGACGCCTTGGGCCTGCGCGCCATGGTGGATCGCCTGCGCGCCGAGCCGGAGCTCTCAGCAGACCTCCGCGGCCTGCTGGGACCGCCGGGCCAGGGGTCGGCGGCCGAGAAGGATCTGCCGGTCAGTATCTTCGACGCCGGCGATCCGGAGGACGTGCCGGAGCAAGTCCGGGTCCTGATGCCCGACGGCAGCATCACGGCCATGGCGATGGACAGCTACCTGAAGGGCGTCGTACCCGCCGAGATGGGCTACCTCTACCGCCGCGGCTTCGCGGCGCTCATGGCGCAGGCCATCGCCTCTCGAACCTATGCCGCCGTGCGCTGCCTGCCCGCCTCCGCCGGCGACCCCGATGTCTGCGAGCGCGGCCTGGACGCCAACGTGGACACCACCACACGGACGCAGGTCTGGCGCAACGTGCATTACGACATCTCGGACGCTGCCGTGGAGACCACCCACGGCCAGGTTGCCCGGAACGACGGCAAGCTGCTCAATGCGCTGTTCTTCGCTCGGGCCGCAGACCGCACCCTGTCCAGCGAGGAGAGCCGCTGCTGCGGTGGCCGCAGCTGGTCCTACCTGCGCTCGGTCAGCTCGCCCGAAGCCTTCGCCGAGCCCTGGGGCCATGGCGCCGGACTCAGTCAGGAGGGTGCGGCCACCTTGGCGGATTGGGGAGCCAGCGCGGAGGAGATCGTCGAGCATTACTATGCCGGGGCCCGGGTGGACATCCCCCAACAACCCCACCTGTACGACGCCGCCGTCACGCCTCGCGAAGGGTCGCCGGCCACGTCGTTCAACTTCGCCGTGTCCTATGTCTCTTGGGACAACCTGGCCCCGGTTGAGCGCCAGGTCTGGATCGACGACACGCCCTACGTCATGGACGGTCCCAGCGGCCCCGAGCACGATTACCGCAGCGGTGCTGACTACCGTTTCGAGGGTCGTCTGCCGGCCGGCCGGCACACTGTGCGCTTCGCCTTCTCCGGTGGTCGACAGGCCGTGGAGGTGGCCGGCGGTGAGGTCCTGGTGCAAGAAGCCGAAGCCTTCATCGGCGCCGTGGCTGCGGCCACGGACCTGACAGCCTCGCCGACACTTCCCGCCACCACGCCGCAAGCCGGGCCGGCCGCGTCGGTGGAGGTCCGCGCCGGCCGGATCCTCCTGACCTCCGACGACCTGGATGCCCGGCCTGATGCATCTGCGGCCGAGCAACCCCTGAGCGCACTGTCACTGGATCTCGCGGCCCCGGCAGCCCCGGACCTGGCGGCGGTCACCCTTGACGGGCCCGTGGTCGAGGCCGAGTTCCCCTTCATGGCGGTGGGGGCGCGATTGGACCGGCCAGCCGGTACCGGAGACGACGTGACGCTCCAGGTCCGCAGCAGCCGCGACGGCGTCATCTGGTCATCCTGGCAGAGCCTCACGGCGGGCGACGGCGATGCCCGGGAAGACCTGCCGGGCGCGTCCAGCTGGACGCGGCTGCTGATTACCCGGGGCCGCTACCTGCAGAGCCGGGCCTTGGTTATCGGCCCGCGAGACCAGGTGACGGCCAGTGCCGCGGGAGCGGTGGAAAGCCTTGAGCTGCATTACTTCAACAGCGACTCGGGCCCCGGCGCGCCGTTGTCGTCTTCCAGCGCGCGTCCGGCCGCCCTGACTTCGATGGCCAACCGCGACGAAGGCGACACCTTGAGCGCCACCGCCGTCTCCGTGATCGCCCGCGCCGGCTGGGGCGCCGACGAATCGAAGCGCCGGGATGCCGCCGGCAACGAGATCTGGCCGCCGGTCTACACCGCGCCGCGGGCCCAGTTGGTGCACCACACGGTCACCACCAACGACCCGGCGGACCCGGCCGCAGTCGTCCGCGCCATCTACCAGTACCATGCGGTCAGCCAGGGCTGGGGCGACATCGGCTACAACTTCCTGGTCGACCATCGCGGTAATCTCTACGAAGGGCGCTACGGCGGAGAGCGGCAGGGCAAGATCACCCAAGGCGGCCACGCCCTGCAGTTCAACCCCAACACCATCGGCGTCGCCCTGTTGGGCACCTATACGACCGCGAGCACCCGCCCGCCGGCGGCCATGGAAGGCGCCTTGGTGTCCTTGCTGGCGGAAAAAGGGCAGCGCTACGGCATTCAGCCGGACCTGCCCGTCACCTTGGCCGGCACGCGCTTCGCCCATTCGGTGATGGGCCACCGCGACTCCCTGCCCGGTCACACCCAATGCCCCGGCGACGGCGTCTACGGCCGCCTGGAAGGCGTGCGGACGGCCGTGCGGGTGCGGATGGCGGAACTCGCGGGACAACCCGGCGGCCCGCCACCGCCGACACCCCGGCCGCCCACGGCGCCGCCGCCCACCCTCGCCGCCTCCGGCTGCGGCGATGCCCTTTCCGGCGGCGATTTCGAGCAGGAAGACGCCCGTTGGGTGCGCAACCGCGCCTATTACACCAGCTGGGAAGTGTATCAGGGCGGACGGGCTCTGTTCATCGGCCTGCGCAACGCCGACGCGGACCCGGGTAGCAGCTACGCGTCGGCCCAGCAGGCGATTCGGCTGCCCGCGCGCTTGGGCTCGGCCCAGCTGCGTTTCGCCGCCCAGACCCAGGGCGACGCCGCGGACCAGCGGATCGTCCGCGTCGTCGACGCGGGAGGCCGCACCCTGGCGCTGGGGACCTTGGCCATCCCGCCCACGTCGGAGTGGAAGGCCTACACCTTCGACCTGACCGCAGCTGTGGCAGCCGCGGCCGGCCAGGAGATCCGCCTGTACTTCGGCGTGGTCAACAACGGCGACGGCCACCGGTCCTACATGCGCGTCGACGCCGTGGAGCTGCGCCTCTGCGCGCCCGCCGGCGCCGGCACCCTGCCTTCGCCCGGCCCGACCGAGCCGACCGCCGCGCCCACGGCCGGTTCGACGGCCGAGCCGACCGCCGGGGCCCATTCAGAACCCACCGCCACGGCCGAACTGCCCGCTAGCGAAGGCGGCCCGCCGCCGGCACCGCTCTGCGGTCCCCTCCTGCAGGAGGGCTTCGAAAATGCCGGCCCGGAATGGCAGGCCCGCGGCGGCCACGCCGCCCAATGGGTTCGAGAACCGGTCTTCGCCGGCGCCGGCGCGCTCCGACTGGGCCTGGTGGACCCGGCGGCCGATAGCTTCGATTTCTCGGGCCGGTCCCGCTCGGTAGCCATTCCCAAGGGCGCCCTGACAGCCACGCTGCGACTGCAGCTGGCCTGGGCCGCTCGCTCGCTGGAGGACACCTTCCTTGTCGAGCTGCGCGATGTCCGCCACGGGGTACGCGAGGTACTGCTGAGCGCGGGCGGGGAGGACGCGCCGCCGCTGAACACCTGGACGGCCTACACCCTCCCCTTGGGACCACGCTGGTTGAACCTGCCCGAGGTTGAGATCTACCTGGCACTGTTCAACCGCGGCCAACGGGAGGTTCCGGGCGGTGTGAGCGCTGTTCTGCTGGACGCCTTGCGCCTCGACGCCTGCTGGCGACCGGGGCAGGTCTGGTTGCCGGTGTTGCGGGGCTATTGATCCAACCGGATTTCCGCGCCTCCGCCCGTCAGTGATCGGTCGGCGGTCGCCCTCCGGCGCCAGACAGCCGCAGGGGTCATGCCCAGGATCCGCAGGTCCAGAGCCAGCGAGCGGCGCCGGATGTAGTCCAGGTCCAGCCGTACCATGCCGTCGAAATCGACGGCTGCCTGGTGGCTTGCCGGGTCGCGGCCTGCCACCTGCCACAGACCGGTCAGCCCCGGACGCACCAGCAGGCGCTGCTGATGCCACACCGACCAGTGCTCGGCCTCATAGGGCAGAGCGGGCCGCGGCCCCACCAGGCTCATCTCGCCCTTCAGGACGTTGACCAGTTGCGGCAGTTCGTCCACCGCGCTAAGCCGCATGAGGCGCCCCAACCGGGTGACGCGCGGGTCATGCGCGGGCGCTTGCCAGGGCAGGCCCCTTCCCTCCGGCCGCAGCAGTCCGGTCACCCGGCGACGGTGCAACGCCTCATCAGCGCCGGCCCGCATGCTGCGCAGCTTGAAGAGGACGAAGCTCCGCCCACCGCGGCCCAGACGCTCCTGGCGAAAGAAGGCCGGGCCGGGGGAATCCAGGCGCACGATCAGCGCCAGGAGGACGATGAGGGGGAAGGCTAGCGGGAGAAGGGAGATGGTGATGACGAGATCCAGGGGACGCTGCCAGGGAGCGGGGGGCAGGGTGACGATCGACAGCATGGGCGGGATTGGATCGGGATCAAGACTGCGCTGATCAAGACTGCGGTAGGGCATGGCAGAGCTAGTCTAGCCTGGGAGGCGGATTAGGTCTATGGACGGCGCGACGAGCGCCGGATCACCGGCCGCGCCGCATTCTGCTTGACATCTCCCCGTGCTGGGGGCGACAATCCTCCGCAGCAGAGCAGGCGGCCGGCACAGGCCAGTTTCGCCGGACATTCCAAACGCAAGGGGCGGGCATTCGTGCATCGTATGGAGGGGGCGGCAAGACGACTCACCCGCATCGGGGTCTTCTACGACGGCGGTTACTTCACTGCGGTCAACAACTACTACAACTTCACCCATCCCCGACGGAGTCGCCTGCACCTGGGGGGTCTGCATGATTTCATCCGGGAACAGGTGTCCTTGGCCGAGGACATGCCGCTCTCCTACTGCCATGTGGTGGACGTGCATTGGTTCCGGGGCCGCTTGCCGGTCTCTGAACTCTCAGACCAGCAGCTCGAGTCCGAGCGGATCTGGGACGATGTGCTCATGTCCTTCGGGATCGTCACCCATTACCTGCCGGTGACCGCCCGCCCAGGTCAACCCGTGCGCGAGAAGGGCATCGACGTCTGGTTTGCCCTGGAAGCTCTCGAGTTATCGCTCATGAACCGCTTCGATGTGGTGGTGCTCATCACCGGCGACGGTGACTACCTACCACTGGTGCGCAAGCTCAACGCGCTGGGGGTGCGGGTGATGCTGGTGGGATGGAACCTGTCCTACCGGCTCCCCATCGGCGAACTGCGCACGATCCGCACCGCCGAGGCCCTCGGCCGCGAGGTGACCCATCGCATCCGGATGGAAGAGGTCATCGGCGATGATCCGCAAGGCACCGACCCGGTGGTGGAGTCGCTCTTCGTCTGGCGGCCTCCGCGGCAGGCCGCAGGGGGTGAGGTCAGTCGGCCGGAGGCCACGGGTCTGCTTCAGACGGGTCGGATCGCCAACCTCCTGGATTCCTACGGCTTCATCACCCCCGAAGGGGGCGGGGAGAACATCTTCTTCCATGCCTCCGAGTTGATGGGTGTGCACTTCCGGGATCTGCGGCAGGGCGATCCGGTGACCTACCTTGCATCGCACAATGATCGCGGGCCTTGTGCCAGACGGGTGGAGCTGCTGAGCATGTGGCCAACGCCGGGCGAGGCGGTCGATGGTGCCGCGCCCGGAGAAGCCCCCTGACAGAGCCTGGGCAGGGCACGCTGGCGCGCCTTTCGCGGGATCGCGGCAACGAAAAGCGGGGACCCATGGCCGGAAGGCGACAGGTCCCCGCTGCGTCGGGTTCGGTGCTATAGCGCGCCTGTCCCAGTGGGCTATGGGCGCACGGCGATCAGTGCGACCCGGTAGCCTGCTGCGCCCGCTTCTTGGAGACGCGCAGGCGGACCTCGGCACGCCGCAACGCGGCCATGGCCTTTTCCATGTCCTGCTTGTCCGGAGCCTCCTCGACAACCTGTCGAGCGCGGACGCGGGCCGCTTCGGCGCGGGCCACATCGATCTCGTCGGCATGCTCGGCGGCCTCGGCCAGGATGACCACCTGCGACTCGCGGACCTCCATGAAGCCGCCACCGATGGCCAGGAGCTCGCGGTTCTCACCGCGGACAATCTCCAACACGCCCTCTTTCAGGGCCGTCACGATCGGAGAATGGCGTGGCAGGATACCCATGACCCCTTCGGAGCCCGGCACCACCACCACGTCCACGTCGTCGGCATGGTAGATGGAACGCTCGACTGTGACGATGTCCAATGTCATCGGCATGAGGAATCCTCCGGGCGGCCTCAGCCGCGCATTGTGCTCGCCTTGGCGATGGCCTCATCGATCGAGCCCACCATGCGGAAGGCCTGCTCGGGCAGATCGTCGTACTTGCCCTCCAAGATCTCTTTGAAGCCGCGCACCGTCTCCTCGCGCGAGACGTACTTGCCCTCCATGCCCGTGAACTGTTCGGCCACGCGCATAGGCTGGCTGAGGAACTGCTCGATCTTGCGGGCGCGACTGACCAACTGGCGATCGTCGTCCGAAAGTTCGTCCACGCCCAGGATGGCGATGATGTCCTGCAGGTCACGGTAGCGCTGCAGCACGCGCTGCACCTCGCGGGCCACACGGTAATGCTCGTCGCCCACGATCTGCGGGTCGAGAATGCGGCTGGTGGAGGACAACGGATCCACCGCGGGGTAGATACCCTTGTCGGCGATGGAGCGCTCCAGCGAGATGGTGGCGTCCAGGTGGGCGAAGGTGGTCGCCGGCGCCGGGTCGGTGTAGTCGTCTGCCGGCACGTAGACCGCTTGGAGGCTGGTCACCGCGCCCTTGCGGGTGGTGGTGATGCGCTCCTGCAGGGCGCCCATCTCGGAGGCCAAGGTGGGCTGATAACCCACGGCCGAGGGCATGCGGCCAAGAAGCGCCGACACCTCGGAACCCGCCTGTACGAAGCGGAAGATGTTGTCCACGAAGAGCAACACGTCCATGCCGTTGTCGCGGTAGTACTCGGCCATGGCCAGGGCCGTCAGGGCCACGCGAAGACGGGAGCCAGGGGGCTCGTTCATCTGGCCGAAGACCATGATGGTCTTGTCCATGACCCCGGCCTCGATCATCTCACCGCGCAGCGCGGTGCCCTCTCGGGACCGTTCGCCCACGCCGGCGAACACCGAGACGCCGGAATGCTCCAAGGCCATCGTCTGGATCATCTCCATGATGATGACCGTCTTGCCCACGCCGGCGCCGCCGAAGACGCCGGTCTTGCCGCCGCGGGTGAAGGGCGCCACCAGGTCGATAACCTTGATGCCGGTCTCGAAGACCTCGGTCTTGGTCGACTGCTCCTCGAAGCTGGGGGCCTCGCGGTGGATGGGGTAGCGCTCGGCGTCGGCCGGGATCGGCGCGCCGCCGTCAACGGGCTGTCCCAGCACGTTGAAGATGCGCCCGCGGGTGATGTCACCCACGGGTACCATGATGGGGCTGCCGGTATTGCGGGCCCGGGCGCCGCGCGCCAGGCCGTCGGTCGAGCCCATGGACACGCAGCGCACCATGTGGTTGCCGAGGTGCTGCTGCACCTCGGCGATCAGGGGCGTGCCGGTGCCCATGTCGATCTCCACGGCGTAGTAGGTCTCCGGCATGCCTTCCTTGGGGAAGCGCACATCGACCACCGAGCCCAGGATCTGGGTGACCTCGCCGACCATCAGGTCGTCGGTCTTACCGTTCGTCGTCACGGGATGCCTCCGTAATTATTGCTTCGCCATGGACTGTCGGAGCGCCTCAGCGCCACCGGCGATGTCCAGGATCTCGCTGGTGATGTCCGCCTGACGGGCCTTGTTGCGCGCCAGGGTCAGCTCCCCGACCAATTCCTTGGCCGCGTCGGTAGCGTTTCGCATGGCCACCATACGCGCCGAATGCTCGCTGGCCTGGGCTTCCAGAACGCCCTGGTAGATGCGGGTCTCCACCAAGCGGGGCAGAATCTCGTCCAGCACCGCCTCCGGGCTGGGTTCGAACTCGAAGATGGCCTGCGAAGGCGGCAGATCTTCCGGAATCTCCACAGGGAGGAGCTGCTGCCAGATCGGCAACTGCTTGACCGGGCTGACGAAGTCGGCGTAGACCAGATGGACAGAGGAGAACTCCCCGCCGAGAAAGCCGTCCACCGCCAGCCGCGCTGCCGGCGTGATCTCCAAGGCCGACGGCGTGTCGGAGATGCTGACGAAGGCCGCGCGCAGGTCTGCCTGCGCCCGGGCGAGGAAGTCCCGACCCTTCTTGCCCAAGGCCACCCAGGCGATGTCCTTGCCCTGTCTTTCCTCCGCCGTGCGCACCGCGTAGCGGATGACCGTAAGCACCAAACCGCCGGTCAGACCGCGGTCCGGGGTGATCAGGATCACCGCCGCCTTGCCCTTGTCATGTTTGGTCAAGAGCGGATGCAGCGGTGCCGCGTCCTTGGACTGCGCCCGCAGATGCGCCAGGACCTGGGCTGCCTTCTCGGCGAAAGCCCGGCTGCGGAACGTCGCCTCTTGGGCGCGACGCATCTTGGAGGCGCTGACGGCCTCCATGGCGCGGGTCACCTTGCCGATATTGGACACCGATTTGATGCGGCGCTGGATTTCTCTGGAACCCGCCACGGACTGCTCCTAGCCTCTTGGCTCTGCTCAGGCGCCGCGCATGGCGGCCCAGCTCTGGTTGTAAGCCCGGAGGGCCTCGTCCAAGAGTCCGCGAATCTCGTCATCCAAGGCCTTGCGCTCATCGATGAGGCGCCCGACGTTGGGATAGGTTTCGGCCATGAACTTGACCAGACCCTTCTCCCATTCCTTGACGTCCGCAGCCGCGACCTCGTCGGCAAAGTCGTTGGTGACGGCGTAGATGAGGGTCGTCTGCTGCGGGAAGGATTCCGGCTGGTATTGGCCCTGCTTGAGCAGTTCCTGCAGGCGCAGGCCGCGGTCGAGCTGCCGCCGGGTGGCAGGGTCCAGGTCGCCACCAAACTGGGCGAATGCGGCCAGGGAGCGGAAGGCGGCCATCTCCAGGCGCAGCTTGCCCGCCACCTGCTTCATGGCCTTGTACTGCGCATCACCGCCCACGCGGCTGACCGACAGGCCGGCGTTCACCGCCGGACGGATGCCGGCGTAGAAGAGCTCCGGCTCCAGGTAGATCTGACCATCGGTGATCGAGATCACGTTGGTGGGGATGTAGGCCGACACGTCCGAGAGCTGGGTCTCGATGAAGGGCAGGCTGGTGAGCGATCCGGCGCCACGCTCATCGGAGAGCTTGGCCGAACGCTCCAGAAGGCGCGAATGCAGGTAGAAGACGTCGCCCGGATAGGCTTCGCGGCCGGGGGGGCGGCGCAGCAGCAGGGAGACCTGACGGTAGGCGGCGGCGTGCTTGGAGAGGTCGTCGTAGACGATCAGGGCATGCCGGCCCGCTTCCATGAACTCCTCACCCATCGCCGTGCCGGCGTAAGGAGCGATGTACTGCATGGCCGCCGAATCGGAGGCCGAGGCCACCACCACGATGGTGTGGCCCATGGCCCCGTTGGCCTCCAGGATGCCCACAAGGTTGGCCACCTGCGCCCGCTTCTGGCCGATGGCCACGTAGATGCAGACGATCCCGGAGTCCTTCTGATTGATAATCGTGTCGATGGCGATGGCCGTCTTGCCGACCTGGCGGTCACCGATGATCAGCTCGCGCTGCCCACGACCGATGGGGATCATGGCGTCGATGGCCTTGATGCCCGTCATCACCGGCTCGTGCACGTTCTTGCGCTCGGTCACGCCCGGCGCGATGCGCTCGACCGGCCGCGTCGCGGTGGTCTGGATGGGCCCCTTGCCGTCGATGGGCTGCCCCAGGGCGTTGACCACGCGGCCGATGAGCGCGTCGCCCACCGGCACCGAGATCACCCGGCCGGTGGACTTGACGATGTCGCCTTCCTCGATGGCCGTGGCGTCGCCCAGGACGACCGCGCCGACGGAGCTCTCCTCCAGGTTGAGGGCGATGCCGTAGACGGAGTTGCCGCCGTCCTTGGGAAACTCCAGGAGCTCCGCAGCCACGCAGCCACGCAGGCCGCTGATGCGGGCGATGCCGTCCCCCACCTCTTCCACGGTCCCGACGTCGGCCGCGCTGGTGACCAGCTGAACCTTGTCCAGCTGGTCCTTCAGGATCGATGCGATGTCTTCAACACGCATGGTGATGTGTCCTCATCTTGTATCGTGCCGAGCTTGCGGACCGAAACGCCACGGAGCGCCGTCCTTAGCCGGCCGAACCGCCGGTGAGTGCGCGCCGGAGCTGCCCCAGGCGGTTGGCTACCGAGCCGTCGATATAGCGATCGCCGACGCGCAGGATCAAGCCCCCCAGGATCGCCCCATCCACTTCGAAAGTGATGGGCAGGTCATGGCCGTAGCGGGCCCGGAGCCGCGTTTCCAACTCCTGGCGCTCGGCGTCGGCCAGGGGCACGGCGGAACGAACCAACGCGTCGACGCGGTGCTTGCGCCCCGCGTGTTCGATCTCGTCCAGAGCCTCTTTGAGCCCGCCGATCCCGGCCTTCTCGCCGACCTGCGCGACGAGGTCGCGGGCTACGCCCTTCAGGTCGTCAAGTATGCCGCTCACGCCAGTTCTCCCAACTGCTCCTTGAGGAAGCGGTCGACCAGCGAGCGGTGCTTGTTCTCGTCGATGCCCTCGCCCAGAACCTTGGCTGCGGCGGCCAGGGCCAGGTCGGCCATCTGACCCTGCAAACCGGAGAGCGCCTGGGCGCGGGTCTGCTCGGCATCGGCGCGAGCGGCGGCCAGGATCTTCTCCGCCTCTGCCTTGGCCTCGCCCAGGCGTCGCTCGGCCGCTTCCTCGCTGCGCGCCACGGCCTCGCGCAGTCGCTCCTGGCTGGTGCGCCGCTCTTCGGCGATCTGCGCCTCCAGGCGCGCGCGCTCGCCGGCGGCCTCTTCCTTCACGCGAGAGGCCTCTTCCAGGGCCTGGCGGATCCTATCCTTGCGCTGCTCCAGCATCCGCAGGATCGGCTTGTAGACCAGCCGATTCAGGATGACCATGAGCAGCAGGAAATGCAGGATCTGGATGGCCAGGTTCCAGGGGAGTATGCCTAATGGTTTCACGGATCCCTCCCTTGTCGACGTGTCGCCGTGGATCAGACGGCGAAGATCAGGATCAGTGCAACCACCAGAGCGTAGATGGCCACGGACTCCGCGAAGACGATGCCGAGAATCATGTTGGTGCGCAGTTCACCGCCGGCCTCCGGGTTGCGGCCGAGGGCCTGCAGCGCACCGTTCACAACCAGACCGATGCCGATGCCGGGGCCAATCATGCCCGCCATGGCCAGACCGGCGCCCAGCAGCTTCATGGCTACGACGATATCACCATTCATGAGGTCTTCTCCTCCTCAAAGGGATCCGATGCAGATCGTTGATGTGCGATTGGGTTGGGTTGTGGCGACCGAACGACGGGGATCAATGGCTATGATCCTCGACCGCCTGCGACATGAAGGCCAGCGTGAGGATGGCGAAGACGAAGCCTTGGATCATCCCCACGAATAGCTCCAGACCGTAGATGGGCAACACCAGGAACAGCGGGATCAGGAAGGGCATGACGAAGAGCAGGGTCTGCCCGGCGAAGATGTTGCCGAAAAGTCGGAAGGCGAAGGACACGATGCGCGAAAGCTCGGAGACGAACTCCAGCAGCCCCACGAAGACATTGAGGAAGCCCTGGCCCACGCCGTGGCTGAAGTCGAAATTGAAGAACTTCTTCAGATAGCCCAGGCCCAGCTTGCTGAAGCCCGCGATCTCGATGGCCAGGAAGGCGATGATGGCCAGGGCCAGGGTGAAGTTGAGGTCCGTGGCCCCGGCGCGCAGGTAGGGCACGAAGGCGCCCTGGCCGGCCTCGACCGGGTCGGGGCCATGATGCTCGGCGTCCGCGGCGGCCTCGTGACCCGCAGCCTCGGCCGACTCGCCCTCGGCCGGCGCGGCGGCTTCCTCGGCCGCCAGCTCCTCGGCCGTCATGCGGCGCATCGCGGACGGCAGGCCCAGCACGGTGTCGATCTTGAACTGGGTATGCGTCGTCTTGGGCAAGGCCTCGTCGCCCTCACCCGGGCAGTTGCCGTGGGAGCAGACGATCCCCACCGTGTCAAAGCCGGGAATGAGTTCGGTCCAGTTGGCGAACATGACCCCCAGGAAGAGGGTGAGGATCAGGGGCAGCCAGGTCCTGGTCAGCTTGGGGCCGATCAACTGCTCCGACTGCCCCTGCCAGAACTCGACGACAGCCTCGAAGACGTTCTGCAGACCGCTGGGCACATCCTTCATCGCCCTGACGGCCAGGATGCCCAACACCAGCAGGATGACGTCCGCCAGGAGCAGAGCCAGCATGGTGTTGGTGAAGTAGAAGCCGTCGCTGATCTTGAAGAGCGGCTCGGCCGGCACCTGGATATGCGGGAGCGGCACGGGCGTATAGAGCCGGCTGGCCAGCATCAGCCCCAGGGCGACGAGGGTGGGGATGAGGATGCTGGGCTTCATCAGTTTGGACATCGAGCCTTCTTCCTCCTCAGCGCCCGGAGGCGCCCGTGGATCGTTCCGTCGCGTCAACTGTTCGTCTGGTCCGGTTCCGTCCGTCTGGCGCCGTCGACGTCCTCGGGCGGCGAGAGCGCCTCAAATCGAAACCGCATGGCCCGGGCCAGATAGATCGTGGCACAAAAAACCCCGACGAGCACGCCCGCCAGGGATGCACCGGGCATCGTTCCCGCCATGCGGTCCACCAACACACCGAGCAGGCCCGGCCCCAGCAACTGAAGATAGAAGCTGCATCCCAGCGTCAGGACATCGTACTTCCGAAGCCAGGCGACCATCTTGGTTGCGATGCGATTGTTCCCGATGTCCATCCCCCGTGCCGGGGCGCCGCAGGACGCTCGCAAGCCGCCCTCTGCCGAAGCGGGCGGGAGTATATCACAGGCCTTTCCGGCCTGTCCAACACCCGCCCGGCCCGATCGGGGCCGGGCGGGGTCCGAGATTCGTCCTACCGGGCGCCTGTCGTCAATCGGCGCCGGCCTGAAGGAGCCGCCCCATGAGGCGCAGCCAGACCACGTGGGCCACCGCGGCGCCATGACCTTCTTGAGCCAGGCTGCGGTTGGAAGCCTCCTGCAAGGCCCATTGCGCCTCGGCCAGGCTGAAGGGTTCCAGGGGCTCGTCACCCGCCGCCATCCGTTGCCGCAGGCTCTCCAGCGCGTTGTCGCTCAAGCCTTCCGCGGTGGCGTAGCTCCGCAACCCCCGCTCGCGGTCCAATACGGCCACGAATACATCGTGCAGACCGGTATGGCGCGGATCCGTGACGGACAGGAAGAGCAGGCGGGTCGTCCGATCGTCGCCCTTGCGCCCGTGCGCCTTCAGTCGGGGCAACGGCCCCGAGGCGGCCAGGGCAGCAGGATCCAGATCCCCGAGACGGGTCAGGGTTCGCCGCGCCTGGGCCCGGGCGGTGGGGTCATTGTGGTGGGCGGCCACGCGCAGGAGGGCGTCCTGCGCTTCAGGACGGCCCAGGGTATCCAGGGCCGCCACCGCCGACACGGCGATCTCGGGGTCGGCGGCGTGGCTGAGCGCCGCCAGAATGGGCTCGGCACGGGCGTCGCCCAGGCGCCCCAGGTCGTCGATCAGGTCCAGGGCCAGGTCCTGGGGCATCTCGCCGATCTTCTCCAAAGCGTTGGAGAGCGCCAAGGTGCGCCGTCCCGCTCGCAGCAGGGTCTCCAACGCCTCCTGCCCCACGCGGTCGACCGACTCGGCGTCCAGGTCGCCGGCCAGCCGGGGATAGTCGACCGGCGAGCCGTAGACCTCGAGCAGGCCGGCGGCGGCCATCTTGTTCAGCGGCGGCACGGTCGGTTCGCCGAGGAGCATCTCCAACGCGGGCACCAGGGCCCGCGCCACGGGCAGGACCGACCAGCGGGCCATGATCCGCGAGACCGTGCGCAGGACAGCCGGTTCGGTGCTGTCATGCAGCAGGCCGAAGAGCGGCAGCGCGGCCTCGCCTTCGTGCCCCTCGAAGGCGGCCAGCAGAGGAACAGCCTCTGCCGTGGTCAGGAGGGGATCGGATAGGCGGGCCACCAGGTCGCGAACCCGAGGGCTGTCCAGTTGGCGGGAGGCGGGCATGGGCCTAAGGTAATCGCGCTGGCCACGGCCGTCAACCCTGGCCGCCTCGGGCTGGCGCGACGGCAGATCCGGACGTATCCTCCAGGGCCGCCGCGCGCCATCCACCAGCGCCGACGAGCCTGTCATCCGCAAGCACCGGAGTTGCAGCCGCATGTCCACCGCCATCCTTCCGTTACTAGCCGTCCTGGCCGGCTACCTACTGGGCGCCATCCCTTTCGGGGTGGTGGTCTGCCGCCCCTTGGGCAAGGATCCGCGCCGCGTGGGCAGCGGGCGCACGGGCGGCACCAACGTCTACCGCACGGCCGGCGCCGTGCCGGCCATCCTGACCGTGCTGGGCGACGGGCTGAAGGGCGCCGCGGCGGTCTGGTTGGCGATCTGGCTGGTGCCGGGGGCGCAGCAGCCGCTGATCGTGGCCCTGGCCGCCCTGGCCGCCATCCTCGGCCATAACTACTCGGTCTATGTGGGCTTCGCCGGCGGCGCCGGCAGCAGCCCCAACATCGGCGCCTTCCTGGCCCTCAGCCCCAACCCGCTCTGGTTCCTGGGCGCCGCCGTGATCGGCGGCCTGGTCTGGAAGCTGGGGCGCATGGCCTCGGTGGCCAGCCTCAGCCTCAGCGCCGTTCTGCTGCTGAGCGTGCTGTGGTTCGTCTACAGCGGCCAACGATCTCCTGCGCTTCTTGTCTACGGCGTCGGACAGCTCGGTCTGGTAGCCTGGGCCCTCAGGCCCAACATCAAGCGGCTGCTGGCCGGCGGCGAGATCCGCGTCGACAGCCGATGAGGCATACCACCTGGGTACGCTGGTCCGTCGCCACGGCGGTCTTCCTGGCCATCGGCTGGGCCATGCAGCGCTACGGGCTGAACGCGGCGCGGCTGGCGCTCCTGGCACTGTTGATCCTGGTCTACATCTTCGGCGGGCATGGACGGCAGACGCGGGCGGGCGTCACAGGCGATCCAGGCGCGGGCGGGCCGAATGCACGGACGGACCCCTCGCCCGCAGACGGTCCGGACCCGAACGGTCCATGAAGGTGCTGGTCCTGGGGGCCGGTGCTGTTGGCGGCCTTCTGGGAGGGACGCTGGCCATCGGCGGGGCGGACGTCACCTTGGTGGCGCGCGGCGCGCGCGGGCGAACCCTCGCCGCGCAGGGGCTTCGGCTGGGGCGAGACGGCGAGTCACGGCACTTGGACCTACCGGTGGTGGAGTCGGTAGCCGACGCCGCCACGCAGGGACCCTTCGATGCCGTCCTCTTGACCCTGCGTGGCATGGATCTGGAAGCGGCGGGCGCGGAAATCGCCGAGCATCTGCCGCCCGGGCGCATCATCGTCATGCTCAACGGGGTGGGGCACGAGGCCGCTTTGGCCGCCCGTCTGCCCCGTCACGCCGTCTGCGCCGGCACCTTGACCGCCGCCTGCTGGGAGCGGGAGGTGGCCTGGATCCAGGCGACGGACAAGGGCGGGGTGGCCCTGGAATGCCGGCCGGGCGACGCCTGCGACAACGCCGACCTGGCGGAAGCCTTCCGCGCCGGAGGCCTTCCCAGCCGCTGCTTCCCTTCCGGCGCCGCCATCAAGTGGTCCAAGCTGCTCCTCAACCTGCTGGGCTCGGCCACCACGGCCATCCTGGGCTGGCCGCCGGCGCGCGTCTTCGCCGACCGGCGGCTCTTCGGCCTGGAGCTGGCGGCCTGGCGGGAGGCCATGGAGGTGATGAAGGCGATGGGCGTGGCGCCGGTGACCCTGCCGGGCTATCCCGTACCGCTCTATGTCCGCCTGGCCCGCGGCCTGCCCGCGGCATTCCTGCATCCGCTCCTGGGGCCCAGGCTGGCCGGCGGCCGCGGCGACCGCCTGCCGGGCCCCGCGGCCGACCTCGCTCGCGGCCGCACGCGCACGGAATGCGAGTGGCTGAGCGGCGCCGTGGTCCTCGCCGCGGCCCGAATGGACCTGAGCGCGCCGGTCAACGCCGCCCTTTCCTCCCTGGTGGCCGACCTCGCCGCCGGCCGCCGGCCGCGGGAGGCCTTCCGCGATCAACCGGAGCGCTTGCTGGCAACCGTCGCCGCCTGGCCTTCGCCGGTGGCCCCTGGAGAGGATGCGAAGCCATGAACCGCTGCTACCTGGACCTTCAGGGCCTGGTCTGGCTGGGCGGGCCGGACCGCCTGGCCTTCCTGGAGCGCATGGGCACCGCCCGCCTGGCGGACCTGGGTCCCTGGCAGGGCCGGGCCACGGTGCTGACCTCGGACGAGGGGCGCGCGGTGGACCTTCTCGCATGCCACGCCGGCCCGGACGGGGCGGCGCTGATCTGCTCCAGCCGCGCGGCGGCGCCCCTGGTGGCCGCCCAGCTCAAGCAGTATGTGCTTTACAGCGACAAGGTGACGGTCACCGACGCCACGGAGCAGGTGGCGGTCCTCAGGCTGACCGGGGCCGACGCGGCCGCCATCGCTGGTGGCGTCAGCGGGATCGACCTCGCCGACCTGGTCCCGGGCGACTGGCGCGCGGCGGGGGAAGGAGCTGGCGAGATCTGGCTGCTGCGCCATCCGCAGGGCAGTGGTCTGGACGGCTGGGACCTGGTGGTCCCCCGCCCCGCCGCGACTGGCATCGCTGAGCGGGCGGTCGCGGCCGGGGCTGCGCTGAGCCGGGCCGGGGACTACGACGCCGAGCGGGTGCCGCTCCTGCTGCCGATGCGGGGTGCGGAGATCGACGGCTCGGCCAACCCGCTGGAACTGGGCCTGGTGGGCCTGGTGGACTTCACCAAGGGCTGCTACATCGGCCAGGAGGTCATCGCCCGGCTGCATAACTACGAGAAGGTGCAGCGGGCCCTCCGAACCGTTCGATCGACGGAGCCTCTGGTGGCCGGAGCGCCCTGGCCGCCCCTGGAAGCCGGCGAGCGGCCGGGGGGCCGGGCGCGGCGCGGCCGCGTCTGCACGGTGGTCCGGGCGCCGGATGGCCGCGGCTGGCTGGCCACGGTGCTGGCGCCGCTGGGCGCGGACGCCGCCTGACGCACGGACGACGCACGCATTCGCATGATTTGACACGCTCCACGGAGCTGCCTATACTCGCCGGTCCCTTTTCCAGAGGGCTCAACACCGCCGATCATGGCCATCCAAACCAACCCCAATGCCGGTACCCTGCTTCGCTTCCGCCTGCCGCCGCGGCTGGTGGATCGCGGGCAGTTGGTGCGGCCCGACGGCCGCTTGCACGGCCTGCGGGTGCTCGTGGTGGATGACAACGCCGCCCATCGCGATATCCTGCGCCGCTATCTGAGCCATTGGGGGGTGAGCGGCCGGGGCGCCGCCTCGGCCGACGAAGCCCTGGCCTTCCTGCGGGAGGCCCAGGCGCTGGGTCAACCCTTCCATCTGGCCATCCTCGACCTGGCCATGCCGGAAGCGGACGGCTTCGATCTGGCTGATGCCATCGAGCGCGATCCGGACATCCTGCCCTTGCCCCTGGTCCTGCTGACGGCCTTCGACCAGCAGGGTCAGGCGCGAGAGGCTCGCGCCAGAGGCTTCAGCGCCTACCTGACCAAGCCGGTCAAGCACCTGGACCTGCTGGCCACCCTGCAGGCGCTGACGGCGTGCGACGACGAGGACGACTCGGCCTGACGTCGGCGGTTTGATGAACGCCGGCCGCAACAGGGCGAACCCCCATCGATGGCTTCCGAGTCGGATCCGCTCCCTGGGCCGGCCGATTCCGTTGCGTGCGTCCGTGGTGCGCTACTAGAACCCTTCGAGCAGGCTCAGGTCCGCCACCTGCCGCGGCAGTCCGGCGACGCGGCCCACCAGAGCCAGGCGTGCGGCGCGCAGGCCCGGGTCTTCGGCCATCACCAGGACCCCGTCGAAGAAGGCGTTGACCGCAGGGGCCAGTCGCGCCAGGGTGGCCAGCACCGCCGCCGCGTCGCCCCCGTCCAGGCCGGCCGCCGCCGCGTCGACCGCCGCCAGCAGCGTCGTGTCCGCCGGATCCACCAGGGCCGCGCTGTCCACCGTATCGGCCACCGGCCCCTGACTGCGGACGATGCGCGCGCAGCGGGCGTAGGCCGTAAGCGTGGCCTCCCAGCCGTCGGCCGCAATGGTCGCCTCCAGTTGGCGCACCGCGCGAGCGGCCGCGGCCGGACGGGCGGCCTGCACCGCCAGCACCGCCGCCACCACGTCGGCCGCGTGGCCCGCCTCGCGCAGCTGGCCCTCCAGGCGCTTGCCGATGAAGTCAATCAGCTCCGCGCGGACCTCGGGGGTCAGGGGCAGCGGCAGCTGCTCGGCGGCCGCGTCGATGGCCGCCGGCAGGTCCATGTCCAGGCCCTTCTCCACCAGGATCGTGCCGATGCCCAGGGCCGCGCGGCGCAGGGCGAAGGGGTCGTTGGCGCCCTTGGGCCGGAGGCCTGCGGCGAAGAGGCCCACCAGGCTGTCCAGACGGTCGGCCAGGGCCAGGGCGGTACCCGGCAGGCTCTGCGGCAGGCGGTCGCCCGCGCCGCGGGGCAGGTACTGCTCCTCGATGGCCATGGCCACCGCCTCCGGCTCGCCCGAGCGCAGGGCATAGGCGCGGCCCATGACCCCCTGCAGGCTGGTGAAGTCCACCACCATGCTGGTGCACAGGTCGTTCTTGGCCAAGGCGGCAGCGCGGGTCGTCACCGCCGCGTCAGCGCCCAGCCATGCCGCCAGGCGCGGCGCGAGGCGCACGAGGCGCGCCGCCTTGTCGGCCATCGAGCCCAGCTTCTCCTGGAAGCTGAGCCCGCCCAATCCGGCGCCGAAGCTCTCCAGCGAGCGCTCGCCGTCCTTGCGCCAGAAGTAGGCCGCATCGGCGAAGCGGGCGCGGATGACCGCCGCATTGCCGTAGCGCACCGCGTCATCGTCCAGGGCCGCCCCGTTGGCCACGGTGATGAAGTGCGGCAGCAGCCGCCCGTCTGGGCCCAGCACCGGGAAGTAGCGCTGATGCTTCTTCATCACCGTGATCAAGAGCGGGTCCGGCAGATCGAGGAAGGCCGGCTCGAAGTCGCCACGCAGGGCACGCGGCTGCTCCACCAGGTTGGCCACCTCCGCCAGGAGGGCGCCATCCTCGGGCACCGTGCCGCCCACCTCGGCCGCGAGCCTGGCCACCTGGCGGGCGATCTGCTCGCGGCGCGCCTCCGGATCGACCTCGATGCCCTGGCTGAAGAGCAGCTTGCGGTGGTCCTCGGCCGTGGCCACGGCCATGGGCCGGCTCTGCGGCCGGGGACCACGGGTCACGCGGTCCGCCGTCAGGCCCGCCCAGTTCAGGGGTACCAACTGGCTGCCATGAAGGGCCAACAGCCAGCGCAAGGGACGGCTGAAGGTGGCGCCGGAAGCGTTCCAACGCATGGCCCGCGCCGCGGGGAGGGCGGCGATGAGCGCCGGGAGCGCCTCGGCCAGCACCTCCGCGGCGCCGCGGCCGGCCACGTGGCGCGTGGCCAGGAGGCGCGGCTCGCCCTTCTGCTCCACCTGCCGCAGCTCGGCAAGGGTTACGCCGGCGCTCTTGGCAAAGCCTTCGGCCGCCTTGGTTGGCTGCCCGGCGGCGTCGTAGGCCGCTTTGAGCGGCGGGCCGACGACCTCTTCCACCAGGTCCGCCTGCCGCGGCGCGAGGGCGCTCACGCCCACCACCAGGCGCCGCGGCGTGCCGCCCACCTTCACGCCGCCGTGGGCCAGCCGCAGCTCCGCCAGCAGGGCGGGCATGCGCGCATCCAAGGAGGCGAGTGCCGCATCCAGGTCATCCACCGGCAACTCCTCCACGCCCAGCTCCAGGACGAAATCCGCCGGATCCTCCGGCGCCGCACCGGGATCGGCCGGAGGCGCCTCGGGCGCGCCGCCGACCGGGGCGCCGGCCACCCAATGCCGGGCGTCGGCGTCCGCGCCCAAGGGCAGGCCGGCCTCCGCACGCTCCGCCATGTACGCCTCGGCCACCTGCCGCGCCAGGCGGCGCATGCGCCCGAAGAACTGGGCCCGCTCGGTGACGCCGACGGTGCCGCGCGCGTCGAGCACGTTGAAGAGGTGAGAGCATTTGAGCACGTAGTCATGGGCCGGTCGGACCAGACCATGCTCCAGGGCCAACGCCGCCTCGGCCTCGCAGAGGTCGTACATCTGGCGCAGTCGGCCGACATCGGCCAGCTCGAACCAATAGCGGCTGGTCTGCACCTCGTTGCCCAGCAGGATGTCGCCGAAGGTGACGCGGTCGTTCCAACGCAGGTCGCGGAAATGCTGGACATCCTGCAGGGCCATCAGGATGCGGTCGATGCCGTAGGTGATCTCCACCGAGTTGGGCGACAGCTCCAGGGAGCCGGCCTGCTGGAAGTAGGTGAACTGGGTGATCTCCAGCCCGTCCAGCCACACCTCCCAGCCCAGGCCCCAGGCGCCCAGGGCCGGCGACTCCCAGTTGTCCTCCACGAAGCGCACGTCGTGGCGGGCGAGGTCCACACCGATGGCCTCCAGGCTGGCCAGATACAGGCCCTGCGGATCGCCCGGATCAGGCTTGAGGATGACCTGGAACTGGTGGTGGCGCCCCAGGCGGTTGGGGTTCTCGCCGTAGCGGGCGTCATCGGGCCGGATGCTGGGCTCGACATAGGCCACGTTCCAGGCCTCCGGACCCAACACGTGCAGGAAGGTAGCCGGGTTCATGGTCCCCGCGCCTACCTCCTGGTTATGCGGCTGCCAGATGACGCAGCCCTGGGCGGCCCAATACGTCTGCAGACGGAGAACGGCGTCTTGAAAGCTGAGGCCTTTGCTGCTCATGATGCAGGATCCTGGAACGGGGCAGTGGCGGGTGGAAGGCTGATTATACGGCGTGCGGGGGCGGATTGGCGGCCGGTCAAGCCTCGCGTCACCGACCTCAAGGCCCCGCCGGCGGCGGCTCTCCCACCCAGAGCAAGGTGATTCCCTCGCCGTATTCGGAGGCCGGCAGGCCGGCGGCGGCACGAAGGTCCGGCGCCGGGATCTGCCGCCGCAATTCCGCGAGATGGCCGTCCGACAGAATGGCGCAGCCGGGGGCGGCCTGTGCGGCGATGGCGGCGGCCAGGCCGGCGGCGTCATCCGCCCGCTCCGGCCGGATGCCCTGCAGGTTCAATCGGGCCTCCACGACGCGGCTGAAGGCGCCACCGGCCGGGTAGTCGGCGTCGATGCGGTTGTCCAGCACCAGCCGCGGACAGGCGTCTGCGGCCCGATCCACCAAGGCGTTCATCGCCGCGTTGGTCCGCCCGCTGGCGACCTGCTCGCGGTAGAAGGCGGTGACGCGCCCGCCACCGGCCGTCATCAGCCCCAGCAGCAGGATGGTCCAGGCGAACCGCAGCGAGCGAAGGCTTCGGCCGCCGCTCGCCCGCGGCGTCATCGCGGCGACCGCCAGCCACAGAACGGGCAGCAGCAGGGCGCTGTAGCGCGTGCCCATGGGAAAGCCGTACTGCCGCACCAGGAGCGGTGCCAGCAGCAGGAAGGAGAGGCCGTTGACGACGAGGAAGGCGTCCCTCACCGCCAGGGCACGGACCATGGCAAGCGTGGCGAGGCCGATGATCAGCAGGGCGAGGGGGTCCTGGGCGATCGTGAAGTGCTGGGCATGTCCGGCACCGCTCAGGGCGTCGACGACGCTGCGCGCCAGGGCGACCAGCCCCGCCCCATAGGTCGTGGTCCCGGATTCGGCGAGGATCTCGGGAGCCGAGCTACCGAGGCTGAGCGACCCTTCCCGCCACCAGGCGAGCAGATGGTGCAGGGCCACGGGCGAGAGCGCCAGGGCCAGGACGGCCAGGTAGGCTGCCAGCCGCCGGGCCGATGCCCCCAAGGCCCGGGCATGACGCGCCAGGAGCCAGGGCGCGAAGGCGGCCAGCAAGGGGTAGCATTGGAGCGCCAACCCGTAGCAGAAGCCGGCCAGATAGGGCCACCGCCCGCCGAGCGGACCCAGACTCAGCCACCACGACAGCAGCAACAGCAGCAGGCCCAGGGTGACGGCCCAGGGCAGATGCCCGTAGATGACCACGTAGGTAAAGGATGTGGACAAGAGCCCCGCGGCCAGCAACGCCGGCAGCAGGGGACCGCGGCGCAGGCCGATCATCGCCGTCAGCAGCGGCAGGGCGGAGCCCAGGACCACGGCCAGCAGGCGCGGCGTCTCCGGCGCCGACCAGATGGCCAGGGCCGCGCCGAGGAGGTAGACCATCAGCGGCCCGTTATAGCCGGTGAGGGACAGGGGAACCGTCTCCCCCCAGGTCAGGCGCACGGCGTACTTCACCAGGCGCACCTCATCCGTGTACATGGGGATGAGCTGGGCATAGGGCAGGCGGATGAGGATGGAGAGCAGGAAGACCGCCGCCAGGGCGAGACGGGCCCGCGGTGCTGCTGCCGCGGCCGGGAGTTCCGATGCCGCGGACACCGCAGGGGAAGCTGCTTCGATGGGCTGATGCACGAGGGGGCCGTTCCTGCGTCGCACGGGATCGCGGTCCCGCTCCGGGTCTGGGAGCTGATGATGCCACAGGCGGGCCGGCGCGCGGTCGGCGGCACGTCGCGGCGACCCTGAGATGGCCCGCCGGCCCGCGGGTCAATTGCCTCGCCGATGAAGCGGGCTTAACATGGTACCGGGCCATTGCCGGTTCGCCGATCGGGCGACGGCGGCGCCGGCCGGGTTGTGACATGAGCCATTCCGAAGACTTCGCCGCAATCCTGTCCCGCGGGCTGACCCGGCGGGACGCCTTGCGCGGCGGCTTCCTGGGCGGGCTGGTCCTCTTCCTGCCCTGGACGGGGAACAAGCAGCAGATCCCCACGCCCCACGGCGCCGGCGGCCTGGGCTTCGAGCCCCTGCCGTCCAGCCGTGAGGACCGCGTGCTGGTGGCCGGGGGCCATGCGGCGCAGGTCCTCCTGCGCTGGGGAGATCCGCTGCTTCCGGGCGCCCCGGCCTTCGATCCGCGCCGGCAGTCGGCGGCGGCCCAGGCCCTGCAGTTCGGCTACAACTGCGACTACGTGGGCTACATCCCCCTGCAGTCAGGACGCGCAGCTTCACAGCACGGACTGCTGGTGGTCAACCACGAATACACCATCCCTGAGCTGATGTTCGAAGGCTATGACTCGAGTCGTCCGACGCGGGAGCAGGTGGACATCCAGCTGGCGGCCCAGGGGATCTCCTTCGTCGAGGTCTACAGCGATGTGGACGATCGCTGGCAGGTCAACCGCGCCTCGCCGCGCAACTGGCGGGTGACGGGGCTGACCCCGATCCTGATGTCGGGACCGGCAGCCGGGCATCCCTGGATGCGCACCAGTGCCGATCCCTCGGGCATGCGGGTGCAGGGCACCCTGGCCAACTGCTCGGCCTGCGTCCTTCCTTGGGGCAACGTGCTGAGTTCGGAGGAGAACTTCCACCTCTACTTCGGCGAGTCGCGGGACCTGCCCCGCGGCGACCCGCGCAGCAACGACTTCATGCGCTACGGCTTTCCGGACCGGGCCTCGCAGTACGGCTTCGAGAAGGTCCACGACCGCTTCCGGATCGACCGCGAGCCCGGCGAGGCCTACCGTTTCGGCTACGCGGTGGAGGTGGACCCGCATGACCCGTCCTGGACGCCGCGCAAACGGACGGCCCTCGGCCGCATCCGATCGGAGGGCTCCACGGCCACCGCGACGGTCACCGGACAGGTGGCGCTGTACTATGGCGACGACATCATGTTCGAGCACGTGTACAAGTTCATCACCCGGCACGCATGGCGGCCGGGCGACCGGTCCCACAACCGCGGCCTCCTGGACCAGGGCACGCTCTACGCCGCCCGCTTCCACGACGACGGGCGCGGCGAATGGCTGCCGCTGGTGGCGGGGCAGGGGCCTCTGGTGGCCGCGAACGGCTTCCCGGGGCAGGCGGAGGTGTGCATGAACGCGGTGCGGGCAGCCACCCTCATGGGCGCCACGCGGATGGACCGTCCGGAGGACATCGTCATCCATCCTCATACGGGCAAGGTCTACATCGCCCTCACCAAGAACCCGAAGCGGGGGGAAGACGGTCTGCCGGGGGGCGAGTTGAACGCGGCCAACCCGCGTCCGGCGAACAAGGCGGGGCATGTCATCGAGCTGGAGGAGGACGGCGGGGACCACGGCGGCACGCGCTTCCGCTGGCGCATCTTCCTGCTCTGCGGTGATCCTGACGATCCGGACACCTACTACGGGGGCTTCCCCAAGTCCCGCGTCAGCCGCATGGCCTGCCCGGACAACATGGCCTTCGACCTGGACGGCAACCTGTGGATCGCCACGGACGGCCAATCGGAGCTCTACGGCGATCACGACGCGCTCTACGCTGTGCCCACGGAGGGCGCGGAGCGGGGCTTCGCGCGGCGCTTCCTGACGGGCGTCCCGGGCTGCGAGATCACGGGGCCCTGCTTCAGCCCCGATGGCACGACGCTCTTCGTGTCGGTGCAGCATCCGGGCGAGGGCGGCACCCTGAGCGATCCACATTCGCGCTGGCCAGACGGCGACAACCCGCCCCGACCCTCGGTGCTGGCCATCCGCGCGACGGACGGGCGCCGGGTGGGGATGGGGGCGGGGACGGCCCGTGACTGACGCGAACCGCGTCGGACCGCCGCGGACAGCGCGGCGCCACCGTGTAGCGCGGCCGCGCTTCCCGACCGGGCTAAGTGGTCGCGGACCTCGGTTGACGCTTCGCGGCCTTGGGTTTCGGCAGCGGAAGCGCGAGGGCAGTGATGCGCAGGAGGCGGCCCAGGAGCTCCGGATCCTCGAACTCGATGTCGATCTGGAAGTACGGCTTGCCGCCCGGGTAGGGCGGCTGCTCCGACACCGCGCCGAGCAACCCGCGCCCCTCAGCCGTCGGCTTCACAAAGAGCTGGTTGTCGCAGACCAACGCGACCACCTTGCCGTCCAGATAGAGCGCGTATTCGCCGAACATTTTCTTGTAGCTCAGCGCGTCTCGCAGGCCGGATTCCTCGCAGACGTATTGGACGAAGTCCTGATCCGTAGCCATGGTCGTCTCCTTCGATCAACGTGATGAAAGCGGCCTCGTCGCTGTTTGCCGAGCCCATCGGACGGGTCTATGCTTGCCGTGAGGGGTGGCGTAGGGGCCTCTCCTACAGCGGCCGTCGTCGCCTGCGGTAGCCGGGTTCCCGACGATGATGTCGCTCCTTGTCTATCCTAGGCTGATACCTCGATTACGGTAGCAGGATTGCTGAGGCATGGTAGCAGTGTAGCTGGGGTTGACTGCCAGGGTACCTGCGGTGACAGCGGCTGATGAAACACGTTTCTGGTGCTGTTACAGCACGTTGCTCGCCGTGTTGTGTGTGTATCACGTGGCTGTATTCCGCGCTGGTCTCGGCCGATTCGGCGATAGGCGCTTCAACCTTGGACGTCGCAGCCGTCGATGGGCGACAGGCCGCCGCGCTTGTGGCTAGACCCAGCCCCCGTCCCCACGCTACCATCCTGCCCATGTCCTCCACACCCTTCACGCCGCAGCCCATCCCGCCCCTCCCCGTCCCCCTCTGGCGCCAGGCCGCGCGATCCTTGCTGGCGCGCGGGCGGGCAGTGGCGGCGGCGGCCCTGCGGCCGCCCACACGGCGACTCAACGATGCCGACTACGGCGACTGGGACCGCATGACCCTGCGTGACTGGCTTGACCATCACCAGCGGGAGATCGTCTTCAGCCAATGCCGCTGGATGGGCATCCCCATGCTCAAAAGTCCCCTGGACAGCTGGATCTACCAGGAGATCATCGCTGAGACCCGGCCCCAGGTGCTGGTGGAGATCGGCAGCCATTCCGGCGGCAGCACCCTCTACTTCGCCCAGCTCTTCGACCTCCTGGGCGAGGGCGAGGTGCTGTCGCTGGACATCGACCGCTCGCGCTACCAGGCGGTGCATCCGCGCATCACCGAGATCACCGGCGATTGCGCCGATCCGGCCATCGTCGCCCAGGTGGCGGCCCGCTGCGCCGGCAAGCGGACCATGGTCATCCACGACGCCGACCACCTGCGGGCCTCGGTTCTCCGCGATCTGGAGTTGTACGGCCCCCTGGTCAGCCCCGGCTGCTACCTCATCGTGGAGGACGGCATCCTGGACCTCTTCCCCGCCAGCGACCACTTCGGACACCTGGAAGAAGGTCCTCTGCCGGCGATCGACGACTTCGTCGCCCGGCATCCGGAGTTCCAGGTGGACAAGGACCGCGAGCGCTACCTGATGACCTACAGTCCCCGCGGATTCCTCAAGCGCCTCGGCTAGCGCTTCCCGCTCGGCTCGATGGCCGCCGAGGCCGTCATGTTCCAGCGCAGCCGCTCGTCCTGGCGGTCCAGGGCGATCGTCACCCGGTAGGTGATATCCCCCAACCGGCTCTCGCCGTAGCTGCGGACGCGCACCACCTTGCCCGGCAGGGACAGGCCGTCGACGGCGTCGAAGGTCACCCGGGCCGTGTCGCCCTCGCGGATGCCGACGACGCTCAACTCCGTGAGATCCTCCGTCTCTACCTGCCAGCGACTGGTGTCCGCCAGGCGCACCGCCGGGGCGTCCGGGGCCAGGATCTGGCCTTCCACGACCTCCAGCGCCGCCACCGTGGCGGCGAAGGGCGCCCGCACCACCGTGTCGTCCATGTTGAGCTGCGCCAACTCCAGGGCCGCTCGGGCGCGCTCCATGCCCGCCGTGGCGATGATCAACTCCTCGCTGGAAGCCCCGCGGCGCACGCGGTCCAGCTCAGCCCGCGCCTGGCGCAAGCGGGCCGCGGCCGCCGCGCGCGCGCCCTCCGCCTCGCCCACCTGGGCCCGGGCCACCGCCACATCCTCCTGCGCCGTGCCGCGTTTCTGCTTGCCGTACTCCAGCTCGGCGATGCGCACCGTCTCTTCGGCCGCCTGAACATTGGCCTGGGCCTGGTCGCAGTCCGCCTGGGTGAAGGCCAGCTTCTCCTTGACCCGGCCGCAGATGGCGTCGCGCTGGGCCTGCAGGCCCCAGCGCGTGTTCTTGGCCTGCTCGAAGCGGCGCTCGGCGATGGACACATCGTCCGCCGAGCCCGTCGTGACCTTGGTCAGGCCGGCGTCGGCGGCCGTCACGCGGGCCGTGGCCGCACGCAGTTCGGCGTCGGCCACATCCACCGCCGCCTCCGAAGCCGCCAGCGTCTCTGCGGAAGCCCCTTTCTGCACCTGGGCCAGCCCCGCGTCCGCCGCCCGGAGGGCCGCCTCCGCATCCAGCAGCGAAGCGGCCTGGGCGCCGCCCGAGACCCGGAGCAGCTCGGCGCCCGCCTTCACCGCCTGGCCTTCCTTCACCGCGACCTTCAGCACGCGGCCGCCACCGCGCAGGCCCAGGGACACGCTGCTCACCGGCAGCACCCGCGCCTCGGCGACCACCCCCGCGTCCGCACCCACCGGGCCGATGGTCGGGGTGGCCGTCCCGTCGCCGCCGCCCGACTTCCCGCAGGCGCCCAGGAGCAAGCCCAGTCCCAAGAGTGCGCCGGCTCGCAACAAAGGCAGGCTCGGCCATGTGAAGACGTTCCCAACCATCCTGAACTCCTCGAAATCGTGCATGACACCCAATCATCCCATCTGTGACCAATGTAACAAGCGCGTTAAACGCGTTCGTCGTCTCCAGAGTCACGGTCGAATTCGCGGCAGGCCGACGCGAGCCGCTCAGTCATAGGCCAGCGCCTCGCGCACGCTGATCCGAACCGCACGCCGCGCCGGCAGCCAACTGCATAGCAGCACCAGCACTACCTCCAGGCCGAGCCAGACAGCTGCGCCCCCCAGGCTGAGCCCGAAGCTCAGGGGATTGCCCAGGAGCGATTGCCCGATGGCGCGTCCCAAAGCCCAGCCCAGAGGCAGGCTGAGGGCCGTGCCCAGGAGCCAGCTGAGCAGGGCCACGGTCAGGGTCTCCACCAGGATGATCTGGTAGAGCGTCCCATCACCCGCGCCGATGGCGCGCATGACCCCGATCTCGCGAGTGCGCTCGATCACGTTGAGCGAAGTGGTCCCCGCCAGGCCCAGGCCACCGACGATGGCCATCAGCCCCACCATGGCCAGGAGCAGGGCGATGATGCCGTCGAAGGCCGCCAAGGCCTCCCGCCGCTCCTCGTCGATCTTGATCACCAGCGAGATGCGCAGACCGGCCCGCTCGAAGGCCGACTCTAAAGCCTTGGCCGCTGTCTGTCGCGCCGCCTCTGAGGGTTCGATCAGGGTCACCGACAGCCATTGCGCCTGGCCCGCTGCCTCGACCACCTTGCTGAAAGGAAGGTAGTTGACGTAGATCAGCGGCGTAGGCCCCAAGCCCTGGGTCACGCCCACCACGGTCCAGCTGGTATCGCGCCCCTCCAGCTTCAAGCGGATGGTTCCGCCGACGTCCAGGCCCGGCTGGTCGTCCAGCACCGCGGTGCTGACCACGGCGGCGCGCTCGTCGCCCGGCAGCAGCCAGCGACCGCGCAGGATGGGCACCCGCAACATCGTCGACTGCGCCGGCGGGGCGAAGACGATGAGCGGCACGCTGAGGGAAAGCATGCTCGGCCCCTGTGGCCGTTCGGCTCCCAGATGGCGGGCGCTGGTGAAGCCCCAGCCCTCGGCCTCGCGGATGCCGGGCACGCCCTGCGCCACCCCCAACAAGCGCTCCAACCGGTATGGCCGTGCCAGCTGAATCGCCACATCGTACTGGTACAGCTGCATCAGGGTGTCCATCGTCCGGCCCAGAGAGGCGCGGACATGCAGAACGCCTACGAACATGGCTCCGGCGATGGTCAGGGTGATCACCGTGAGCATCAGGCGGCCGGGGCGGCGGAAGGTATTGCGCAGGCCAAGAAGCAGAGGCCGCGAGAGACCGGACAGCCGCTCGAGCAGGCGGTCCATTCGCCGCCTCCCGAACTGCCCCCGGCCCAGCCCGTAGCTGTTCAACGCCTCGCGCACCGTGATGCGGGTGCCCAACCAGATGGGGACAGCGGCGGCGATCACCGGCACCAGCAGGGCCACCGCAGCCTGCAGGGCCAGTACCGGAAGGCTGATGACGCCCCCGTGAAGGTCCAGGTTGAGGTAGCGGGCCATCAGGCGCGACAACCAGACGGTGCCGGCCAGCCCGGCGGGCAGGGCCACGCCCAAGGAGAGCGCCCCATAGGCCAGCACCAATCCGGCATAGAGACCACCGATCTGCCCCTGCCCCGCTCCGATGGCCTTCATGATCCCGATGGCCCGAGTTTCCTGGGCCATGATGGCCGCAGCGGTGTTGGCCACCAAGAAGCCGCTCAACCCCAGGGCCAGGGCGCCCATGGCCCCCAGCAGCAGCAGCATGGCCTGAATGGTGCTGTCCAGGGGATGCTTGCCCGGCTCAGGAATGGTCATATAGTAGATGGCCCGGCCATCGCGTTCCAGCTTGTCGCGCACCGCCGCCACGACGTCGGCGATATGGCCGGCGTCGTCGGCGCGCTCGGCAGCGCGAAGGTGGAGTTCGTTGACACCCCGACCTTCACCGAGCCAGGCCAGGGTGTCCTCGTCGATGTAACCCCAGGGGGTGCCGTCGATGGTGAAGATCAGGGCGTAGACGTCGAAAGCCGTGCCCACCACGCGCAGGGTCCGCTCCTTGCCCAAGGGGGTGCGCACGGTGACATCCTCGCCGATCCCGGCGCCCACCAGGCCCAGGGCGGAGCGCTCAACGACCATGGCGCGACGCGGCGGTGGCCATTGGCCTTCGTGGGGCAGCACCCGGTCCAGGCGCGTCAACCCATCCTTGGGCAGCACGTTCAGCTGCATGTTGCGCCATTCGCCGCCCGCGGCGCGCACGCGGACGAAGAGGCTGCGCCGCCCCTCGGCCTCAGCCACCTCCGGCATGCGCTCGACCGTCGACACCAGGTCATCGTCAAAGGTGGTGAAGGTGGTCAGGGTGGCGTTGGAGGGTTGGATGGCCCGGAAGGAGTCGTCGAGGGCCCGCGCGATGCGCTGCCGCGTGCCGGCCACCGTTCCGATGGCGAAGACGCCGACAGCGATGGACAGGACCACCATGAAAGTCCGGGCCCGCGCCAGAGAGAGGTCCCGAACCACCTTGCGCCAACGCGGCGCGAGAGCGGCAAGGCGAAAACCCGATCTCATGAGGTTTCAGAGGCCGCCGAAAGGCCGACAAGGTGGTCGCCGACGATGCGGCCGTCGGCGATCTCCAGCACCCGGCTGGCCCGCTGCGCCAGGTCCCGGTCATGGGTGACGAAGACGATGGTCTTGCCGACGGCCACCAGTTGCTCGAAGAGCCTGAAGATCTGGTCGGCCGTCGCCGAGTCCAGGTTGCCGGTGGGCTCGTCGGCCACCACCAAGGGCGGGTCATTGGCCAGGGCACGGGCGATGGCCACGCGCTGCTGTTCGCCGCCGGACAGGGCGGCGGGCAGCTTGTCGGCCTGGTCCGCCAGACCCACGCGTCGCAGCAGCTCGCGCGCCCGCCCCGCCGCCTCAGGCCCGGCGCCGCGTCCGGCGAAGTCCATGGGCAGCTGGACGTTCTCCAGGGCGGTGAGCGTGGGCATGAGCTGGAAGAACTGGAAGACGATTCCCAGGCTCAACCCGCGCCAGCGGGCCAGTTGGGCCTCGCTGAGCTGCCCCAGGGAACTGCCATGGACCGCGATGCTGCCTTCGCTGGGCCGGTCGATGCCGGCGATCATGTTGAGCAGGGTGGACTTACCGCTGCCGCTCTTGCCCACCACGGCCACGAACTCGCCGTGATCGACGGTCAGGTCCACGCCGCGCAAAGCCTCGAATTCGCCGGCCGCCGTCGCGAAGCGCTTGACCACACCCGAGAGCAGGATGAGGGGTGGATGGGGGTCTGCAGAGGTCATGGTAGTCGCCAAATCAAAGGGTCGAAGGAAGGCGAATGGCGCCGGGATCCGGTTCGGCAATCCGCCCGCACCGACGGTTCAACGGCTGCCTCGCCGGATCGGTGGCAATGATACCTGAGTCCGTGCGGCGTGGGGATCGCCGCGCGTTCCTTAGCCTTCTACCCTGGCGCCCGCGCCCGGGTTGCACGTAGAATATCCATCCGCCCGCCGATGCCTCGCCGCATCGCCCTCCCTCCCACAGGTGCCCCGCCATGAGCAAGAAGCAGCGCGCCCCCCGCGACCCGGCGCCGCAGCCGCCGCGAAACGCGAGCCTTCCCGCAGCCGAGCCGAGCACGAAGCGTCCTGGGTCCGCCGCCTGGCTCTCGCTGATCGCCGCAACCGTGATCTTGCTGGCCGCAGGCGCCTGGGCCTGGCGGCGCTACGCCCCTGGAGGCGCTGTTACCGCCGAGCTGCCGGCGGCGGACTTCGTGGCCCGGCTGCCGCAGATCGACGCCGGGCGCTGGATCATCCCCACCCAGGCCGCGGTTGAGGCCGGCGAGACGAACGACCTGTCCCGCCACTGCCGGGAGATCGACGAACACGTCTACCTGGGAACGGTCATCCAGACTCGCTTGGAGACGCGCCTGCGGGCCGCGCGGCAAGCCGCGGCCGCGCGTCATGACCCGCAGACAATCGCCGAGCTGGTCGAGTTCGGCTATGCCCTGGGCAAGGCCTACGCCAGTCGCGGCGACTACCAGAAGGCGCTCACCGAGTTCGAGTCCACCCTACAGGTGGCCGAGGGCAACAGTTCCGGGGCCGCGATCGGATCGATGGCCGGAAGCGCCACCCCGGCCATCCGCCCCCAGGACATCCGCCGCCAGATCGCGGCCACCTATCTGCGTATGGGCGAGTCGGCCAACTGCGGCCAGGCGGCCAGCCCCTACCTCTGCCTGCTCACGCAGAGCAAGGAAGGGGCCTATGACCGGCCGGAAGAGGTGTTACGGGCGATCGCCTTCCTGGAGGACAGCCTGCGCCGCTACCCGGAAGACCGCAGCGCCCGTTGGCTGCTAAACATCGGCCATATGCTCCTGCGCAGCTATCCGGAGGGCGTGCCCGCGGCCTGGCTGATCCCCCCGGAGCGCTTCGCCGCCCAGCATGAACTGCCGCGCTTCCCCAACATCGCCCCGCAGCTGGGTCTGGCCACGGTGTCCGTCCTGGGCGGCACCCTGATCGAAGACCTCGACGAGGACGGCTTCCAGGACATCGTCACCACCATCTTCGACCCCTGCCAGAACCTGAGCTACTACCACAACGACGGGCAGGGCGGCTTCGAGGAGCGAACGGCTGAGGCCGGCCTGATCGGCCAGCTGGGTGGTTTCAACATCCAGCAGACCGATTTCGACAACGATGGTCACCTGGACCTCTTCATCACCCGCGGCGGCTGGCAGATGGACAGCGGACGCATGCGTCCCTCGCTGCTGCGCGGCAAGGGCGACGGCAGCTTCACCGACGTCACCCATGCCGCGGGGCTGGATCAGGCAGTGTACCCCACCCAGGCTTCGGCCTGGGCGGACTACGATCTGGATGGCGACCTGGACCTGTACATCGGCAACGAGATGAGCAACGACAACGTGCCCTACCCCAGCCAACTCTACCGCAACAACGGCGACGGCACCTTCACCGACGTGGCCGAGGCGGCGGGGGTACGCAGCGACCGGATGACCAAGAGCGTGGCCTGGGGGGATTACGACAACGACGGCGACCCGGACCTGTACGCCTCCTGCATCGGGCCCAACCGCTTGTACCGCAACAACGGCGACGGCAGCTTTACCGACGTGGCGCTGGCGCTCGGCGTGGTCGAGCCTTCGGGCCGCAGCTTCGTGGCCTGGTTCTGGGACTACAACAACGATGGGCACCTGGACCTGTACGTGAACGGTTACCAGGCCACCCTGGACGAGATCGCCCAGGACTACCTCGGCGAGATGCCCACCGGCGGCGCCCGGCCGCGCCTGTACCGCAACGACGGCCAGGGCGGCTTTGTGGACGTCACCTCGGCGACGGGCTTGAACATCGTCCGCGTGCCGATGGGCGCCAACTTCGCGGATGTGGACAACGACGGGTGGACTGACTTCTACCTCGGCACGGGCGATCCCGAACTGAGCACGCTGACCCCCAACGAGCTGTACTGGAACGACGGCGGCAAGCGCTTCCTGAACGCCACGGCCTCCGCCGACGTGGGCCACCTGCCCAAGGGTCACGGCATCTCCTTCGGCGACCTGGACAACGATGGGGACCAGGAGCTGCTGGTACAGGCGGGCGGCTTTGGCCGCGGCGACGCCTCACCCAACGCCCTCTTCCTCAACCCCGGCTCCGCCAACCACTTCGTCGTGCTCAGGCTCCGCGGCAAGACGGCCAACCGCGCCGCCATCGGCGCCCGCCTGCGCCTGACGGTCAAGGACGGCGCGGGCGGCTCGCGCGAGATCCACACGGTGCTGGACAGTGGCGGCAGCTTCGGCGCCAACAGCCTGCAGGCGGAAATCGGCCTCGGCACGGCCACCGTGGTCGAGGAACTGGAGGTGCGCTGGCCAGCCGGTCCTACGGAGGCCTGGAAGGGCCTGGCCGCCGACCGCTTCTATCTGGTGGAGGAGGGCGCTGCGGCGGTCACGCCGCTGGAGCGCCGGAAGATCGATCTGAACGGCGGCTGATCCGAAGCTCAGATCGTGATCGTCGTCCCGTCGAAGCGGGTCAGGCTGAAGCCCGTGAAGGGTTCGTTCATGCACAGCCGATCCTCGCGCAGGTAGCGGATGGCCAGATCCTCGCCCAGGCGCATCGAAGCGTCGCCGTCCGTACGCCAGTGAACACCGGCGATGTTGCGACCAAAGGCCACATTGGCCGCCAACTTGTTCAGCTCGCCTCCCACGGTAAGCGGGGCGCCCCCATAGGCCACCAGGCTCTGGCCATCCGCCGTGGGCAGCACCGGCGCCGGCAGCACCCAGGTCTCGTCGAACATCGCCTTGAGGATGGTGACGCAGGCACCGGCGACCGTGGCATGGCCTGCCCCGTAGGCCGGATGGGTGGGCGAGCCTTCCGGGAAGGCCATCGGCAGCAGGTAGCTGCCGTGACGGCTGTACACCTGGCCGATGGCCTGGCTGTTCATGATGTCCGGGTGGATGCCGTAGGCGGCCGCACCCGTTTTCTGGTTGTGGATGCGCCCCGCCATGGCCTCCGGCCGCAAGCGCCGGTGCACGAACCATTTCTGGTACCAGACCGCCGCCAGAGCTGTCCGCGCCACGCCGCAGAGGATGCTGGCGATATAGGGCGGTCCGAAAGTGCCAAAGGCCGCCTGGTTGCGCGAACTCCGGTAGGGGTTGGCCGCGTCCATGGGCGCTCCCTGATCGAAGAGGATCAACAGGGCGTTGAAGTAGGCCTGGAAGAGGACATCGATATGCACCCACTCGCTGAGATCACGGCCGTTGATGATGTAGCGGGTCTGGCTTTCGAAGCCCTGATCGCCGCTGGGATTCACGCCGTTCTGGATCGCCAGCCAATCGGCATAGCCGGTCATGTAGTCCACCCCCGCTTTGCGGGTGCGCATCTTGCGGTCCACCACCTCAGCGCCGAAAGGCGTCTTCAGCCACATGAACTGCGAGATGTAGGGGCCGAACGTCGTCCCCACGGCTTGGGAGCGGAAGAGCGTCTGCGGCGTCACGGCACCGGCCACCTTGGGCGCCCGGAAATCCGACATCGCTGAGAGGTCGATGCAGGCCGCTGCCGCCAGCGGATCGCTGAGGTAGTCCTGGAAGGGCAGGTCCCGGAGCAGGGCCATCCAGTAGTTCTCGGCGATCTCGGCCGCCTGCTCGGCACTGCGCAGGGCGGGTGCGGGCGCTTGGGCGATGCAGGCCGGATCTGGGCCTTGCAGGGCGAAGGCCAGCCCGCCCTGCGGATTGGTCAAGGCCCGCGTGCCACCCAAGGGGATGGCCTCGAAATCCGCAGGGCTACCACTGCCAACGGCGCGGAGCATGGCCAGATAGGCAAGCGGATCCACTTCGCCGAGGGCGTTGTGCGGCAGGCCCTTGGAGTAGTTGCCGATGTAGCCCGGCAGGCTCGCCTCATCACCGTTGTTCTGGTGCTGCGGGAAGCCCAGGCCCTGCTCATAGAGGGCCGCCTGCTGGCGCATGTACATG
>Ga0073904_10000214_pt1 | contig 39416 bp, 31 predicted proteins | sample KloWWTrecipitate_FD_66668 | JGI IMG/M metagenome (GOLD analysis project Ga0073904, IMG submission 66668) | Active sludge microbial communities from Klosterneuburg, Austria, studying microevolution and ecology of nitrifiers - Klosterneuburg... | ecosystem: Engineered > WWTP > Aerobic digester >... | reverse complement strand
GGGTTTGTTCGATGGCAAGGATCTGGCCATTCTCAGCCCACGTCGTGGCATGCGTCGGCACGATGACGCCCTCGGACTGAGCCATGAAACAAAGGTGGATGGTCAGGACCCACTACTGAGTCGGGACATTGCCTACTATCAAGGGGCGAGCCATGCTTTCGGCGACCACCTGATCGCCTGGCAGGCGCCGGCCGCCACGCTAGGGCCTCTCGTGCAACGCTAGTGCTGGCAGTGACTTTGCCAGCTCCAGAATGCGCCGTTTGACCTGAGCCTTGGTGAGACCGACGCCTTCTGCCAACTGATTCGGAAGGACACCAAGTTGGAGGGTAAGCGCACGAGTACGCGGGAGCCGGCGCGATCTGGCAAGAAAAAACCCCAACCGAGAACGGCTGGGGTTTCAATATTGGTGGGCCCCCCGGGAGTCGAACCCGGCACCAACGGATTATGAGTCCGCTGCTCTAACCAAGCATGAGCTAGAGGCCCGGTGAGCCTTTACTGATCGCTGTCGAGGAAGCTGCGCAGCTTCTCCGAGCGGCTCGGGTGACGCAGCTTGCGCAGCGCCTTGGCTTCGATCTGGCGGATGCGCTCGCGGGTGACGTCGAACTGCTTGCCGACTTCTTCCAGCGTGTGGTCGGTGTTCATTTCGATGCCAAAGCGCATGCGCAGCACCTTGGCCTCACGCGGGGTGAGCGAGTCCAGCACTTCGCCGGTGGCGTCGCGCAGGCCCGAGTACATCGCCGCCTCGGCCGGAGCCAGGGTGGCGGTGTCTTCGATGAAGTCGCCCAGGTGCGAATCGTCGTCGTCACCGATCGGCGTTTCCATGGAGATGGGTTCCTTGGAGATCTTCATGATCTTGCGGATCTTCTCCTCGGGCATCTCCATCTTCTCGGCCAGCGTTGCGGGGTCCGGCTCGGCGCCGGTTTCCTGCAGGATCTGGCGGCTGATGCGGTTCATCTTGTTGATCGTTTCGATCATGTGAACCGGGATGCGGATCGTGCGCGCCTGGTCGGCGATCGAGCGCGTGATGGCCTGACGGATCCACCACGTTGCGTACGTAGAGAACTTGTAGCCGCGGCGGTATTCGAACTTGTCCACCGCCTTCATCAGGCCGATGTTGCCTTCCTGGATCAGGTCGAGGAATTGCAGGCCACGGTTGGTGTATTTCTTTGCGATCGAGATCACCAGGCGGAGGTTGGCTTCGGTCATCTCGCGCTTGGCACGGCGCATCTTGGCTTCGCCGGTGGACATCTGGCGGTTGATGTCCTTGAGTTCCTTCAGCGGGAGGCCCAGGTGTTCCTGCAGGTCGATGAGTTTTTGCTGCTCTTCGAGCACTGCGGGATGCGCCCGCAACAGGTTCTCGGCGTAGTTCTTGCCGGTGGCAATCTGACCCTTCAGCCACTCGAGGTCGGTTTCGCGGCCGGGGAAGGTCTTGATGAACTGCGCGCGCGGCATGCCGGAGCGATCGACGCACAGGCGCAGAATCTGGCGTTCGTGGCCACGCACTTGCTCCACCATGTGGCGCACCGAGTCGCACAGGCGCTCGATGGCTTTGGCGGTGAAGCGGATGTTGAGCAGTTCGTCCGAAATCTGTTGCTGCAGCAGCAGATAATGGGTGTCCTGCGAGCCCCGCTTCTGCAGCGCCTCCATCTTTTTGGCGTAAAGCTCGCGGATGATGGCAAAGCGTGCCAGCGCATCGTTCTTGAGCTGTAGCAGTGAGGCGGCGTTGGCGCGCTCGGCGCTCTCCTCGTCGGTTTCGTCCTCGTTGTCCTCGTCCGCTTCGTTCTCGTCTTCGCTGGACGCCGTGCTGGAGTCGTCCTCGGTGTCGTCCTCGGCGGCCCCTTCGCTGCCCGCGTTGGGGTCGATCAGACCGTCGATGAGCTCATCGATCTTGGCTTCGTCGGCGATGACGCGGTCGACGACGCTGAGCATTTCGGCAATCGTCGTCGGGCAGGCGGAGATGGCCTGCACCATGTGCTTGAGGCCGTCCTCGATGCGCTTGGCAATCTCGATCTCGCCTTCACGGGTCAGCAGTTCGACCGTGCCCATTTCGCGCATGTACATGCGTACCGGGTCGGTGGTACGGCCAAACTCCGAGTCGACCGAAGACAGGGCCTGCTCGGCCTCTTCCTCGGCAACGTCTTCGTCGACGTTGCTGGCCACGTTGTCCGACATGAGGATGTCTTCGGCGGCTGGCGCCGCATCGTAGACCTGGATGCCCATGTTGTTGAACGTGGCAATGATGCCTTCGATCTGTTCGGCGTCGGCGACGTCGTCGGGCAGGTGATCGCTGATTTCGGCGTACGTAAGGTAGCCGCGCTCCTTGCCGAGCGTGATCAGCGTCTTTAGTCGCGTGCGCCGCACCTCGGCGTCCAGCGGCGCTGCGGCGGGGCTTTCGACGACCTGTGCGGCCTTGTCCTTCGCTTTCGAGGTCCGGCCTTTGGCGCTGACCTTGCGCGATGAAGTCTTGGCTGTTTCGCGTGCCATAGCACTCCTCAGGTGAGGGTGTGAGAAAATAGGAAACCGAAAATTGTACTATAAATCTGAGACTTTTGACGCGTTCGCGAGTTCGCGCTTCTCCAGCAGCAGCTCTGCAAGCCGGTGTCTGGCGCTTGCATCGAGTCCGTGTTCACGGTCCTGTTGTAGCAGGGCGGCAATGTCCACGGCCAGACTGTCGGCGTGCAGTTTGCGCAGGCTGTCTTCGAACAGAACTTCGACAATGGCTTCGTCGAATTCGGCGTCGACGAGTTCCGCAGCGACGCGTGAAAGTGTTTCGCCGTGCGGGGTGTCGCGAAAGCGTTCGATCAGTGCGCCCAGTCCGCCGGCAGGGATGGGTTCGCCCAGGCTCATCAGGTCGATGATGGCGATCACGGCGAGGCCTTCAGGGCTGTTCGGCGGCACCAGGTCAACGGGCATGCGGGCGGCCCAGATCGGGTGCTGCATGATCAGTCGCAGCAAGGTGCCGATGGTCGAGGGCGGCTTGCGTCGGCCAGCAGGGCGCAGGGCGAAGGCGCTATTTTGACGCCGCTTGCCGGCGAAGGCAGGGCGGGAGGACTCTTCGAAGGATTGGGCGACCTGGGGCGCGCGCTGCTGCCGCTGGTGCTTTGGCGTCGCGGCGAGGATTCCGAAGGCGTGCTCCACCTCGGCTTGCGTCAGTCCGCTGTGCTCGGCCACCGCCTTGATGACCTGCAGCCGCAGCAGGGGTGCGGCGATGCGGGTGACGAGGGGGGCAGCTTCATGCACGAAGGCGGCACGCCCTTCGGCGGAGTCCATGTCGTGGCGGCCTTGCACGTCCTCGATCAGGAAACGCGCGAGCGGCTTGGCGCTGGTGGCTGCCTTGCGGAAGGCGTCAGCGCCCTCGGCGCGGACGAATGAGTCAGGGTCGTGCTCGGTGGGCAGGAACAGGAAGGCCAGCGTCGCATCGTCGCGCAGGGATTCGAGCGCGTTCTCCAGTGCGCGCCACGCTGCACGGCGGCCAGCGGCGTCGCCGTCGAAGCAGAACACGACGCGGTCGGTCTGACGCAGCAGGGTATGCACATGCTGCGGCGTGGTTGCCGTGCCCAGAGTCGCAACGGCGTTGGCAATGCCGAATTGCGCCAGGGCGACGACGTCCATGTAGCCTTCGACAACGACTGCGAAGCCCTCGTCGCGAATCGGCTTCTGTGCCAGATAGAGCCCGTACAGCTCGCGCCCCTTCTCGAACAGCGGGGTTTCGGGCGAATTCAGGTATTTCGGCTCGCCTTTGTCCAGAATGCGGCCGCCGAAGGCAATGATTCGACCGCGGCGATCGTGGATCGGGAAGATGATGCGGTCGCGGAAGCGGTCATAGCGCTTGCCCTGGTCGTTATCGATCACCAGGCCGGCGTCGGCGAGGGTCTTTGCCTGGTAGTCGGGAAAGATCGTCTGCAGCGCCTGCCATTCGTTGGGTGCGTAGCCCAGGCCGAAGCGTCCAGCAATCTCGCCGGACAGGCCGCGGCGCTTCAGGTAGTCGATGGCGTGGCGGGCGGGCTTGAGCTGGTCGCGATAAAAGCGCGCAGCAAGGCTCATCGCCTCGTACAGGCGTGCGCTGGTGTCGTCCTGCGGGCTGGCGCTGCGTCCATCGTCAGGGACCTGCAGGCCCACCTGGCCCGCCAGTTCCTTCACCGCGTCCACGAAACCCAGTCCGCTGTACTCCATCAGGAAGCCGACTGCGCTGCCGTGCACGCCGCAACCGAAGCAGTGATAGAACTGCTTGCTAGGGCTGACCGAGAATGAGGCGGATTTTTCGCCGTGGAAAGGGCAGCAGGCGAAGTAGTTCGCACCGCTTTTCTTTAGCGGGATGTAGCGTTCGATGACATCGACGATGTCGACGCGCGACAGCAGGTCCTGGACGAAGGACTGGGGGATCATCGGGCGCGGCTGGGTTGGGCCTGCGGTCGGTCGCGGCAGTGTGCCGCTCCGGGCGCGGAAAATGCATCACGCCGGGCGAAGATTATTCGATCTTCGCCCGGCGTGAGCGCAGCCGGAAAACCGGATGCGGAAAGAATCAGTACATCTTCGGCGGCAGTGTCTGGCTGCGCAGGCGCTTGTGATTGCGCTTCACTGCGGCGGCCAGCTTGCGCTTGCGCTCAGCGGTGGGCTTTTCGTAGAACTCGCGCGAGCGCAGTTCGGTCAGCACACCGGTCTTCTCGATGGTGCGCTTGAAGCGGCGGATCGCAACTTCAAACGGCTCGTTTTCCTTGACGCGAATACCGGGCATTGCGGACTTCCTTGGGTGTCTGGTGGGCAGAAAGACCGCGAATATAAACCACGCGCCGGGTCATGGCAAGTGCCGAGTGCTCGAGGAACACCGCGAGCAGGTTAAAATGGCGCAGCGAATCAAACGGATGCAAGCTATGAAAGTGCTGGGGATCGAGACCTCCTGCGACGAAACCGGGGTTGCGGTGTACGACACCGAGGCGGGGCTGCTAGCGCATTGCCTGCACTCGCAGATTGACCTCCATGCGGCCTATGGTGGGGTCGTGCCCGAGCTGGCCTCGCGTGACCACATACGTCGCCTGCCGGCGCTGCTGAAGCAGACGCTGGCGGCGGCGGGTCTGCAGGCCAGTCAGCTCGATGCCGTGGCCTACACTTCGGGCCCGGGTCTTGCTGGCGCCCTGCTGGTGGGGGCGAGCGTGGCCGAGTCCTTTGCTTTTGCCCTCAAGGTACCCGCCCTGCCGGTGCATCACCTCGAAGGCCACCTGCTGTCGCCGCTGCTGTCATCCGATCCGCCGCAGTTTCCCTTCGTTGCATTGCTGGTGTCGGGCGGGCATACGCAGTTGATGCGCGTACGTGGAGTAGGTGATTACGCCCTGCTGGGTGAGTCGGTCGATGACGCAGCGGGGGAAGCGTTCGACAAGACCGCGAAGCTGCTCGGCCTCGGCTATCCGGGAGGGCCGCAGCTTGCACAGCTGGCGACGCAGGGCGTGGCGGGGTGCTTTCGCCTGCCGCGGCCGATGCTCCGTTCGGGTGATCTCGATTTCAGTTTTAGTGGCTTGAAGACCGCCGTGCTCAACGTCGTGTCCGGAGCAGACTGGGATTCGGCCCGTATTGCAGACCTGGCGGCCGAGTTCCAGCAGGCCGTGGTCGACGTGTTGTGCGCAAAGGCGCTGGCCGCGCTGAGAAAAACCGGGCTGAAGACGTTGGTGGTGGCGGGTGGAGTGGGGGCCAATCAGCATTTGCGCGAGGTACTGAACGCCGCCCTTGAAAAGCGTGGCGGCCGTGTCCATTACCCCGAGCCTGCGCTATGCACCGACAACGGCGCGATGATCGCCTTTGCCGGGGCCATGCGTCTGGCGGCAGGCGAAGCCACGGGGGGCAAGCCCGAAGTGCGGATTCGGCCGCGCTGGCCCCTGGCTGAACTGCGGCCGCCGCAGTCCGTGATGGCCTGATGGGATGTTGAGGCTGGCCCTGCGGGGCTGAGGGAACTACAGGAGGAACGGAAGGGGGTAGATCTAGTCTGCCTTTGGCTTCTTGCCCCCGCCGATCCTGCCCTCGGTGCCTGCGCGCAGGCGCGCAATGTTGGCGGCGTGGCGCCAGAACAGCAGGCCCGCCATCGCCAGCAATACCAGTACGATCGGACGCGGCCCCAGGAACATCAGACCGGAGATCGGTGCCGCAGCCGCAGCGGCCAGCGCAGCGGCGGACGAGTAGCGCGTGGTGAAGGCTACCGCCAGCCACACCAGTGCGCACAGGATCGCAATCTGGCCGTCCACACCGGCCAGCACACCGAGCGCGGTGGCGACGCCCTTGCCGCCGTTGAAGCGCAGGAAGAGGCTGAAGATGTGGCCGAGTAGCGCAAGCAGACCGGCGCTAGCGGCCTCCAGGGGGGTAAAACCGAGTTTGCTCGCGATCCATACCGCCAGCCAGCCTTTCAGGCAGTCGCCAATCAGCGTCAGTGCCGCCGCGCCCTTGTTGCCACTGCGCAGCACGTTGGTGGCGCCCGGGTTGCCCGAACCATAGCGGCGCGGGTCTTCCAGACGGAAGAGCTTGCTGGTGACGATGGCAAAAGGAATCGAGCCGAGCAGATAGGCTGCGATCAGCAGGGCTGGCAGGGCAATCAGGGACATCTTCGCTCCACGTCGTTCGCCGCGGTGGCAGACGAACGTATCAAACGTTCATGGTTGGTGCGCGGGAACTGTTTTCGGCCGCGGCCGAAGGCTGCTTACAGGATAGAATCGCAGCGATTCTAAACGGGAACCAGCATGGATTTCATCTTCATCGAGGAGTTGCGGGTCAAGGCCTGGGTCGGTGTTTATGCACGCGAAAAGACGGGGCAGCAGACCGTCGAGCTCAATCTCACCTTCGGTGTACCCGATGCCGCCGCTGAACATGATGACATTGCCGACACCATCGATTACGCCGTTGTCACCCAGCGCATTCGCGAGGAATTGGCTCAGCGTCATTTCAACTTGATCGAGAGCCTTGGTGAATTCGTCGTCAAGTTGTTGTTTGATGAGTTTCGTGCGCCGTGGGTCAAATTGCGCGTGGCAAAGATCGGGGTGATGAAGGATGTGCGCCGCGTCGGCGTCTTTATCCAGCGCGGCCGCGATGGCGCTGCGCCACCGGCTTCGGAACTCTGAGTATTTTGTTGTCGGGTGGAGTGGCCCATCCGGCAAATGGCGACTGAGGGCGACTGAGGGCGACTGAGGTCCATCGCCACCGAAAGTGAGAGGTTGCCGGAGTCCAGTCTCGCGTTTTGATCGGTATCCGAAACAAGGCCGGATCCCGGGCTGCGCCCGATCCGGCCCGATTGTGCGGCTGACGTTGCTCAGGCTGCGAGTCCTTCGATCGCCTTGCCTTGGGCCAGCCAGTCGACCACCCATTGGGGGCGACGGCCATGGCCACTCCAGCCCTGGTCCGGATTGGCCGGGTTGCGATACTTGATTACTGATGGTGTCTTGGCTTTCTTCTTGCTGTTGGCATCGCGCTTGACTTTGGAGGCTGGCGCCTTGGTTTCGGCGGGTGCGACCGTGCCTTCGAGCAGGTCACCCAAGGTCATGCCTTGTTCGGCCGCCATTTTTTGTACCTGCTTCAGCAGCGAGCGACGTGTGGTGTCGCTGCGTCGACGAATCTCACTTTCGATTCTGGTTTGCAGGCGACGTAGTTCGGGAAGTGAGTAGCTCGAAAAGTCCATGGCATTTCCTCGGTGGTTTAGCGTTTGGGCGTTTTGCGGATTTTTTGATTTTAGTTCTTTCAATGATTGGCGGTGTGAAAGAAGCACGAATGGAATTCTGCCAGTAATTGAGCGGGAATACGACGATTTTCAATCCATGAGCCATTCGCAGCAGACATCAGGCCATCGCCGAGGATCAATTCGCGGCGTCGACCAGCTTGGCCTGCAGCACTCGCAGGATGTCGTGCGGATGAATACCGACGAGATAACCTCGACGGCCGCCATTGATATAGACGAGTGACAGATCGAGGACAGTGCGTTCGATATAGACCGGCATGGGTTTGCGCGTGCCAAAGGGCGAGGTGCCGCCGACGAGATAACCTGTATGGCGGTTTGCGACTTCGGGTTTACAGGTTTCGATGTGCTTGCAGCCAATCTGGCGTGCGAGTTCCTTGGTCGAAACCTTGCGGTCACCGTGCATCAGCACGATCAGCGGCTGCGCATTTTCATCTTCCATGATCAGCGTCTTGACCACGGCGTGTTCACTGACGTTGAGTTCGCGCGAGGAAACAGCAGTGCCGCCGTGTTCCTCATACTCGTAGAGGTGGTTTGAATAGGCCAGGCCGTGCTGACGCAGGAAACGTGTGGCGGGGGTTTCGGGTGCGTGGGTGTCGTGGCGGCTCATGATCGAGTTCCCTAAAATTCTCAAGAAGTTCTGGTGCCAATTTGCAATGCGCTTTGCGAATCATGCGCGAGGGTGATGTTTCGCATGCAATTGCTTGAGCCGCTCACGCGCGACATGGGTATAGACCTGGGTGGTCGAAATGTCGGCGTGTCCGAGCAGCAATTGAACCACTCGCAGATCAGCGCCGTGGTTGAGTAAGTGAGTTGCAAATGCATGGCGTAGCGTATGAGGTGAAATGCGTTCCACCGGAATGCCGGCGATGATCGCGTTTTGCTTGATGATGCGCCAGAACATCTGCCGTGTCATGCCGCTGCCGAAGCGCGTGACGAAGATTTCATCGCAGCTGTGCCCAGCGAGCAGCGCGGGGCGTGCCTCTCGAACGTAGCGCACGATCCAGTCGGCCGCGATCTCGCCAAGCGGAACCAGACGTTCCTTGTTGCCTTTGCCCATCACCTGGACCACGCCCTGGGCAAGACTGACGGCAAATAGCTTGAGGCCGATCAGCTCCGAAACCCGAAGGCCGGCAGCATAGATGACCTCCAGCATGCAGCGGTCGCGCAGACCTTGTGGCGTGTCGACATCGGGCGCGGCGAGCAGGGCTTCGACCTGCGCTTCGCTCAAGGTTTTGGGGAAGCGCTGGCTTGGCATCGGCGGGTCGAGCATCAGGGTGGGGTCTTCGCTGATCTCGCGATTCGCCAGCAGGTGACGGTAATAGCGCCGCCAGGTGGCCAGTAGGCGCCGTTGGCTGGCGGGTTTGGCGCGCAGGCTGAATTGGGCCAGGTAGGCGGCGAGATCGCTGGCCTGGGCGCGCGCCAGCGGCACGCTGCGGTCGACCAGCCAGGCGGCGAACAGTGCGAGGTCGCTGCGGTAGCCGCTCAGGGTGTTGCGGGCGAGGCCGTGTTCCAGCCACAGGCTGTCGGTGAAGCGGTCGAGTTCAGCGCGATCCTCGGATGGCAGGGCGGCCTCGGCAGCGGCCGGGCGAATCCTCACGCAGCGCCCTCGTTCTGCAGCAGCCAGCGTTTGACCTCGAGCAACCAGCCATCGCGGGCGTTGGCGAAGCCGCCCAGGCCGCGGGCAGAGGTGACCCGATGGCAAGGCACGACTAGTGGGTAGGGGTTGGCACCACAGGCCTGGCCGACTGCTTGCGCGGCGCTGCCGAGTCGGGCTGCCAGTTCGCCGTAGGTGCGCGTCTGGCCGCTCGGGATGGCGCTGATCTCGGCCCAGACGCGGCGCTGGAAAGATGTGCCTCGTGCGACGCGGGGCAGGGTAACCGGCCTGCGGGGATCGTCGATCCAGTCGATCAGCGCGGCCGCCACCGCGCGTGTCGTGTCGTCGTCGGGGGCCTGCAAAGCGGTGTTTGGCGGTAGAAAGTGCAACTCACAGACGGCTTCGCCCGCGCTGCGGATGCCGAAGGGGCCGAAGGGCAGCGCGATGACCGCATCGAAGCCGGTGCGGGCAGCAAAGGGAGAGGCAGGCATCTCGGTACGCTCACTTCCGCTGCTGCAGCAGATCGACCTTGAGTTCGGAGTCGGCGGGGTGTTCGCCCAGCCAGATGCGCAGCAAGGCAGGATAGAAGGCCGGGTCGGTTATGTCTTCGCCGGCCGGCTGGTCGTTGATCTGCAGGCGGGTTGCCCCATTGGCGAGCTGGTCGAGGGTGAGCTCGGTGCCTGATCTGGCTGTGCCCGCGCTCATTACTGCAGCAAGCAGGGCGTCGGTGGAGGGCTGGAGGGTGGCCAACGTGGTGGCATCGTGGTTGCGTTCCAGCCCCGCGAGCAGGGCTTCGGCGAACTGCTTGCCGTCCAGGTCGCGGATCATGACGATGCGTATTCGCTTCGCCCCCCTGTCCTGCAGGATCTCTGTGGTGCTGGTGGCCGGTTTGCCCAGATACAGCCCCATCGCATAGATCTTGAAGGTCAGGCGTGTGCGCAGCCCGGCACCATTCAGATTGAGGCTGCGCTTGCCCACGGTTTCGTGCGACTTGAAGTCGACGCCACCCACTTCGAGAGCGGCCTGGGCAACACTCGCCGATAGCAGGGCGGCGATCAGAAGGGTGCGTGCGATGCGCTTCATGATGCGAAGGGTCCCGGACTGAGGTTGGTGCTTAGCGGCGGATCTCGCCGTTGCCAAAGACGATCCACTTCTGGCTGGTCAGGCCTTCGAGGCCGACCGGGCCGCGGGCGTGGATTTTGTCGGTGGAAATGCCGATTTCTGCGCCCAGACCATATTCGAAGCCGTCGGCGAAGCGGGTCGAGGCATTGACCATCACCGAGGACGAGTCCACCTCGCGCAGGAAGCGCATGGCGTGACTGTAGTTTTCGGTGACGATGGCTTCGGTATGGCCGGAGCTGCAGGTGTTGATGTGGGCGATCGCCTCGTCCAGCCCCGCAACCACCTTGACCGCGATGATTGGTGCCAGATATTCCTCGCGCCAGTCGGCCTCGGTGGCCGGGACCAGTCTGTCGGCCGCAACGTCCGCTTCGCGCAGCAGTGCCAGCGACTCGGCGCAGCAGCGCATCTCCACCCCTTTGGCGGCGAGCATGCGGCCGATTTCCGGCAGATAGATGTCGGCGATGTCGCGCGCAACCAGCAGGGACTCGGCGGTGTTGCAGGTGCCGTAGCGCTGGGTCTTGGAGTTCTCGACGATCGGCAAGACCTTCGCAGGGTCTGCCTCGTCGTCGATATAGACATGGCAGTTGCCGTCCAGGTGCTTGATCACGGGTACGCGCGCATCCTTCGAGATGCGTTCGATCAGGCCCTTGCCGCCGCGCGGCACGATGACGTCGACGAACTCGGGCATCGTGATCAGTGCGCCGACTGCCGCGCGGTCGGTGGTTTCGACGATTTGAACGGCATGTTCGGGCAACCCGGCAGCAAGCAGGCCGGCGCGGACGCAGGCGGCGATGGCGCGGTTGGCGTGGATCGCCTCCTTGCCGCCGCGCAGGATGGCGGCATTGCCCGACTTCAGGCACAGCGCCGCAGCATCGGCGGTGACGTTGGGACGTGCTTCGTAAATGATGCCGATCACGCCCAGCGGCACGCGCATCTTGCCGAGCTGGATGCCCGAGGGGCGGCGCTTGATGTCAGTCATCTCGCCAACGGGGTCGGGCAGCGCAGCGACCTGTTCCAGGCCGACGGCCATCGCTTCGACCCCCTTGTCGTCGAGGGTGAGGCGGTCGATGAGTGCGGCCTCAAGGCCGGCGGCGCGGGCTTGGTCGAGGTCTTGTGCGTTGGCCGCGAGCAGTTCGTTGCGGCGCGCGCGGATTTCAGCCGCCATCGCCAGCAGCGCAGTATTTTTGGCTTCGGTCGATGCTGCGGCGATCACGCGCGAGGCGGCGCGGGCCTGGCGACCGAGGGTCTGCATGTAGTTCTGGATGTCCATCGCGGTATCGGGTGGTTCGAACGGAGCAGCCATTAAAACACCGAACACTGCGCCTGGGCTATGAGTGGCGGGCCAGTCGCAGCGCGAGCTGCAGGAATTCGTCCCATACGTCACCCGCCACCAGGCCCTTGATCATGCGGTCGATGCGCGCGGCATGCATCAGTGCGGTGCGCAGGCCGCCCTGGGTGAGGCGTCCGAGGGCTCGAGTCGCTGCCTGCTGGCGGCGCGGCTCGAAGATGCGTTCGGCCTTGAACAAGGCCGTGAGCGGCTGGCCTGCATCACGCCCTGCGCACAGGTTCGCCAGGCTGCGAGTTTCGTTGGCCAGGGCCCACAGCACCAGCGGCGGCGCCGCGCCTTCACCCTTCAGGCCTTCGAGCAGGCGTGCGCAGCGCGCAGGGTCGCCTTCGATGACGGCCTGACGTAGTTTGTCGATGTCGTAACGGGCGACGTTGAGCACCGCGTCCTGTACCTGATCCAGGCCCAGTGCGCCTTCGGGGTGGAGCAGGCCGAGTTTGAGGATTTCCTGGTGCGCAGCGAGCAGGTTGCCTTCGACATGGTCGGCGACGAAGGCGAGTGCGTCGGGGCTGGCGGTCTGTTTCTGCGCCGCGAGGCGGTGTCCGATCCAGTCGGGGAGACGTTCGCGCTCGGGTGCCTTGAGCTCGAGGCAGTTGGCCGCGTCTGCAACGGCCTTGAACCAGCTCGTCTTGCGCGCCGTCCAGTCAAGCTCGGGCAGGGTGATCAGGGTCAGCGTCTGGGCAGGCAAATGTGCGATGTAACGCTGCAGCGCGTCGCCGCCGTCGCGCCCCGGCTTGCCTGAGGGAATGCGCAGGTCGATCAGCTTGGCGCCGCCGAACAATGACAGGTTGCCGGCGGCGAGCGTCAGCGCGTCCCACTTGAAGCCCTGGCCGACGACCAGCGTTTCTCGCTCATCATAGCCTTGCCGCTTTGCCGCGCGGCGAATTGCGTCGGCGGCCTCGAGTACCAGCAGCGGTTCGTTACCGTGCAGCAGCCACAGCGGCGCGAGCGGCTTGTCGAGCAGGGCGGGGAGCTGGTCGGGGCGCAGGTTCACGGCGGGGCGCAGGCGGGTCAGCCCGGGCGTCGCGCTGCCGCAAGCCTGCGCATCAACTGCAGCAGCAGATCCTTCTGCATGTCGCGGTAGAGCAGGGCTTCTTCCTGTTCCTTACCCAGCACCTGCGAGTCGTCGAAGGTGTATTCGCGTGCCGCCGAGATGGCGGTGGGCGGGATCAGGGCAATGCCGCTCCTGTCGAGCAGCTGGAAGCGTAACGACTGCGTGAGCTGGTATTCGCGTACCTTGCCTGCACCGGTCAGACTGAGGATTTCACGACCACGGTCGTTGCTGAGGATCTGCAGGCGGGCATCGGCCTGCGCAGGGTCCTCGATCACGGTCGTACTGCCGGTGGTGGCGATCAGGCGGCGCAAGCTGGCGCCGAACTCGGTGAGTTCGCTGGTGTTGATGTGCACCGTGGCGAAATCGAGCCGTTGCGGGCCGCGCAGCTTGAAGCCGCAGCCTGTCAACAGCAGACCGGCCAGGCCGGCACTGCCCAGCAACAGGCGACGGCGGGTGACGAGCTGCCGTGTAGTGGGGGAGCTGATCGCGGACGTTTCCCGGATGGGCATTGCGGCACGCTGGCGTCTTGGCATGGCTGCGTCCTCAGGCGACGATGTTGACCAGGCGGCCGGGGACGACGACGACTTTCTTCGCCGGCCGGCCTTCCATGAACTTGAGCGCCGCCTCGGAGGCCAGCGCCAGCGCCTCAATGTCGGCCTTCGGAAGGTCGGCAGCGACCTTGATGCTGCCGCGTAGCTTGCCATTGACCTGCAGCATCAGCTCAATCTCGTCCTGCTCAAGCGCCGCTTCGTTTACCTGCGGCCAGCCCGCGACCAGGATGTCGGCGCCGAAGCCGCAGTCGTGCCACAGTGCGTGGCCAATGTGCGGGGTGATTGGAGACAGCAAGCGCAGCAGGATGGAGAAGCCTTCCTCGGCCACTTCCGCGTGTGCCGCGGCGTTCACGGATGCCAGTTCCTTGTGCGCCTTTTCCAGCGCGTTCAGCATCTTCATCGCCGCCGACACCACGGTGTTGAACTGGTGCTTGCCGAAGTCGTAGCTCGCCTGCCTGAGGTGGGTGTGAATCTCGCGTCGCACGTCGGCCGCAGCAGCAGGCAGCGCATTCGTCGTCAGCTTGCGCTCGGTCGGCAGGGCGGCGCGGGTTTCGGATGCGAACACATGGCCATAGTTCCACACCCGGCGCAGGAAGCGCGAAGCGCCTTCGACGCCCGAGTCCGACCATTCGAGCTGTTGATCGGGTGGTGCGGCAAAGATGATGAACAGGCGCGCGGTGTCTGCACCGTACTGATCCACCAGCGACTGCGGGTCGACGCCATTGTTCTTCGACTTGGACATTTTCTCGGTGCCGCCGATGACCACCGGCATGCCGTCCGACTCCAGCCTGGCGGCAACGATGCGACCGCGTTCGTCACGGTCTACGGCGACGTCGGCCGGGTTGATCCACTGTTTCTTGCCGCCTTCGAGCTCACGGTAATAGGTTTCGGCCACCACCATGCCCTGGGTCAACAGGGCGCTGAAAGGCTCGGACACGTTCACCAGCCCGCAGTCGCGCATCGCACGAGTGAAGAAGCGGGAATACAGCAGGTGCAGGATGGCGTGTTCGATGCCGCCGATGTACTGGTCTACGGGTGCCCAGTAGTTCGCACGCGCGTCCACCATTGCGGTGTTGCTGTCGGCGCAGGCGTAGCGCAGGAAATACCAGGACGACTCGACGAAGGTGTCCAGGGTGTCCGTTTCGCGCTTAGCCGGTTTGCCGCACTTGGGGCAGTCGCAATTGTAAAATTCGGCCATCTTGGCCAGCGGCGAGCCGCGGCCGGTGACTTCGACGTTCTCTGGAAGCACCACCGGTAGTTGCGCGTCCGGCACCACCACATCGCCACAGTCGGCACAGTGGACCATGGGGATCGGGCAACCCCAGTAGCGCTGGCGCGAGATGCCCCAGTCGCGCAAGCGATATTGCACGCGCTTTTGCCCCAGGCCTTTGGCGCTGAGATCGGTGGCGATCGCATCGACCGCGTCCTGAAAACCCAGTCCGTCGTACTTGCCCGAGTTCACCAGCTTGCCGTGCTCGGCGTAGGTGTCCTGCCAGGGCGCGACGGTGTCGGTGTAGGACTCGGCGCCGACCACCATGCGGATCGGCAACTCGTACCTGGTGGCGAATGCGAAGTCGCGCTCATCGTGCGCCGGCACGGCCATCACCGCACCTTCGCCATAGCCCATCAGTACGTAGTTTGCGACCCAGACTTCGAGTGGTTCGTCAGACAGCGGGTGGCGCACCTTCAGGCTGGTGGACATGCCCTTCTTTTCCATCGTCGCGATGTCGGCCTCGGCGACGCCGCCACGCTTGCATTCCTCGATGAACTCGGCCAGCGCCGGGTTGCTGGCCGCGGCCTGCGTGGCGAGCGGATGTTCGGCGGCCACGGCGACGTAGGTCGCGCCCATCAGCGTATCGGCGCGGGTGGTGAACACCTTCAGCGCACCTTCATGGCCGATGCTGGCGACATCAAACGGGAAGCTGATCTCGACGCCTTCGGAGCGGCCGATCCAGTTCTTCTGCATCAGTTTGACCTGTTCCGGCCAGTTCTGCAGATCGTCCAGTGCGGACAGCAACTCGTCGGCGTAGGCGGTGATCTTCATGTAGTACATGGGGATCTCGCGCTTCTCGACCAGTGCGCCAGAGCGCCAGCCGCGGCCATCGATGACCTGCTCGTTGGCGAGCACGGTGTCGTCGACCGGGTCCCAGTTCACCGTGCCGAGGCGCTTGTAGATCAGGCCCTTCTCAAACAGGCGGGTGAACAGCCACTGCTCCCAGCGGTAGTACTCGGGCGTGCAGGTCGCCAGTTCGCGCGACCAGTCGATGGCGAAGCCGAGGCGCTTCAGCTGCGCCTTCATGTAGTCGATGTTGGCGTAGGTCCACTTTGCCGGCGGCACGTTGTTCTGGATCGCGGCGTTCTCGGCCGGCATGCCGAAGGCGTCCCAGCCCATCGGCTGCAGCACATTGTAGCCCTTCATGCGGTGGAAGCGCGCAAGCACGTCACCGATGGTGTAGTTGCGCACGTGCCCCATGTGCAGTTTGCCCGAGGGGTAGGGGAACATCGACAGGCAGTAGTACTTGGGCTTGCTCGCGTCTTCGGTCACGCGGAAGGCGTCGGTGGAGTCCCAGTGCTGCTGGGCTGCCGTCTCGACGACGGCGGGCTGGTATTTGTCCTGCATGAGCGTGCGTGCGGGCCTGAAGGCGTTGAAAACGCGCCAGTATACCGTGAAGCCGGGGCGGATCGCGACGCTCGCCATGGGGCGGTCGAGTGCTCGTGGCGGGCTTCAGCCAAAAAAAGAGCACCCCGCGGTAGCGGGGTGCCAAATCTCCATTGAAGGAGAGGGAGGGAGACGTTGACGAACAGCTTTGGACTAGGCGTCGAAATTCAGGTTCGCTCAAGGTACGTCTCGTGCCGACTGCGTGACCCTGGGGTGGGGTCCTGAAGTCGGCACTTGAAGCGTGTCCTCGCGGCGCCGGCGGATTCAGGCGGCCTTGTGCGGCCCGCCCGTGGTGCGCTGCCAGTGGGCGTGAAAGGCCGCGAAAATGTCTTCCATCGCCAGCAGCGGTAGCCGCCACATGCGGTTATGGCTGCGCACGAAGGGCACGACCTGAGGGGCGCAAAGGGTGTTGCGTTCCTGTTCGAGGAGGGCCAGAAAGCCGTCCATGCAGGCGCCCCAGTATTCCGCGTTGCCGACCCAGCCGGTCTCGGCCGTTGCGGTGCGCACAGCCCTGCGCCAAAGGGTTTCAGCGCGTTCGATCGAGATCCCGGTCCTGTGGGCATACCACGGCAACAGTTTGGGTGTTTTCACGATGTTTTCTCCTCGGCGCCGGATATTGGCGCAATGTTCCTGCGGGTCTTCATGACCATGCCTTGTGGGCGAATGTTGTGCTGCAACATTTTCGTTCAGCGACTTTGCTTCTTCAATTCTATGCTCGGTTAGGCGGAGCATTTGTGAACTGGTTCCGCTTTGACTGAAACAAATTGCTGCTTTGCACAAATCTATAATCGACTGCAGTGCCCCGGCTTGGCAAGTTCTTTGTTGTTGCACTGCAACATCACTCGTTCAGGCCTTGCGCCCGGAGGCAAACCCTGATCGAGGCGGGCGGCCCTCAAGCGGCATTACAATGCACGGCTCAAAGAGGAATGCTGATGTCGACGTTGCTTGCCAATCTGAATACCGAACAACTGCAGGCGGTGACCCTGCCGCCGCAACATGCCCTCATCCTGGCCGGTGCCGGTTCGGGCAAGACGCGCGTGCTGACGACCCGGATCGCCTGGCTGATCCAGTCCGGTCAGGTTGACCCCGCGGGCATGCTGGCCGTGACCTTCACCAACAAGGCTGCCAAGGAAATGCTTGCCCGCCTGTCCACGATGCTGCCCATCAGCACGCGCGGCATGTGGGTTGGCACCTTTCATGGCCTCGCCAACCGCTTGCTGCGCGCCCATCATCGCGATGCCGGTTTGCCGCAGTTGTTCCAGATCCTGGATTCGGCAGATCAGTTCTCCGCCATCAAGCGGCTGCTTAAAACACTGAACGTCGATGACGAGAAATTCCCGCCGCGAGAGTTGCAGCACTTCATCAACGGCCAGAAGGAGGCCGGCAACCGACCGCAGGCCGTGGAAGCGTGGGATGACTACACGCGCCAGCGCGTTCAGCTCTATCAAGAGTATGAGTCACAGTGCCAACGCGAGTCTGTTGTGGATTTTGCGGAGTTGCTGCTGCGCAGCTACGAGCTGCTCGAGCGCAACGAACCCTTGCGCAGGCACTATCAGCGCCGCTTCCGCCACATTCTGGTGGACGAGTTCCAGGACACCAATCGCTTGCAGTACCGCTGGCTGAAGCTGTTTGCCGACGAGGGCCGCGAGGGTGGCGGGGCGATGTTCTGCGTGGGTGACGACGACCAGAGCATTTATCGCTTTCGTGGTGCCGAAGTCGGCAACATGCGCGACTTCGAGCGCGAGTTCCGCGTGCACAACGTGATCCGGCTGGAGCAGAACTACCGCTCGCACAGCAACATCCTCGATGCGGCCAATGCCATCATTCGCAACAACAGCAAGCGCCTGGGCAAGAATCTGTGGACCGACCAGGGCGCCGGCGAGCCGATCCGGGTGTTTGAGGCTTTCTCTGACGGTGATGAGGCGCGCTGGATCGTCGAGGAAATCCAGTCGCTGGTGCGCGACGGTGCGATGAGGAGCGAGATCGCGCTGCTTTACCGCTCGAACGCTCAGTCGCGGGTGTTGGAGCACCAGTTGTTCGCGGCCGATGTTTCGTATCGCGTGTATGGCGGATTGCGCTTCTTCGAGCGCCAGGAGATCAAGCATGCGCTGGCCTATCTGCGCCTGATCGCCAATCCGGACGACGACACCTCGTTCGCGCGGGTGGTCAACTTCCCGACCCGTGGTATCGGTGCCCGTTCGCTTGAGGTGCTGACCGATGCGGCCCGCAGCTACAACACCAACCTGTATGCGACCGTGCCCCATCTCAGCGGCAAGCCGGGCACCGCACTTGGCCAGTTTTTGCGCCTGATCGAGGACATGCGCCGCGATACCGCAGGGCTGCCCCTGCCCGAGCTGGTCGACCAGGTGCTCGATACCTGCGGTTTGCGCGCGCACTACAAGGCGGACAAGGAAGGCCGCGAGCGGCTGGAGAATCTGGACGAACTGATCAACGCTGCAGCCAATTTTCTGGGTGAATCGCAGGCGGATGCCGAGGTCCTGGCGCAGCCTCATGCCCTGCTGGCAGATTTTCTCGCGCACGCTTCGCTGGAAGCCGGCGACCATCAGGCCGACCAGGGGGCAGACGCGGTGCAGTTGATGACGGTGCACTCGGCCAAGGGCCTGGAGTTCAACGTGGTCTTCCTGTCCGGCCTGGAGGAAGGGCTTTTCCCGCACGAGAACAGCATTCTCGAGACCGATGGCCTCGAGGAAGAGCGCCGGCTGATGTATGTGGCGGTGACCCGGGCGCGCGAGCGCTTGTATGTGTCATTTGCGCAGAGCCGGATGCTGCATGGCCAGACGCGCTACAACCTGCGCTCGCGCTTTCTGGAGGAAATTCCGGCCGAGCTGACCAAGTGGCTGACGCCGCCCAACCCACGCTCGGCAGCGGGCGGGGCGATGGGCGGGATGGGCGGTGGTTACTTCAAGCCTTCAGTTCAGCCGCAGGTTCAGCGCGCGCCGCGGCCCAGTTTTGCGACCCTACCCAATGGCTTGCGTATTGGGCAGTCGGTCAGTCATGCAAAGTTTGGCCAGGGTGTGATCGTCGCAGCCGAAGGCAGTGGGGCGGATGCCAAGGTGCAGATCAACTTCGGACCGGCCGGGGTGAAGTGGTTGCTGCTGGGGGTGGCGAAGCTCGAGGCGGTTTGAGCCTCTCACGCCCCGTACTTGCGCACCAGCGTGTCATGCAGCGCGACGAACTCTTGCGATAGCTTGTGCTTCGGATCGAGGTGAATCATGGGCTTGGCCTGCTCGTGCGACTCCTTGATCTTCACCGACGCCGACAGGTAGGGCTGGAGCACCGGCAGACCTTCGTCTATCAGTTCCTGGACCACCTTTTGCGGCAGATTCGCGCGCGGCTGGAACTGGTTGACCACGATGCCTTCCACCCGCAGGTCGCGGTTGTGGTCAGACTTGATCTCCTCCACGTTCTCCAGCAGCGAATACAGCGCCTTGCGCGAGAACTCGTCGCAATCGAAGGGGATCAGGCAGGCATCGGCTGCGATCAGCGCGGAGCGGGTGAAGAAGTTCAGCGCCGGCGGGGTGTCGATGAACACGCAGTCGAAGCCGTCCGCCAGTTCGTTCAGCGCATCGCGCAGCTTGTAAATCTTGTAACGCGACTCCAGCTTGCTCTGTAGTTCTTCGAGCAATGGGTGCGAGGGCATCACATACAGATGCTCGAAGGGTGTTGCGACGACGAAGTCGGCGGTCGCGCGCGGATTGAGCTTGAAATTCAGCGTCTGGTCAAAGAAGTCGGCCAGCGTGACCTGAACGTCATCGCCGCTGGCGCCGAGCAGGTACTGGGTGGAGTTGCCCTGAGGGTCGAGATCCACCACCAGCGTGCGCTTTCCTTGCTGCGCGCTGATGGCCGCCAGGTTGCAGGTGATCGTCGATTTGCCCACTCCGCCTTTCTGATTGAACACCACGCGTCGCATTCTTTGCTCCCTTCGTCGGAGCCCGCATTCTGCCAAAAAGTGACCGCCGAGGGGGTTTTACGGATAGCGCACATAAGCAAAGCGCCGTGCCAAAGGCCTGTGGGCTGCGCTAAACTTCTTGAGGGTCAATCGTGGCTATTCCGCAACTGCCATTGGCGGCGGACATGGTGAGCCCAAAAGACAAGAGCAGATCTGCCTGAATGACGGAATCGTGTTCACTTTTCCGGGACGCACGCTGCACGCGGGCCATGCGCCGGCATTCACTGTTAAAGCACACTTCATTGGTACGAGGGGAGAAACCATGGATCAGGATTTCATTGCCGCCGCGCTCGATTATCACCGTTCGCCGACACGCGGGAAGATTTCGGTCGTCCCGACCAAGGGGCTGACCAACCAGCGCGACCTTGCACTGGCCTATTCGCCCGGCGTGGCGGCGGCCTGCGATGCGATCGTTGCCGATCCGGCTCAGGCTTTCGAGCTCACCAGCCGGGGCAATCTGGTTGCAGTGATCACCAACGGCACTGCGGTGCTGGGTCTGGGCAACATTGGCCCGCTGGCATCCAAGCCGGTGATGGAAGGCAAGGGCTGCCTGTTCAAGAAGTTTGCCAACATCGATGTCTTCGACATCGAACTGGCCGAAAACGACCCCGACAAGCTGATCGAAATCATCGCGGCACTCGAGCCGACGCTGGGCGGCATCAACCTTGAGGACATCAAGGCGCCCGAATGCTTCTATATCGAGAAGAAGCTGCGCGAGCGCATGAAGATTCCGGTCTTCCACGATGATCAGCATGGCACTGCGATCATCTCCGCGGCCGGGCTGGTCAATGGTCTGAAGGTCGTGGGCAAGGACATCGACAAGGTCAAGCTGGTGTGTTCCGGCGCCGGCGCGGCCGCGATCGCCTGCCTGGACATGATGGTCAGCGTCGGCCTGACGCGCGAGAACATCTTCGTCTGCGATTCCAAGGGCGTGATCTATGAAGGCCGCGAGGCCAACATGGAGCCGACCAAGGCGCGTTACGCACAGAAAACCGATGCCCGTTCGCTGGGTGACGTAGTCGAGGGCGCCGACGTCTTTCTCGGCCTGTCGACGGCGGGCGTGCTCAAGCCCGAGATGGTGGCGAAGATGGCCGACAAGCCGCTGATCTTCGCCCTCGCCAACCCCAATCCCGAGATCCTGCCCGCCGATGCCAAGGCCGTGCGACCGGATTGTGTGATTGCCACCGGCCGTTCGGACTTCCCGAACCAGGTCAACAATGTGCTGTGTTTCCCCTTCATCTTCCGTGGCGCGCTCGATGTTGGCGCAACCACGATCAATGAAGAGATGAAGCTCGCCTGTGTGAAGGCGATCGCCGAGCTGGCGCAGGCCGAGGCGAGCGACATCGTCGCCAGCGCCTATGGCGGTCAGGAGCTGAGTTTTGGTTCCGAGTACATCATTCCCAAGCCGTTCGATCCGCGTCTGATCGTCAAGATCGCGCCCGCGGTGGCCAGAGCAGCGATGGAGTCGGGCGTGGCGACCAAGCCGATCGAGGATTTCGCCGCTTATGTGTCCAGCCTGAACGCCTTCGTCTATCAGTCCGGCATCGTCATGAAGCCGGTTTTTTCGGCCGCCAAGGCCGTGCCGATCGAGCACAAGCGTGTGCTCTACGCTGAAGGCGAAGACGAGCGCGTGCTGCATACGGTGCGCGTGGTGCTGGATGAGGAACTCGCGCGTCCGATCCTGATCGGCCGTCCCGAGGTCATCGAAATGCGGATCAAGAAGATCGGTCTCAATCTGCAGCCTGGGCGCGACTTCGACATCGTCAACCCGGAGTCCGACCCGCGCTATCGTGAGTTGTGGAACGAGTATTACAAGCTGATGAGTCGTGATGGCGTGACGCCGGAGGTGGCCAAGGCCAAGATGCGCCGGGACACGACGCTGATTGGCGCCATGCTGCTGCGTCGCGGTGACGCCGATGCGCTGGTGTGCGGCACCTTTGGCACCTACGAGTACCACCTGAAGCAGATCGAGGACGTGATCGGGCTGGCGCCGGGCGCCAAACAGTTTGCGGCGATGAACCTGCTGTTGCTGACCACGCGCATGCTTGCGGTCACCGACACCTATGTCAATGAGAACCCGAGCGCCGAAGATGTGGCCGACATCGCCCGCATGGCGTCCGAGGAGTTCCGCCGTTTCGGCATCGAGCCGAACGTTGCACTGCTGTCGCATTCGAACTATGGCAGTTCGAACTCGGCCTCGGCGCGCAAGATGCGCCGCGCCTGCGAAATCCTGCACGAGACCCTTCCCGACCTGAACGTCGACGGCGAAATGCATGGCGATGCGGCGCTGTCGCAGGAGATTCGTGACAAGTTGTACCCGGATTCGCGTCTCAAGGGCGACGCTAACCTGTTGGTGATGCCGAACCTGGACGCGGCCAACATCTCCTTCAACCTGATGAAGATGGCCAATGGCGATGGCGTGACGGTGGGGCCGATCCTGCTGGGTGCCGCCAAGGCGGTGCACATCCTGACCCCTTCGGCAACCGTCCGCCGCCTGGTCAACATCACCGCGCTTGCGATCGTGGATGCCAAGGAGTCGCGCACGACACGCTGAGAGCGGGGCGCCCCTGGTGAAGGCCGGGGCGCAAGGACCGCGACACGATTCTTCACCGTCGCAACCGTGGGCAGCCTTTATCATGGCTGCCCACTTTGTTTTTGGCTTTTCATCGATGAAAAAGGGACAATTTCTGCTCGCGACCGGTCTGATCGCGCTGATGCTTGGCCCCGTTCCGGTGCAGGCGTCGGGCTGGCTGCTCGCATCGCCCGAGCCGCGGGTGGTCCCTGGCCAGACCTTCACGGTCATCGTCATTGGCCCGGCAGGGAGTGATGGGCTGAAAGAGCGTCTGGCGGCCCAGATCGAACTGCCCGATGGCGGCCCGCGCATCGCGCTGGAGCTGGTTGCGTTCGGACCCGTCGAGGCAGGGTCGCAGCAGCGTCGCTACCTGGGGCGCTGGCCCGACGAGGTGGTGGGCTTTGCCACGCTGGCCCTGCAGGGTGCCGCTTCGGCGCGCATCGTGATGGACGCGGGCGCAGCCAGCCGCACGCCGGTGCAGACTGCGCAGTCGGGGACGGTGCAGGCACAGGGCGACCTCGTGCCCGCAGCGGCTGCGATCGATCCGGTCGAGCCTTCCGCGCTGGGCTTTCACGAGCCGATGTACTTTCTCGTCGGTGGCAGCAGCCCGGTGTCGGCGCGCTTCCAGTTCAGCTTCCGTTATCGCCTGTTCGACGATCACGGAGTGATGGGGGAGAGCTTCCCGGTTGTTCGCGGTCTCTATTTCGGCTTTACCCAGACCTCGGTCTGGGATCTGGAGTCCGACTCCAAGCCGTTTCGGGATTCGAGCTTCAGGCCGGCACTATTCTATCGCTGGCGGCTCAACGACCCCGACGGCGGGAGCTCGGTGGCGCTGTCCGGAGGCTACGAGCATGAGTCGAACGGCAAGGACGACGCGTCTTCGCGCAGCATCGACATGCTTTTCCTGAAGATCGAGGGGCGTCACTATTTCGACGATGGCCGCACCTATCTGGGCATCGAGCCCAAGGCATGGACCTATCTCGACCGCGAGGACAATCCCGATATCGCGCGCTATCGTGGCTATGCCGAGCTGGGCCTGCGTCTTGGACGTGACGACGGGCTGATGCTGACTTCGAACTTCCGCCGTGGCACGATCGGCAAGATGCGCCGCCAGTTCGACCTGTCTTATCCTTTGCGCCGCAGCGTTTTTTCGGGCGTGGGGGCGTTCGTAAATCTGCAGTATCTGAGCGGCTACGGTGAAACCCTGCTCGACTATGATCAGCATAGCGACCCCCAGGTCCGCATCGGTTTTTCGCTGGTGCGGTAAGTGTTCCTGGCAGCTCGCCATTATTCGATTCAATGCATGAAGTCAGGGAGACACCGATGATGATTCACGCGATCCGCTTTCAACGTCACGGTGGGCCGGACGTGCTGCAGTGGGAGCCGATCGAGCTGCCGCCTCCGGCCGCGGGTGAGGTGCGGGTACGCCACCATGCGGTCGGTCTGAACTACATCGACACCTATCATCGCAGCGGCCTGTACCCGCTGCCCTTGCCCTCGGCGCTGGGCCAGGAGGCTGCCGGCGTGGTGGAAGCCCTGGGTGAGGGGGTCAGCGAGGTGGCGGTGGGCGACCGTGTCGCCTACGCGACCGCGCCGCTGGGGGCGTATGCGGAGGCGCGCAATGTTCCGGCGGAGGTGCTCGTGCCGCTGCCCGCAGCAGTGTCCTTCGAGCAGGCTGCGGCGATGATGATGCAGGGCCTGACCGCGCAGTACCTGCTGCGCCGCACCTATCGCGTGCAGGCCGGCGACACCATCCTGATTCATGCCGCGGCGGGCGGAGTGGGGACGATCCTGTGCCAGTGGGCCAAGGCGCTGGGGGCGACGGTGATCGGCACCGTCGGCTCGGAGCGCAAGGCCGAGGTGGCACGGGCGCATGGGTGTGACCACCCGATCATCTACACCCGTGAAAAGTTTGCCGAGCGGGTGCGCGAGCTGACCGGTGGTGAGGGGGTGCCGGTGGTCTACGATTCGATCGGCAAGGACACCTTCATGGACTCGCTCGCCTGCCTGCGGCCGCTGGGTCTGATGGTCAGCTTTGGTAACGCCTCGGGTGCGGTGCCGCCGGTCGATATCGGCGTGCTGGCGCGCATGGGTTCGCTGTTCCTCACGCGCCCGACCCTCTTCAGCTATGCCGCCAGCCGCAGCGACCTGCTGACGATGGCTGCCGAGCTGTTCGAGGTGCTCGCGGCCGGCAAGGTAAGGATCGCGATCAACCAGCGCTATGCGCTGAAGGATGCGGCCCAGGCGCACCGCGACCTCGAGAGCCGTATTACGACGGGTTCGACCATCCTGCTGCCCTGAGGCGCAGTCCAGCTCAGGATGGGCCAGGCGGAAGGTGGGCGCACGGGCGGCGCGGTCGCGGCGCAGCTCGGGTAAAATTGCTGCCATGACTGCCGCCCAGAATTCCTCTCAAGTGTCGCCGCACCAGCCGCGCTTCGTTCATCTCCGTCTCCACTCCGAGTACTCGATCACCGACGGCATCGTCCAGGTAGACCAGGCGATCGCCGCCGCAGCTGCCGACGGCATGCCCGCGCTGGGCATCTCGGATCTGGCCAACCTCTTCGGCATGGTCAAGTTCTACACAATCGCGCGCGGCAAGGGCGTCAAGCCCATCGTCGGCGTCGATGTCTGGATCCAGAACGAGGTCGAGCGCGACAAACCGCATCGGGTGCTGCTGATCTGCAGGAGCCGTGCGGGCTACGGGCAGCTGTGCGAGTTGCTGACGCGTGCCTATCTCGACAACAAGCATCGCAGCCGCGCCGAAATGCGCCGCGAATGGTTCGAGAATGGGGCTGCCAACGAATTGCTGTGCCTGTCGGGGGCGATGCAGGGCGACGTCGGCAGCGCGATTGTCGCGGGCAACCCGGAGCAGGCAGCGCAGCTCGCCGCGGACTGGGCGCGGCTGTTTCCCGACGCCTTCTATCTTGAAATCCAGCGCGCCGGCCATTCCGGCACCGAGGGCTATATTCGCCAGGTGCTGGACATTGCCAGCGAGCTGGGGCTGCCGGTGGTGGCGACACACCCGGTTCAGTTTCTCAAGCGCGAAGACTTCCAGGCGCACGAGGCGCGGGTGTGCATCGCCCAGGGTCATGTACTGGCCGACAAGCGCCGGCCGCGCGACTTTACCGAGGAGCAGTACCTGAAGAGTCAGGCGGAGATGTGCGCGCTCTTTGCTGACATTCCCGAGGCGCTTGAGAACGCGGTCGAAATCGCGCGCCGCTGCTCGCTGACGGTGCAGCTGGGGAAAAACTTTCTGCCGCTGTTCCCGACGCCGGAAGGGATGACGCTGGACGACTTTCTGGTGCAGGAAGCTCGCGACGGTCTCGAGCGCCGCCTGGCCCAGCTCTACCCCGATGCAGGGGAACGTGAGCGGCAGCGCCCGCGCTACGAGGACCGGCTGAAGTTCGAGACCGACACTATCGTTCAGATGGGCTTCCCCGGGTACTTCCTGATCGTGGCCGACTTCATCCGCTGGGCGAAGAAGAACGCTGTGCCGGTCGGGCCGGGTCGCGGCTCGGGTGCGGGTTCGCTGGTGGCCTATGCGCTCGATATCACCGACCTCGATCCGCTGGAGTATGCCCTGCTGTTCGAGCGCTTCCTGAACCCGGAGCGGGTGTCGATGCCCGACTTCGACATCGACTTCTGCCAGGACAACCGCTATCGCGTCATCGAGTACGTGCGCGAGCGCTACGGCAAGGACGCGGTGAGCCAGATCGCCACCTTCGGCACCATGGCCTCGAAGGCCGTGGTGCGCGACGTCGGCCGCGTGCTCGATCTGCCCTATGGCCTGTGTGACCGTTTGTCCAAGCTGATCCCGATCGAAGGGGCCAAGCCCGTCTCGCTGAACAAGGCCTATGAGATGGAGCAGCAGATCGGCGAGATGATGAAGGACGGCAACGACGGCGAGGCCATTCAGACCCTGTGGGGGCTGGCGCAGCCGCTGGAAGGCCTGGCGCGCAACGTTGGCATGCACGCCGGTGGGGTGCTGATCGCGCCGGGCAAGCTGACCGACTTCTGCCCGCTCTACATCGCCGACGGCGAGGATGCCACATCGGTGTCGCAGTTCGACAAGGACGATGTCGAGGCGGTCGGACTGGTGAAGTTCGACTTCCTTGGCCTGCGCAACCTGACGATCATTGAGCTGGCGCTGGAGTACATCGCCCGCATGACCGGCGAGCGCCCCGATCTAATGAGCCTGGGCTTCGAGGACCCTGCTGCCTACCAGATCCTGAAGGACGCCAACACCACGGCGATCTTCCAGGTCGAATCGGACGGGATGAAGAAGCTGCTGAAAAAGCTCGCGCCCGATCGCTTCGAGGACATCATCGCGGTGCTCGCGCTCTATCGCCCCGGCCCGCTCGGCTCGGGCATGGTGGACGACTTCATCCTGCGCAAGAAGGGCCAGCAGGAGATCGACTACTTCCACCCCGATCTCAAGGCCTGCCTGGAGCCGACCTACGGTGTCATCGTGTACCAGGAACAGGTGATGCAGATCAGCCAGATCATTGGCGGCTATACCCTGGGTGGCGCGGACATGCTGCGCCGGGCGATGGGCAAGAAGAAGCCCGAAGAGATGGCCAAGCACCGCGCCACCATCGCCGATGGCGCCAAGCAGAAGGGCTACGATCCGGCGCTGGCCGAGCAGCTGTTCGACCTGATGACCAAGTTCGCGGAGTATGGCTTCAACAAGTCGCATACCGCAGCATATGCGGTGGTGACCTACCATACCGCCTGGCTCAAGGCCCATCATTGCGCCGCCTTCATGGCGGCGACGATGTCTTCCGATCTGGACAACACCGATACAGTCAAGATCTTCTACGAAGACACGGTTGCCAACGGCATCACCGTGCTGCCGCCGGATGTGAACGCGTCCGACTACCGCTTCGTGCCAGTCGACCGCAAGACGATCCGCTACGGTCTGGGCGCGGTGAAAGGGGTGGGTGAGCCAGCTGTGCGGGCGATGCTTGCGGGGCGCGACAAGGGTGGGGCGTTTCGCGACCTGTTCGACTTCTGCGAGCGGGTGGACCGTCGCATGGCCAACCGCCGCGTCATCGAGGCCCTGATTCGAGCCGGTGCGATGGATGGCCTCGAAGGCCACCAGGGGCTGGACCGCGCGCAACTGATGGCGACCGTGGCGCTGGCCATGGAAGCGGCCGAGCAGGCGGCGGCCAATGCCATGCAGGGCGGCCTGTTCGACATGCTGCCGGAGGCTGCGGGGGCCGCGCCCGACTTCGCCAGGGTTCGGCCATGGACCGAGCGTGAGCGCCTGAAGGAAGAGAAGCTGGCGATCGGCTTCTTCCTTTCCGGCCATCCGTTCAACGCCTTCAGGCCCGAGGTGCGCCGCTTTGTGCGCCGCACGCTGGCCCAGCTCGAACCCTCGCGCGACATCACGATGCTGGCCGGGGTGGTGATGGAGACGCGGACCAAAATGGGCAGCCGCGGCAAGATGGCTTTTGTGCTGCTTGACGACGGCACCCAGCCGCGCGAAGTGATGGTGTATTCCGAGGTGCTCGATGCCAACCGCGGCAAGATCGTCACCGACGAGGTGCTGGTGGTCGAGGCCAAGGTCAGCAACGACGATTTTTCAGGTGGGCTGCGCATCATCGCCGATCGCCTGCTGAGTCTGGGCGAAGCGCGTGGGCGCTTTGCCCGCGCCTTGCAGTTGCGCATCAACGGCGAGGTTGATGCCTCGGGCGGCGCGCTGGCAGCGGCCAGCAAGCTGCAGACGCTGCTCGAGCCCTTCCGCGAAGGGGCCTGCCCGATTCGCGTCAGCTACCGCAATGCCGCGGCCGAGGCCGATTTGCCCCTGGGAGATGGCTGGCGGGTGCGGCTGGATGACGCGCTGCTGGAAAGCCTGCGCGAATGGCTGCCGCCCGAATCGGTGGATGTGATCTATCCTAACTGAGCGGCTGCGCGGCAGGCCGGGGCCGCTCAGGTATAGGCGATCTCCGTGCCCTTGCCGCTGAGCCATTGCGCTCGCAGCAGGGCGTCGGCGATGTTGACGGTGATGTTCTCGTCCCCCAGTTTGTCCATAAAACCGGAGCGGAACACGATCGAACCGGGTTGCGAATTGAGGCCGCACAGGATCAGGTGAGCGCCCCGCTTTTGCAGGTTGCGGTGCAGGGTCTGCAGGATGTCTAGGCCGGTGGTGTCGATGCTGACGACCTTGTCCAGATCCAGGATGACCACGTCCGGGTGGCCGTGCTGCATCAACAGCAGGTTCTCGAGCTTGTTGGCCGCGCCAAAGAACAGGCTGCCGAACATCCTGTAGGCCAGAATGCGCGGGCTGCCGTCCTCCCGGTTCATCGCCTCGACGCCGTAGCGTTCTTCCAGCGGCACGCGCTCGATCCGGGTCAGATCGGACATGCGGTAGATGAAGAACAGACTCGCCAGCACCATGCCCAGTTCGACGGCCAGCGTCAGATCGAAGAACACCGTGATGAAGAAGGTGCCCAGCAGGATGGTGCGGTAGGGCAGCGAATAGCGCGCCAGCTCTTTGGGCGCAAAGGCATGCCATTCGCCCATGTTGACCGACACCATGACGACGATGGCCGACAGGGCAGCGAGCGGGATGTGGCTGGCCGCCGGCGCCAGTACCAGCACGATGGCCAGCAACACCAGGGCGTGCAGGGTGCCTGCGATCGGTGTGCGCCCGCCGCTGCGGATGTTGGTGGCGGTGCGGGCGATTGCGCCGGTGGCGGCAAAGCCGCCGAACAGCGGGGCGGCGACGTTGGCGATGCCTTGTGCCATCAATTCCTGGTTGGGATCGTGGCGATCGTCGATCTGGCTGTCGGCGACGCGGGCCGACAGTAGGGACTCGATGGCACCGAGCAGGGCAATGGTGATCGCCGGTGCCACCAGCTTGCCCAGCGTGCCCAGGCTGAGTTCTGGCAGGCCGATGTTCGGGAGTTCCTGCGGGATGCCGCCGAAGCGGCTACCGATGGTGTCCACCGGTAGTGCGAACAGGGCATTCACCACGGTCATGATGATCAGCACGGCGAGCGGGCCGGGCATACGGGCCATCCAGCTGATTGTTTTTGCCTTGTGGTTCCAGGCGAGCAGCACGACCAGCGACACGACGGCAACGGCGACGGTTGCCGGGTCGATCGTCGGCAGGGCAGCCCACAGGGCCGCCATCTTGGCGAAGAACTCGCCCGGCAGGTCGTCGCTCTGCAGTCCAAGGAAGTCCTTGATCTGCGAAATGAAGATGACAACTGCGATACCGTTGGTGAAGCCGATGACGACGGACAGCGGGATGAAGCGGATCATGTTGCCCAGCCGCAGCGCGCCCATGGCGAACAGCAGAATGCCCGACATCATCGTGGCGATGAGCAGGTTCTGCACGCCGTAGTCGGCGACGATGGCGTAGATGATCGGGATGAAGGCGCCGGTGGGGCCGCCGATCTGCACCCGCGAGCCGCCCAGCACGGCGATCAGCAGACCGGCGACAATCGCGGTCCACACGCCGGCGGTGGGAGACATGCCCGAGGCGATGGCAAAGGCCATCGCCAGTGGCAGCGCGAGCACGCCGACGGTGATGCCGGCAGAGAGGTCCTGGACGAAGCCGGCCCGGTTGTAGCCGGGCAGGGTGTCGAGGAGCTTGGGTCGGAACTGGATCTTCATGCTGTCTCCGCTTCGGGTGCAAACGAGGCTTGGCGCTGCCACCCGTCCGGGCGGCATCAGGGAGACAGGCGCCCTCGCCCTGCGTGATGCAGGATGATCCAGCGTTTCGAGGGCGTCAAAGGCATGGTGTCTATTTTACTCGCATGCCCGCGCTGGCGCCGGCATCGGGTGACAGGATATAGAGGCCGCCAGTCTTGCCGTCCGGGTCGGAGGCAGCCAGCACCATGCCTTCGCTCATGCCGAACTTCATCTTGCGCGGCGCGAGGTTGGCGACCATGACCGTGTGGCGCCCAATCAGCGTTGCCGGATCGTAGGCCGACTTGATGCCGGCAAACACCTGCCGCGGCTTCGGATTGCCGGCCTCGTCGGTCTCGCCGATGTCCAGGTGCAGGCGGATCAGCTTGTCGGCGCCTTCGACGTGCTCGGCATTGACGATTCTGGCGATGCGCAGGTCGACCTTGGTGAAGTCGTCGATGCTGATGTGGGGCGAAGCAGCCTCGGCCGATTGCGCGGCATGCTGCTGCTTTTCGGCGTGACGCTGTGGCGAGGAGGTGGCTTTGGCGGCCTGGGCGTTCGCTGCGTCCTTGCCTGGCGCCGTCGCAGCCACAGCCGGGGCGAGCGATTCGCGATTGGCTTCGAGCAGGGCATCGATCTGCTTGCGTTCGACGCGTGTCATCAGGTGGCTGTAGGGCTGGATGGCGTGGCCCGCAGGCAGTGGCGCCCAGTCGCACAGCCAGTTCATCGCTGGAATCGAGAGAAAGTCCTCGACCTGTGCAGCCAGCGCCGGCAGCACCGGTTTGAGGTAGCGCGCGAGGTCGCGGAACATCGTCAGCGCGGTGCTGCACACCGTGTGCAGGTGGGCTTCCTGGCCTTCCTGTTTCGCCAGTTCCCAGGGCTTGTGGTCGTTAACGTACTGGTTGGCGATGTCGGCCAGGCGCATCGTTTCGCGCAGCGCACGGCTGAAGTCGCGCTCTTCGTAGGCGGTTGCGATCTTTCCGTCTGTCCACGCGGCGGCGAAGTCGGCACAGGCGGTGGCATCGACTTCGCCCAGCTTGCCGTCGAAGCGCTTGCCGATGAAACCGGCGCAGCGGCTGGCGATGTTAACGAACTTTCCGACGAGGTCGGAATTGACCTTGGCGATCATGTCGTCGAGGTTGAGGTCGACGTCTTCCATGGTGCCGTTCGACTTGCCGGCGAAGTAGTAGCGCAGCCACTCGGGGTTGAGCTTTTGTGCGATGTAGGAATGCGCGGTGATGAAGGTGCCGCGGCTCTTGCTCATCTTGGCGCCGTCAACGGTCAGAAATCCGTTCACACATAGCTGGCTGGGCGTGGCATAGCCGGCGAACTTGAGCATTGCGGGCCAGAACAGGGCGTGGAAATAGAGGATGTCCTTGCCGATGAAGTGCACCATCTCGGTGCCGGCCGCCGCCGCGCGGGCGGCGTCGGTGTACTCCTCGACGACGATAGGTTCCGCACTGGCCGCGCGCTTTTCAGCCAGGTTACGGAAGCTGGCGAGGTAGCCGATGGGCGCATCGAGCCAGACGTAGAAATACTTGCCCGGTGCCCCGGGAATCTCGAAGCCGAAGTAGGGCGCGTCACGTGAGATGTCCCAGTCGGAGAGCTTGTTCTCACCGTCCTCGCCGAGCCATTCCTTCATTTTGTTGGCGGCTTCGATCTGCAGGCGGCGCTCGCCGATGGCGTTGCTGCCGCGCGTCCAGCTGCGCAGGAAGTCCACCGCGCGCTCGTCCGACAGGCGGAAGAAGTAGTGTTCCGAGGTTTTCAGTACCGGTTTGGCGCCGGATACGGCCGAGTAGGGGTTCTTGAGCTCGGTGGGAGCATAGGCTGCGCCGCAGGCCTCGCAGTTGTCGCCGTACTGGTCGGCGGCACCGCATTTGGGGCATTCGCCCTTGATGAAACGGTCGGGCAGGAACATTTCCTTGACCGGGTCGTAGTACTGCTCGATCGAGCGCGTATCGATCAGCCCTCCGGCCTTGAGCTTGCCGTAGATGTCCTCGGCGTAGAAACGGTTCTCGGCGCTGTGTGTGGAGTGGTAGTTGTCGAAGGCGACGCCGAAGGCAGTGAAGTCGCGCAGATGTTCGCCATGCACGCGCTCGATGAGCTGCTCGGGCGTCAGACCTTCCTTTTCGGCGCGCAGCATGACGGGCGTGCCATGGGTGTCGTCCGCACAGACGTAGTGCACCGAATGGCCCCGCATGCGCTGGTAGCGCACCCAGATGTCGGCCTGGAGGTAGCCGACCAGGTGGCCGAGGTGGATGTCGCCGTTTGCGTAAGGCAGGGCGTTGGTGACGAGGATCTTGCGGGGCATGGTGTGTTCGGCAGATTCAAAGAACGCAAGTTTATCAAAGCGCGGCGCTTGCCGCCGAGCGCCTGGCGGGACCTGCAACTACAGCCCGTGCCCGAGCTGGATCAGGGCATCACGCGCAGCTGTAGTTCGACCCTGCGGTTGCGTGCCCGCCCCGCTTCGGTGGCGTTGCTGGTCAGGGGGTCGGCTTCACCGTGGCCGTCGGCGCTGAGGCGCTCGAAAGCAATGCCGCGCTCGCCGAGATAGGTGACAACAGACTCGGCGCGTTCGATCGACAGGCGCAAATTCACCATTTCGCCGCCCTGGCTGTCAGTGTGGCCGATGAGCTTGATGGCGACGCCGGGCTCCCCGGCGAGGATCTGGGCAATCGGGTCGAGCGCTGTGGCGAGGGAGGGGCGGATGACCGTGCTGCCCGAGGCGAAGCCGTCCGCCACTGGAATCTCGATTCGAAAGCCCTGCGTGTCGGCTGCACCGACCGTGATGCCGGGCAGAGATTCGGTCGCCGTGCTCAGCAGCTCGCGCAGCCGACCCCAGTCCGGTGTGGGGCTGGCCTGACGGACGAGTGCGTGGCGATGGATCGGATCGTCGGCAGCTGCGCTGCGTGCATCGCGCGTGCCAGGGCTGGCGCAAGCCGACAGCAGCAGGGCCGTGCCGAGTGAAATCAAAAGGGAAAAACTAAAGCGTTGTGGAGCGATGCGGATGGTCATCTAGGAGAGCGCTTCATGAAGGCATTGTTCGATACGCGGTTGTCGCGAACGGCGGCAGGGGGCCAGTGACGATGTCCGGCCGGGGTTCCGGAGCGCTTCGCCATCCGCGCGTCGGGAGACCCTGATGGCGGCGCAGGTGAGCGTTTGCGACGGCTCCGGTATGATTCTGCCGTCTTCACCCCCGTTGCGGGTGCACCGATTATCAAGGAAAACGCGATGAGTCTTGATCAACAAACCGTAACCGACGTGCTAAAGCAGGTGATCGACCCGAACACCGGCAAGGATTTCGTTTCTGCCCGCTGTATCCGCAACTTGATGGTGGAGGGCTCCAGCGTTGCCTTCGAGGTCGAACTGGGCTATCCGGCGAAGAGCCAGCACGAACCAATTCGCGCGCTGCTGGCCGGTGCGCTGGCGACCGTGCCGGGTATCGGTCGTGTGGATATCCAGGTGAGCAGCAAGGTCATCGCGCATGCCGTGCAACAGGGGGTGAAGTTGCTGCCGAACGTACGCAACATCATCGCCGTTGCGTCCGGCAAGGGCGGCGTGGGCAAGAGCACCACCGCAGTCAATCTGGCGCTAGCGCTGGCCGCAGAGGGCGGTCGAGTCGGCATTCTGGATGCCGACATCTATGGGCCGTCACAGCCGCAAATGCTGGGGATCGGTGACCAGCGCCCGGTGTCGGAAGACGGCAAGACGATGGTTCCGCTGGAGGCCTATGGCATCCAGGCCATGTCGATCGGCTTCCTGATCGAGCAGGATACGCCGATGGTGTGGCGTGGCCCGATGGCAACGCAGGCACTCAACCAGATGCTGAAGGACACGCTCTGGAAAGATCTCGACTACCTCATCATCGACATGCCGCCGGGCACGGGTGACATTCAGCTGACGCTGTCGCAGAGCGTGCCGGTGACCGGTGCGGTGATTGTCACCACGCCGCAGGACATCGCCCTGCTCGACGCCCGTAAGGGACTGAAGATGTTCGAGAAGGTCGGCGTGCCGATCCTCGGCGTGGTGGAGAACATGAGCATCCACATCTGTTCGAAGTGTGGTCATGAAGAGCACATCTTCGGCCAGGGTGGCGGTGAGAAGATGTGTGCGGATTTCAGCATTCCCTTCCTGGGTGCGCTGCCGCTCGACATCCAGATCCGCTCCGAGGCCGACAGCGGCGCGCCTACCGTGGTGTCCGATCCGGACGGGCGCATTGCCGCGATCTACAAGCAGATTGCGCGCAAAGTGGCGGTTCGCGTTGCCGAGAAGTCGAAGGACATGACACACAAGTTCCCGAGCATCGTCATAAAGCAAAGCTGAGGGCATGCGGCTCCCCGGCGTTGGAGAAAGGACGCCCGGCCGGGGAGCCAGAGTTGCCGTTGCCACTGTTGGTACCTAGGTTGGCAACCGGGGCGGGTGGAGCAAAGGCTTTCACCATCGCAGCGCTTGTCCTACACTACTCGGCTTTTCCGACCCTCGATGGTCGCAACGTAACCGCTGGAACCCGCGCTCATGTCCATCAAATCCGACAAGTGGATCCGCCGCATGGCCCAGGAGGCCGACATGATCGAGCCCTTTGAGCCCGGACTGGTGCGGACCAACGCCAGCGGGCGGATCGTCTCCTACGGCACGTCGAGCTATGGCTACGATGTGCGCGTGGCGAACGAATTCAAGATCTTTACCAACATCAATTCGACCATTGTTGATCCGAAGGACTTCGATGCGCGCAATTTCGTCGATTTCACCGGTGATGTCTGCATCATTCCGCCGAACTCCTTCGCCCTGGCGCGCACGGTCGAGTACTTCCGCATCCCGCGCAGTGTGCTGACGGTGTGCCTGGGCAAGAGCACCTATGCGCGCTGCGGCATCATCGTCAACGTCACGCCGCTAGAACCGGAATGGGAGGGCCACGTCACGCTCGAGTTCTCCAATACCACGCCGCTGCCGGCGAAGATTTATGCCAACGAAGGCGTGGCGCAGATGCTGTTCTTCGAGGCGGATGAAGTGTGCGAGACCTCTTATCGGGATCGCGGTGGCAAATACCTTGGTCAGACCGGCGTCACGTTGCCGAAAATCTGATCCGCGACGCGGTTGATGACGTATTCACGGGGCCGTCTGACGGCCCTTTGCGCTTTTTGAATCACTTTCGGTAGCTGCGCGGGCAGCACTCACCGGAGCTCACTGCCGGTTTTGCTGTCCCGTAGGATTCCTCTGGAGACGATCAGGATGAAATTCCACTTCCCCATCATCATCATCGACGAAGACTTCCGCTCGGAGAACACTTCGGGGCTGGGGATTCGTGCGCTCGCAAAGGCGATCGAAGAGGAGGGCATCGAGGTTCTTGGCGTCACAAGCTACGGCGACCTGACCTCTTTCGTTCAGCAACAAAGCCGTGGCTCGGCCTTCATTCTGTCGATCGATGACGACGAGTTTTCCTCGCCCGAGGCTTCGGACAAGGCTATCGCCGATCTGCGTGCCTTCGTTGAGGAGATCCGTTTCCGCAACGCCGACATTCCGATCTTCCTGCATGGCGAGACGCGCACCACACGGCATATTCCGAACGACGTGCTGCGCGAGATGCACGGCTTCATCCACATGTTCGAGGACACACCGGAATTCATTTCGCGCTACGTGGTGCGCGAGGCCAGGCATTATCTGGATTCGCTGGCACCGCCGTTCTTCCGCGCGCTGGTGCACTACGCGGCGGACAGTTCCTATTCGTGGCACTGCCCGGGTCACTCGGGTGGCGTCGCTTTTCTGAAAAGCCCGGTGGGGCAGATGTTTCACCAGTTTTTCGGCGAGAATATGCTTCGCGCCGACGTGTGTAATGCGGTGGATGAACTCGGCCAGTTGCTTGACCACACCGGGCCGGTAGCTGCGTCCGAGCGCAACGCCGCGCGCATTTTCAACTGCGACCATCTTTACTTTGTCACCAACGGCACCTCGACATCGAACAAGATGGTGTGGCACACGACGGTTGCACCCGGCGATATCGTCGTCGTCGACCGCAATTGCCACAAATCCATCCTCCACTCGATCATCATGACCGGTGCGGTGCCAGTCTTCCTCACCCCGACGCGCAACCACTACGGCATCATTGGTCCGATCCCGCTGCGGGAGTTCTCGATGGAGAACATCCAGAAGAAGATCGCGGCGAATCCCTTCGCGCATGAGGCCAGGAGCAAGAAGCCGCGCATCCTGACCATCACGCAGTCGACCTACGACGGCGTGGTGTACAACGTCGAGACCATCAAGGACATGCTCGACGGTCAGATCGATACCTTGCATTTTGACGAGGCGTGGTTGCCGCATGCCGCTTTCCACGACTTCTACGGCGACTACCATGCGATTGGCGCTGATCGCCCGCGCTGCCGCGAGTCCATGGTGTTTTCGACCCAATCGACACACAAGTTGCTGGCCGGCCTCAGTCAGGCGTCGCAGATCCTCGTGCAGGACTCCCAGACGCGCAAGCTCGACCGCGACATTTTCAACGAGGCCTATCTGATGCACACATCGACCTCGCCGCAGTACGCGATCATCGCGTCCTGCGATGTGGCCGCGGCGATGATGGAAGCACCAGGCGGGCCGGCACTGGTGAACGAATCGCTGTCCGAGGCGGTCGAGTTTCGTCGCGCGATGCGCAAGGTGGATGCCGAGTTTGGTGACGAAGAGTGGTGGTTCAAGGTGTGGGGTCCGGAGTTCCTCGCTGAGGAAGGCATCGGCAGCCGTGAGGACTGGACGCTGAAGGCTGGCGAAAGCTGGCACGGCTTCGGCGACCTGGCCGAGGGCTTCAATATCCTCGACCCGATCAAGGCCACGATCATCACCCCGGGCCTTAACATGGATGGCGACTTTGCCGACCACACGGGCATTCCGGCGGGGATCGTCACGAAGTATCTCGCCGAGCACGGCATCATCGTCGAGAAGACAGGTCTCTACTCCTTCTTCATCATGTTCACCATCGGCATCACCAAGGGCCGCTGGAACACGATGGTGACCGAGCTCCAGCAGTTCAAGGATGATTACGATCGCAACCAGCCTTTGTGGCGCGTGATGCCTGAGTTCATCGCCAAGCATCCGCGTTACGAGCGCGTTGGCCTGAAAGACCTGTGCAACCAGATTCATAGTTTCTACACGTCGCATGACATCGCCCGCCTGACGACGGAGATGTACCTGTCGGACATGGTGCCGGCGATGAAGCCGGCCGACGCTTGGGCCAAGATGGCGCATCGTGATATTGAGCGCGTGGCGCTGGATGAGTTGGAAGGGCGAGTCACTGCGATGCTGGTCACGCCTTATCCGCCGGGTATCCCGCTGCTCATTCCGGGTGAACGCTTCAACGCGACCATCGTGCGTTACCTGAAGTTTGCGCGCGACTTCAATGCCCGGTTCCCGGGTTTCGAGACCGATATCCACGGCTTGGTGAAGGGGGAGGATGGACGGTACCACGTCGATTGCGTCAGGGACTGATCAGGCAGCCGGTGTTTTACCGTTTTCAGAAGTGACAAGGGCCGCACATTGCGGCCCTTGTCACTTCTGGCCCTTGCCGCTTGATCAGCGCCGACGGTACTCGACAAAGTCGAAATCAAATTCGTTGTCGGCATCGGCGGTCCGTGCATCGCGCCGCTCTTCGAGAAAGTCTGCGCGATCGAAGGGGGGGAAGTGGGCATCACCCTGGACATCGGCCCATACTTCGGTCAGTTCGAGGCGATCCGCGAGGGGCAGCAGTGTGGTGTAGACCTGGGCGCCGCCAATCACGAACAGGATATCTGCATCGGCTGCCGCAGCGATAGCGCCCTCCGGATCGTGGAAAACCTCGGCGCCTTCGGCGTGGAACTGCGGGTCACGCGTGACGATAAGGTTGCGCCGGCCGGGCAAGGGGCGTCCCAGCGACTCCCAGGTCCTGCGTCCCATCAGAATAGGATGGCCCATGGTCCGCGCGCGGAAACGCTGCAGGTCGGCCTTCAGTCGCCAGGGTAGGCCGTTGTCGATGCCGATGACGCCGTTATGTGCAACGGCGGCGAGCATGATGATTGCAGGTCTTCTGTTCATACCGCTACCGGTGCCGTGATGTGAGGATGAGGGTCGTAGCCTTCGAGCTCGAAGTCCTCGAAACGAAAGGCGAAGATATCCTGCACGTTCCGGTTCATCTTCAGAATGGGCAGACTGCGCGGTTCGCGCCCAAGCTGTTTGTGCGCCTGATCGAGGTGGTTGAGGTAGAGGTGGCAGTCGCCCCCCGTCCAGATGAAGTCGCCGGGTTCTAGATCACATACTTGCGCCACCATGTGTGTCAGCAGTGCATAGGATGCGATGTTGAAGGGAACGCCAAGGAATATGTCGGCGCTGCGCTGGTAAAGCTGGCACGACAGGCGCCCGTTGGCGACGTAGAGCTGGAACAGCGCGTGGCAGGGCGGCAAGGCCATCGTATCGACCTCGCCCGGGTTCCAGGCGGAAACGATGTGCCGTCGAGAGTCGGGCTTGTGCTTGATGCCGTCGATCAGATTTGTGATCTGATCGACCGTTGTGCCGTCCCGGTTCTCCCAGCGTCGCCATTGTTTGCCGTAGACCGGGCCCAGGTCTCCGTTTTCGTCGGCCCAGTCGTCCCAGATCGAAACCCCATTGTTCTTCAGATAGGCGATGTTGGTGTCGCCCTGCAGGAACCAGAGCAGTTCGTGGATGATTGAGCGCGCGTGCAGCTTCTTGGTCGTAAGCAGCGGAAAGCCTTCCTGCAGGCGAAAGCGCATCTGCCAGCCGAACACTGACAGCGTTCCGGTTCCTGTGCGATCAGTCTTGCGATCGCCGTGCTCGAGCACGTGGCGCATGAGGTCAATATACTGGCGCATGTCGGCAGGCCTCTGAAAAGCCGAAATTATTGCACCGTAGAGATGCTGGAGGGAGAGGTTGGCGATGTTCTTCGCCTGCTTGTTGCGGGGTTCGGTGCCGTCTGCCTCGCTGTGGCCTGACTCTGCATTGTTCTTCCTGGTGTGCCGGACACGCCTAATCTCCTCAGGTTCGGTGAAGGCTGGGCAAGGCGCTCGGTGAGTCTGCGCAGGCGATTCCCCGGATTCTGATCGTGATCCGCATGGTCCGATAGATTTTTTGTTTAGTTTTGTTCTTGACGTTTTAGGTTTGGTGTCTATAATTCGGCCTCTCTTGGCGCTGCCGTGGTTTGATTTCGGGACGTGTGGCGGTGTTGAGGG
>Ga0073904_10000212_pt1 | contig 39514 bp, 38 predicted proteins | sample KloWWTrecipitate_FD_66668 | JGI IMG/M metagenome (GOLD analysis project Ga0073904, IMG submission 66668) | Active sludge microbial communities from Klosterneuburg, Austria, studying microevolution and ecology of nitrifiers - Klosterneuburg... | ecosystem: Engineered > WWTP > Aerobic digester >... | reverse complement strand
ATGGAGAGGCGGTGCGGCACTCAGGAGCGATCCACGCGTTTGGCCGGCGCGCCAGCGTAGGTCGCACCGCCGTCGAGGCTCGAGTATTTTGGCACAAGGCTGAGCGCCCCGATCTGGCACTTCTCCCCAGCCTCGACGCCGATGCCCACCATGCTGCCGAGCCCCACGGTGACAAAGCGTCCCAGGCGCACCTGCCCGGTCTTCACCATGCCACCTTCGACCGTGTGTCCCGACAGGTGGACACCCTCGCCAATCACGACACCGTCACCGAACACCAGCATGTTGTGGTCCGAAATCGACAGGCTGTTGATGTAGACCCCGCGCCCGATCGAGGCTCCGTTCCAGCGCATGTACCAGGTCCACAACGGCGAGGCGCGGAAGAACGTGCCGACCAGTACGCGGACGACGTGGGTCGAGATCATGTAGCGGGACCACCTCAGCAGGGGCCACTCCAGATCCCGCAGCTTCCACTCTCCCGGGGGCGGCGTACGCCAGCCCAGCAGGCGCGTCCCCCACGCCGAGAGCAGCGCCAGGGCGAAGGCGAACACCAGATACGCGGGCACGAGCGACATGGCCACCGCGGCCGGCCGAAGCAGGGGCCACGGCTCGGGCAGCCAGGTGAGGCACCAGCTCCAGAACAGGAAGGCGGGCAGCACGGCCAGGCCGAACGTCACGGTCTCGACGACGAAAATGGAGGCGACGGTCCACGTCACGCGCGCGGTCTGGGCGGCGGTCACGCCGGGAGGCTACCATATTCATGAGATGGCTGACCCGCTCGTCCTCGTGCCGGGCCTCGACGGCACCGGACTACTCTTCTACCGCCAGGTCCCACTGCTCGAACGTCGCTTCGACGTCGAAACCCATCGCCTGCGTGATGATGCAACAACCTTCGAGGAGCTCATCGGGGGACTCGATGATCGGATCGGGCGCCTGGTCTCGGCCGGCGGGCGCGTGACGCTGGTCGGCGAATCGTTCGGGGGCGCCCTGTCGCTGCGCTATGCGCTCGCCCATCCCGATCGGGTGGAGCGGCTCGTCATCATCAACTCGTTCCCCTACTTCGGCCCTCAGGCCCGGCTCTGGCTGGGATACCACCTGTTGCGCGCCACCCCGTGGGGGGTGATGCGCATGGTGCGACAGGCCACGTCGTGGCGCATGCACTCACCGCACACGGGGCGCGAGGAAATCGACCGGTTTCACGACCTGATGCGCGCCACCACCCGCGACGGGTACCTCTCGCGCCTGCACATGCTGCGCGAGTACGATGTCCGCGGTCATCTCGCGCGCATCACGGCCCCGGTGCTATACCTGGCCGCCGATCGCGACCATCTCGTGCCATCGGTGGAGCAGGCCCGCCTGATGGCGTCACTGACGCCGCGCGCGACGATGCGCGTCCTCACCGGTCATGGCCACATCTGCCTGATTGCGCCGGACCTGGATCTGGGCGCAATCCTGGAGGAATGGATCCCCGCCACATGAGCACTCATCCCGAACTCGATTGCGCCTATCAGCGCTCGCTCGCGTATCTCAATCAGGTGGCGCGCCGGCGGGTCGGAGCCGCCGCCACCCGGCAGGCGCTGCTGGACTCGCTGGGCGGGCCGCTGCCCGTCGGGGCTGACGATCCCGCCCGGGTCATCGAGCGCCTCGCCGAACGAGCCGATCCGGGGCTCGTGGCGACCGTGGGGCCCCGCTACTTCGGGTTCGTCACCGGCGGCGCAGTGCCGGTGACGGTGGCTGCCGAGTGGCTCGCCGCGTCGTGGGACCAGAACGGCGCGATGTATGCCATGTCTCCGGCCACGGCGGTACTCGAAGACATCGTCGCCGGCTGGGTCACCGAGTTGCTCGGGCTGCCGCGCACTTGTTCGGTGGGTTTCGTGACGGGCTGCCACATGGCGAATTTCACGTGCCTGGCGGCCGCGCGGCATGAGGTGTTGCGGCGCACGGGCTGGAACGTCGAGGCCGACGGGCTGCAGCGCGCGCCACGCGTCGCGGTCGTCGTCGGGAGCGAAGCGCACGTGTCGGCGGTCGGCGCGCTGCGCCTCCTGGGCTTCGGCGCCAACGAGTTGGTGCGCGTGCAGGCCGACAGCCAGGGCCGCATGCGGGTGGACGCGCTCGACGGCGCGCTCGACCGCTGTGACGGCCCGCTGATCGTGTGCGCGCAGGTCGGCAACGTCAACACCGGCGCCAGCGATCCGGTCGGGGACATCGTCTCGCGCGCGCACGCTCGGGGCGCGTGGGTACACGTTGACGGCGCATTCGGCTTGTGGGCCGCCGCCGTCCCGGAACTGGCGCCGCTGGTGGCCGGGGTGGAGAACGCCGACTCCTGGGCCACCGATGCGCACAAGTGGCTGAACGTCCCGTACGATTCGGGTCTCGCCATCGTCGCGAATCCGGCCCCGCACCGGGCGGCCATGGGCACGCCGGCGTCCTACCTGGAACGCGGGGCCGACGAAGAACGCGTCGGCATGGATTGGGTGCCTGAATCGTCCCGCCGCGCGCGGGTCATCGCCCTCTACACGCTGGTCCGGACTCTGGGCCGTGATGGCATTCTCGACCTGATCCGGCGCAACTGCCGACTGGCCAGGCGCATGGCGACGCGCTTGTCGCCGCAGGCCGGCGTCACCATCCTCAACGAAGTGGTCCTCAACCAGGTGCTGGTGGCCTTTGACGCACCGGATGGCGATCACGATGCGATGACGCGCGCCGTCATTGCCCGGGTGCAGCAGGACGGCACCTGCTGGGCGGGAGGCGCGATCTGGCAGGGCCGGCAGGTGATGCGCATCTCGGTCTCGAACTGGTCCACGACCGAGGACGACATCGACCGATCGGCCGACGCGATTCTCCAGTGCTACGCGGCGGGCTGAGTGGCCGCCGGTTGGGGGAGCGCCTCAGCCGCGCACGCGGTCGCGGCCATCGCGCTTGGCGCGCAGCAGAGCGGCGTCGGCCCGGCGGGCCAGCGACTCGAAGGATTCCCCGGTCACGGCCTGGGCCACGCCGACCGAAATCGTGCAGTCGGGGTCGCCGGCCGCGTGCGACGAGGTGACCGCTGCGCGCAGCCGTTCGGCCACCTCGGTGGCCTCGGTGAGGTCCACATCCGCAATCAAGGCCGCGAACTCCTCACCGCCATACCGCGCCAGGAGGTCGTCTGGGCGCAGCGCCCGGACCAGGGCACCCGCCACGCGCTGCAGCACGGCGTCGCCCACGGCGTGACCGTACGCATCGTTGAGGACCTTGAATTGATCGGCATCGGCCATCAGCAGCGCCGCCGGCCGCTGCTCGTGCTGGAGGCGGACGAGGTGTGCCGGAAACACCGCATCGAGCCAGCGTCGGTTGTGGAGCCCGGTGAGCCCGTCGATGATCGAGAGCCGTTCGAAGTGCCGGCGCCGGTCCGCCATCTGGCGTAGCGCGACGTCGTCGTTGCGGACGCGACCGGCAAGCACCCTCAACAGGTTCCGCGCGAGCTCGGCGCTGGCGTCGATCGCAGCCCACACGTGCCGATGCGGTATCACGAGCACCGTCACATCGGTCGAGGCGACGACATCAGCCGACGCCGGCTGGCCATCGATCAGGGACAACTCGCCGGCACACTCGCCTGGATACAGCTTGACGTGCGGGCCATCGCCGCCGGGCAGGTGCACGTCGAGTGCGCCGTCGAGCAGCATGAGCAGTTGGTCGTTGGCGCGACCGGCGGTGAGGAGCCGCGTGCCCGCTTCGACCTGCTGGCGCACGCCGCGCCGGAGCAGCGCCTGGCGCGCCCGTTCAGGAACGCCGTCGAGCAACGCGGCTTGTGCCAGGATGGTGGCCGTTGGATCGGTCATCGCCTCACCTGAAGGGGCTGGCGCTCGGCGGGGTAGTCCGACGGGCCCCTCGCACCTGGTTCACGCTGAGTCAGGACTTCCTGACCGGCGGCCGCGCGGGCGTCTTGCGAGGTGCCGGTCCGGGACGGTACTCGACCATGACGTTGCTGACGGTGGCAATGGGTCGGCCGTCGGACGTGAAGTTGTCGGTGCCGTCCGGACGCACGACCGTGAGCTTCTCCCCGAGCAGGCTCACCTGCTCTCCCACATTGGCGGGGAGCGTCATCGAGATGAACTCGGTGCCGCTCGGCGCCACAGCCTTCACGCCGCCAGGTCCGGCGCCGCCGGAGATCCGATCGAACAGGTCGCGCGCGGTCCGGAACTCGGACCGGATGACCGCACGGTCGACGAGCGTATTGTCCATGGTCAGCACGCCGATCGTCGCGGTGTACTGCCGGAAGGCGCGGTTGGCCTCGACCAGGTCCTCGGAATAGGTGTGCCGGTTATGGAGTTCGAACGACAGGGTGACGGGGCCGCGATGCGGAGGAATGGTGACCAAGACCCCTGCCGCCGGATCCCGTCCGGTCAGCACGTCGCAAAACTGGCGCTTCGTGGTCACACCGATACCCAGCTCCGACGGGCAGACGATCTCGGCCTGCACCCGGGACACCCCGGCGGTTGCGGCGGGCGGGGGCGCCGGCCGCTTCTTCGGCGGGGTCTTGCGGGTTTGTGCGTACGGGGCGGCGGCCACGGCGCACGCCAGCGCGAGAACAGCGACGAACAAGCGCATGCAGTCCCCAGTATAGCGGCAGCGCTCGAGACACCGCGCCCGGACCCTGGCACACGCGGCCGTGCGCCCCCCCGGCGCGTCGACGGAAGGTCAGTCGTCCAGGTGGGACACAGGCGAGGGGAGGGGTAACGGTACCTGCGTCAGGCTGGGGTTCCTGAGCTTGAGCAGTTCGAGAAACTCCATCCTGGTACGCGCGTGATCGCGAAACGCGCCGAGCATGGCGCTGGTCACGGTGTAGGAATTCTGCTTCTCCACTCCGCGCATCGCCATGCAGAGGTGGGTGCCCTCGCACACGACGGCCACACCCAGTGGAGCAATTTTCTCCCGAATCGTCTCGGCGATTTCGTTCGTCATCCGCTCCTGCAGCTGGAGCCGTCGCGCGAAGATGTCGACCAGACGCGGAATCTTGCTCAGTCCAATCACGCGGCCGTTTGGAATATAGGCCACGTGACACTTGCCGAAGAACGGCAGGAGGTGATGTTCGCACAGACTGTAGAAGTCGATGTCGCACACGATCACCATCTCGCTATAATCCACGCTGAACAGGGCGCCGTTGAGCACCGTATCGATATCCGCGTCGTACCCGCTCGTCAGGAACTGCAGGGCCTTCTCGACACGCACCGGGGTGTTCACCAGACCCTCCCGCGCCGGGTCTTCACCGAGCTGCTCGAGCAGCTGGTGGATGAGGTGCTGCATCAGCGTATTGTACATGCTCGTGTGCGGAGCTCCGGCGAGGCCCGGTGCGGGCACGCCCGTGGAATCGTCGCGAGGTTCGAGTGGTGGCATCTGGTCTTTGGATGCACGTTCGCGCGTCCAGGTTCCCGATGGCGATCCCGACGCGCCGTACCACGACCGCGAGACTCTCTCGAGCGCGACTCGGGCGGCCGACATCTGGTCGGGCGCGCCTCGCGGAAGCCCCCCGGGACTTCGAGGCGGCCTGGAAGCTCGCTCGCGGCGGGTACTGGCTGGGCACCAACGGCCTGCCGGCAGGTGAGCGGAAAACGGCGCTGGAGCGCGGCATAGTGGCTGATCGCCAAGCGGCCACGCTCGAACCGAAGCGGCCCGAAGGGCACTTCTGGATGGCTGCGAACATGGGCGCACTCGCCGAATCGTTCGGGCTGCGCCGGGGCATTCGGTACCGAGGCGCCATCAGGGACGAGCTCGAAACGGTGCTCGCCCTCGACCCGGCTTACCAGTACGGATCGGCGGACCAGGCCGCTCGACCGGAAAGACGAGGCGCGCGTCGGGCTCCGGGCCGTGTCAGTAGGAGTAGAACCCGCGACCGGATTTCTTCCCCAGGTACCCCGCCAGGACCATCCGCTTCAGCAGCGGCGGCGGCGCGAACCGCGCCTCGCGGAACTCCTCGAACATGATGTTGGCAATGTAGTAGGTCGTGTCGAGGCCGACGAAGTCGAGCAACGTGAACGGCCCCATCGGGTAGCCGCACCCGAGCTTCATCCCCTTGTCGATATCCTCGACGGTACCCAGCCCCTCTTCGAGGCACCGCACCGCATCGAGCAGATACGGCACCAGCAGCCGGTTGACGATGAAGCCACCGCGATCGGGGGCGGCAATGGGCTCCTTGCCGATGGCCCGCGCGAATCCGACTAGCGCCTCGTGCGTCTCCTGGCTCGTCGAGAGAGCCCTAATCACTTCCACCAGCTTCATCAACGGCACCGGGTTGAAGAAGTGCAGACCGCCGACCTTGTCGGGCCGTGTCGTGCCCGCCGCCAGCTCCGTGATGCACAGCGACGAGGTGTTCGACGCAATCAGGCAGTGAGCGCCCACGACGACCTCGATCTGCGCGTAGGCGTGCTTCTTCGCTTCCACGTTCTCGACGATGGCCTCAATCACCAGGTCGCAGCCCTTCAGGTCCGCGTAGCTGGTGGTGCCCGACAGGTGGCCGAGCACAGCGGTCTTGGTCTCCTCGGTGACCTTGCCCTTCGCCACACCATCGGTCAGGAACTTCTCGATGCGTCCCAGGCCCTTCTCGAGGACGTCCGCATTCACTTCGAGCACGACGGTCTTGAACCCCGCGGCGGCCGATACCTGCGCCACACCCGCTCCCATCAGCCCGCACCCCAACACACCGACGTTCGTGATCGCCATTGGCTTCTCCGCCTGCCGTCCTAGACGGTCTCGATAATCATCGCGATGCCCTGCCCGCCGCCGATACATGCCGACGCCACACCGTATCGCCTGCCTCGCCGGCGCAGCTCGAGCAGCAGCGTCAACAGCAGACGGGCGCCGGTGGCGCCGAGCGGATGGCCCAACGCGATGGCGCCCCCATTGACGTTGACCTTGTCGCGGTCGAGGCCGAGCTCCTTCTCGCACGCCAGATACTGGGGAGCGAACGCCTCGTTGATCTCTATCAGGTCGAGATCGGCCAGCGAGAGTCCCGCCCGCTCGAGCGCCAACCGAATGGCCGGGACCGGCCCCATGCCCATCATCGACGGCTGCACCCCCACCGTGGCCCAGGAGACGATACGTCCGAGCGGCTCGAGGCCGCGGGCCTTGACGGCCGACTCACCGGCAATCAGCAGCGCCGCCGCACCATCCACGATGCCGCTGGCGTTGCCGGCCGTGACGACGCCGTCCTTCTTGAACGCCGCCGGAAGCCTGGCCAGCACGTCCATCGTCGTGTCGGGCCGCAGGTGGTCGTCCCGCTCGACCAGGGTCGTGCCCTTGCGGCCCTCGATCTCGACGGGTACGACTTCATCCTCGAGGCTCCCGGAGTTCCAGGCCTTGCGAGCCAACTGCTGGCTGCGAAGCGCATACTCGTCGGACTGCTCGCGGGTGATGCCGTACTTCTCGGCGCAGTTCTCGGCCGTGATGGCCATCGAACAGCCGGCGTAGGGATCGGTGAGCCCTTCCCAGAGCCAGTCTTCGAGCTTGCCCTGCCCGAGCTTGAGACCCGACCGCAGGCCGCGGATGACGTGCGGCACCTGGCTCATGTTCTCCATGCCGCCGGCCAGCACCACGCCGGCCTCGCCGAGCTGGATATGCTGCGCGCCACTCAACACGGCCTGCACGCCAGACCCGCAGAGGCGATTGACGGTGAGCGCCGGCACCTCGATGGGCAGGCCGGCCTTGAGCCCGACGTGCCGGGCACCGTAGTGCGCGTCGACGCTGCTTTGCTGCACGTTGCCGAAGACGACGTGCTCCACCCAGTCGGGCTGCACACCCGTCCGGGCCAGTGCCCCGCGCGCGGCGACGGCGCCAAGGTCGATGGCGGACACGTCCTTGAGCGCGCCCACGTACTGCGTCATCGGCGTGCGCGCGCCGCCGAGGATGTACACGGTTTCAGTCATGGAAATGACGTCCTCTCACATCAAGGCGGCCGCGATCCGGTCGCCAACTTCCCGTGTGCCAAGCGAGCCGCCGATGTCCGCGGTCGTCTCACCGGCGCGGACCGTCGCTTCGACGGCGGCCTCGATGGCCTTCGCCTCGGCGGTCCGCCCGAGCGTCTCCAGCATCAGCGCCACCGAGAGGATGGCCCCCATCGGATTGGCCACGTTCCTTCCAGCCAACGGCGGCGCCGAGCCGTGCACGGGCTCGAAGAGCGATGTGCGCCCCGGGTGGAGGTTGCCGGACGCCGCCATGCCCAATCCGCCCTGGAGGGCCCCGCCGATGTCGGTGACGATGTCGCCGAAGAGGTTGTTGGTGACGATCACCTCATACTGCCCGGGATCACGAACGAGGAACATCGCCAGCGCATCGATGTACTGGTGCGTGGCGGCGATGCCAGGAAATTCGGCGGCCACCTCATGGAACACGCGCTGCCAGAGTGCGTGGCCCTGCTGCATGGCGTTGCTCTTGTCGGCCATACACACCTTGGTGAGGTTGTGCGTCGCCGCGTAGGCGAACGCGTAACGGATGATGCGATGGACACCCTTGTAGGTGTTGATCTCCTCCTGAATGGCCACTTCGTCCGGCGTGCCCGCCTTGAACCGCCCGCCGATGCCGACATAGACGCCCTCGGTGTTCTCGCGGAAGACGACGAAGTTGACGTCGGCGCGCCCGCGGTGCTTCAGCGGGCACAGGCGGTCGGCCAGCAGGCGCACGGGCCGGTAGTTGACGTAGAGGTCGAGCTCGAAGCGGGTGCCCAGCAGGATATCGCGTGCGTGGCGGTTATCGGGTACCCGCGGATCCCCCAGCGCCCCCACGAAGACCGCGTCGAACGACCGCAGCAGGTCGTAGCCGCCCGCGGGCAGCGTCTCGCCCGTCCGCAGGAAGTGGTCGGCTCCCCACGGCAGGTGCTCGAGAACGATCGGCGCGTCGAACACGGACGACACCTGCTGGAGCACCTTGACCGCTTCGACGGTCACGTCCTTTCCGATGCCGTCTCCGGCAATGACTGCAATCTGCATCCTGGGCCCCACGAACTTCGAACCGTCACACGATGTTCAACGCACGTCGATCGCCATTGCCATCCCCATGCCTCCGCTCACGCAGAGCGTCGCCAGCCCGCGTCCGCCCCCGCGCCGCCGCAGCGCGTGCAGCAGAGTGACGACGATGCGCGCACCCGTGGCGCCGATGGGGTGGCCGAGAGCAATGGCGCCGCCGTTGACGTTCAGCCTGTCGGCTCGAATCGGCACGTCGCGCAGCACCGCGAGCACCTGCGCGGCAAATGCTTCGTTGACTTCCACCAGGTCGAATGCGTCTGGGCCGAGCGCGGTCCGCGCCTCGAGCTTCTTCATCGCCGGGACGGGTCCGATGCCCATGAAACGCGGATCCACACCCGCGCTGGCCCATCCCGTGATGGTGGCAAGCGGCGTCAGCCCGTGCGCGGCGGCGTAATCACCGGAGGCTAGCACGAGCGCGGCCCCGCCATCGGTGATGCCAGAGGCCGAGCCGGCTGTGATGATGCCGGCGTGACCCTCCACCTTCGGAAACGTGGGAGGCAGCCGTCGCAGGGCTTCGATCGTGGTTCCAGGTCGCGGATGCTCGTCGCTGGCCACCTCGACGGGAGCACCCGTCACGGTCACGGTGACCGGTGCGATTTCGTCGGTGAAGCGCCCTTCCCTCTGGGCCGCTTCGGTCTTCTGTTGACTGCTCAACGAAAACCGGTCCGACTCCTCGCGCGTGATGCCGTACTGGCGAGCCAGCAGTTCGGCCGTTTCTCCCATGATGAGATTCGACAGCGGGCACTGGAAGCCGTCGCGGTACATCGCGTCCACGAATTGGAAGTGGCCCATCTTGTGGCCCCAGCGCGCGTCGATGCTGTCCACCAGATACGGCGTCCGGCTCATCGACTCGATCCCGCCGGCCAGCACGACCTCGGATTCGCCCAGTTGGATGCTCTGGGCACCGCTGGCAAGCGCCTGCAGGCTGGACGCGCAGGCTTTGTTGATCGTCTGGGCAGGAGTTCCATGAGGCACGCCGGCCCGCTGCGCGACCTGGCGCGCGGGGTTCGGACCCGAGCCGGCTTGTCGCCCGTGACCCACCCAGACGTCCTGCACGTCCTCAGCGGCCACTCCAGCGCGGGCCAGGGCCGCCCCCGCCGCGACGGCGCCAAGTTCGGCCGGGTGCAGATCGCGAAACGCGCCGCCGTACTTGCCGATGGGCGTTCTCGCCGCGCCGAGGATGACGACCGAAGGGGTAGCCATGACCTGAACGAGTGTATCAAACGAGTGTTCAATAGCGGCGCCGGGGTGTCCCTGCTCGGATCATGGCCGCTCGGCCCGTTAGACCGGCTCCCGTTGTCTCCCTGTGGCGGGTATTCGTCACAAATCCATACGTTGTGTTGGATTCCCGGCACGTTCTTCACACTGGCCCCAAGCCAGCTGGCACGATGTTTCCATTTCCGACTGAACGTTTGTTATCCCAATGGTTTCAAGGAGGAGTCGTGATGCGTCTCAGACCATTTGCGGCCTTGTCGCTGATTCTCGCGCTGGCGGTGCCGGTATGGGCCCAGGAGCAGCGCGGGTCGATCGAAGGCACGGTGACCGACTCGCAGGGAGGCGTGGTGCCCGGTGCCACGGTGACCGTCCTTGGCGAGGGCGGTGCCGCCATCAGCGGAGTAACCGACGCCAGGGGCGTCTACCGTTTCCCGTCGCTCCCCCCCGGCCTCTATGACGTGACGGCGGAATTGTCGGGCTTCACGTCCGGTCGGTTCGCGCGTGTCGAAGTGCTGCTCGGGCAGATCAAGAAGGTCGATTTCTCGCTGGCGCCGGCCGGGCTCACCGAGTCCGTGCAGGTGACGGCCGAATCGCCCCTGGTGGACGTCAAGCAGAGCGCCCGCGCGACCAGCATCCGCGGCGAGTTGCTTGAGCTCGTGCCGAAGGGCCGCGACTTCAGCTCACTCGTCACGCTGGCAGCGGGCGCCAACAACGAAGTGCGGCTGGGTGGCCTGTCGATCGATGGCGCCAGCGCCGGCGAGAACCGGTTCATTGTCGACGGCATCGAAACCACCGACCTTCAAAACGGCACATCCGGCAAGCAGGTCATCGCGGACTTCATCGAGGAAGTGCAGGTCAAGTCCAGCGGCTACACGGCGGAGTACGGCGGCGCAACCGGTGGCGTCGTCAACGTCGTCACCAAGAGCGGCACCAACGTGATGCACGGAAGCGGCCTCTACTACTGGGAGGGCAGCGCGCTCAGCAAAGGCCGCTACTCCTTCTCGTCGGGCACGACCATCGGTGATTTCGGTGGATCGACCGGTGCGACGCCACAGGCGGCGGGCGGTCGCCCCACGCTCCGGCTCAACCCCTCCACCAACCAGGCCGAGTACGTCACCTACCCCGAGGACAAGAACTACCGGATGGAACCCGGCTTCTCGATCGGTGGTCCGATTGCGGAGAACAAGGCGTGGTTCTACGGGGCGTATCAGCCGACGATCATCGAGTACGAGCGGACGGTCGATCTCCTGAGTGGCGGGACGGTAACCGAGGACCAGCGAGACACCCGACAGTTCCTCACCGCGAATACGACAGCGCAGATCGGCCAGAAGCTGCGGACGCGCGTCGCCTTCAACAACAGCTTCCGCAAGCGTGACGGGCTGCTTCCGAACCTGGATGGCACCGATCTGCCCGATACGCCGTACGGGCTCGTCCGCAAGTTCCCGAACTACAGTGTCTCGGGTCAAGCCGACTACGTTGCCAACCCGAACCTCTTGATCGGCGTACGTGCGGGCTACTATTTCTCCGATACGAACGACTCGAATTTCCCTGAGGGCCCGCGGTCGATCTTCAGCCCGAGCGGCAATATCGGTTTCGTCGGGACGAATGGTGCCGCCGTCCCTCCGCAGTTCCAGCAGGGTGCCGGATTCAGCAGCTTCCCATCGGCAGCCGCACTCTCGTACGTGCGCGATCAGCAGAAGCGCCTGAACTTCCAGGCCGACGGCACGTGGTATGCCAGCCTTCGCGGACAGCACCAGTTCAAGGGTGGCCTCCAGCTCGACAGGGTCGGTAACAACGTCGACTACGGTGAGGCTGGCAACCGCGTGACGATTCGGTGGGGCGGCAACCTGTCGAGCGGCAGCCCGTTGACGCGTGGCCCGTTCGGCTACTATTCGGTACGCAGCAACGGCGTGGACCCGAAGCGTGGCTTCATCACCCAGGGCGATGTGAGCACGACCAATATCGGGCTGTTCTTCCAGGACGCCTGGAGCCTCAACGACCGCGTCACCGTCAACGCGGGGATCCGCACCGAGCGCGAGCGCGTGCCGGCCTACGCGGCTGGTCCCGACATTCCGACCTACGGCATCGAGTTCAACTTCAAGGACAAGCTCGCGCCGCGGCTCGGCATGGCCTGGGACGTCACGGGTGACGGCAAGTGGAAGACATACGCCTCGTGGGGCGTGTTCTACGACATCTTCAAGCTCGAGTTACCGCGCGGCTCATTCGGCGGCGACAAGTGGCTCGAGTACTACTACACGCTGGACAGTCCCGACTGGACGGGCCTGACGACCGCCGGGAACTGTCCTCCGGACTGCTCGGGCACGCTCATACGCGGCCCGGTCGACTTCCGTCACCCGTCCTTCGGTTCCGACGCCATCGAGCCGGACCTGAAGCCCATGCGGATGCAGGAAGCCGCCGTCGGCCTCGAGCACCAGCTGAGGGCCAACATGGCTGCGAGCGTGCGCTATGTGCACAAGCAGATCGACCGCGCCATCGAGGACACGGGCTCGCTCGACGCCGCCGGCAACGAGATCTACGTCATTGCCAACCCGGGCGAAGGTCTGACCAGACTGGCGTTCGTCAACCCGGACGTCAACCTGCCGAAGCCGAAGCGCGACTACGACGCGGTGGAGTTCGCGTTCGACAAGCGCTACTCGGATCGCTGGTCGCTACGTCTGAGCTACATGTGGAGCCGGCTCTACGGCAACTACTCCGGCCTCTCGCAGGGCGACGAGAACGGACGCACGAGCCCCAACGTCGGCCGACTGTACGATTACCCGGCCATGATGTTCGATCAGCATGGCCAACCCGTCTTCGGGCCGCTGCCGACCGATCGTCCGCACCAGTTCAAGACGCAGGCCATCTACAGCCTCCCCTTCGGCACCAGCATCGGCGCCAACTACTACCTGTCGAGTGGCGTTCCCGTGACCCGTGAGATCGGCATCTATCCGCCGAACAACCTGCCGGTGCAGTACTTGGGACGCCTCAGCGACGGGCGCACGGACGTCTTTTCGCAGACCGACCTCTACATTCAGCACGAGATCAAGGTCGGTGGCGAGCGGCGCATGCAGGTGAGTCTGAACGTACTGAACGTGTTCGACCAGAAGGCTGCGCTCGGCAAATGGTCGACGTACCAATACGTCAACGGCATCGACATTCCCAGCGAGGCCCTGTTCTACACCGGACAGCTCAACTTCGATCAGTTGATCAGGGATCAGGGCGTGGTGCAGGATCCTCGGTTCCTCAAGGACTCCTGGTATCAGTTCCCGATTTCGGCGCGCGTGGGCGTCAAGTTCCTGTTCTAGCGCCCAGCATCGCGGCCGGAAGTATCCGGCTCATCACGTGGTGCCCGGCCGGCCTCCGAGTCGGCCGGGCATTCGCGTTCGATCGCCGGGGCGAAGGGCTGGCCGGGCAACCGGCCGGAGTCCGACACATCCCACCTTCCCGGGAGGATGGCATGCGAACTGCGACCGCCGTCGTCGTCGCGCTGGCACTCCTGATGTCAGCCGGGTTGCAGGCTCAGCGAACTGCCCCTACGGCACTCATCCACTATCGGGAGGGATTGCGACTGATGGGGTCCGAGCAATGGACAGCCGCAGAGAGAGAATTCCTTCTCGCCATAGGCATCGCGCCGGACTTCGAACTGGCCCACTACTGGGTAGGGCGCGCGAGAATCGGGGACGGCCGGTACGTGGCCGCCATCCAGGCGCTCGAGACCTGCCGTGGCCTCTACCTGCAGGCGGCCGGCACGCGGGCGACCGACCAACTCGACGCCCAGCGCCGGCGCGACGATCAGCTCCGCGAAATTCGCGAGGTCATTCGCGAACGGCAGGGTGGTCGACAGAGCGCGGCTTCGGACCGCGTCATCACGCATCTCGAGAACCTCGCCAAGGACATCGAGTGGCAGAAGCACTCGGGCTCGAACATGGACTTCGAGTTGAGCGTGCCGGCCTTCGTGTCGCTCTCGCTGGGCAGCGCCTACTTCCGCGGGAATGACCTGGCCGCCGCCGAGAAGCACTACCTCGCGGCAATTGACGCGAACCCCAAGATGGGCGAGGCCCACAATAATCTCGCCGTCGTGTATCTCCTCACCGGCCGGGTTAAGCAGGCGGCCGAGGAGACGACGCTGGCCGAGAAAGCAGGCTTCAAGGTGAACCCCAGCTTCAAGGAGCAAGTCAAAGCGGCGCAGCGCCGCTGACGATCCGTCGGGCTCGGGTCCAGCGGTCTGCCCCGCGGTCGCCAACATGCGTGCAGGGGCCGACCCGAACGCACCGTGAAAAAGGTGGAAGACGCGAGCTTCTGCGTGAACCCCCCGCTCAAGGCGGGCATCGCGGCGATGAAGCCCGAACTATAATTCCTTCTGCCGTGTCCACGAGCCACCGTGACTCCGAACGCGTTCCGATCCTCGGCCCCTTGCAGGGCGAGGTGAAGGTCTACCAGGCGATGTCGGTCCATCAGGTGAGCCTCGGCGGCATGCAGGTGGAAACCGTGTTCCCGCTCCACGTGGACTCGCTCCACGACTTCCGCCTCACGCTCCGCGAGCGCTCGATCGTCGTCAAGGGGCGCGTCGCACACTCGCGCATCGTGGATGTGGATCAGGACCTCGTGATGTATCACTCTGGCATCGAGTTCATCGAGCCGTCGGGGCCCGTGCTCGATGCCATCACCGATCTGGTCGAAGAGCTGAAGAGCCTCAAGCGCTGAGGGGGCCGCGTCTAGGGCTTCGCGTTGAGGTGCTCGAGGTAGTCGCCCGACGCGATGCGTTCCGCGCGCCCGAGCGGCGCGTTGTAGAAATACGCCCACGCTGGCTGCGTGCGGCCGCCGTCCATCTGGACGTCCGTGAGAACGCGCAGATAGAGGCTCCTGGCCGGCTCGGCCGGTCGGAACCCTTCGAGCTCATCGAGTGCCGCCAGCACGACCGGAGCGTCTGCCAGCTCGTACACCTCGCCGGCCACCATGCTGTCGTCTTCGGCGGGGACGGCCGCCGGATAGATCCCCAAATCGAAGAGCGCGGCCCGAATGCGGCCGCGCCCAGAGAACAGCAGCTTGGAGGCCACGCGCTGACGTCCCGGACGGTTGAACGGGGTCATCAGGGTGCCGTAGAAGAAGACGTGGTCGGACACTGCAGGCCTGTCGGAGTGCGAGTGTAGGAGTCCTCCGGGCGGGAGTCAACGGGCAAAGACAGCGTTCCGGAGTCCCGGAGTCCCTATCGTCCGTTCCCCTGGCGCTGCTTCGCCATGGCCTCGAGCGCGTCGAAGAACTCGCTCGGGATGCTGAACGCCAGCGCAACGGTCGTGCCCTCGCCGGTCAACTGCAGCGAGTCGACCATCTGCTGCATGCCTGGTCGGCTGCCGGCCTGGAGGCGAGCCATGGCGAGGAATCCCCGCACGACGTCACGCAGGTTCTGCGCCGCCGCTTCATCGCGGGCCTCGGCCTTGAACACGCCGTTGACGCCGCCGTTCACATGACCGGCAGCCGAGAACCACGTCACGGTGGGCAGTTGAGCCTGCACTTCTGAAGGCAGCCGCGCCTGCCGTGCCAGGGCGTCGAAACGGCCCACGGCCCAGACGTTGCTGTTGTCGAGCTCGGCCACCAGCCGCATCAGATCGTTGTTGGAGGCGACGTTGCGGTGGTCGGCCCCGGCATCGATGGCGCGCTTGACGGCCTCGGCGCTCCCGAGGCCCACGAGGTCGGCCTCAATGAAGCCGACGGCCATGCCGTCGGCGTCGGTCTTGCCGCTGTCGAGACGGGTGAGAAGCCGCTTGCCCTTGTAGTCCTCCGCGGTCCCACCGTGCTCGAGCGCCAGGGCCTCGAGTCGGGCGGCTTCGAATCGGCCGCGGGCCAGTACGACCGCCGACCGCTCGGGACGAGCAGACAGGTCGTCCGTACCGGGCATGAAGGCGGCAACGACCGAGTCGATGTCGCGTTCGATATCGAGGCCCGTCTTCTGCTCGAACTGGTCGCGGTCTGTCGAGGGCGGCTCGAGCTCACGGAAGCGGCGGCGGAACTCGGAGTTCATGACGTCGCGGACATTGGCGTACGCCACGACGGCCGCATCAGGAGGCACGTACTGCAGTTCGGCGGGTCCGGCCGCCTGCGACGACAGCGAAACCGGCAACCCCAGGTAGGACGCAACCAGACCCGTGCCCAGGCCCACGATGAGGATGGCCCCGGATACGAGCAGGAAGTAGCGCGTTTTCTTCGACATGCAGTGCCCCCTGGAGCGTATTACGAACCGGCGACGGTTGAGGTTCCGGGAAGGCCAGCGGCCTACTGCTCCAGCACGTACTCCCGGCGCTCCACCGCGCGCGTGGCCAGCCACAGAAACACCACAGTGCCAGCCACCAACCAGAAGAGCGACGCGCCCAGGGAGGGCGTCTCCTTGAAGAACCCCTGGAGCAGGCCCGTCAGCCCATCGCTGGGCATGGCGTGGGGCACGAGAGCCTGCAGGTAATGCGCCACCGTGAACTGCTTCAGGTAGCCCGGCAGGACCATCACGGTCGGCTCCCATCCGAAGACGAACACGAGCCCGAGCACCAGGGGCCGCTTGAAATACGCCCCGACGAACGCGAACACCGCTCCGTAGACCGCCAGGCCCAGGCCCAACAGGCCGAGATCGGTGACCAGAGAGGTGAACGACCCCGGCACGGCGCGGAAGGGCACGACCAGGAAGTAGACCAGCACTACGGCGGGCAGGACCACCAGCATCGTGCACGTCACGTATGCCAGGTACTTTCCCACCAGCACTGCGCCGCGCGGGATGGGGCGGGTGAAGAGGTAGGTCAGCGTCTTGTCCTCCACTTCGTCGGCCATCAGCGCGGTGCCGTAGAAGACGGCCAGCACCGGCACGATGAAGCGCAGGAACAGCATCCAGATCAGCACGCCGAAGACGCTGGTTCCGCCGACGGCTTGCCCGTTGACGCGCAGGGCCGTGAGGCCGAACATGTCGAGCGCACGGACGATCACGGCCAGCAGGACGGGCCCGCCCACGACCAACGCCATGAAGATGGTCCGGCGCGACCACAGCATCTCGCCGAGCGACAGGTCGAAGACGCGGCGCGAGGCGCTCCAGAAGCCCAGGCTCATTGCTTCACCAGATAGCGGAACACCGCCTGCAGGTTGTCGTCCGGCGACTGCACCTCGTCGATGGCACCGGCCTCACCAGACGCAGCCAGATCGGTGAGCCTGGCGTAGAAGCCGTCCGGCCGGCTGGTTTCGACCACCACCGCGCCGGGCTCGAACCTGAGGCTCAATACATCGTCTGCGGCCAGGAAGTGCCGGGCCAGCGCCCGCGGGTCGCTGCCTCGGACGTTCACGGTGTGGGGATGAGTGTCGATGAGATCCCGGATCTGGTGGACGTTGCCTTCGGCGACGATGCGGCCGTTGTTGATGAGCAGGATGTTCGAGGTCATCGACTCGATCTCGTGCAGGATGTGACTCGAGACGATGATGTGCTTGCCGGCCCGGGCCCAGTCCTTGATCAGACGAATTGTCTTGCGGCGCATCAAGGGGTCCATGCCCGTGAGCGGCTCGTCGAGGATGAGCAGACCGGGGTCGTGGACGAGGGCCTGCGCCAGCTTGACACGCTGACGCATGCCCTTGCTGTAGGCACCAATCTTCTTGCCGGCGGCGCTCATGAGGTCGACCTTCTCGAGCGCGGCCTTCGCCGCGGCGTCCGCGGCACCATCGTCCAGGCCGTTCAGACGCACGAGCGCAGTGACCCACTCCAGGCCCGTCATGCGGTCGTAGAAGGCATCCTGCTCGGGACAAACGCCGATCCGCGCATAAATGCGCGGGTTGGCCCAGATGGGCTCGCCGAGTACGCGGACACTGCCCTGGCTGGGCTTCAACTGCCCGGTCATCAGCTTCATGAACGTTGACTTCCCGGCGCCGTTCGGGCCGAGCAGGCCCGTGATGCCGGGAGGAATCACCACCGTGACGTCATTGAGCCCGTTCACCTGACCGTACCACTTCGACAGGTGCTCGGCCTGCACGAGTGCGACGGAGGCCCGGGACAAGTGGCCGCCACCCGGAAGCGTCTCCGGCTCCACCGAAGCGAGAGCCGCCGCGCCGCCCGCCGGCTTCCCCGCTGGCACGGGCCGGATGCCGTCTGGCGTCACGTGACGATCTCCACGCCCTTGACCCGCCGGGCGAGAATGACCACGGATCCCGCAATGATCACGAGTACGGCGATCGCCGCAATCGATGGCGCCAGATCGTACCGCGGCTGGAGTCTGAAGATGGCGTCTCCAACCTGCTCGAGCGAATCTCCCGGCGACAGCCAGGCGAATCGGCTGGTACCGGTAATCCCGCGCAAGGCCTGGAACAGCGCCGCGGTGAAGAACATCAGTCCCGCATACATCACGCCCACGAAGCGGCTGCTCCTCGACAGCGACGACAGGGCGAGCATGCTTGTGGCAGCCAGCAGGACCTGCGCAAGTGAAAACAGCGTGATGGCCGGCAGGAGGTAGGCGTTGTTGCGAATGAAGGTGAAGCTGCCTGCGAAGATCGCCTGCACGAGGAGCAGGCCCATTGCCGGCGCCCAGGTAACCAACACCAGGAACAGGAAGAGAATGGCCATCTTGCCCGCGATGTACTCGGCGGAGGTCAGTGGCTTCGACAGATAGAGCTGGAGGGCGTTGGCCCGGCGATCGTTGGCTATGAGCCCGGCGCCCACCCAGATGGTCACGAAGAAGACGAATACGCCCTGCTGGTCCAGGAATTGGCGGAAGGTCTCGCCCTTGGGCGCCAGGAATGCCGCCTGCTGGAAATTCGCGGAGGCATAAATCTGCACCGCACGCACTAGGAACGGTGCCCAGGCGAAGAGCATCAGGGCGATGAACGCCCGCTTGCTGACGATGGAGCGGATGCCGGCCCTGGCGATGACCTGCCAGGCGCGCCCGAGCGGGGCTCGTTCGCCGCCGTATCGCCGGTATCCCTGATCGTGGATCGGCATTGTCTAGGCCTCTCCCACCGCACGGGCGAACACGTCCTCGAGTGTCGGCACGCTCGGCCGGAGGTGCCGCACCTGCACCCGTTCGCGAGCAGCGAGCTGGAACAGCTGGCGGGCACCGGAATCCGGCCCGAGGGCACTCCCGTGCGCCCCCGATTGGGCGGGCGGCAGCGGCGGAGCCGGATCATCCAGCGGTGTGGGCACGAACACCCGAATCACGTCCTCGTCGGTGTCGTGACAGTCCAGTCCCTCGCGACGCAGGACCTCGATGAACTGGGCCTGGTCGCCCTTGATCCGCAATTCGTACACGCGGCCGCGGGTGCCCTTCAGCGCCTGGATGGGACCGGACGCTGCAATCACCCCCTTGTCCACCACGACGACGTGATCGCACGTGTACTCGACGTCGGGCAGCAGGTGCGACGAGAGGATCAGGTTGACGTTCTTGTTGTGTGCGAGGTCCCGGATGAGCACCAACATCTCGTCGCGCCCCTTGGGATCCATCCCGTTGGTCGGCTCGTCGAGAAACAGCAGATCCGGGTCGTGCACGATGGCCTGCGCCAGCTTGATGCGCTGCTTCATGCCGGTCGAGTAGGTCTCGAGATTGCGGTAACGCGCCTCGCCGAGTCCCACGTAGTAGAGCACCTCGTGAGCGCGCTGCATCGCGTCGGCCGGAGGCAGGCCCGCCAGCTCGCCGCAATAGGCGACAAACGATACAGCGTTCATGCCCGGGATGTGCGAGTCGGTCTCGGGCATATAGCCGATGCGGGACCGGATCTCGAGCGGAGAACGGGACACATCGAGCCCCAGCACGCGCATGCGGCCCTTGTCGGGCGTCACGAACCCGAGCAGCGTCTTGATGAGCGTGCTCTTGCCGGCGCCGTTGGGTCCCAGTAAGCCCACGGCTCCCGTACGGAACGTGGTCGTGACGTCACGCAGGGCCCAGTTGCGTCCATATCGCACGCTGAGGTCGTCGCATTGCACCACGGTGTCGGCGCCACACGACGCTCCGACATCCGCGTCCGGCCCCGGAGACGCCTCGCGCGTCATGGCGGTCATGCAGTGAAGTATACGGGCGGCCGACTCAGGCCGTTCCGCGCAGGCCCAGAGCGTCGGCCTGTTCCCGCATGAACCCGATGACGTTGGCGATGTGCTCGTCGAGCGGCAGGCCCACGAGCTCGGCGCCCTTCTTCAGATGCTCGCGCGGCACCTGCCGGGCGAAGGCCTTGTCCTTCATCCGCTTAATCACAGACGGGGCCTCGAGATCGAGAATGCTCCTGGTCGGCCGCACGAGGGCGGCCGCGGTGATGAAACCGGCCATCTCGTCGCAGGCCACGAGCGTGCGCTCGATGGGCGTCTCGGGCTCGACGCCGGTGATCTCCGACGCGTGGGCCTGAATGGCGCGCATCACCCACTCGGGATACCCGAGCGTGCGCAGATGCTCGCAACCCTTGTTGGGATGATCACCCAGCGTGGGATAGCGCTCGTAGTCGAAGTCGTGGAGCAGCGCAACCACGCCCCATTCCTCCTCGTTGGCGCCCTGCTGCCGGGCGTACCCGCGCACGGCGGCTTCCACGGCGAGCGCATGCTTGCGCAGGCTCTCGCTCTGGGTCCACTCGGTCAGCAGTTGCCAGGCGGCGTCTCGGCTTACGGTCATGCGCGTAACTTACAGCGTTGGTGCGCAGACTGCAAAGGGCACAGCTACGTTACGACTCGACGATCCGGCGCGCCAGGGCCAGTCCCTTGCGAAGCACCGCGCTCGCGTGAGGGTCGATCCCGAACGCGTGCAGCTCGTCGGCCCGTACCCAGGCCACCGCTTCCGCATCGGTCCCCGCGATCGCCTCTCCGCTCGGCGCCGTGCACAGGAAATCCACGATGACGAAGTGATAGCGCACGCGGCCATCACCGTCGCGATGCACGCGGTCGAAGGTTTCGACGACCGGCCCGATTTCGACGTCCAGGCCGGTCTCTTCGTGCAGCTCGCGGCGAAGCGCGCTGGTCAGCGACTCACCGAGTTCCACCACGCCGCCGGGAACTGACCACTCGCCCTTCCTCGGGTCGTGCGCCCTCCGGATCACCAGCACCTGCTCCCCCCGAACCACGACGCCGCCCACGCCGACGATCGGCGCCGCGGGATACTCTGTGCCCATATGACCGCTCACACCGAATACCTGACGTTCAACCTGCCTGCCCGCTTCGCCTTCGAGAACATCACATCACAGGTCGAGGCCGCGGTCGCGCGCAGCGGCGTTCGTGAGGGCCTGGTCCTGGTCAACGCCATGCACATCACGGCATCGGTCTTCATCAACGACGACGAGTCGGGCCTGCACCAGGACTACGCCGCCTGGCTGGAGCGACTGGCGCCCTTCGACGCCTCTCCCTCACGCTACGCGCACAACCGCACCGGCGAGGACAATGCCGACGCCCATATGAAGCGACAGCTCATGGGCCGCGAGGTGGTGGTCGCCATCACGGCGGGCCGGCTCGACTTCGGGCCATGGGAGCAGATCTTCTACGGCGAGTTCGACGGCCGGCGCGCGAAGCGGGTGCTGGTCAAGGTGCTCGGCGAATGACCGGTGAGGGCGCCCCCTCGCACTCCGTCGTCAGAGCGCCAGCGACGCGTCGGCGTTGAGATCTGGCGGCGCCAGCCGGCCCCGGGCCAGCTGTCGCAGCCCGGCCGCGGCAATCATCGCGGCGTTGTCGGTCGACAGCGACAGGCGCGGGATGAACACGGGTAACTCGACAGCGGCGCCCCTGGCCGTCATCTCGCTCCGCAAGTGGGCATTCGCTGACACGCCACCCGCCACGCCCACGGCGCGTGCGCCGTACCAGCGCGCGGCAGCGAACGTCCGCTCCACCAGCGTCTCCACGACGCGCCGCTGGAAGCTCGCGGCGATGTCCCGCACCTCGGCAGCCGGCAGCCGATCCTGACCGAGCGCGGCCTGCCGCGCCCGGACGTGCCGGAGCACCGCCGTCTTCAATCCCGAAAAGCTGAAGTCGAATCGGCCGTCCCGCTCCGGATGGTTGCGATCGGGATTGGTCAGGCGCGTGCCGGGCCAGCGAATGGCGCGTGCGTTGCCATCCGCGGCCAGGCGATCGACGATCGGTCCGCCCGGATACCCCAGCCCCAGGAGCTTGGCGACCTTGTCATACGCCTCCCCTGCCGCATCGTCGCGCGTGCGGCCCAGGAGCACGTACTCGCCCTCTCGACGAATCAGATACAGGTTCGTGTGACCGCCGGACACGACCAGCACGACGGCAGGCAGCGGAATGCGCCCGTGGTCCAGCCAGATGGACTCGATGTGGCCGGCCAGATGATGGACCGCCACCAGCGGCCGGCCGAGCGACCACGCCGCGGCCTTGGCGAAGGAGACCCCGACGAGCAAGGAACCCACGAGACCGGGCCCCTGGGTGACCGCCATCGCGTCGATGGCGGACCACGACAGGTCCGCGTCGGCCAGGGCACGCTCGACGACCCCGCAAATGTCCCGTACGTGCTGGCGCGACGCCAGTTCGGGGACAACCCCGCCCCACTCGCGGTGAATCGCCACCTGCGAGGCGACCACGCTCGAGCGGACGGCCCAAGGGCGATCGGCGTCGTCGGTCTGATCGACGATGGCCGCGGCCGTTTCGTCGCACGAGGTCTCGATGGCCAGAAGGTGCTGGAAGGACATGGCAGTGGCCGGGGACGCGGTGGCGGGCCCGGCTATGCCTGGCCCGCGAGCGATGCGTCGAACGGGGCTCGATGGATGCCGCGTTCGGTGATGATGGCCGTGATGTAGCGGGCAGGGGTGACGTCGAAGGAGGGGTTCCGTACGCGGGCGCCGGTCGGAGCGACCTGCGTGGAGCCTACGTGCGTCACCTCGCGCGCATTCCGCTCTTCGATGGGAATCGTCGATCCGTCGGGCGTGCCCAGATCGATCGTGGACCACGGCGCGGCGACGTAGAACGGAATCCCGTGCGCCTTCGCCAGAACCGCGACCGAGTAGGTGCCAATCTTGTTCGCGGTGTCGCCGTTGGCGGCGATGCGGTCCGCGCCCACGACCACCAGATCGATCGTCCCCGTGCGCATGAGGGCGCCGGCCATGTTGTCGGTGATGACCGTGGTGTCGATGCCGTCCTTCATCAACTCCCAGGCCGTGAGCCGCGCCCCCTGCAGGAACGGCCGAGTCTCGTCGGCCAGTACCGCCACCTTCTTGCCGCACTCCACGGCGCCGCGGATCACGCCGAGCGCGGTGCCGTAGCCGGCGGTGGCCAGGGCACCGGCGTTGCAGTGGGTCAGGACGCAAGCCTCCGCTGGCACGACCGCCGCGCCGTGACGTCCGATGGCGCGGCAGCTCGCCACGTCATCGTCGTGGATGCGATCGGCGGTATGGCGCAGGCGCGCTTTCAGTTGGTCCACCGATTCGCCAGCATGCGCCCCTTCGGCGAAGGACTGCTTCATGCCCTCGATCGCCCAGAACAGGTTCACCGCAGTGGGACGCGTGGCGGCGAGCAGATCGCAGTTCTTCTGGAACTCGGCGGCGAACTGACGGGTCCCGGTCGCCTTGCTGCGCGCGGCCCCCAGGGCCAGGCCCATGGCCGCGCACACGCCAATGGCCGGCGCCCCGCGGATGACCATAGTGGTGATCGCCTTGGCGACGACGGTGACCGTCTTGCACGTGACGTACTTCTCGGTGGCCGGCAGCTTGCGCTGATCCACCATCACGATGGCATCGCCTTCCCAGGCGATTGTCGGAAGCATGGGCCGATCATACCGGGTCCGGGGCCCGGCCGATGGCAAACGGCACGGACCGGCGGACCGGGCAGCGGCCCGGGGAGGGCTTGGCGTTGGCCGGGAGTGAAGCCGCGGGGCTCCGTATCAACGGTTGAGCAGCCGTCCGCTGAACGGGTGGGGCAACAAATCGGCCAGGCGGTGGCGGGCCGTAATCACCGTCAGATTGCCGATGACGACCTCCATGTCCGGCCCGAACTCCCACAGCACCTGCCGGCACGCGCCGCACGGCGTGGTCGGCGCGTCGGTGTCGGCGACGACGGCGATCCGGACGAAGGCACGATGACCGTCGGACAGCGCCTTGAAGATCGCAACTCGCTCGGCACACAGCGTCAGGCCGTAGCTGGCGTTCTCGATGTTGCAGCCGGTGACGATGCGTCCGTTAGCGGTCTCGATCGCGGCCCCGACGCTGAAGCCGGAGTAAGGTGCGACGGCGCGCTCACGCGCCTCGCGGGCAACGGCCACGAGCCGTTCAGAGGCGTCCAACGGTGCCCTCCAGTACGGCGATGAACTGGCCTCTCACGCGGCGCGCGGTTTCCATGACCTCACGATGATCCAGAGGCTCGGGCAGCACGCCGGCTGCCATGTTCGTGATGCAGGAGATGCCCAGCACCTCGAGCCCCATGTGCCGTGCAACCAGTGCCTCGGGTGCCGTCGACATACCGACCGCGTCGGCGCCGAGGACGCGAAATGCACGGATCTCGGCCGGAGTTTCGTAGCTCGGGCCGTGTACCGCGACGTAGACGCCGTGCTCCAGCGGCACGCCGGCCTCGGCCGCGGCCTCACGCGCCAGGCGGCGGAGTCCCAGAGCGTAGATCTCGGACATGTCCGGGAATCTGGGGCCGAACCGTTCGTCGTTGGGTCCGACCAGGGGATTGGTGCCCATGAGGTTGATGTGATCGTCGATGAGCATGAGGGTCCCGCGCGAGAACCGCGTGTTGATGCCGCCGGCCGCGTTGGTCAGGATGACCCTGGGCACGCCCAGCCGTCCCATGACGCGCATGGCGAAGGTAACCCGTGCCAGCGGACGGCCTTCATACACGTGGACGCGACCGGCGAGGGCTATCACTCGGCGCCCGCCGACGAGCCCGCCGACGAGCCTGCCGGCATGCCCGATGACGCCCGAGGCCGGCCAGTGTGGTATCTCGCCGTAGCTCACCTCGAATGCCTCGGCCAGACTGTCGGCGAAGTCACCGAGGCCCGACCCCAGGACAACCGCCACCTCGGCTCCGCCGAAACCACGTCCGCGCAGGAACTCCGCGGCCTCGACCGCTTCGTCGAACTGGGTCAACGAGCCTCCCATCGGATCACAGAATCATTGACGCCACGCAGGCGTTGATGAGGGTCGCCAGGAACCCGGCGAGAAGCGCGCGCGTCCCCAGCCGGGCCAGGTCTTGGCGCCGCGTCGGCGCCATCGCGCCGATGCCGCCGAGTTGGATGCCGATCGAGCCGATGTTCGCAAAGCCCGTCAACGCGTAGGTCGCCAGCACGTGGGTCCGCGGCTCCACGACGCCGCGATACTCCGTCGTCAGTTTCACGAAGGCCACGAACTCGTTGGCCACCAGCTTGGTCCCCAGCAGATCGGCCATGGGTCCGATGTCCCGGGGTGGCACGCCCATCAGGAATGCCACCGGCGCGAAGACGATCGAAAAGACGCTGGCCAGCGTGAGGCCCTCGCGCATCCACCCCAGGAAGGCGTCGGCCATGGCGATGAGCGCCAGGAAGGCGATGAGCATCGCGGCCACATTGAAGGCCAGCATCAGCCCGTCGCTCGCGCCAGCGGAGGCCGCATCGATGACATTGACGTGATGCCGTTCGATCGTGAGCCGAATCGCGCCCGACGTCCGGGCCGTCTCGGTTTCCGGCAGCAGCAGTTTCGACAGGTACAGCCCGCACGGCGCGGCCATCACACTCGTCGTCAGGATGGCGATCGGATCGGCGCCGAGGCCGATGTAGACGGCCATGACGCCGCCGGAGATGGTCGCCATGCCGCCGACCATGAGCGCGAGCAGTTCCGAGCGCGTCATGTCGGGCACGTACGGCTTGACGATGATGGGGGCTTCGGTCTGTCCCATGAACACGTTGGCCGCGGCCGACAACGTTTCGGCGCCGCTGGTGCCCAGCGCATACATCATCACGCGCGCCATCGCCCAGACGATGACCTGCAGGACGCCGAAGTAATACAGGATCGTGAAGAACGACGAGATGAAGATGATGGTCGGCAGGGCCAGGAACGCGAACACGAATCCGTTGCCGGCGCCGAGCGCGCCTTCGAGCGTCGCCGGATTGGCCAACGGACCGAAGACGAACAGGGCTCCCTGGTTGCTGAACTCCAGGAAGCGTTTGACCAGGTCGCCCACGGCGGCGAAGAAGGCGTAGCCGGGCCGCACGCCGCCGACCTCCAGGCGGAGAATGACGAGTGCCAATCCCAGCTGAATGGCCATGCCCCACGCCACGGAGCGCCACCGGACGGCCCGCAGATCGGGGGAAAAGGCGGCGCAGATGGCAATGAAGCACAACGCACCCAGGCCGGCCTGCCCGCGCGGACCGATCCAGCCCGAGACGAGCCAAGCCAGGGCGGCCAGGGCCGCGGCCAGGCCGATGGCGGCGCCCCGAAGCGAACGAGACGACACGATCATGGCCGAATCCAGTCGATGATGAGCGGCGGCGCGGGAGCCACCGTGTCGACGATCCTGACCGCCGCCTCCGCCAGCGCACGGGCCTCGTCGAGCCCCGGCGCGTCGTTATGGTGCAGGTCCAGCAGCGGTTGGCCCGCCTCGACCGCCTCGCCGTGGGTCACGGCCAAGACCACTCCGGCAGCGTGATCGATGGCCGCGTCCTTCCGGTCCCGGCCCGCGCCGAGCCGCATGGCGGCGCGGCCGATCCGTTCGGCATCGATGGCTGCCACCATGCCCGCTCTCGGTGACCTCACCGTGGTCCGGCAGCGTGCCGTCGGCAACACGCCTTCGTCATGCACGATTCCCGGGTCGCCGCCCTGGCGCTCGACCATGCGGCTAAAGCGGTCGAGCGCGCGACCCGACGCGAGGGCCTGGTGCACGGCGGCAGCAGCCTCCTCGTCGGTGGACGCCCGGTTCGCCAGCCGGACCATCCGCGAGGCGATGGTCGTGACCAGGCCGGCGAGATCCGGCGGACCGTTCCCCTTCAGCAGGGCCAAGCACTCCCGAATCTCGAGTGCGTTGCCGACGGCGCGGCCCAGCGGCGCATCCATCCGGCTGATGGCCGCCTCGGTCCGCACACCCGAGGCAGTGCCGATCGCCACCATCAATCGGGCCAGCTCCGCGGCCGTGTCGGCCGTCTTCATGAACGCGCCGCCCCCGCACTTGACGTCGAGCACCAGAGCGTCGCTGCCCTCGGCGAGCTTCTTGCTCATCACCGAGGCGGCAATCAGCGGAATGCTCTCGATGGTGGCGGTCACATCGCGAAGGGCGTACATCACCTTGTCGGCCGGCACGATACTGGCCGTCTGCCCGATGATGGCGCAGCCCACGTCGGCGAGGGCCGCGCGGAACTCGTCGAGCGACAGCGCCGTGCGCATCCCCGGAATCGACTCCAGCTTGTCGAGCGTGCCGCCGGTGTGCCCCAGGCCGCGACCGGACATCTTGGGCACGGTGACGCCGCAGGCCGCTGCCAGCGGCGCCAGGGCGATCGACACCTTGTCGCCGACGCCACCCGTGCTGTGCTTCCCCACCTTGATACCGGGCAGCGACGACAGATCCACGCGCTCGCCGGAAGCCACCATCGCGCGGGTGAGGTCGGCCGTCTCGTCTGATGTCATTCCGCGCAGGACAATCGCCATCAGGAGCGCGGAGATCTGGTAATCGGGCCACGCCCCGCTCGACACGCCCTGCACGAAGCTCTCAATCGCTCCGGGCGACAGCCGCCGGCCGTCGCGCTTCGAGCGAATGATGTCGACCGCGAGCATGGGCGGCCGGCAGTATATCGTAGTGACCTGCGGTTTTTGGCTTGACGCCCGCTTTCACGCCGGGCTCCTGACGAGACGCCCGCACACCCGGTAGAATCTTCACGCACTGCCATGGCGAGCGCCCAGACGCCGGAACCGATGACCGAGGCTTCCGCTAGCCGTCTCGTGGAGTTCGCTCGCGCGTGCAAGGCGGCCGCTCGGGTAGTGTCGATGTACCCGCCGAGCCATCCGAACATCCAGTCGACCCTCGCCCGCATGGTGGCCGCGGGCACCGCTGCCACGGCGGACGGCGCGCTGCACCTTGGCGTGCTCCCGGAGAACCTCCTCGTGGACGGACGGGGCCTGGCCAAGCCAGACGCGGCGGTCACGGAGCTCGCGGCCCTGCTGCACACGCACCACATCGGCGAACTCACGCTGGTCGAGCCGCTCACGGCCGCGGCCTGGCACCTGTTCCTGTCGTTGTTGGCGACGGCCCCGGAAGCCGTGCGATCGGAGGGCGGCATCGCGAAGTCATGGCAGACCTCCGGCGCCGGCCCGCTCGAGATTCGCGAGATCGATTACACCGAGGTGCTCAAAGAGCGCTCCAGCGCCAGCGACCGAGACGCCGAGTGGGATCACATCATCGGCAGCTGTCTGGTGGGTGACGCGCGCAGCGCGCTCGACGAGCGCGCCCTCGCCTCGCTGCTCGACATCGCCCGCGACCCGGAGCGGCTCGGTGAGTTCCTGAATCGCTTCCAGGAGCGGGCCCGGGCGGCCGGGCAATCGGTCGAGGTGCAGCGTCAATCCGTGCTGCGCCTCCTGCACGGTCTGGCCAACTACGCCGCGCAGCAGGCTCCCGACGAGTTCGACGAGCTGATGAACAACGTCGCCACCGGCGCGACGCGACTGAATGCCGACCTCATGCTCTCGCTGCTGGCCGACCCGTCGCCCCAGTCTGACCCCGGGGGCCTGCCCGACGAGGGTGTCGACCTCGGGGGCGAGCTGCGAGCCCGGTTCACCGAAGACCGGCTGGGGGCATTCGTGGCCGAGAACGTGATTCGGGACCGTGGGGCGACGAACCGGCTCGCCGAGGCGTTCAACGCCCTGGCTCCCACCGACCCGGAGCGCCGGACGGCCCTGGCGCTGGCCGAGGAACGGGTCTCGCTGTCGCCACTCGGCGCGGAGCCGGACTTCAACGACTTGTGGGCGCATACGATGTCAATGCTGATGTCGTACTCGGACGCCGATTACGTGCCCGACGAGTACGACCGCGAGTTGACGGCCGCGCAGACCACGGCAGTCGATATCGAGCAGATCAACGATGACCCGCCGGATCGGATCGCGGCATGGCTCTCTACGGTGGCCGACCATGACATGCGGGCGCTGGACCAGCAGATGCTGGGCGACCTGCTGCGGCTCGAGGATCGGCCTGACGCGTGGCGATCGGTCCTCGAGCTCTCGATCGCACGCATCGAACAACTCGTCCTGGTGGGCGATGTGCGGCTCGCCGGAGAACTACTGCGATCGGCCGCGGCGGTCGGCGACGACCGCAGCTCGCCGTTTGCCGCCGAGTCGCGGGCGGCCATCGCGCGGCTCACGGCCGGCTCCCTGGTGAAACACCTGATGCTCTTCATGCGGCAGGCGCCCGACGAAGAGATGCCGCCGCTGGCCGGATTCTGCCAGACGATGGGCCCCGGCCTCATTGCACCGCTCACCTCCGCCGTGGCGACGGAGGACAGCCGGCTGGCCGTTCGCCGGGCCAAGGACGTCCTGATCGCATTCGGCCCCGCCGCGCGGGGACCGGCCCGCGCCCTGCGCGAGTCGCCGAACCCGGCCGTGCGGCGCGTCGCCATCGAAGTACTGCGGGCGGTCGGCGGCGACGACGTGTTGGCCGATCTGCGCGGCCTGGTCACCGACGCCGATCCGCACGTGCAGCGCGAGGCGCTGCGCGCCATCGTACAGGTCGGGACGGGCGAGGCCTACGCCGTTCTGGAGGACGCTCTCAAGCACGGCGAGCCGCGCACGCGGGACGCCGTGATGCACACCCTCGGCTCCCTGGGCGACCCGCGGGCGGCGCCGCTGCTCGTGCACATCCTCACCCACGCTCCGCATCGGGGCGCGGCCGAGCCGCTGTATATCTCGGCCATCGAAGCGCTCGGGCGCAGCGGCGCGGACCCACGTGCCATCGACGCCTTGAAGACCGTCCTGCATCGCGGCGAGTGGTGGGCGCCGCGGCGCACGGTCCGACTCCGCGCGGCAGCCACACGGGCCCTTCACAACACGACCTCGAGCGCCGGCGACGCCGTGCTCCAGGCCGCCCGCGCGAACGGCTCGCGAGGGGTACGACAGGCGGCCGCCGAGGCCATGACCCTGCCGCGCGCATCCCGGCCGTCAGGAGAGGACCGCTGATGGAACCCACCCGCCAGGTGCGAGTGGCCGAGGAGTTCGTCCGCCGGTTCGCCGCGGCCGTCCGCGGCGCGCAACTTTATTCGCCGGGCCACCCCCTCGTCAGGCGCGGGCAGGCGGCGCTCGCCGAGTCGGCCTCGCAGTTGCTGGCCGACCAGTCGAGCGTCACCATCGGCGTCCTCGGGCAGGAACTCATCGTCGGCGAGCTCCCCGTACCGCGGAGCCGCGAAACCTACGGGGAGTTCATCCGCCGGCTCAAGCGGGTCGGCATCGAGCGCATTGCCATCGACCGGGGCGTGACGCCTGAAGAGCTGTCCACGCTCGTCCAGGCGGTCAGTCATCCGGAGCGCGCGATGGGTCAGACGTCCCCGGGCGCGGCGCCCGCCGATGCGCTCGATGCGCTGGCGGGCCTGACGCACATCCGGGTGGGCCGCATCCATACGGAGGAACGCGTCGAGACGTCCGCTGCCGACATCGCCGCGATCCGACGGCTGTACGTGGAGGCCTCGACCGTCGCCGAGGAGGTGTGGGAATCCGCGCAGCGAGACGGGACGCCCGATCCGGGGGAGGCGCGAAACCTCGTCGAACAGCTCTCAGAAGCCGTGGCGCAGAATCGCTCGGCCCTGCTCGCCCTGACCGCTCTGAAGGAGTACGACAACTACACGTTCACGCACATGGTGAACGTCTCGATCCTGACGATGGCGCAGGCTCGGGCCCTGGGCATCGACGGTGCGCTGCTGCGCGAGTTCGGGCTGGCCGGGCTGATGCACGACATCGGCAAGGTGCGGACGCCAGCCGATGTCCTGCGTAAACCCGACCGCCTGACCGAGGACGAGATGGTCGTCATGCGACGCCACGTCGTCGACGGCGCCGAGATCCTGCGGCGCACGCCCGAAATCCCGTCGATTGCCCCCGTGGTGGCGTTCGAGCACCATCTACGCAGCGACGGCACCGGGTATCCGATCGGCGTCTCCCGCGCCAAGCTCAACCTGGCCACCATGCTGTGCAGCATCGCCGACGTCTACGACGCGATGCGGTCCCAGCGCGCCTACCAGGGCTCGTTGCCGACCGATCGCATCCTCGAAGTCATGAGACGTGCCGACGGCCACCAGTTCGACCAGCACCTGGTCCGCCGCTTCACGCAACTGCTCGGCATCTACCCGCCGGGGAATCTCGTGCTGCTCGACGACGGTTCCATCGCGGTCGTCCTGCAGGTCCACGCGCCCGATCCTCATCGCCCGCGTGTCCGCATCATCATGGACAACAAGCATCGCCGCCTCGTGACGCCCACCGACCTCAACCTGTTCGATCTGCCGGACGACCCCGCGAAGACGCGCCGGATCGTTTCGCCGCTGGATCCCGCCGAGTACGGCGTCGATCCACTCGGCTACCTATGACCCGCCGCATCCGCTGATCGAGTCTATGACGCACCTTCGCATCGCCGCCGCCGTGGGTCTGGCCGTCGCGCTGTCCGCGCCGCCGCCGCGCGCCGCGGCCCAGCCCGCACGACCGCCGTCGCTCGTGGTGATTCTCGTCGTGGACCAGATGCGCGCCGACTATATCGACCGCATGCGGCCCCACTGGACGCAGGGGCTCGAGCGCCTGGTCTCGGGCGGCGCGGTCTTCGAACAGAATGCCTATCCGTACCTGCAGACGGTGACCTGTGCGGGCCATGCCACCATCGGCACGGGCAGCTTCCCGGCCACGCACGGCATCATCCTGAATGCCTGGTGGCGCGGGACGCGCAGCGCGACCTGCACGGACGACGCCACGGTCCGGAGTGTGCCGTACGAGCCGGGCGCCGAGACCATCGGCCACAGCGCCAAGGAACTGCGGGTGCCGACCCTGGCCGATCGTCTGCGCGAGCACAGCCCGACGTCTCGGGTGGTCACGCTCTCGACCAAGCCCCGCAGCGCCATCATGCTGGCAGGACATGCCGGCCTGGTGACCTGGCTCGACGATCGCAACATCTGGGCGACCTCCAGCGCCTTCTCGCAGGCTCCCGACCCCGGCGTCCAGGCCTTCGTCTCGGCCCATCCGCGGTCGGCTCTGCGGGATGTCGTATGGACGCTGCCGGCCGAGCGGGATCACTACAGCGGCCCGGATGACGGCGTGGGCGAGGCCGCGCCGCTCGGCTGGACCGCGACATTTCCGCACCCGCTTGCCGGTGCACCCGGCACGCCCCCCGGGCAGTTCGACACCTTGTGGGAGACCAGCCCCTACTCGGACGAGTATCTCGGTGCGATGGCTGCGTTCCTGGTGGAGCGCATGAAGCTGGGCCAGCGTGACGCCGTCGACTTCCTGGGCGTCAGCTTCTCGGCTCTCGACCACGTGGGCCATGCCTTCGGTCCCGACAGCCTCGAAGTACAGGACACACTGCTCCGCCTGGACGCCACGGTCGGCCGCTTGCTGGAGGCGATCGATCGCTCCGTTGGACGCGACCGCTACGTTCTGGGCCTCAGTGCCGACCATGGAGCGGCTCCCGTGCCGGAGGGCCGCCAACACGCCGGACTCGAGGCCGGCCGGCTGTCCACGGCCGTCCTGGCGCAGGTGGCCAATGAAGCCCTCGTCCGGACGCTCGGCCCGGGGACCCATGTCGCGCGCATCGAGTACACGCAGCTCTACCTCACCGCCGATGCGAACGCGCGGGCCACACAGGATCCGCACGTGCTCGACGATACCGTCGAGGCGCTCAGCCGGGTGCCCGGCGTAGAACGGGTGGTGCGAGGCGCAGGACTCGAGCGGCAGCGGGACGCCACTGATCCCGCGGTACGGGCCGCCGCCCTCAGCCATGTGCCGGGCCGCAGCGGGCAACTGGTCGTGATCCCGAAGGACTACTGGCTGGTCGGCGCGGCGACGGCCAGGGGCACGACCCACGGGACGTACCACCAGTACGACGCGCGCGTCCCGCTGGTGTTCTATGGAGCCGGGATCAAGCCCGGGCGATATGCGGATCCGTCAACCCCGGCCGACCTCGCTCCGACGCTGGCGGAGGTCATCGGCATGACCATGCCCGGGGCCGACGGACACCCGCGGACCGCGGCGTTGATAGGCCGGTGACCGAGAAATCGCGGATAATGAGTCCCGCCCTGCTTCCCCCGAAGCGCCCGAACCGGACCGCCGTCAAGGACGAGGACCACCCCTGACCACCCCTTCTGCGCGACTCGTAGCTAGGTGCGTCTCGGTAACGCTGGCCGCGGCCACCTGGGCCGTCGTGGCCGGACAGGAGCCATCGCCCGGCCTGACCCGCCAACTGGTGCGAGAGACGGGTCTCCCTCCCATCGACCGCGGTCTCAGAGATCAGGACCTGCCCGGGGATCCCGCCGAACGGCCGCCCATGCCGCAGGCCGTGGATCGCTCGGGCGTCGACGCGAGTCCGTTCCTTCCAGGGTCGGTCATCGTGAAGTTCAAGGGCGGCGCCGATCGCAGCGCCGCCGTCAGTAGCGCCCTCGCGCAGGTCGAGGGAGCGGGGGCCAATCGCCCGTCGTGGGCCAACTTCGATATCGTGGACTTGCCCACTGGTGCCAATCCGGAACACGTGGCCGCCGATCTGTCCGCTCGCGCCGACGTCGAGTACGCGCAGGCCCGGTTCCTGAACCACGCCATGTACCGACCCAACGATCCGCTGTACGCCAACCAGTGGAACTTCCCGGCCATCGACATGGAGCGCGCCTGGGATATCCAGCCCGGAGCCACGTCGGACATCATCGTGGCCGTGCTCGACACCGGCGTGGCGTTCCGGGCGGGCACCTTCCGCTACAACTCGCGCTTCGCGTTCCGCCTCTCGGCGACTGGTCCGGTCTACCCGGCGCTCGGCATCGTCGACGTGCCGTTTGCGGCCGCGCCCGAACTGGGCGATCCATCCCGCTTCGTGTCGCCGCGCGACTTCATCTGGGAGGACAACGATCCGGTGGACCTCGGCGGCCACGGCACGCACGTGTCGGGAACGATCGGCCAGCTCACCAACAACAACGTCGGCGTGGCGGGCATGGCGTTCAACGTGCGGCTGATGCCGGTGAAGGTGATCGCGGAAACTTGGGATCTCATCTTCGGCGCGCCCAACGGCGGCAGCGACGACATCCTGGCGCGCGGGATTCGCTACGCAGCCGACAACGGCGCGAAGGTCATCAACATGAGTGTCGGCCGAGAGGACGGCGGTCCGTCGCCCGTGGTGGACGATGCGATTCGCTATGCGGTCGGCCGGGGCGTCTTCGTCGCGATCGCGTCGGGCAACACGCGCGAACAAGGCAACCAGCCCAACATCATCGGGAACATCGCACCGACCCTGGCCGGTGCCGTCACGGTGGGAGCCGTCGGCCGTTCGCTCGAGACGGCGTTCTATTCGGCGACCTCGTCCGCGGTGGAGTTGTCGGCGCCGGGCGGCGACACGCGCCAGGCCGGCGGCAGCGCCGGAGGCATCCTGCAGCAGACTCTGGACCTCGACCTGGTGGAGACCTTCACCCGCCCGCCAGCGCAGTTCGGTCCCCCACGGGCGGACTCCTTCGCCTACAACTACTTCCAGGGCACCTCCATGGCAACACCGCACGTGTCGGGCTTCGCCGCGCTTCTGATGCAGCAGGGGCTCACCAGCCCCGCGGTCATCGAGGAGGCCATGAAGACCTACGCCACCGACAAGGGCCCTCCGGGTCGAGACGACGAGTACGGCGCGGGGCTCATCAACCCCAGGGCCACGCTTCGCGGCCTCGGCCTGGCCCGCTGATCGAAGGAGAGTCCAGATGCGGATTCGGCTTCCTGGCGTCCTCCTGGCTGGCGCCCTGGCCCTGTTGACACCCGCCGACGCGTCGGCCCAGGGCCTCGACATCAAGGGCTACGGGATGGTGGGCGGTATGAGCCTCACGGCGGCCGACAGCTTCGAGGCCGTCCTCGGCAGCGCGAGTGGCACCATCGTCGGCGGCGGCGCCGAAGTCGGCCTCCCCTTGGGCGGGTTGTACATCGGCGTGGGCGGCTGGCGGTTCAAGCAGGACGGCGAGCGCGTGTTCGTATCGGGGTCGCAGGTGTTCCCGCTGGGCATTCCGGTGACGGTCCAGATTACGCCCGTGGAAGTGACGGCCGGCTGGCGATTCAAGAATCTCTCGTCGCGCATCGTCCCGTACGCCGGAGCCGGCTGGAGTTCCTACCGCTACGAGGAAACCTCTTCGTTCGCGGCGGCGGGCGAGGATGTGGACGAGCGCTACTCCGGATTCCACGTCCTCGGCGGCGCCGAATTCAAGATCGCTCGCTGGTTCGGCGTCGGCGGCGAGGTGGCCTGGGCGCGTGTGCCCGACGCCCTGGGCGCCGGCGGCGCGTCGGCGGCATTCGACGAAACCGACCTGGGCGGTTCGAGCTTCCGGCTGAAGATCAGTCTTGGCCGCTGACGCCTTCCAACGCCGCGTGCTGTCGGCGGTCAAGCGCGTGCCGGTGGGCCGCGTCACGACCTACGGCGAAGTGGCGCGGCTGGCCGGGCGACCGCGCGCGGCGCGGGCGGTGGGCAACATCCTGAGACAGGCCCGGCTGCCGGGCCTGCCATACCATCGCGTGATCGCGGCCGGGGGGGCTCTGGGCGGCTACTCGAGCCTGGCCCTCAAGCGCTCGCTCCTGTCGGCCGAGGGCATCGTGGTGTCGGGCACTCGCGTCCGGAACTTCGCGGCGGTGCGCTGGCCCTGATCCGATCGGCCGCCGAACCCTGAACCCGCCGCGAACGTCTGTGTGGGCGTTGGTCAACCCCTCCAGGCATGGCGCCGTCTAACCCTTCAGGAGACGTGCGAAGAGCGGATCTGGACCTCGCCGGGCGAATCCGGTCCGGCGATGGAGCCGCCTTCGAAGCGCTGTATCGGCAACATGCCACCCGGCTCTACAACCTCGCGAGTCGCATGGCGGGCCCGGCGTCGGATGCCGACGATTTACTGCAGGACATCTTCCTGCTGGCGTATCGGAAGCTCGGCAGCTATCGGGGCGAGTCGTCGCTGGGTACGTGGCTGTATCGCTTGGCGATGAACCACTGTCTCGACGTATTGCGGAACCGTCGGACGCGCATGGGGTATTTGACCGACTCGATAGACGAACCCGCGGCCGCGCCGGTGGCGGTACCGGCGCCCGGGTTGAGCGCGGTGGGCCGGATTGACCTGGAGCGGGCGATTGAAGCCCTGCCGCCGGCCTGCCGAGCGGCGTTTCTGCTGCATGATGTGGAAGGCTTCGGGCATCAGGAAGTGGGAGACATACTGGGCGTTTCCGAGGGGACGTCGAAGTCGCAGGTCCACAAGGCCCGGCTGCGCATCCGCAACCATCTGGGGGCCCGGCGGCCCTCGGCCGAGCGAGCGTCATCGTGAATTGCCAGGATCTACCCGTTGCCGCATTCGTGGACGGTGAGCTGACGCCCGCCGAGGAGCGGGCGGTCGAGCGTCATCTTGAGGTGTGCCCCGACTGCCGGTCGCTCGTCGCGGACGTGCGCACGGTGCGGGCAGCGGCGTTCACCCTGAATCGCCGGGAGCCTCCTCCGGACCTCTTCGCCCGCGTCCAGTCTCGGCTCGCGGTTGAAGCGTCCGCGCGGGCGTCGCAAATGCCGTGGCCCAACACTCGGACCGCGTGGGCCGTGTGGCTGGGAGCGGCAGCGGTGGTCGTGCTGGCGACGGTGGCCGGGCTGCTGCCGCTGCTCCGTGACGGCAGGCCAGCCCCGGCACCATCCGCGACCCAGCCGCTGGTCGATTCGGTCGAGGCCGACCTGCGCCTGGCCGAGGCGCATTACGAGAAGGCGATTCAGGGCCTCGAGCAGATCGCCCGGAGCGATACGGACGAGCTGGACCCGCCGTTGGCCGCCGTCCTTCAGAAGAACCTGCAGGTAGTCGACCTGGCCATCGATGAGAGCCGGGCGGCGCTCGAGACGCAGCCCGGCAGCACGCCGGCTCAGGACGGGCTCTTCGACGCGATGCGCGCCAAGGTGGCGCTACTGCAGCAGACCGTCGAGCTCATCAACGAAATGCGCAAGGGCAACCAGGCCGAGGCCGGTCGCCTGATGCAGGACCTGTCGCGGTGACGCTCATGATGCCTACTCGCCTGCCCGCCCTGATGGTGACCCTCGCAGTGTTGACCGCTCCCCTCCACGCGGCCGTCCGGGGGTCCGCGGCCGAGCCTGACGACCGGCCCCCGAGCGGCCGCCTCGAGCGGTATACCGAGGCGCGGCAGGGGCCCGAGCAATCCGACCGGACCGTCCGCGTGTTCAAGGTGGGGACCGCCGGCGCGCTCGACCTGTCGAACATTTCCGGAGACGTCCTGGTCACCGGCGGCGGCAACGGCGAGATTCGCATCGAGGCGACGCGTCGCGTCCGCCATCGTGACGGGACCCAGGCCCGGCGCCTCCTCGAAGAACTGCGGCTCGACATGACCCAGGTGGGTGACCGGGTCGAGGTCCGGACGCAGTATCCGCGCCGCAGCGGCGGACCTGGCGAGCGCGGCATCTCGGCGCGCGTCGACTACGTGATCTCTGTGCCCACGCCGGCGGCCGTCGCGATCAAGACCATCTCAGGCGACGCCGGCGTAACCGGCGTGACCGGCGAGGTGCGCGCCGAGTCGGTGAGCGGCGACGTGAGCGTCACCGCAACCCCGAACGTGACACTGGCCAAGACGGTCTCGGGTGACGTGACCGCGCGCGACATCGGCGGCGCAGCGACACTGTCGCTGGGCACGGTCAGCGGTTCGGTCGTCGCGTCCGGGATCAAGGCCCGGACGCTCGACTGCGGGTCCGTGAGCGGCGACATCCGGTTGACGGGGGTGCAGGTGGAACGCCTGCAGGCCAAGACCGTGTCTGGCGACCTCGAGTTCGGCGCCACCCTGATGCGCGGCGGCCGCTACGAGTTCGGGTCCCATTCCGGCGACGTGCGCATCGTGCTGGGGTCTGATACGGGATTCGAGCTCGACGCCAGCACCTTCAGCGGCACCGTGCGGTCGGACGTGCCCGTGACCTTGCGGTCCGACAGTGGAATGGGGCGGGATCGGCGCGACTCGACGAGAACCATCCGCGGCACCTTCGGGGACGCCAGCGCCATCCTGGCCGTGAAGACCTTCAGCGGCACCGTGGTCATCTCGCGCAAGTAGAAGCCGGAACTTGTTATAATTCCGTTCGGAGGCGTGAGAAATGACCCCTAGATGGCTTGTCGGAATCGCCGTCGCCGCTCTGGTATCGGTAGGCGCGGCGGCGCAGAGCACGCAGCCGGGACAGGTGCCCTCAGGAGAAACCGCCTTGGGCTCGGTGAGAATTCCGCGCGCGGTGATGGCCAACGGCCAGGCGCTCCGGGCCGGGACCTACCAGGTCCGCCTGACGGCCGACGCGGCCCAGCCGTCGGTGCCGGGTATCCAGATGGAACGATGGGTGGAGTTCCTCCGCGGTGGTCAGGTCGTAGGCCGCGAGGTCGTGAGCATCATCCCCCAGGACGAGATGAAGGACCTCCAGGGTGAGTCAACCGGGCCACGCCCGGCGGCCGGCGCGACACGCGTCGAGATGCTGAAGGGCGATGACTACCTGCGCGTGTGGATCAACCGCCGGGGCGTGAACTACCTGCTGCACCTGCCGCCCGCCCAGGGGTGACCAACCCGGGCGGACTTTTCGGGTCCGCCAGCGACACACAGGGCCGGGGGCCGCCGACGCGGCGCCCGGCCTTCAATCTTTCTGCGGCCGCTCGGCGTGGTCCGACGCGCGGTGTCTATCCCCCGATCGCCATCACGTCGAACTGCTCATGATGCAGGTGTACGTCCGGCTTGACGATGACGTCGCGTCCGAGCAGTGACTTCAAGTCCTCGAGGACCCCTCGCTCCTCTTCTTTCAGCGCCCGGGCGATGTCGGGGTTGACGCGCAACAGCACCCCCGGCCCGTCGAGGTCGGGGCCCAGCTTCTTCATCTCGGTCAGAATCTCGTAGCAGACCGTGGAGCTCGACTTGATGGTTCCGGCACCCGAGCAGTACGGGCACGGCTCGGTGAGGACGCGCTCGAGGCTCTGCTTGACGCGCTTGCGGGTGACGATGACCAGCCCGAAATCCGAGACCTGCAACGCCTTCGAGGGCGCTCGGTCCTTGCGGAGTTCCTGCTCCACGACCTGAAACACCTTCTGGCGGTTCTTCTTCTCCTCCATGTCGATGAAATCGAGCACGATGATGCCGCCTAGATCGCGCAGCCGGATCTGTCGCACGATTTCGCGCGCGGCCTCGAGGTTCGTCTTGAGGATGGTGTCCTCGAGACGGCCCGCCGACTTCTTGCCCACGTAGCGGCC
>Ga0073904_10000210_pt1 | contig 39573 bp, 37 predicted proteins | sample KloWWTrecipitate_FD_66668 | JGI IMG/M metagenome (GOLD analysis project Ga0073904, IMG submission 66668) | Active sludge microbial communities from Klosterneuburg, Austria, studying microevolution and ecology of nitrifiers - Klosterneuburg... | ecosystem: Engineered > WWTP > Aerobic digester >... | reverse complement strand
GCCGGGGCCTGAGGTCGATGTTCCACGTGGAACACCCGGGACCGGTGTCCGCTCCCGGATTCCGTGCGAGACCGTCACCGCCCCGGAGCTCCATGCCGGACGGCCTCCGCACCGGCACGACCGCGCGGGACTCGCTGCTGCAGGTCGGCTCGACCTTGTCGCGCGATGTCACGGACACCGGTCAGCCGGCAGCCATCACCCTCAGCAGCCGCTCGTCACCGGTCAGCCGTCCCTGGGGGGACCCCGTCTGTCGCCGGGCCGCGGAGTCGGCCGTCGACCGCCGCGTGATCACCGGTCGCGTACTCAGTTGTCTCCCCATCATCCGTCAGCGGTCACCAGGCCGAGGATTTGACCGTCAGCTGCCACCTGTCGCCCGGTCAGCGGTCGCCCGGTCACCTGTCGCCCGGTCACCTGTCGCCCGGTCCCCGGGTCGCCAGGTCAGAAGTCGCCCGGTCAGCTGTCGCCCGGTCGTCCGGTCGCCTGTCGCCCAGTCCCCGGGTCCCCGGTCAGAAGTCGCCCGATCAACGGTCGCCCGGTCGCCTGTCGCCCGCTCCCCGCGTCCCCGGTCGCCTGTCGCCCCGTCAGCGGTCTCCAGGTGGCCCGGTCACCCGTCATCCACAACCCAGCACCGCCCAGCGCCGCCCAGCGCCGCCCCGCTCCGGCCCGCTCCGGCCCGCTCCGGCCCGCTCCGACCAGCGCACCTGCACCAGGTGCCACGTTCGGCAACTGGCACCGTCCGATGCCGCCTCGCACGACCGCCCACGGCTGGACGTGCACGCCTGCACCGAGACGCCGCGGCACACAGCCCCCACCGGCGCCTCTCATGTTCCACGTGAAACGCGATTCCCTCGCCGGAGTCCGTCGGGTGAGGTCCCGCCGCGTCGACCCCGGTCCGCAGTGTCTGGCTCGCCTCGTCAGCGACGCTTGGCCCGCCGCGGCGCCGACGGGATCGGACCGACGCGCCGCACCCGGACGACGGTCGTACCACAGCCAGGGATGCTCGGGGCAGAGATCACCTGGACGTCACCGCCTCCATGGCTCGCGATGACCGCCTGCGCTGCGGCGACCTCCTCCACGGCGCGGTCGCCCTTCATCGCCAGCAGCACACCACCGGTTCGCAGCAGGGGCAGCGTCCATGGCACCAGCCGGTCGAGCGGAGCCACGGCGCGGGCCGTCACGACGTCGGCGCCCCACCGCCCCACGAGGTCCTCCGCGCGCCCGCGGACCACCTCGACCCGGGGTAGTCCAAGGCTCTCCACGACGTGGCGGAGCCAGACGGTGCGGCGCTCCATCGGCTCCACCAGCACGACATCGAGGTCCGGCCGCAGGGCCGCGAGGACGACGCCCGGCAAGCCGGCCCCGGAACCGATGTCGACCACCGTGCCCGAGGGCGGCAGGAAGCTCGCCACTGCGGCCGAGTTGAGCAGGTGGCGCGACCACAGCCGCGGGACCTCGCGGGGCCCGATGAGTCCCCGGGTGACGCCCTCGTCCGCGAGCATCGACGCGAAACGTGCGATGGTCGCGTGCGCGCCGCCGAGGAACTCCATGACCTCAGGGTCATCGGCTGAGCGCTCGAGCTCGTCCACCACGGATCACGCCCTCCTCAGGCCAGGACGGCGCACCGTTGCGACGCCCTCGCCGCAGATCGCGCGCCGAGCGTGACGTCGATGTTCCACGTGAAACTCACGCGGGGCGGACGACCACGAATCGCGCCGGCTCGACGCCGTCGCTGTCGCTGACGAGACCGGCCTCGGCGACGACGTCATGGACCACCTTGCGCTCGAACGGGTTCATCGGCACGAGCGAGAAGGGCTGGCCGGTCTCCTGCACCGTCGCGATCGCGGCCCGTGCCACCTCTGCCAGCTCGACCTTGCGGTGAGCCCGGAACCCGGCGACGTCCAGCATCAGCCGGCTGCGCTCGCCCGTCTTGGCCTGCACTGCGAGCCGGGTCAGCTCCTGGAGCGCGTCCAGCACCTCGCCCTGCGCGCCGACCAACCGGCGCAGCGAACGCTCGGAGCCGGCCTCGGCGACGATCTCGACGGCCGCGCGCCCGTGGTCGACGTCGATGTCGATGTCACCGTCGAGGTCGGCGATGTCCAACAGCTCCTCGAGGTAGTCGGCCGCGACCTCGCCCTCCTCCTCGAGCCGTCGCGTCACCACCTGGGGGGCGTCCTGCGTGGGGGTCTCACTCATCGGTTCTCCTCGTCCAGTTCTGCGGCGTCGCCGCAGATCAGCTCTTGGGCGTGCGCGGGGTGCGGGGCTTGCGCGGGGGCGTGCCGTCGGTGGGACCACCCACCGCACCGTCACCGTCCACCGCCCCGGCCGGGGCGTCGGTCGGGGCCTTGGCGGTGCGCGGGGGGCGTGCAGCGCGGGGGGCGCGGGGCGCCGCCGCGCCATCGGTGACCGTGGCGGAGGCCGCGGGCGTCGCGTCGGCGGGCGTCGGAGCCGGGTCGGCGGCCGTCGAGCCCTCCACAGACGCCTCGTCCTCGCCGGGAACCGGCACGACCTTGCCGGCGGCGCCCGTGCCCGGGTGACCCTTCGCCTCCGTTGCCGGCTTCGTCGACGCGCCGGACCGCGGGGTGGGCGCCTGCGTGAGGCCGGCTGCGCCGGTGCCCTTCCTCGAGCCGCTGCGTTGCGTCGGCGTCGTGCCGGCCTTGGGCCTCGTCCCGCCCGTGCGTGCCCCCGTGGTCCCGGCGGGCTTGCGCGGTGCGGGCGCCGTCGTGCCGGCGGCCCTGGTCTGCTCGGAGGCTCCGGAGTCGGCCGCGGCGTCGTCCTCGCTCGCGGCGGGCGCAGCTCCGGCCGGCCGACGGTCGCGCTCCTTGCGCTTGGGCTGGGAACGCTGGCCGCGCGGCTTCTCCTCGACGACCGGTGCCTCCTCCTCGAGCACGATCCCCTTGGCGGCTGCCTTCTTGGCCCGGCGCGCCTTGAGCGCACGCTCGGCCTCCGAGCCCGGGGTCGGGTTGCGACGGATGACGTAGAACTGCTGGCCCATCGACCAGAGGTTGGTCGTCGTCCAGTAGATGAGGACACCGATGGGGAAGTTCACGCCCGAGAAGGCGAAGACCAACGGCAGCACGTAGAGCAGCATCTTCTGCTGCTGCGCCATCGGGCCCTGCAGCGCCGAGGCCGGCATGTTCTTCTGGGTCAGCTGGCGCTGCGTGGTGAATGTCGTCACCGACATCGCCACGATGAGCACCACGGTGACGATCCGGGTCGCCGTCGAGGCGTCGGGGGAGAGGAACGACGACGAGATCGGGGCCCCGAAAAGCGTCGCGTCGTTCGCCTGGATCGCCAGCTCCTGCGTGAGCGGGCCGATGCTGTCGCGCGCGTAGGTGCCCTCGGCCAGCGACTTGAGGTTGTTGAGCACCGTGAACAGCGCGAAGAAGATCGGTGACTGCGCCAGGATCGGCAGGCACGACGAGAACGGGTTGGTCCCGTGCTTGCGGTACAGCTCCATGGTCTCGCGGCTCATGGCCTCGCGGGACGCCGGGTCCGTCTTGCCCTTGTACTTCTTCTGGATCGCCTGCAGCTCCGGCGAGAGCATCTGCATCCCGCGCGAGGCCTTGATCTGCTTGACGAAGAGCGGGATGAGCGCGATGCGGATGACGACCACGAGACCGACGATCGACAGCGCCCAGGCGGCACCCGAGGAGGCAGAGAGCCCCAGCGCGGTGAGCAGCGAGTGGAACTGCACCATGATCCAGGCCACGGGGACCATGAGTGGATAGAGAATGGTATCCATTATCGCGCGGAGCTCCTCGCTCGTTCGGCGTGCCCGTGGTCCCGGGCGGAGGTCTTCTCGTGGGCGGGCGGGACGTCATCGACGCCGCCCGGCGTCCACGGGTGGCACCGGCCCAGCCGACGCAGGGCGAGCCACGTGCCCCGCACGGCACCGTGCCGCTGCACCGCCACGACGGCGTACTGCGAGCAGCTGGGGTAGTAGCGGCAGCTCGGGCCCGTCAGGGGGGAGATGGTGCTCTGGTAGACGCGGAGCAGCCCGAGCAGCACCAGCTGCGGGAGCCGGCGCACGAGGGTGGCGATGCGCTCGAGGGTCATGGCCGCGCTCCGAAGGCGCGCTCGGCGGCACGCGCCAGGGCGCCGCGGTAGTCCTGGCCCAGCGCGGCGTAGTCCGCCCGGGCGGCCGGCGGGAGCGCTCGCACGACGACGTCGGCGCCCTGCGGCAGCGCGTCGCTCAGCTCGACCACCAGACCTCGCAGCCTTCGTCGGACCTTGTTGCGGGTGACGGCCCCGCCCACCGCCTTGGGGACGACGAACCCCACGTGCGGCTGGACACGGTCAGCGACCGGTCGGCAGTGCACCACGAGGGTCGTGCGTCCGGCCCGTGCCCCACGGCGAGTGGTCAGCGCGAAGTCGGCCGGACGCATCCGCAGGGGAGCAGGGAGCACAGCAGGTCAGGCGGAGAGCTCCGCGCGGCCCTTCGCCCGGCGGGCAGAGAGGATCGCCCGGCCGGCGCGGGTGCGCATGCGCAGCCGGAAGCCGTGGGTCTTGGCCCGGCGCCGGTTGTTCGGCTGGAAAGTGCGCTTCGACACGTCAGACTCCATGTGGTCAGGTCACCGCCCGGACGGCGGACACTCATGCTGCTCCCGAGCCCCTGCGGTGCGCACGGCGACCGGCAGGCCGGTCGCGGGCACGCGAGCAGGAGCCGTCAGAGAACGGCTGTGTAACGGTACGCGGCGGGCGTGCGCGGGTCAAACGAGACCGGTGCGGCGGGCACACCTGATCCGCGTGGTCACATCAGCGGGGCGCAACCCTCTAGGATCCACCTCGGGGGTCGGCGGTCTGTTCGCGACACGCCGTGGAGCACGATGACAGCACGACGACCCGCCCGATCCGGTCATGGAGGACCGGCCTCGGGCCAGCGTCGGCGCAGTGCCGCTGCTGCCGGCAACCCTGAGCACACAGCTTGTGGACAACTGTGTGGACCGAGCTCGGACCATGCGAGACTTCCGGCTCACCAGCACGGACATCAACGGACCCACCCAGGAGCCACCGGTGCCAGGACAGGACGACTCGGTCGCCCAGCTGTGGGACCGCGCCGTCGGTCGCATCGCGAACGACCCGACGACCTCGGCACAGCAGCTCGCCTTCATCCGGCTGGCCCGCCCCCTCGGCCTGCTCGACGGCACCGTGCTCCTGGCCGTCGGCAACGAGTTCACCAAGGACTACCTCGAGTCGCGCGTGCGCACCGAGCTCACCGCCGCGCTGAGCAGCGTGCTGCAGTCCGACACCCGGTTCGCGGTCACCGTCGACCCGTCCCTGGGCAGCGACGCTGCCCGCCCACCGTCCGGCCAGACCGACCACCTCGACCTCGCGGCGGCGGACTTCCTCGCGGGGACGTCGGACCACACCGGCGACCCACGGGCGGACCTCGACGCCGACCACCGCCCCGACCACCGGCTGGAGCGCGACCACCGCGCCGACGCCCGGGACCACCGCGCGGACGACCGGCCCTACGGTGAGCGCTCCCAGGGCCGCGCCCAGCACGGCCGTGCCGCCGTCGAGCCGGCCCGCCTGCACGAGAAGTACCTCTTCGACACCTTCGTCATCGGGGCCTCCAACCGCTTCGCTCACGCCGCGGCGGTCGCGGTCGCCGAGGCGCCGGCCAAGGCGTACAACCCGCTGTTCATCTACGGCGACTCCGGGCTGGGCAAGACCCACCTGCTGCACGCCATCGGGCACTACGCGATCTCGCTCTACCCGGGCATCCGCGTGCGCTACGTCAACTCGGAGGAGTTCACCAACGACTTCATCAACTCCATCGGCGAGGGCAAGGCCGGCGCGTTCCAGCGCCGCTACCGCGAGGTCGACGTCCTGCTCATCGACGACATCCAGTTCCTGCAGGGCAAGGAACAGACGATGGAGGAGTTCTTCCACACCTTCAACACGCTGCACAACGCGAACAAGCAGGTGGTCATCACCTCGGATCTGCCGCCCAAGCAGCTCAACGGCTTCGAGGACCGCATGCGGTCCCGCTTCGAGTGGGGCCTCATCACCGACGTGCAGCCGCCGGACCTCGAGACCCGCATCGCGATCCTGCGCAAGAAGGCGGGCAGCACCAACCTCTACGCACCGGACGACGTGCTGTCCTACATCGCGTCGAAGATCTCCACGAACATCCGCGAGCTCGAGGGTGCACTCATCCGGGTCACCGCGTTCGCCAGCCTCAACCGGCAGCAGGTGGACCTGGCCCTCGCGGAGATCGTCCTCAAGGACCTCATCACCGACCAGGACACCGCCGAGATCACGGCGGCCGCGATCATCGCCCAGACCGCCAACTACTTCGGCCTGACGATCGACGACCTGTGCGGCTCCTCCCGCTCGCGCGTGCTCGTCACGGCCCGCCAGATCGCCATGTACCTGTGCCGCGAGCTCACGGACATGAGCCTGCCGAAGATCGGCCAGCAGTTCGGCGGCCGTGACCACACGACCGTGATGCACGCCAACCGTAAGATCCGCGAGCTCATGGCCGAGCGTCGGTCCATCTACAACCAGGTCACCGAGCTCACCAGCCGGATCAAGCAGCAGCACCGCGGCTGACCGCACCCTCCCGCTCACCCCGCCCCGGCACCTCCCCGGCACCGTGGGCGAGCCCCGCCACCGTGCCCACCTCCCGGTCACCGTCCCGCATGCTGAACCGTGGGACGACTGTTCACACCTGTGGACATCCCTGTGGATGGCGGTGGACGCACACGGGCCCGTCTGTGTACGGCAGATGACAGGTTCGTGGACGCTCCGTGGACGGCGGGCGTCCGTCCACGGACGAACCCCGCCGTCCCCATCGAGACCGAACCGGCCGTCCACACCCCGGTCGGGCCGTTGACCTGGCCCGACACCGGATGTCCACAGGATCCACAGACCCGATGATGATGACGAACCCCTCCATCTCCTCCAGCTCCGAGCACCGTCATGACCCCGGGGACCCGCCAGCGCACCAGCGGGCCCTCCTGCTGACCTTCGTCCGTGCACTCGCGTACTGTTCAGCCAGATCCCGGTGGACCCGGCACGTCGTCGTGCCGTGCGGTGCCTCCGGACAGGTGGGCTGGAGGGAACAGCGATGAAGTTCAGGGTTGACCGAGACGTCCTCGCCGAGGCCGTCACCTGGACGGCGCGCTCCCTGCCCACCCGGCCGCCCGTCCCGGTGCTGGCCGGCGTCCGCCTCGAGGCCGACAGCACCGGAGTGGTCCAGCTCTCGAGCTTCGACTACGAGGTCTCCGCACGGTCCGAGATCACCGCTGACGTGTCCGACCCGGGCACCGTGCTCGTCTCCGGCCGACTGCTCGCCGAGATCGCCCGCGCCCTGCCGGCCAAGCCCGTCGACCTGGTGCTCGAGGGCAACAAGGTCATCGTCACGTGCGGTGCGAGCCGCTTCACGCTGCTCACCATGCCGGTCGAGGACTACCCCGCGTTGCCGGCCATGCCGGCCCAGGTGGGCACCGTGCGTGGCGAGGACCTCACCGAGGCCGTCGCCCAGGTGACCGTCGCCGCGAGCCGCGACGACACGCTGCCCCTGCTCACGGGCGTGCGGATGGAGATCGAGGGCGAGACCATCACGCTCCTCGCCACCGACCGCTACCGGCTCGCGCTGCGCACCCTGACGTGGACCCCGGCGAGCCCGGGCCTGTCCGCCGTCGCGCTGGTGCGCGCCCGCACGCTGTCGGACGCCGCGAAGTCCCTCGGCAGCACCGACCAGGTCACCGTGGCGCTGTCGACCGGCGCCGGTGTCGACCTCATCGGCTTCGAGGCCGGCGGCCGGCACACCACGTCGCTCCTCGTGGACGGCGACTACCCCGCCGTGCGCCGGCTCTTCCCGGACGAGACCCCCATCCACGCCGTCGTCGCGACGAGCGCGCTCACCGAGGCCGCCCGTCGCGTCGCCCTCGTCGCCGAGCGCAACACCCCGATCCGGCTCGCGTTCTCCGAGGGTCAGGTGGTGCTCGACGCCGGACAGGGCGACGACGCCCAGGCCTCCGAGGCCCTCGAGGCCTCGCTCACGGGCGAGGACATCACGGTCGCGTTCAACCCGCAGTACCTGCTCGACGGCCTGGGCGCGCTGAGCACGGCGTTCGTCCGGCTGTCGTTCACGCACCCCAACAAGCCGGTCGAGTTCACCGGTCAGGGCTCCCTCGACGGTCAGGACGACCGCAGCTACCGCTACCTGCTCGTGCCGATCCGCTTCGCCAGCTGATGCACGTCGGTCTGGTCGGCCTGGGCAAGATGGGCGCGAACATGCGCACCCGTCTGCTCGCCGCGGGGGTGCAGGTCACGGGCTACGACCGCAATCCCGAGGTCACCGACACCGCCAGCCTCGCCGCGCTGGTGCAGGCCCTGCCGGCGGAGCAGCGCATCGTGTGGGTCATGGTGCCGGCCGGAGCCCCCACGCAGGGCGTCGTCGACGAGCTCGGCACGCTCCTGCACGCGGGCGACATCGTCGTGGAGGGTGGCAACTCGCACTACGCCGACGACGCACGCCATGCCGAGGCGCTCGCGACACGAGGGATCGGCTACCTCGACGTCGGGGTCTCGGGCGGGGTCTGGGGGCTGGCCAACGGCTACGGGCTCATGGTCGGCGGCTCCGCGGAGCACGTCGCGACGCTCCTGCCCGTCTTCGACGCGCTGCGGCCCGCCGGCCCGCGCGCGAACGGCTTCGTGCACGCGGGCGCCGTGGGCGCCGGGCACTTCGCGAAGATGGTGCACAACGGCATCGAGTACGGCCTCATGCAGGCGTACGCGGAGGGCTACGAGCTGCTCGAGGCCCAGGAGCTCGTCACCGACGTCACGGGGACGCTCCGTGCGTGGACCCAGGGCACCGTCGTCCGGTCCTGGCTGCTCGACCTGCTGGTCGCGGCCCTCGAGCAGGATCCGCAGCTCGCCGGGATCGACGACTTCGTCGAGGACTCGGGTGAGGGCCGGTGGACGGTCGACGAGGCGATCGACCGCGGGGTGCCGCTGCCGGTCATCTCCGCGGCGCTCTTCGCCCGGTTCTCCTCGCGGCAGGTCGACTCCCCGGCGATGAAGGCCGTCGCAGCGCTGCGCCAGCAGTTCGGTGGCCACGCCGTGCGACCCGCGGCGCCCGGCGCCTGACCGTGCACGTCAGCACGCTCGCGCTGACCGACTTCCGCTCCTACGAGCAGGTCGAGCTCGAGCTCGAGCCCGGCGTCAGCGCGTTGGTGGGCCCCAACGGGCAGGGCAAGACCAACCTCGTCGAGGCCGTGGGCTACGTCGCGACCCTGGGCAGCCACCGCGTCGCCACGGACCTCGCGCTCGTCCGTGCCGGAGCACCCCGCGCCGTCGTGCGGGTGCGCGCCTCACGGGCCGGGCGCTCGACGCTCGTCGAGCTGGAGATCAACCCGGGCAGGGCCAACCGGGCCCAGGTCAACCGCGCGCCCGTGCGCCGGGCGCGGGACGTGCTGGGCATCCTGCGCACGGTGCTCTTCGCCCCCGAGGACCTGGCCCTCGTCAAGGGTGACCCCGAGGGCCGGCGCCGCTTCCTCGACGAGCTCGGCGTGCAGGTCTCCCCGCGGATGGCCGGCGTGCTGGCCGACCACGATCGTGTGCTGCGTCAGCGCAACGCACTGCTCAAGACGGCAGGCGGCGCGCGCCGCGGCTCGGGCGGCACGGCCGACCTGCGCACGCTGGACGTGTGGGACAGCCGGCTGGCGCAGATCGGTGCGCAGGTCCTGGCGATGCGGGTCTCGCTCGTCGACCAGCTGCGACCGCATGTGGCGGCCGCGTACCAGCAGGTCAGCGACGGGCAGGGAGCCGCGGTGCTCGGCTACCGGTCCAGCCTCGTCGGCTCGGTCGAGGAGCCAGACGGCGCCGCACCGGACGTGCCGCACCTCGGTGACACGCCGGAGCTGCTCGAGGCCCAGCTGCTCGAGGCGATGAGCCGGCTGCGCGGCCGGGAGATCGACCGCGGGGTCAGTCTCGTCGGGCCGCACCGTGACGAGCTCGTGCTCACGCTCGGCGGCCTGCCGGCCAAGGGGTACGCGAGCCACGGCGAGTCGTGGTCGTACGCGCTGGCCCTGCGGCTCGCGTCGTTCGAGCTGCTCACCCACGGCTCGGGGGACGACGCGATCGCGGGCTGGGCCGAGGGCAGCGAGCCGGTGCTCATCCTCGACGACGTGTTCGCAGAGCTCGACGTCCGCCGTCGGGACCGGTTGGCCCACCTCGTCGCCGGTGCGGAGCAGGTGCTCGTCACGGCCGCGGTGGCGCAGGACGTCCCCGAGCAGCTGGCCGGCGCACGCTACGACGTCATGGGCGGGCAGGTCACGCGTGTCCGCTGACGACGACGACCTCCTCGACCCCGACGCACCGCAGCGCCCCGTCGTCGACCCCCAGCGCCCGGTCGCCGAGCAGCTCGGCCTGACCCCGGCGTCCGAGGTCGCGCGCGCGGCGCTCAACCGGGCCAAGGCCGCAGCCCGCGGGCGAGGGCTGCGGCCGGGCGACGCGGGCAGGCGCCGCACGCCGCCGTCGGACGTGCGCTCCGGACCGGGCCGCGACGGCCGTGACCCCACCCTCGTCGGGGACACCCTGGCGCGGCTGGCCGGCGAGCGCGGCTGGGGCAGCGAGCTGTCGGTCGGCGGGGTCATCGGGCGGTGGCGCGAGGTGGTCGGGGACCAGGTGGCGGAGCACTGCGTGCCCGAGACGTTCGAGGACGGCGTGCTCGTGGTCCGCGCGGACTCGACGGCGTGGGCGACCAACCTCACGCTGCTCGTGCCCCAGCTGCTCGGCCGGCTCGAGCAGGAGGTCGGCGTCGACGTCGTCCGCCGCGTCCAGGTGCTCGGACCCGCGGGGCCGCGCTGGGTCAAGGGCCCACGCACCGTCCCGGGCCGGGGGCCGCGCGACACCTACGGCTGAGCAGCTGGACCCGCGCGGTCCGCCCCGCGCGCGGGGCCGGGGGTCGACCCGCCCGCGCACGGCCAGGAACGGCCCTGGGAGGCCCCGAAGACCCCCGCGTGACCACCCGGTCACGCCCAGGGCTCCCCGAGCCGTCAAGCCTGTGCATGCGCGGTTCTGAGGGCCATCACCGGGTAGACTGAAGCCGTCATTCCAGGTGCTCGCGCGATCGGCGGGCCGGACGTCGTCCTCGCCCCCGGGCTCATGGCGCGCGTCGGGCCCGGGACGCGTCCCACCAGGATCCGGGCTCAGCGCGCGCGGCACCACGTCGCGTCGCGAGCCGTGCACTCGTGAGGAGCGCCTCCACCCGTGGCCGACACCCCTGCCGTGCCCGACCAGCCCGCCGACCAGCCCGCCGAGGCGGTCGCGGAGGCTCCCACCTCGACCGGCGCGCCCACCTCGACGGACGGTGACGGCAGCTACGACGCCAGCGCCATCACGGTGCTCGAGGGCCTCGAGGCCGTGCGCAAGCGCCCAGGCATGTACATCGGCTCCACCGGCCCCCGTGGCCTGCACCACCTCGTGTACGAGGTCGTCGACAACTCGGTCGACGAGGCGCTGGCCGGCTACTGCGACCACATCGAGGTCACCCTGCTGGCCGACGGCGGCGTGCGCGTCGTCGACAACGGTCGCGGCATCCCCGTGGACATCGTCGCGAGCGAGGGCAAGCCGGCCGTCGAGGTGGTCCTCACCGTGCTGCACGCGGGCGGCAAGTTCGGCGGCAGCGGCTACGCCGTCTCGGGCGGCCTGCACGGCGTCGGCGTCTCGGTCGTCAACGCGCTGAGCAGCACGCTCGACGTCGAGGTGCGGCGCACGGGCAGCGTGTACCGCCAGTCCTACGCCGACGGCGTCCCGCAGGCACCCCTCGCCCGGGGCGAGGCCACCGACAGCACCGGCACCACGGTGACGTTCTGGGCGAGCGCAGAGACGTTCGAGACGACGGTCTACGACTTCGAGACGCTGCGCTCCCGGTTCCAGCAGATGGCGTTCCTCAACAAGGGCCTGCAGATCTCGCTCACCGACGAGCGGCCCGAGCACACCGGCACCGAGGACGAGGTCACCGCAGCTGTCCCCGTCGCGGACGGCGAGGACGTGGCGGCCACCTCCCCGGCCGGCGTCACCACGCGCACCGTCACCTACCGGTACGACGGCGGGCTCATCGACTACGTCAAGCACCTCAACGGCGCCAAGAAGGTCGAGGTCGTCCACCCCGAGGTCATCGACTTCGAGGCAGAGGACACCGAGCGACGGATCTCCGTGGAGATCGCCCTGCAGTGGACCAACGCCTACTCCGAGTCGGTGCACACCTACGCCAACACCATCTCCACCACCGAGGGCGGCACGCACGAGGAGGGCTTCCGCGCTGCGATGACCTCGCTGGTCAACCGCTACGCGCGCGAGAAGGGCATCCTCAAGGAGAAGGACGAGAACCTCACGGGTGACGACATCCGCGAGGGGCTGACGGCGGTCATCTCGGTCAAGCTCGGCGAGCCGCAGTTCGAGGGTCAGACCAAGACCAAGCTGGGCAACACGGAGGCCAAGACCTTCGTGCAGAAGGTGGTCAACGACCAGCTGGGTGACTGGCTCGGCTCGCACCCCACCGAGGCGCGCGACGTCATCCGCAAGTCCATCCAGGCCGCGGCCGCCCGGATGGCCGCCCGCAAGGCGCGCGAGGCCACCCGCCGCAAGGGCCTCCTCGAGTCGGGCGGCATGCCCGGCAAGCTGCGCGACTGCCAGTCGAACAACCCCGTCGAGTGCGAGATCTTCATCGTCGAGGGCGACTCGGCCGGCGGCTCGGCCGTGCGGGGGCGCAACCCGCGCACCCAGGCGATCCTGCCCATCCGCGGCAAGATCCTCAACGTCGAGCGCGCCCGGCTGGACCGTGCGCTGGGCAACCAGGAGGTCCAGGCCCTCATCACGGCCTTCGGCACCGGGATCGGCGAGGACTTCGACATCGCCAAGCTCCGCTACCACAAGATCGTGCTCATGGCCGATGCCGACGTCGACGGCCAGCACATCGCGACCCTGCTGCTCACGCTGCTGTTCCGGTACATGCCGGAGCTCATCACGCAGGGGCACGTGTACCTGGCCCAGCCGCCGTTGTACCGGATCAAGTGGTCCAACGCGCCGCACGACTACGTCTACTCGGACAGGGAGCGCGACGCGTTCCTCGCCGCGGGCCAGGCCTCGGGCAAGCGGATCCCCAAGGAGAACGCGATCCAGCGCTACAAGGGCCTGGGCGAGATGGACTACTCCGAGCTGTGGGAGACCACCATGGCTCCGGACCACCGCACGCTCCTCCAGGTGACGCTCGACGACGCCGCCGCGGCGGACGAGATCTTCGCGATCCTCATGGGTGAGGACGTCGAGTCCCGCCGGTCCTTCATCCAGCGCAACGCCAAGGACGTGCGGTTCCTCGACATCTGAGGACTGCCTCCTGGCCGGCCCGACCGCTGACCCCGCACGGGTCGCGACGACGAGACAAGGAAGACCGTGACCGAGCAGACCGGTGACAGCAAGCAGCCCGAGCTGGACGCCTCCGGCGAGGTGATCACCGACCGCATCACGCCGGTGGACCTGCAGCTGGAGATGCAGCGCTCCTACCTCGACTACGCGATGAGCGTCATCGTCGGCCGCGCCCTGCCGGACGTGCGCGACGGCCTCAAGCCCGTGCACCGCCGCGTGCTCTACGCGATGTACGACGGCGGCTACCGGCCCGACCGCCAGTTCTCCAAGTGCAGCCGCGTGGTCGGCGACGTCATGGGCAAGTACCACCCGCACGGCGACACGGCGATCTACGACGCCCTGGTCCGCCTGGTGCAGGACTGGTCGCTGCGCTACCCGCTGGTCGCCGGCCAGGGCAACTTCGGCTCCCCGGGCAACGACCCGGCCGCGGCGCCCCGGTACACCGAGTGCAAGATGGCGCACATCGCCATGGAGATGGTGCGGGACATCGACGAGGAGACCGTCGACTTCCGGGACAACTACGACGGCCGCACGCAGGAGCCGACCGTCCTGCCCAGCCGGTTCCCCAACCTGCTCGTCAACGGCAGCGCCGGCATCGCCGTCGGCATGGCGACGAACATCCCGCCGCACAACCTGCGCGAGGTCGCGGCGGGCGTGCAGTGGTACCTCGCCCACCCGCAGGCCTCCAAGGAGGAGCTGCTCGAGGCCCTCATCGAGCGCATCCCCGGCCCGGACTTCCCCACCGGGGCCACGATCCTCGGCCGCCGGGGCATCGAGGACGCGTACCGCACGGGCCGTGGCTCGATCACCATGCGCGCGGTCGTCACGGTCGAGGAGATCCAGAACCGGATCTGCCTGGTCGTCACCGAGCTGCCCTACCAGGTCAACCCCGACAACCTCGCGGCCAAGATCGCCGACCTCGTCAAGGAGGGTCGCGTCGCCGGCATCGCCGACATCCGCGACGAGACCTCGGGGCGCACCGGCCAGCGCCTCGTCATCGTGCTCAAGCGCGACGCCGTGGCCAAGGTGGTGCTCAACAACCTCTACAAGCACACCCAGCTCCAGGACACCTTCGGCGCCAACATGCTCGCGCTGGTCGACGACGTGCCGCGCACCCTGAGCATCGATGCGTTCGTGCGGCACTGGGTCACCCACCAGCTCGACGTCATCGTGCGGCGCACCGCGCACCGCCTGCGCCGGGCCCAGGAGCAGGCGCACATCCTGCGCGGCTACCTCAAGGCGCTCGACGCGCTCGACGAGGTCATCGCCCTCATCCGCCGCTCGCCGGACGTCGAGGAGGCCAGGGCAGGGCTCATGGCGCTGCTCGAGGTCGACGAGCTCCAGGCCACGGCGATCCTCAACCTCCAGCTGCGCCGCCTGGCGGCCCTGGAGCGCCAGAAGATCATCGACGAGTACGACGGCCTCATGGTCAAGATCACCGACTACGAGGCGATCCTCGCCAGCCCGCAGCGCCAGCGCGACATCGTCGGCGAGGAGCTCGACGAGATCGTGAACCGCTACGGCGACGAGCGCCGCACCACGATCCTTCCCTACGACGGCGAGGTCTCCATGGAGGACCTCATCGCCGAGGAGGAGGTGGTCGTCACCATCACGCGCGGCGGCTACGCCAAGCGGACGCGCTCGGACGCCTACCGGCTGCAGAAGCGCGGCGGCAAGGGCGTGCGCGGCGCCCAGCTGCGGGCGGACGACGTCGTCGAGCACTTCGGTGTCACCACGACGCACCACTGGCTCCTGTTCTTCACCAACCTCGGACGGGTCTACCGCGCCAAGGCCTACGAGCTGCCCGAGGGCGGGCGCGACTCCAAGGGCCAGCACGTGGCCAACCTGCTGGCGTTCCAGCCCGGGGAGCAGATCGCCAAGGTCATCGACCTGCGCGACTACGACGTCGCCGAGTACCTCGTGCTCGCCACCCGTCGCGGCCTGGTGAAGAAGACGCGCCTGGCGGAGTACGACTCGAACCGTTCCGGCGGCCTCATCGCGATCAACCTGCGCGAGGACGAGGACGGCCGCTCGGACGAGCTCGTCTCGGCAGCGCTGGTCGACGAGGACTCCGAGCTGGTGCTCGTCTCGCGCAAGGGCCAGGCCGTGCGGTTCCCCGCGACGGCCGACCAGCTGCGCGCGATGGGCCGGGCCACGTCGGGTGTCACGGGCATGAAGTTCCGCGACGACGACGAGCTGCTCGCCATGGACGTCATCGCCGAGGGTTCCTACCTCATCACCGTGACCGACGGCGGCACGGCCAAGCGCTCGGACATGCACCGCACCAACAGCGACGGCAACCTCGAGTACCGCCGCACCAACCGCGGTGGGCTCGGTGTGCGTGCCGCACGGCTGCCGGACGAGCGCGGCGTGCTCGTGGGAGCCCTCATGGCCGATGCCGGCGACGAGGTCCTCGTGGTCATGGAGCGCGGCAAGGTGGTGCGCTCGCTGGTCGGGGAGATCCCGGTGCACGGGCGGGACGCGACCGGCGTCATCCTCGCCAAGCCGGACGCCGGGGACCGCATCCTCGCCGTCGCGCGCAACGTGGAGCGCACCCTGGCGGGCGATGCCGCTACCGTGGACGACGACACCGACGCGACGGCACCGTCGGCGCCGACCGAGGGAGAGCGATGAGCACCGAGTCCCAGCCACCGTCGATCGCACCCCAGCGACCGTCCGCCGGCCCCCGGCCCGACACCGCGCCGCGCCGCGTGACCGCCCCGGTCTCGGGCGACGATGCGCCGTCGGCCGCAGCCGCGACGGATGTCGAGGGCGCCACGACCGAGGCCCCGGCCGGCCCGTCGTTCGGCGACCGCATCAAGAAGGCGGCCCAGGGCGCGGCCGGTGCCGCGCGCACCGCCCTCCCGGCGCGCGGAGAGACCATCGACGACGCCCAGGCGCCGGCCCCCGCCCCGAACCGGCCGGTCTCCGCGGGCGGCACCGGCAGGGTGCCCTCGACGGGTGGCGGCACGGCGGCGACCTCGGTGAACCCGGCCGGCGGCCCGCGCCGCGTGCGCCTGGCGATCGCCCGGATCGACCCGTGGTCCGTCATGAAGCTGTCGTTCCTGCTGTCCTTCGCGATCGGCATCATGATCGTCGTGGCGGCGGCCGTCGTCTGGTACACCCTCGACAACCTGGCCGTGTTCACCCAGGTCAACGACGTCATCGCGACGCTGTCCGGGTCGACGACGTTCTTCGACGTCCTCGAGTACGCGAAGTTCGACCGCGTGGTCTCGCTCGCCGCGATGATCGCCGTCGTCGACATCGTGCTGCTCACGGCGCTGGCGACCATCGGGGCCTTCCTCTACAACATCGTCGCGGCGATGGTCGGCGGCATCCACCTGACGCTCACGGACGACTGACCGGGCCGGAGTTGGGGGCTGCCCCGCCGCTGGGGTAGTCTCGTGCGGCGCCGCCTCGGCGGCACGGGCCTATAGCTCAGACGGTTAGAGCGCTTCCCTGATAAGGAAGAGGTCAGAGGTTCAAGTCCTCTTAGGCCCACTCCCGCAGCACCCGGAGGACGGATGAAGAAGCTCCTCATCGCCCTGCTCGCCGTGGCGGCCGGCTACGTCGTCTGGCGCACGTACGCGGAGGACCGTGACGAGCGGGACCTGTGGACCGAGGTCACCGACGAGCTCGACTGACCTCACCGCGGCCCCGGGGCCGCAGGCGGCGTCGCCGCCCAGGGGCCATGGCGCAATTGGTAGCGCACCTGCTTTGCAAGCAGGGGGTTAGGGGTTCGAGTCCCCTTGGCTCCACCGACACACCCGCTCGGTCCAGCACCGGCGCCCTACCGGTCGCGGTGCGACATGTCGCCCGTGGTCGGGGCAGAACCCGTCGGGGCGTAGCGCAGCCGGACGACGCCCGTCTCGGTGGTGAGCGCCGGCTCGAGCAGCCGGAGCCGGGCGGGGACGGCGCCGTCGGGGAAGACCTTCTTGCCCTGGCCGAGCACCACGGGGTGCACCCACAGGGTCAGGACGTCGTAGAGGTCCTCGGCGAGCAGCGTCTGGACGAGGTCGACGCTGCCGATGACGTGCACGCTCTCGTGCCGATCTCGGACGACCCGAACCTCCGCAGCCAGGTCAGGGCCCAGCTGGCTCGACCCACGCCAGGTCAGACCGGGCCGCCCGCGGCTCGCGACGTACTTCGGGATGGCGTTGAACCGCCGGGCGATCTCGGGGGCGTCGCGTTCGCCCTGGAGCGGCCAGTACGCCGCGAAGATGTCGTACGTCCGGCGTCCGAGCAGCAGGGCATCCGTCGCGGCGATGGCCGCGCGGACCTCACGCCCGACGCCGGCGTCGCCCGTCGTCGCCTGCCAGCCCCCGAACGGGAAGCCACCGGACGGGTCCTCGTCTGGCCCGCCGGGCGCCTGCGCCACGCCGTCGAGCGTGGTGAACAGGTCGACGTGCACCAGGCCCACGGCTGCTCCTGCCTCACGTGCGCCGTCCCGGCCGTCCCGTCCGGTTGGCCACGGGACGGCCGGGACGGGTCGCCTCAGTCGTTCCCGGGGACGTCCGTGGCGATCTTCTCCGCGTCGGTCGCCTCGGCGGCGTCCGCGAGCGTCTCCTCGACCGGGGCCGCCGTGACGGCCCGCTTGCGCGGGGTCGCCTTGCGCGTGGCCTCGACGGTCTTCTCCGCGACCTCGCCGACGGCCTCACGGGCCTTCTCGGTCGCCTCGCGCGTCTTCTCTGCGGCGCGCTCGGTGGCCTCGCGCGTCCGCTCGGCCGCGCGCTCGGCGGCCTCACGGGCCTTGTCCGTCGCCTCGCGCGTCTTGGCGATCGCCTCGCCGGCGACCTCCCCGACGGCCTCGGCGGCGTCGCCCAGCTCGTGCCGGACGTCGGAGACCACCCCGCCGAGCTCCTCGCGGGCCTCGGCAGCGCGGTGCTTGAACCGGTCGCCCGCGTCCGCCGGCTCCCAGGGCTGCTCGGCCCACGGGTCGGTGGTCGGCTTGCTGCGCTTCCACGCGAACAGGGCGGCGAGGGCAGCGGCCGCGCCGGTGAGGAGCCAGAAGATCTTGGCGCCGGTGTGCGACCTCGGCGGCTCGGGCACCTCGATGTGGGCGATCTCGGTGAGCCGGGCCGAGGCGGCGTCCCGCGCCTTGTCCGCACCGACGGCCGCGGCAGCCAGGGCGGCCGTCACGGCGGCGGTGACCTTGGGCAGGATCTCCTCGACGAACGCGTCGTGCGCGGTGTCGACCATCGGGACCGCCTTCTCGGCGGCCCGCTCGACGGTGGGCTCGGCGGCCTTGGCCGCGTCACGCAGGGCCTTCTCGACCTTGGGGCCTGCCCACTCCACGGCGGCCTCCACGCGGGGCGTCGCCCACTCCATGGCCTGGCCGGCGACGACGGCGGCCTGCTCGGCGAGGTGCGCGGCGGTCTGCCCCGCGTGCACCGAGGCGTCGGACAGCGCTGCGCCGACCTCGGCCGCCTGCGTCTTCAGCTTGTCGGCATCGACGGAGGACAGCGCGGAACGACGGATGTGGTCGAGCATGGTCGACTCCCTGGGTTGGCAACGAACGGGCTGATCCAGCCCCGCACCCCCATGCTGCCACCTGGGAGCGTGCCGTGCCTGCCTGCGTGCGAGGATGTGACCATGTTCGCGACCCTGCACACCACCTCTGGTGACATCCGCATCGAGCTCCACGAGAACCACGCACCCAAGACCGTGCGCAACTTCGTCGGCCTGGCCACCGGCGCCACGCCGTGGAAGGACCCGCGCACGGGCGAGGAGCGCACCGAGCCGCTCTACGACGGCGTCGTCTTCCACCGCGTCATCTCCGGCTTCATGATCCAGGGCGGCGACCCCCTGGGCACGGGCACCGGCGGCCCCGGCTACACGTTCGACGACGAGATCCACCCCGAGCTGCGCTTCTCGGCCCCGTACCTGCTGGCGATGGCCAACGCCGGCCTGCGCCGGGACCCCGTCTCGGGCAAGGTCGGCGGCACCAACGGCTCGCAGTTCTTCATCACCGTCACGGCGACCCCGCACCTCAACGGCAAGCACACGATCTTCGGCACCGTGGCAGACGACGAGTCAAGGGCCGTCGTCGACGCGATCGCCACGACGCCCACGCGCGGTGGCGACCGCCCCGTGCAGGACGTGACGATCACCTCCGTCACGATCGAGGACTGAGCGGCCCCGAGCGCCGATGAGCGACGCGACCGACCAGACGGGCGCGGCCACGGCGGCCGTGCCCGTCTGTCCTCGCCACCCCGACCGGGTGTCCTACGTCCGGTGCCAGCGCTGCGGTCGGCCCACGTGCCCCGAGTGCCAGCGCACCGCCGCCGTCGGCGTGCACTGCGTCGACTGCGTGCGGGCAGCGGTCAAGGCCGCACCGCAGGCGCGGACCGCCTTCGGTGCGCCGCTGCGCGGCGGCCGCCCGGTGGTCACGCTGACGCTCATCGGGCTCAACGTCGTGAGCTTCCTGCTCCAGCTCACGCTCGGCGCCGCCTGGACCTCCCGGTGGGTGTTCAGCCCCGCGATCGGCGAGCTCGAGCCCTGGCGGTTCCTCACCACGGCCTTCCTGCACGACTCGGGCTCGCTCCTGCACATCGGGTTCAACATGTACGCCCTGTGGGTGCTCGGCCAGTACCTCGAGCCCGCGTTGGGCCGCTGGCGGTTCACGGCGCTGTACCTCACCTCCGCGCTGGGCGGCTCCGTGCTCTACCTCCTGCTCGCCTCGCCGACCATCACGGCGGACGACCCGTCGTGGATCACCTCGGTCGTGGGCGCCTCTGGCGCGGTGTTCGGGCTGTTCGGAGCGATCATCATCGTGCTGCGTCGGCTCGGCCGCTCCGCCCGGTCGATCCTCGTGGTGCTCGCGTTCAACGCCGCGATCCCCTTCTTCGTCCCGCGGATCGCGTGGGAGGCGCACGCGGGCGGCCTGCTCGTCGGCCTGCTCCTCGGTGCGGTGTTCGCCTACGCCCCGAAGTCTCGCCGCGTGCAGCTCGGGGTCGCGGGGGTGGTGGCGACGACGGCGCTGCTCGTCGCCCTCGCCGTCCTCAAGTACGCCGGAGCCTGACCCGGAGGGCCGTCCCCAGGCTTACTCACACCTGTGGAACTACACCGGTGTAGTTATCCACAGAGATGTCCACCTCTGGGGATGACGCGTCCCGTCAGTGCCAGCGGGTGGTCAGGCCGAACCCGGCCAGGATGAGCACGAACCCGACCGCCAGGTTCCAGTTCTCGATCCCCGGGATGGGGTAGCGCGTCTGGGAGATGTAGGTGACGACCACCCAGAGCAGGCCGCTGACCATGAGGCCGATCATCGTCGGGACGAGCCACGCCGGGTTGGTCTTGGGGGCGGACGATGCCGGTGGTGGCACGTAGGAAGGCTTCTTGCGCGACCTGGACTCGGGCACGGGGCTCTCCTGTACGGGGTGCGGGCCGGCACCTACGACGCCGGTCGTTCGTCATCTAGCGTAGTGGGCGTCGCGAGGAGCGCGGCCGACGGGGCGGGAGGGGTGATGGAACGGCTGCACAGCGCGTCGCGCGCGCACGCCTGGGGCGCCCTCGGCGTCGCCGCCGTGCTCGTCACGGCCGGCTACCTCTTCGCCGCCAACGCCCACCTGCAGGGGGGTGCGGACGCCCGCCAGCCCCAGGACCTGCTCCAGCTGGTCCAGGCGGAGCTCGACCAGTCCGCGCGGGCCGCCGAAGAGGTCTCGGCGCTGCGCGCGGAGGTCGACGCCCTCACGGACGCGCAGACCGACGTCGCCCCGCAGGTGGACCCCGAGGTCGCCCTCATCGAGATCGCCGCGGGCCGGGTGCCCGTGAGCGGACCGGGTCTCACGGTGCGTCTGACGGATGCGTCGGCCAACGCCCCCCGCCCGGACTGGGTGACCAACGACGACCTCGTCGTGCACCAGCAGGACCTCCAGGCCGTGATCAACGCGCTGTGGACCGGCGGCGCCGAGGCGATGACCCTGCAGGGCGAGCGTGTGGTCTCCACCTCCGCGTTCCGCTGCGTGGGCAACGTCCTGCTGCTGCACGGGCAGCACTACTCCCCGCCGTACGTCGTCGAGGCGATCGGCGACCCGGACGACCTGCGCGAGGCCCTGCTCGACTCCCCGGCCGTCCAGACCTACCTCGACTACGTCGACGCGGTCGGCCTCGGCTGGTCGGTGGACTCCGAGGAGTCGCTCCAGCTCGCCGCGTACGAGGCGTCGGTCGACCTGCAGTTCGCGCAGGTGCCCGACGGTGTCGAGGTGCCGGGCGTCGTGGACGAGCGGTGAGCCCCGTCGACAGCCTGCCGGACGTCCGCCGGCCGGCCCGGCGCTCTGCGGTGGCGGTCGGCGTGCTCGGCGAGCTGCTCGTCACGCTCGGCGTGCTGCTGGGGCTGTTCCTCGTGTGGCAGCTGTGGTGGACGGACGTCGTCGGCGAGCGCGCCCAGGCCGCCGTGGTCGCCGAGCTGGGGTTCACGCCTCCGGACGCGGACGCCGCGCCGGAGCCCGTGCTGCGCCGGGACCCGGCCCCGGTGCTCGTCGAGCCCGCGTTCCGCACGACGTTCGCGACGCTCCAGGTGCCGCGCTGGGACGACGTCGCACGGCCGATCTCGCAGGGCACCGCCAAGCGCGAGGTCCTCGACGCGCTCGGCATCGGGCACTACGAGGGCACAGCGATGCCCGGGGCGGTCGGCAACTTCGCCGTCGCGGGGCACCGCACCACCTACGGCAAGCCCTTCCACCGCGTCGCGGAGCTCGTGGTGGGGGACCCGCTCGTGGTCCGCACGGCCGACACCTGGTACGTCTACCGCGTCACGGCCGCAGAGGTGGTCGGCCCGCAGCAGGTCGAGGTCATCGCCCCCGTCCCCGGCGACCTCGCGGCCGTGCCGACCCAGGCGATGATGACGCTCACCACGTGCCACCCGATGTTCAGCGCCAGGGAGCGCTACGTGGTGCACGCCGTGCTCGACCACTGGCTTCCCGTGGTGGACGGCACCCCGGCGGAGCTCGGGGCTGGCGCATGATGTACGGGTGGTTGTGGCGGGCGCTGCCCGGTCCGGCGGGTGCGCGGGTGGCGCTGCTCGCCGTGCTGGCCCTGGCGGTCGTCGCGGTCTGCTTCACCTGGGTGTTCCCCGCGATCGCCCCGTTCATGCCCTTCAACGACATCACCGTGGAGTGAGATGACCCGGATCCTCGTCGTCGACAACTACGACTCGTTCGTCTACACGATCGTCGGGTACCTCGACCAGCTGGGTGCCGAGACGGTCGTGGTGCGCAACGACGCCGTGCCATCGCTCGAGGAGCGCTCGGCGTACGACGGTGTCGTCATCTCCCCCGGGCCCGGCACCCCGCGCGCCGCTGGGCAGAGCATGGACGTCATCCGGGACTGCGCCGCGGCGGGTCAGCCGATGCTCGGGGTGTGCCTGGGCCACCAGGCGCTCGCCGAGGTGTTCGGCGCCACGGTGACGCACGCTCCGGAGCTCATGCACGGCAAGACGAGCCAGGTGGTGCACGAGGGCGCCGGCGTGCTGGCCGGGCTGGCCACGCCGTTCCGGGCGACGCGGTACCACTCGCTCGCCGTCGTCGACGGGACGGTGCCGGACGAGCTCGTCGTCACGTCGCGCACGCAGTCCGAGGACGGCCCGGGCGTCATCATGGGCCTGCAGCACCGCGAGCTGCCGCTGCACGGCGTGCAGTTCCACCCCGAGTCCGTGCTCACCGAGGGCGGTCACCGGCTGCTGGCCAACTGGCTCGAGGTGTGCGGCCTCGAAGGCGCGGTCGAGCGCTCGGCCGGCATGGCGCCGCTGGTCCGCCACACCGCCTGACGTCAGGGGGCCGGCGGGGTCCCGTTCGACAGGAAGATCGTCACGGTGCTGCCCGCCTCGACCTCGGTCCCGGTGTCCGGGTCGGTGCGGGCCACCCGCTGGTCCGGCTCGGTGCTCGGCTCGTCCGGCCCGAACGCGGCGTTGAGGCCGGCCGCGCCCAGCGCAGCGGACGCCTCGCTCGAGGTCATCCCGATGACGTCCGGGACGGTGACCAGCTCGACCGGCCGGGCGATCGCCACGGTGATCGTCACGCTGATCTGCTGCGGCACCGGGCCAGGGCCGCGGCTCTGCCCGATGACCGTGCCGGGGGCTGCGTTGGACTCCTCCTCCTCGACCACGGGCACCAGCCCGAGATCGATGAGCGCCTGCTCCGCCGCCGCGCGCGTGGCCGCGGTGCCGACGAAGTCGGGGACCAGGACCTGACCGGTGGACAGGAAGATCGTCACCGTCGCGCCCGGGTCGACGGACTCACCCGCGACGGGCTCGGTGCGCATGACGCGGTCCTTGGCGACGTCCGGGCTGTTCTCGGTGGCGCCCAGCGCGATGTCCGTGAAGCCCAGGGCTGTGAGGGCTCCCCTGGCCTGGCTCTCCGTGAAGTTCGACATGTCCGGGATGGTCACGGCATCCGCGCCGGAGGACACGTAGAGGTCGATCGAGTCGCCCTCGGCGACGAGCGTCCCGGCGTCGGGGTCCGTGCGCGTGACGCTGCCGGCGGGCACGTCGAGGCTGGGCTCGGGCAGCGGGACGACCTCGAGGCCCAGGGCGACGAGCTCCGCGGTCGCGGCACCCTCCGTCATCGTGGCGACGTCCGGCAGCTCGAAGGTGCCGGGCTCCTCGGGCCCCGTCGGGTTGCCCAGGCTGAGGATGAGCGCGATCCCGGCGATGGCCGCGAGTGCGACGCCGATGAGCGCCCACATGAGGCCCTTGCGGGACTTGGGCTCCTCCTCGTCGACGAGGTCGTGCCGGGAGGTCGGTGCGCCGACGGGACCCCACGGCGAGACCGCCGGCGGAGCGGCGGGCTGCGCACCCATCACCTGGGTCGCGGCCGTGGCCGGGCCCGGGTCGGCCAGTGCCGCTGCCGCGCCGAGCGCTGCGGCGGCGCCGAGCGCCGCCGTCGCGCCGAGCGCCGGGGCGGCGACGTGCCCGCCGCGCAGCACGGCCTCGAGGTCGGAGCGGAACTCCGCCGCGGTGGAGTAGCGGTTCTCGCGCGCCTTGGCCAGCGCCTTCATCGTGATCCGGTCGAGCGTCTCCGGCACGTCCGCCGCGAAGGTGCTCGGCGGCTGGGCCTCCTCGCGCGCGTGCTGGTACGCCACCGCGACCGGGGAGTCGCCGATGAACGGCGGGCGCCCGGTGAGCAGCTCGAACAGCAGGCAGCCGGTGGAGTACAGGTCGGAGCGGGTGTCCACCTGCTCGCCGCGCGCCTGCTCCGGGGACAGGTACTGCGCGGTGCCGATGACGGCCTGGGTCTGGGTCATGGTGCCAGCGGCGTCCGCCATGGCACGCGCGATGCCGAAGTCCATCACCTTGACCGCGCCCGTGGGCGTGAGCATGACGTTGGCCGGCTTGATGTCGCGGTGCACGATCCCCGCGTGGTGGGAGTACTCCAGCGCCGAGAGCACGCCGGCGGTGATCTCGATGGCCTCCTCGATGGGCACCGCCGCGCCGTCGCGCAGGATGTCGCGCACCGTGTGGCCCTCGACGTACTCCATGACGATGAAGGGCACGTGCGCCAGGGCGCCGCCCTGCTCGGTGGTGACGTCCTCGCCGGTGTCGTACACGGCGACGACCGCCGGGTGGTTGAGCGAGGCCGCGGCCTGCGCCTCGCGGCGGAACCGCGCCTGGAAGGACGGGTCCCGCGCCAGGTCGGAGCGCAGGATCTTGATGGCGACGGTGCGCCCGAGCCGCGTGTCATGGCCGATGTGGACCTCGGCCATCCCGCCGCGCCCGATGAGCTCACCGACCTCGTACCGGCCGCCGAGTATCCGCGGAGCGTCGTTCACCACTGCTCGTCCCTCGCTGTCGTCGTCTGCGGTGCGGGCGGAGGATCCCGGCCCTCGTCGCGGTCTGGCCAGATCATCGCACCGACGGGCGTCGAGCCGCCGGAGGCGCCCGTCACGATCTGGTGTGCATCCTCCGGTCCGGACGCGCGTGACGGCCCCCAGAGCCTATCGGCGAAGGCCGCGCCCAGCAGGGCGAAGACCACCACCAGCGCGAGGGCGAGCAGGGGCTGGACCAGCCTGCTCCGGCGCCAGCGGCCCGGTGCGGCTGCGGCAGCACCGCCGCTGATGTCGGGGCGCGGCGCGGGCGACGGCCCGGGCGCGATGACGGGCGGCAGCTCCGTCGGGGTGGGCGAGACCGCGTCCTCCAGCGGGCGCCCGGGCACGACGGCGGCCTGGATCGCAGAGCCAGAGCCGGCGTGGCGGCCGGAGGGCTGCGGGACGCCGCCGGGCGGGGTGCGTTCTGCCAACGCGTCGAGCGTCCTGGCCAGCGACGCCGCCGAGCGCGGGCGCTTCTCCGGGTCCTTGGCGAGCATCCGCATCACCAGGGCGGCGAGCTGCGGGTCGACGCTGTCCGGCAGCGGCGGCACGGGCGTGTTGACGTGCGCGACGGCGATGTCGACGGCGGTCGGCCCGGTGAAGGGCCGGTGCCCGACGAGCGACTCGTACGCGACGATGCCCAGCGAGTAGACGTCGGATGCACCGGTCGCCGCGCCGCCGACGGCCTGCTCGGGGGACAGGTACTGCGCGGTGCCCATGACCATGCCGGAGGCCGTCATCGGGACCTGGTTCGTGGCCATCGAGATGCCGAAGTCGGTGATCTTCACCCGTCCGGACCGCGCCAGCAGGATGTTGCCCGGCTTGACGTCGCGGTGCACCACGCCGCCGAGGTGCGCGGCGTGCAGCGCGCGCGCCGTCTGGGCCAGGATCGGCAGCAGGCGGCGCGGGGGCAGCACGGGCTCGCGGTCGAGCAGGTCGGACATCGGCTCGCCGACCACGAGCTCCATGACGAGGAAGGCCGAGCCGTCCTGCTCGCCGTAGTCGTAGAGCGCGGCGATGTTGGGGTGGGACAGGCCCGCGCTGTTGCGCGCCTCGGTGCGGAACCGCTCGAGGAACCCGACGTCGCCCGCGAACTCGGCGCGCAGCACCTTGACCGCCACGTCCCGTGCCAGCGCCTCGTCGTGCCCCACCCACACCTCGCCCATCCCGCCCACGGCGATGCGCGAGACGAGGCGGTAGCGGCCCCCCAGGGCGATGTCGGCCATCGGCTTCATCGCAGCGCCGCCTCGATGACGGCCCGCGCGACGGGCGCGGCGACCCGACCGCCGGTCGCCTCGCTGCCGGCGCTGCCGCCGTTCTCGACGATGACGGCGATCGCGATGGTGGGGTTCTCCGCCGGGGCGAACGCGGTGAACCAGGCGTGCGGGGCGGCGTCGGCCGTCGTCTGGGCCGTGCCCGTCTTGCCGGCCACCGTGACGCCGCTGATCTGGGCCGAGGTGCCGGTGCCGCTCGCGACGACGGCGACCATCATGTCGCGCAGGGCAGCGGCGGTGGCGGCGGAGACGGGCCGGCCGAGGGTGCTCGGCGCTGCCTGGTCGACGACCGTGAGATCGGCGCTGCGCACGGCGGCGACGAGGTAGGGGGCCATCTGCTCCCCGCCGTTCGCGATCGCCGCGCTGACCATGGCCATCTGCAGGGGCGTGACGCGGACGTCGTACTGCCCGATCGCCGCGATGGCGGTCTGCGGGGCGTCGATCGCCTCGGCGTCGGGGAAGTGGCTCTCGGTGACCGTCATCGGCACGTCGAGGGGCGTGTCGAAGCCGAAGGCCTCGGCCTGCTCGCGCAGCGCGTCAGCGCCGAGGTCCATGCCCAGCTGACCGAAGGCCGTGTTGCACGAGATCCGCAGCGCGTCGAGCAGCGTGGCCGTGCCGGTGGGGCTGCACGACGAGCCGCCGAAGTTGCCCAGCGTCGCGCTGCTCTGCGGCAGGTCGAGCACGTCCGGCGCCGCGATCTGCGTCGCCGGGGTCATGCCGGCCTCGAGCGCGGCCGCCGCCGTGACGAGCTTGAACGTCGAGCCCGGCGGGTAGGTGGTGCCGGCGATGGCGCGGTTGACCATCGGGTCGCCCTCGTCGGCGTTGAGTGCTGCCCAGGCCTCGTTGACGGCCGCGGTGTCGTGGCTCGCGAGCAGGTTCGGGTCGAAGGACGGCTTGGACACCATCGCCAGGATCGCCCCGGTGCGCGGGTCCAGCGCGACGACGGCGCCGCGCTGGTCGCCGAGCGCGTCCCACGCGGCCTGCTGGATCACGGGGTCGATGGTGAGCTCGACGATCGCGCCCTGCGGCTGGCGCCCGGTGATGAGGTCCTGCAGGCGGTTGTAGAACAGCGAGTCGGCCGTGCCGTTGAGCTCGGTGTTCATCGCGTCCTCGATGCCGCTGCGGCTGAAGACGATGGAGTAGAAGCCGGTGACCGGGGCGTAGAGCGCACCGTTGGCGTAGCTGCGCTGGTAGCCGAACGGGTCGTCCACCGCCGTCGAGGACGCGATCGACTCGCCGCCCACGACGATCGGCCCGCGCGCGTTGCCGAACTCGCGGTACAGCGTGCGGACGTTGCGGTTGTCGTTGTTGAGCGTGGGCGCCTGGAAGAACTGCACCCACGTCGCCCCGCCCATGAGGGCAAGGAACATCGCGATGACGACGGTCGCGAGCCGGCGTGCCGGGGTGTTCACCGGGGCACCTCGCGCACGTCGATGAGCTCGGTGGCGTGGTCGTCGCCCGCGGGCAGCGCCGGGGCCGGCGCGGGCTCCGGCTCCGGCGTGACGAGGGCCGCGAGGGCGTCGTCGTCCGGCAGGTCGTCCGGGGCGCCGGGGCGGGCGGCCCCGGCCGGGCGGCGCGCGCTGTCGGAGATCCGCAGCAGCAGCGCGACGATCACCCAGTTGGCCAGCAGGGACGAGCCGCCGTACGCGAGGAACGGCATCGTCAGACCGGTGAGCGGGATGAGCCGGGTGACGCCGCCCACCACGACGAAGCACTGGAACGCCACGACGAAGGCCATCCCGCCCGCGAAGAGCTTGCCGAACCCGTCGCGCACGCCGATCGCGGTGCGCAGGCCGCGCTGGGCCAGCACGAGGTACAGGGTGAGCAGGGCGAGCAGGCCCGTGAGGCCCAGCTCCTCGCCGAGCGACGCGACGATGAAGTCCGACTCGGCGTACGGCACGAGGTCCGGCCGGCCGCGGCCCAGCCCGGTGCCGAACAGCCCGCCGCTGGCCATCCCGAACAGCCCGCGCACCAGCTGCCCCGAGCCGCCGGGCGAGGCCTCGAAGACGTCGTTGTCGAACGCGTGCAGCCAGGCGTCGAACCGCGCGCCGACGTGGCTGAACACCTGCGACGCGACGAAGGCACCGCCGCCGAACAGCAGCAGGCCGATGACCACCCAGCTGAGCCGCTCGGTGGCGAGGTAGAGCATCGCGACGAACAGCCCGAAGAACAGCAGCGACGTGCCGAGGTCCCGCTCGAAGACGAGCACGCCGAGGGAGACGGCCCACGCGACGATGATCGGCCCGAGGTCGCGCGGGCGCGGCAGCTGCAGGCCCAGCACGCGCGGGCCCGCCAGCGCGAGGGTGTCCCGCGTCGTGACGAGGTAGCCGGCGAAGAAGATCGCCAGCACGATCTTGCCGATCTCGGCCGGCTGGAACGAGTTGCCGGCGACGAAGATCCAGATCCGCGCCCCGTTGACCTCCTCGCCCAGGCCCGGAACCAGGGGCAGCACGAGCAGGCCCAGCCCGACGACCATCGCGGTGTAGGTGTAGCGGCGCAGCGTCCGGTGGTCGCGCAGCAGCACCAGCACGAGGCCGGCCAGGACGACGCCCAGGGCGGTCCAGGCGAGCTGGCGCTCGGCGAAGGACGTCTCGCGGCCGCGCAGCGCGTAGGCGAGGTCGATCCGGTAGATCATCGCCAGCCCCACGCCGTTGAGCGCGACGGCCACGGGCAGCATGACCGGGTCCGCGTAGGGCGCGCGCCACCGCAGCACGACGTGCAGGCCGAGGGCGAGCACCACCAGGCCGGCGGAGTAGCCGACGATGTCCACCGGCAGGGTGCCGGACGTCGCCAGCCCCACCTGGGCGTAGGCGCCGATGCCCAGCAGCAGCGCCACGGCGAGCAGCGCCAGCTCGATCCCGCGGCCGGCACGCACCGCGTGCGGCGCGACGGTCGCCATCACCGCCCCCGGCCGGGGCGGTCGGTCGTCGGTGCGGTACGGGTCACGTCGCCCCGTCCGCCTGGAGCTCGAGCTCGTCGACCGTGGCGCGGGCGTCCTCGAGGCTGTCGGCCGGCAGCGTCTGGTCGAGGCGGTCCTGGACGTATCCGGGCAGGTCGGTCACCCGGGTGTCGCTGATCTCGACGACGTGGGACAGCTCGAACGAGCCGATGGACTGCGGGATCCCGCGGAAGACGGCGATCCGACCGTCGTCCACCCCGAGGAAGTACTGCTGCTGCGTCCAGCCGTAGCCCCACCACCCGGCGGCGCCCAGCCCGCCCAGCACGAGGAGCAGCGCCACGGCCCAGGCGATGCGGCGGCCCGTGCGGCGCGGCGTGGGCTCGTCCTCGTCCAGCGGCTCCGGCGGGGCGGCGGACTCCGCGGCCCGGACGCTCGCTGCGTGCTCGGCCGCGCGCGCCGCGGCCCCTGCCCCACCGACGGTGGGCCGGTGGCGGTCGAGCGCCGCCGCACCGACGATGTGCGAGGTGGTGCCCGGTGCGGCGCCGTCGGGCAGGGTGTCGACCTCGACGACGTCGCCGAGCACCACGGTGACGTTGTCCGGCGCCCCGCCGCGCAGGGCCAGCGCCACGAGGTGGTCGGCGCACGCGTCGATGTCCCGCTCGGTGCGCAGCGTGTGGGCCATCGTGTCGTGGCTCACCACGCCCGACAGGCCGTCGGAGCACAGCAGCCAGCGGTCCCCCGGCACGGCCTCCCGCACGGACATGTCCGGCAGGATGTCCATGTCGAAGTCGCCGAGCACGCGCAGCAGCACCGAGCGCTGCGGGTGCCGCTCGGCCTCCTCCGCGGTGATCTTGCCCGTGTTGACGAGGTGCTGGACGAAGGTGTGGTCGGTGCTCACCTGGGTGAGCTCGCCGTCGCGCAGCAGATACGCGCGCGAGTCCCCGATGTGCGCCATCGCCAGCTTGTTGCCCGAGCGCAGCAGCGCCGTGACCGTGGTGCCGAGGCCGGACAGCTCGGGGTTCTCCTCGGCGCGGGCCAGCAGCTCGTCGTGCGCGGACGTCAGCGCGCGGGTCAGCTCCGCCAGCACGTCGTCCGGCCCGTGCGCCTCGTCGTCCAGGGGCGCGAGGTGCGCCACGGCCACCGAGGAGGCGACGTCCCCGCCCGCGTGGCCGCCCATCCCGTCGGCGACCACGAGCAGGTGCGGCCCGGCGTACGCGGAGTCCTGGTTGTTGGCGCGCACCAGGCCGACGTCCGAGCGCGCGGCGTACCTCAGGGCGATGGTCACGGGTGGCGCCTCAACGCTGCAGCTCGAGGGTGGACTGGCCGACGCGCAGCTGGGCGCCGACCTCGACGGGCGTGGGCGCCTCGATGCGCTCGCGGCCCACGAACGTGCCGTTGGTCGAGCCGAGGTCCTCGACGTACCACTGGCCGTCCTGCGGGAAGACGCGTGCGTGCCGTGAGGACGAGTAGTCGTCGTCGAGCACGAGGGTGCACGACGGCGCACGGCCGATGAGGATCGCCGAGGCGCCGAGCGGCAGGGTGGTGCCGCGCAGGGGGCCGGCTGTCACGACGAGGCGTCGCGGCACCTCGCGCCGCGGGACAGAGGGTGCGGCGGGGGCCGGCCGGCCGGCCGCGCCCACGGGAGCCGGGGCGCCGGCCGAGCGGCGCAGCCGGCGGCGCACGATCCGGGTGCCGTACAGGTCGCGGCGCAGCACACCGATGGCGAGCAGGACGAACAGCCACAGCAGCACGAGGTAGCCCAGCCGCAGCAGGGTGATCGTCAGCTCACTCATGGCCGGCAGTCACTGGTCCTCGGGGTCGTCGGAGCCCGTCCAGAAGAGGATCCGGGTGCGCCCGATGGTGATGGTGTTGCCGTCGACCAGCGTCGCGGCCGGCACCTGGTGGCCCTCGACGAACGTGCCGTTGGTGGAGCCCAGGTCGCTCGCGACCACGCCGTCCGGCGTGACCCGGATCTCCAGGTGGCGCCGGGAGATGCCCGGGTCGTCGACGATGATGTCGGCCTCGCTGCCCCGACCGATGACGGTCACGGGGCCGGTGAGCAGGTAGCGCTGGCCGTCGATGTCCACGAGGGGGTGGCGTGCGCTCGCCGCGACGCTGGTGGCCGGGGCGACGGCGCCGCGCACGGTCGCGCTGCGCACGAGGAACCGGCCGGTCTCCAGGGCGTCGTCCTCGACGAACATCACCGCGACGGGGCCGACGAACGCGTACCGCTGCGTGGTGGCGTAGTCCGTGACGTTGGCGGCGAGCTCGTCCGCGAGGGCCTCGGCGCCCCAGTCCTCGATCTGCTGGAGGTCGCCGGGGGACAGCTCGATGGTGAACTCGTTGGGCACCACGGTGCGGTCGCGGCCGACGACGGCGGCACGGTCGTCCACCTCGCGGCGCAGGGCGCTGGCCAGCTCGACCGGCTTGACCTCGCTGCGGAAGGCCTTGGCGAAGGCCGAGGAGACCACGCGCTCGACGCCCTTCTCGAACTTGTCGAGGAATGCCATGCCACCTCCGTTCGTCGCCGGGCAGGGCCGGCGACGGGGGGATCCGTCGGCGGCTGCGCAGCGCCGGGCCCGAGGCCCGCGGCGCGTCCGTGCCGATCGTATCCGGCGTGGCAGGTCATGGCCGCGCACCCGGGCCGCGCGCCTGCGGCCCCGTGCTAGCCTTCTCCGGCGCGCGCGAGTGGCGAAATGGCAGACGCGCTGGCTTCAGGTGCCAGTGTCCGTAAGGACGTGGGGGTTCAAGTCCCCCCTCGCGCACAGGCGAACGGCCCCGGTCCGGTGGATCGGGGCCGTTCTGCGTCCCGGTCCCTCACCCCGGCGCGGCGGCCAACCGGGTGACGTCAGCGAGCAGCTCGGCCGACGGCGCGCCGTCGAACGCCTCGAGCTCGACCCGCCGCGCCCCGCCCCGGCCCACCACGCGCCAGGTGCCCACGGCGCGACCGCCGCGGAGCACGGTGGGGCGGAACACCCCGTTGCCGCCGGGGACCACGCGGTCCGCGTACGCGGCGGGCACGGTCGCGGTGCGGTCGGCGTACCCGAGCACCATCTCGTCGAACCCGGGCAGCAGGTGCGTGGCCATCGCGGCGTCGCGGTGCGCGGCCAGCAGCGCGGGCGTACCGGGGTCGAGGTGGTAGGTCGCCCCCGCGACCTCGAGCGTGTCGAGCCGGTCCGCGACGAGTGCCAGGCCCGTGCGGACCTCGCCGAGCGGAAGCCCTGACCAGCGGGCGAGGTCCGGCACGGTCGCGGGGCCGTGGCCGCGCAGGTAGCGCAGCGTCAGCTCGGCCAGCGCGTGCTCGCGGTCGAGGCGCCTGGGCGCCGGCACCCAGCGCTCGACGAGGACGAAGAGCTGCTCGGCCCCACGGAACGGACCCTGGCACAGCACCCCGGCGTGGGCCAGGTGCACGATGAGGTGGTAGCCCCGCCCGGCGTCGGTGGGCAGGCCGGCCGCCCGCCACACCGCAAGGAGCTCCGCCCGGGTCAGGCCCGGGTCCGCGGCGGCGAGCGCGGCCCGCGCCGTGGTCCCACCGACGCGCAGGGCGTCGTCGTCCAGCCCGAGCTGCGCCTGCCGGCGCGCGGCGGCGACGCGCGGTCGCGCCGTCATGAGCTCGCCCATCCACACCGCGTCCACCGCCGCGACCGCGTGCAGCGTGCCGCGCATCGGCCACGTCCGCACCACGGCGCCGGCGTCGAACGCGGCCCTGACCTGGGCCGTCGAGCGGCCGGCCGTGCGCAGCGCGATCGAGGCGACGGCGCCCGGGAGGTCCTGCGCCTGCAGCGCGAGCAGGTGCTCGACGGTGGCGGCCGGGTCGCTCGCCGGCGGACCCACCACCCGCTGGGCTGCGAGGCGCAGCAGGGCGATCTCGAGCGTCGGGTCAGTCGTCACGGTCGGCCTCGCCGGCGGGCTCGGCGGTCAGCGCGGCCTCGGCGGCCGGTTCCGGCGCGCCCGGCGGATCCGGCTCGTCGTCGGCGTGCGCGATGTGCGCGAGCTCGCGCCAGATGAGCACCACGAACACCGCGGAGCCCGCGAACGCGAACCAGAACGGCGCGGTGACCCCCCAGCGATGGGCCAGCAGGCCGCCGATGCCCGAGCCGATGACCAGCCCGCCGAACACCCCGACGAGGTTGACGCTGCCCACCCGGCCCTGCAGCGGCAGGGGGACGGCGCGCTGACGCACGGTGACCGACGTGGTGCCCCAGATGAACGCGTGCGCGCCGAACGCGAAGAAGATCACCATCGCCACCCATGCCTGGCGGGTCAGCGCCAGCCCCAGGTGGGTCAGCGTCTCCACGATCAGCCCGATCCGCATGAGGTCGCCCAGGCTCACCCGTCGGGTGATCCAGCCGTAGGACGCGGTGCCGGCCAGCCCGCCCACGGCGCTGACGGTGGTGAGCAGCCCGAAGCCGATCTCGCCCATGCCCAGCCGCTGGGTGGCGTAGAGCACGAGCACGGACCACGCGGCGCCGAAGGTGATGTTGAACGTGAAGATGGTCAGCACGAGGGTGCGGACCGCCGCGTGGTGGCGCACCCACCGGAAGCCCTCGGCGATGTCGTGCCGCAGGTGCGTGCGCTCGCCGGGCGCGCGGCCGTGCGCCGGCAGCACGATCCGGGACATGAGCAGCGCCCCCGCCGCGACGACGAGCGCCTGGGTGGCGAACGGCCACACGGACCCGGCGGCGAACAGCGCTGCGCCGATCGGCGGCCCGGCGAGCTGGTTGACGGTGAGGAAGCCGGTCTGCAGCCGCGCGTTGGCGACGGCGAGGTCCCCGCGCGCGACGAGCATCGGCAGCAGGGTCTGCGAGGCGGAGTCGGCGAAGACCTCGGCGGTGCCGACGACGAAGAGCGCCACGAGCACGACGGTGATCGACACGCGGTCGGTCAGCACGGCGGTGGCGAGGACCGCGAGCACCGCGGCCCGGGCGAGGTCGACGGCGACGACGAGGCGGCGGCGGTCGAGGCGGTCGGCCAGCGCGCCGGCGAACAGCCCGAAGAGCAGCGGCGGCAGCCACTGGAGGGTGGCGGCGAGCGCCACGAGCCGCGCGTCGGTGGTGAGCGACGCGACGAGCAGGGGTCCGGCGGCGAGCGAGATCCCGTCGCCGAGGTTGCTCGTCCACGAGGACGCGAGCAGCCAGCGGAAGCCCACGCCGAGGCGTGCGGGGACGAGGCGCTCGACGAGGTTCACAGGGCCTCGATGGTAGCCGTCGGCCGGGCGACGGCCCCGTGCGGCCGCCCGCGACGGCCCCGCTGGCGGCCGGGGGACCGCCGGTTAGCCTCGAAGGATGGTGCGGCGCCGGCACGACGACAGCGTCGAGGTGCTGCTCGTCGAGGACGACGCGCCACCGGAGCACGGCGCTGGCTCCGGGACCGGTGCCCGCGCCCCGACCCGCGTGTCGTGGCGCCCGCCCGCGTGGCTCCGGTGGCGGCGCGTCCTCGCCGCGGCGCTCGTCCTGGCGGCGGTCGTCGCCGGCGGATCGCGGGTCGCGACCGACCGGGCGGAGCGCGCCGAGGCGGCCGCGCTGGCGGCGGCTGCCGGGGTGCCCGGGGTGGCACCGTCCCTCGAGCGGCCTCTCCGGGAGGTCTGGCGCACCTCCGGCCGGGTGCTGGCGCTCGCGGACGGCGTGCTCGTCGAGCTCGCGGGGACCACCGACCGGCGGGAGCTCCTCGGCCGCGACGGCCGCTCGGGCGAGGTGCTGTGGACGGCCGTCCTGCCGGGCGTCAGCCGCCTCACCGACCTGGCCTGTGACCTGGAGCTCGGTCCGCCGGAGGCGCGGCTGCTGGGCTGCCGGGTGACGGCGGGCGACGGGCGGGGCGCGGTGGACCTCTCGGCCGCGAACCCGGGTCCGGGTCGCCTCGTGCTCGTCGACCTGGCCGACGGCGCCCTGGTCGGCGACCGCCGTCTGGCGGCGGGGACGGTCGGGGTCGGGGCCGTCGACGGCGACCTCCTGCTGGCCGAGGAGCGCGACGGTCGGGTCACGGTACGTCGCACGGACGCCCTGACGGGCGCGGTCCGGTGGTCCCAGCGGCTGACCGTCGGGGCGGTGCGGCCGAGCCGTGGCGTGGAGCTCGACGGGGCGGACGGCCTGGTCGCGGCCCTCGGAGCTGTCGCGGGCGTCCTGGACGCCGACGACGGGCGCGTGCTCGCCGCCGCGGCAGACGGGTGGAGCGGGGCCGACGTGGGTGTCGTCGCCTCGGTGACGGTGGGGCCAGACGGCTTCTGGGTCTCGGGCGCCGACGGTGCGCCCTCCGCGTGGTTCAGCAGCGGCGGGGTGCTGCTCCACGAGGGGTCGGCGGCTCCGGCACGGCTCGTGGTCTCGGACGGCCAGCCGGGCGACGTGCTGCTGGTGCAGCAGCCGGAGGGGGACGCCCTGGCCGCCCTGGCGGCGCGCACCGGCGAGGAGCTGTGGAGCCGCACGGCGGCCGCCGGTGACACCCGGCTGCGCGTCGGCGGCCGGCTCGTGGTCCTCGAGGACCGCAGGCTGCTCGCCCTCGACGTCGCGACGGGGCGTGCGGGGTGGTCGACGGACCTGCCGCCCCAGGACGACAACCCCGTCGGGGTCGGCGGTGCCGGGCTGCTCACGGACGGCGTGCGGGTGGTCACGTACCGGCAGGCGCCCGGCGCGCCGCCGGCGCTGACGGCCTACGCGCTGCGCGACGGGGCTCTGCTGTGGACGGTCCGGGCACCGCAGGACCTCTCGGGCGTCGTCGCGATCGACGGCCTGGTGCTGGGGGTCGGGCCCACGGTCGTCGTCGGGCTCGGCTGATCGCCGAGCCCGACGCGAGCGGATGTCAGGCGGTGGCCCCGGCGCCCGCGGGCACCGGGCGCAGGCGGCCGATGGCGATGAGCGTGAGGCCCTCGGTGAGGATCTGCACGCCCAGGAGGATGCCGAGCATCTGGAGGGTCGCCTCGACCGGGTTGATGAGCACCCACAGGCCCAGCGCGAGCGACAGCAGGCCGGAGAGCACGAGGACCAGCCGGTGGCCCGGCTGGACGAAGGCCACGACGATGCGCGTCAGGCCGCTGGTGAAGAACAGCGCACCGGCCATGAGCGTGAGGGACAGCGCGCCGATCGCGGGGTTGCGCAGGATGAACAGTCCCAGCACGGTCAGCAGCGCGCCGCCGAGGGCTGCGGACCAGAAGCCCGCCTTGCCGATCCGCAGCAGCGAGCCCACGAGGAGCATCACACCCGAGATGAGGGTGGTCCAGCCGATGAAGAAGATCGAGATGACGGTGGCGATGACGACGTCACCGAGCACCACGAACCCGCCGATGACGAGCAGCACCCCCAGGGCGATGTCCCATCCGGTGCGGCGGGCGGCGAGGTGGATCTGCGACATCGGGGTCTCCTCGGCATGCGGGTGCGCGGTCCGGCGGGATGTCCGGACCTGCGGAGCGTAGCGAGGCTCGCGCCCGCCCACGCCGCAAGGGGGAGGTCGACGCGCCGGGGCGCCGGTGGGCCCGGTCCGCTCAGCCGGGTGTCGGCGCGGTGCCGTCCCAGCCCCGCGGGCCGACGTCGGGCAGCCGGCGCTCGTAGCCGTCGTGCATCAGCGGTGAGGTGATGAGGAAGTCGGCCGTCGCCAGGTTGGTGGCCGTCGGCACGTTCCACACGCCGCACAGCCGCAGCAGGGCCTTGACGTCCGGGTCGTGCGGCTGGGCCTCGAGGGGGTCCCAGAAGAAGATCAGCATGTCGATGACGCCCTCGGCGATCTTCGCGCCGATCTGCTGGTCGCCCCCGATGGGGCCTGAGAGGAACCGGTGGTTCACCAGGCCCAGCTCGTACTCGAGCATCGTGCCGGTGGTGCCGGTCGCGTAGAGGTCGTGCTCCGCGAGGGTGTCGCGGTTGTGCTCGGCCCAGGCGAGCAGCGCGACCTTCATGTTGTCGTGCGCGACGAGCGCGATGTGGCGCCGGACGGGCGGTGCGATGGCCATGCCTCGACGGTGCCAGAACTGCGGCGCGCACACCAACCTCAAGCCGTGTGCGTGACCGGTCCCCCGACGGTTCCGCGCCGGGCGGTACCCGGTGCCGCCGTCGACGCGCGCACCACGAGCTCCGGCGGGAAGAGCAGCTCGTTGTGGGGGGACGGGGTGCCGGTGATCTCCTCGAGCAGCGCGCGCACCGCAGCGGCGCTCATCCCGGCGACGTCCTGGCGCACGGTGGTCAGCGGCGGGTCGGCGAACTGCGCGAGCAGGCCGTCGTCGCTGCCCACGACCGAGACGTCCTGGGGGACGCGCAGGCCGCGGAGCCGGGCGGACCGGATGGCGCCGAGCGCCATGAGGTCCGAGCCGCACACGATGCCCGTCGCGTGCTGGTCGATGAGCGCGTGGGCCGCCGACGCGCCGCCCTCGACGCTGTACTGGCTGCACTCGACGAGCGGGACCATGTCGGTGAGCTCGAGGGCGAGCCGGTCGAAGGCCGCGATGCGCCGCGAGACCGGGGTGTAGCGGCGTGGTCCCAGCGCCAGGCCGATCCGGCGGTGGCCCAGCTGGTAGAGGTGCCGCACGGCGAGGTCGACGGCGACCGTGTCGTCCTGCGAGAGGTTGGGCGCCCTGACGTCCGCCTGGAAGCCGTTGACGAGCACGATCGGCACGCCTTGGCTGAGCAGACGGGAGTAGCGCTCGGTGTCCGTCTGGGTGATCGCATGGATGCCCGAGACGAAGATGATCCCGGCCGCGCCGCGCTCCAGCAGCATCTGGACGTAGTCGTCCTCGTGGACCCCGCCGGGGGTCTGGGTGCACAGCACGGGCGTGTACCCGTGCTTGACCAGCGCCGTCTCGATGAGCTGGGCGAAGAGCGGGAACACGGGGTTGACGAGCTCGGGGACCACCAGGCCGACCAGTCCGGCCGGCTTGCGGCGCAGTCGCGCCGGCCGCTCGTAGCCCAGCACGTCGATCGCCGTCAGCACGCGCTCGCGCGTCAGCTCCGTGACCGGCTTGTCGTTGAGGACGCGCGACACCGTCGCCTCGCTCACGCCGGCGCGGGCGGCGATGTCCACCAGCCGAAGCCTCACGACGGCGAGCATAGTGGCCAAATCGTGATCCTGAAAGTTCTTGCAGGGTTTGGAAGAGGTTGCTAGTTTCGGGGCACTGCCGTCGCTGCCAGGGTTCCTCCGGGGGCCGCCGGCGCGGCGACCCACTCGATGATGGAGGAGTACCCATGCGCAGGATCTCGCGCGGCCTTGCGGTCGCCGTCGGAGCCAGCCTCTTGCTGGCCGCGTGCGGCGGCGGCGACGCCGAGCCCGAGGCCACCGAGTCGGCCACGGAGGAGCCCACGGCCGAGGAGTCCGGGGCACCCGTCCGCGGCTCCGAGGACCTCGTCATCTGGACCGATGACATCAAGTACGACGCGATCAAGGCCGTGGCCGACGTCTTCGCCGAGGAGAACGGCATCACCGTCGGCGTCCAGGCCGTCGTCGACACCCGTGCCTCCTTCATCACCGCGAACGCCGCGGGCAACGGCCCCGACGTCGTCGTGGGTGCGCACGACTGGATCGGCCAGATGGTGCAGAACGGCTCCGTCGAGCCCGTGCAGCTGTCCGCTGACCAGCTCGCCGCGTACTCGCCCACCGCGGTGCGCGCCGTGACCTACGACAGCCAGGTCTACGGCCTGCCGTACGGCGTCGAGGCCATCGTGCTCTACTGCAACCCCGCCCTCACGGGCCCCGGCCCGTTCGCGACGCTCGACGACGCGATCGCCGCCGGCCAGGCCGCCGTGGACGCCGGCACCGCCGAGTCCGCCCTCAACCTGCCGGTCGGCGAGCAGGGTGACCCGTACCACATGCAGCCCCTGTTCACCTCGGCCGGTGGCTACCTCTTCGGCACCGACGCCGACGGCAACTACAACGCCGAGGACCTCGGCGTCGCCTCCCCGGGTGGCATCGCGGCCGCGGCGAAGATCGCCTCGCTCGGCGAGGCCGGCTCGAACGTCCTGCGTCGCTCCATCTCGGGCGACAACAACATCTCGCTGTTCGCCGAGGGCAAGGCCGGCTGCATGATCTCCGGTCCGTGGGCCCTCAACGACGTCCGCGCGGGCCTCGGTGAGGGCGGCTACACCGTCCAGCCGATCCCCGGCTTCGCGGGCATGGCCCCGGCCGTCCCGTTCATGGGCGCCCAGGCCTTCTACGTCGCCTCGAACGGCCTCAACAAGACCTTCGCGCAGGAGTTCGTCGCCAACGGCGTCAACTCGACCGAGGCCATGACCACGCTCTACGAGC